>Ga0179591_1270891_pt1 | contig 17247 bp, 14 predicted proteins | sample CZOMad2_1_08_16f_FD_182891 | JGI IMG/M metagenome (GOLD analysis project Ga0179591, IMG submission 182891) | Vadose zone soil fungal communities from Angelo Coast Range Reserve, California, USA - CZOMad2_1_08_16fungal (PacBio error correction) | ecosystem: Environmental > Terrestrial > Soil >... | reverse complement strand
CCTTTGGCGCTCCCTGCACGCCCCCTCAGGCGTTTTTGCCGCTTCTTAGGCGTTGTGACAACCCCTTTGGAGTAGTCTGCAGGCTTATCCTCGACGCGTTTCGTCCTAGGGGGTCGGGTTCGCTTTCTTTTTCATGAGGATCGACCGTTAGCCTATTTCATTGAGTGATGCAGCGCTTCGACTTGTAGGCTTCGCCCCCGTAATAAGAACCTCTCAAGTTGATGTCCCCGCCCTGGCCTGACTCAGCGGTGCTTTTGAGCTTCCCTGGCGCTGCGAGGATCGTAGCGGACTCCGTCGAGCTTTTTTTTACCACTTTCCAGATGTCTCTTCGGGACTGGACGAGCACAGTGGCTTCCTGCCCATGTTACGTAGGCGCTCCTTGTGGGGTGGTTGAAGAAGAGAGAAATTACACGAGGATTTATCTCCGCTCGAAGTCTCCCCCCTCTCTGTTTCCCCCAACCATGCAACGAGGTTTGTTATCGACGCCCTTCTATAGAGAAAGCTTTAGATTCTTACAGCTGCTTAGATTTCCTTTTTTTTTCTTGATGGGCTTTTAGAGACCCTTCCTACCAGTATTTTGGGAAGCTCCCACCCGACGTGGCAATCTTTCATTCTTAGGGTAGAGAGATCTCTTGTGTGCTTCTTGTCACTTCAGCAATGTTTACCAATCCTTGGGCACAAGTGCTGGTCCTGCAATCGTCTCGGTTTTGAAACCGGCGTCCTTCCTTTTCTCTCAGGTTTAGTTGAAGCACGGCCACTCCGATGTCTGTTTTCTTGCAGTAGGAGTATTTTCCGAGTATTCTGTAGCCACGGTGGAGTCTCCATCCGGTACCGGCGAAGATCTGCGTTTTACCTTAGGTGAGAGTCCCTTAGAGACCTGATCGGCGGGGAGTACAACCTCCCGAAGTTTTTCCGAGACAACAGATGAAAAGTCTAACCCCTGGCCCGCAAGCGATTCGCGTCGACGACCTCTTCTTTGGTTTTCCCCCACACCCCAGAATTTTCTACACCCTAAGTCCTTCACCAAGCTCCCTCGGCGGGATGCTTCGCCTAGGTTCTTCTTTTCCCAGACAGGTCAAAAAGAGGATTTCCCCGCCGGGCACCTCCCCTCCTCTTAACAGAAACCCACTTCTGCGCGTTTTTCGTCGTATAGGACGTAGCCCCCTCTTCCCCTTCCCCATCTCCACTTTACCTTCGGCGGCCTGCCAGTACGGATGTTCTTTCACCCCTTTAGGTGCCCCTATTTTTCTTTTCCACACGTTTTCTTGAGAGGTCTACAGACGGCGGGCGTTTCTTGGGATCCTCTGCCGCTTTTATTCTTTTGAAAACTTTTCCAACCAAAAGATATTTCCTCACCCCCACAGCCCCCCCTTTTTTTCTTAAACTACCCGCGGTATTTTGTCGACTACTACCGAGGCCTTTTATCAGGCCAGGTGATTCCGGTTTCCTTCCCCCTAGACAGTGGAAGATAATAGGGACCTTGGTGCATTTCCAGCCCTGTCTGGAGCGCTCATCCATTCTGGAGCCACCTCCCTGGACGGTTGACTCGACCTCGATCTTTTGCTCCCCTGACGCACTATTTTCCCTCGCACATCGACAGGTCATCTTCTCTTTCGCGTAGACCCACCCCTTCTCTCACGTTGATTTTGATGACATCGTTGTTTCGGTGCTGATCGTGCGGTGGGGCGTTCTGTTTTTACCCCCCAAAACGACCCCCAAAACCTTTGCCGTCCCCCCTTGCGGTTCCTTTCGTAGACATTTTTTCCCCCGACGTCCTCTTCGACGTTCTCTTGCCACTCCGGCGTGATCGCGGTGCTTTCATTTGAGCGAGTCGGTCCCATCGCAACCCTTTTTTTAACGCCTTCGTGTGGCCACACATGATCTAGTTCTATTGTCGTGCCCAATGGCGTTACTCCCCTTCGCGTGACACTGGGCGCGATCGAAAGGACTTCTGCACTCTTTCGCTTCGCTCGGCTGGTGCACGTGGCTTGTTTTTTTAAATTCCGTCTTCTCACGTCGACAAGTCGATCCCTCTCGGAAGTTTTGACGACTGAGGATCACTCTTTCTTGCCCCCCAGTTTCCCCTTTTTCATCTCTCTCCTTTTTTTGTTGTGAGGCCCACAAGTGGATCATGCTGTTTTTGACCGTAGAGACCCGTTCCCTCGTCAAACCCTCCCCTTCAAGAGGCGAGCTTTCGAGGTGTCTCCTGCCTTCCCGCAAGGCTCCACTCTTCCTCGCTTACTCCCTCCACCCTGCCACGAGCCCCGGGAGCTGAAGTTTTTTCGATTATCTCCTCCTGAGTTTTCCTCCTGGATCAGGCGACTTACCTCCCTTCTTGCACGAAACTTACTGGGGATCCTCGTGATAGTGTGCCTTGCCTCGGCTTTCTCAACTCCCCCCAATCCCTCCCAAGGGGGGTTGGAGTCTTCTTATTCGACGGCGTATTATTTAAAGGGCGTTGACTGTTTCCCGTTCTTCTAGAAGATCGGTGTGGGGCCTTGTGTGGCTAATTCCTCAGACCCCTTCAAGTATAAACCTACCCTCCGCGGGTGCCCGATGCAAGGTGCTTCCTTCTTCCTTTTATCAGTTCGGCTCCGACGAGGATGTTAGGAAAACGCTTTCCCCTCCCTAGAGGTGATAAAGTGCCGGTTTGTGAGCCGTCCCGTTAATTCGACTCACCCCTCCCCCGCCCCCCCGATGATCCCCCCTGTTCGTAATGGGGCTGTTATTTTGAACCCTCCCCCCCTCCCCCTTTTGGCTACTTTCTAATAAATTCTATTAGATCGACAAATTTCTCAATGAATCGTTGCTACCAGTGTCTGTTTTTTGCTTTTTAGTCTTTTGGGGGAATTGACAAGAAGAAGTCCCCCCTAGAGCCCCAAAGTCTTTTAGACAAAAGATACCATGATAACACGACGGCTGCACCCCTCCGCTAGAGGCCCCCTTCCTTTTGGGGAGCTGTAGGATGGGACCTCTTCGACTTTTGGAAAGATTTGCTTTTTTCCGTTCTTCAATGGAGGCGATAGAGAATAGAAGCGTCTTCCCCCGGTTGCTCAAGATTAGATCGTTTTGTCCCTTGAGAAGGAATACTCTTTCTTTTTTTTTGCTTTCTTTTTCCCTCGTCAGAGTCGCACCCTCTCCCCGGAATTCCATTCCAGCGGCGAAATTTTGCTTCTTCAGGAATGATGCTGATCCATTAGCGGTTCGTCTTCTTGGTCAACAAAAAAAATTTTTTTTTGGCCCCCAACCACCCCCGTTTTCCAGAAGACCCTTCCCGCTATAGTTTAGTGTCCCACCAGGTCACTGTTTGCTGTGTGCCATAGTTCTTTTCTTGATGGGTTCTACCGCCCCACATCATTTGAATGGCAGCTCCTTTTTTTTTTCACCAATAATTTAGTCTTCCGGCATTGAGGTAGAGGGCTAGACCCCCCTGTCTTCCTCGAGGTAGTTTTTAGCCTGCGATTCACCTCCTTTTATTCGACAGATCTTTTACGTCTAGGTACTTCAGAGGTCCTCTCCTCTGCCAAGCTTAATGACCAATTCCCTCCCCCTTTCTCTTAGTACAGAAGCTGCCGACCCCCACCTCACTCTGGCCCCGAGTTACAAGGGTATGTGAAGCTTCCCCGCTTTAGTTGAGAGAAAACCTCTCTTTCTCATGCTCGCCCCAGAGATGTGACTCGTTTTTCTTTCTGCTTCTCGTTACAGAAAGGTCTCTGGAAGAATAGTTGGAATGTGCGGACCCGCCTTTCAATCCTTTGATTTTCTTCCCATAGATATGCCTTTGCTTAGTAGTCCCAGGGGTCCTTTCCCAAAGGACCTTTCCCGACTGGAGTAGCTTCTTGATCAATAATATGTCCCACTTTCATCCCTAGGCACAGCAAATCTTGTCGAGGGGGGCCAGAAGATCGCTCCCTGCGCCATTTAATAGCCTGCACGCAGAGCTTACCTTCCTGCCAATACCCCTTTTTATCTCATGTCGTCTGGCTTCGCCACGCAATTTTTCTTATTTGAGCTCCCCATGAAGAACAATGCTCCCTGCCTGAGCCCCGGTGCGTGCAAGTCCGACTGCCCCTTCAACTCTCTCCTTCGTATTCCTTGACCTCTTGATATCTCGACACGAAGTTTCCTTCGAGTCTTGGAGTCCGATGCCTGCCGAAACTTCTTCACCCCGGTTTAAACCGCCTTAGTCTTTTTACCCCCTCGATTGGGGGACTTTGGAGAGATGTTCTTCCTTATCCTTTACTCTCTTCTTTTTTCGCTTCTCTCCCTTGTTCTACCCCATCTCCAAATTCCCACCTCGACGTTGCAGCATCTTTTTTGCCCAATTTTTTATCCTAAGGTGTTAAGAGTTTACTAACCCTCTCTAAGCAATTAGTTTTTGATGGCTAAGGAGCCACGTCTCCTATCTCTCTTGAGGCGTTTAGTGAGAATAGTTGAGGCCGTTTTTTCTATCATTCCCCTAGCCCTTTTTCCGCCGTCAGTAGTCAGGTACGATCTTTTCTCCAGTTTCATGCAGAATGCTGTATTTTTTTTTTCTGTACCGAGAGGCTTGATTACTTCGCGAGAGCTTACTGTTTCGATTCTTTCGCGCCTTTTTCTTTTTTTTCTCTGACTAGTTGTTCCCCCCCTCTACGAAGTGGATTGGCTCCCGATCTGTATTTAGGATGATATTAGGGCGAAGTCCATGGTTTCTCGTGGCGATTTCATTGTGGAGGCTGGTGAAGCTCCACACCTTCCCAGCCTTCCTCTTCTTTCCTCCTGATGCCTAAGGGAGCCCTTCACAAGAGGCGTTTTTTTCCTCCGACAGTTCTTCTCGAGCGCGTCTCTTTCTGCCTCTGACCTCTAGATTCTTGTCCCCTAAATATTTGTCGTAGTCCTTACACGACAAGATTTGGCATTTCCCTCCGCGCCCTTGTCCTCGTGACCTACAGTTTTTTTTGCTCCCTTCGGTTTCCGAGAAAGTTGCCCTCCCTTTTTTCAAAGAGATCTTCTTTTGGCAATCGTAGGGCTTGACCCACCCCGGTCCGTCTGGCGTACCGCTTTTCATGAGTATCTTGCCGAGTTCTCTTCGTAAGGTATTGCTGTAGACTAGTTTTGAAGACCCGTTATCCTGAGACCCTCCTTTTTTTTCCCCCTTCTCCCCCTCTGCGTTGGAAAAGGGCTTGGATGTCGAAAGGATGCCTTTTGAATTTTCTGTTGCTTTGAGCACACCGCGCCTACTTTTCCGGACCAAGCAGCCAGCTCTTCGCTTCTGACTTCCTCCCCAGCCGAGGAAAACATCTTTGACGATAAGGTGTTTCAGTCCCGAAGCATTCCCTGCTGCAAGAGAATAGTAATGGCCCGCTTCTGTCTGCCGCTTTTGTCAGACTAGCTTTTTTTCTTTTAGTTCAGACTTGACCCCTGTTTCATGCCCGTTGCTCCGACAATTGCCTCCTTCGCGCCTGACTCTTTGATGTTTTCGTCGCAGGGAATCGACTTCCTGGCTCCCCCAGTTCTCTTTTCAAGGATTTTTTTGCCCAAGAAAGATCGTCCCGACGACCCCTTCTTTGTCTTTTCTCGACAGGCGCTTTTTTTTTCTCCTAAGGGGTTTCTTATTGTGCGGCGTTTCTCTGCTTTTTCCTGTGATTTCCCCACCCCCCTTCACCCAACGCTAACCATAGCCCCCCCGTCCACACGGTAACCACTTTGCTTCTCTCCTCCAAAGAGGTCCTTTATTTTTATAGATTACCTCAAGGGCCAAACAAGGGGCTCCATCTCATGCCTACCGGAACCATTGGCGGCGCTGTGTTCCAGGTTTCCCCTTTTAGACAAACTAACTTTTGCCGCGGTCTACGTCCTATTTCAGCACTACGGGAACACGTGTCCCATTTTTCTCCTCCCCTCCCGGAATAGAACAATAGTATATAAGTTGGTTTCATTTTGGTGCGCTCAGACCAACCCTTTTGTATGGAATTTGTCTAGATGTGCCGTGGCGGAGGTCTCGCACCCCCCCCCCCGTTTCCCCCCCCCCCCTAATAGGAGATTTAAACTGGTAGTCCCTTAGCCCCTGCAGACATCCTGTTTCTTCCCTCTCCTGGTAGCCGCCGGAACACTTCGCGCTCTGGTCGGAGCCTCCTTTTTTCTCCCCCGTAATAGAACTTTCCTTCACTTCTCGGGGGGACCACCCCCCATCTCAGGCCAATAATTTTCTTGCATCATGCCGTACCTTCCCGTTCCCCTGGCTTTGGCTGACCCTATCCCCCCTCAAGGAACTTCTTCTGATTAGGTGCAGGTTGCTTCCGTCTTCTCTTCGTGAGTTTCCCGACTAAAGATTGTTCCTCCTCTCACATTCGCCCCCGCTCTCCTCTTTTTCCCGGTATCGGTTTCTTTCGTATCCAGTCTCTCTTTCCCCCAAAAGTCTGTTTGTCGAATATCTCCCTCCCCAATCCGTTTTGTTTTGCTTGATCGTAGTCAGCCCAACAATTATCCCTCTGTTCCTCCCCGGTGATAATTAGCTCCCGGTTTACTTTTTTTTCTTTTTTCTCCCTGGTGACGACCCCCAAGGACCAATTTTTTTCTGTTTTCCACTTGAATCGCTGTCTTTTTCCTCCAAGGCGAGCAGCAGGAAGAGCTGCCTGCGTCCTTTCTATCAGACCGTTTAAACGCTTTTTTCCCCTTGAGGATTCCTGATGATGCCGCCCTTCTTGTCCCTTTGATAATGGGTTTTCCCGACGGAAGAGTCGTGTGGAGACGGTATTCTCTGCCTTTCCCTCAACCGAACGCTTTTTTGGCTTTTCCGGTTTCCATTTCCATTTTTTCCCTTCAGAACTTTCCGTGGTATGATCGGCCAGTGCGTGCTGTCGGCCGCACTTTCTCTCAGATGATGTGGTGTCGTGTTTTTTCCCAGCCCCCCCTAAATCCTTTCAGATAACTTCACCCCCGAGTAATAACAGTCGCTTTTTTTTTCGGAAATTGAATTCTCACTATATTGATTCTTATTTCGAGATCGTCCGAGAGGCCCCCTTTCCCTTTCTCTTTCTTGTAAAAGTTGTCGTCGACAGCGCCTGCTTTTAAGTCGTAAGACAGACAGACAACAAGTTCCGCCCGATCTTCCCTTTCCTGGGTGCCCCTCTCCCCTTTTTTTTTAGAATACCATCCTCGGTAGTATTTCTACAGAACGCCCGAGGTAATTGCTTTCTGTTTTTTGGATGATTTCTGATTTTCCAATTTTGTAAAAGGGACAATTCTTTTTCCTCGTCGCACCCCACAACTTTCCCAATTCATGAGGAGTCCACGTCCCACCGTGTTGTTCGACAAAGACAAGAGGTTAGAGGCTCTTTTTTTCGTTGTAGATCTGGCTGTCTTTTCCCTGTTCATTCCCGGAGATTTGACGCTCCGCTACTTCCTCAGCGTTAGTTGTCTGCGCCCGTTCTCTAAGGCATAATTCCCCTTTCTTGAAGCTTATAACATTCGTACCTGGCTGAATAACTCCACGATTCTCAATCGGTAATCTCTTTCTCTTTTCCGGAGTTTTTCCTGCTCCTGCTCCCTCGTTCGATGTTTTTTTTATAGGATTTATTCTCAGACATGCCGCTCAGCTCGACCTTTCTGTGGAAACTGCATGCCTGTCCTTATTGTAGGTGGGTTTTGTTCACCCAAGAACCCTCTTCCTGTTACTTTAGTCCTAAGACGGTCTCACGCGTTTTCCACAGTTTCTTCCTGTACGATAGACGCCCCCTTTTTATCCCACGCCGGATAAGGAATTGGCGGAAGAAAGGGCTCAAGAAAATATGCACTGGTCGACCGGCCGTCGCCTTGCTTTCCGGTTTTAAAGGCTAGCAGCGTGACGAAGCGAAGCTAGCTGTTTACCACTTTAGGCAAGTCGAGGTAGCCTACCCACCTTCACTAGCGACTTTCCCCCTTACCAGGTCGATGATGTGCCGCTAAACCCGGCTTGCGAAAGAAAAGGCAATAGTCGACAAGGCCTCCTTCTTTTTCTGCAAGTAGCATTTTCGTTTTCCCTCCGAACCCCTTAGTAGAGCCCTTTTCGTGGCTTTTTGTCTTCAGGGACGGTTCACCCGAGATTATAGCTTACAGGTTTTAGGAGCGACTCCACGAACAAGTTTTGACTGAATAGCCATGTCCCCCTAAAGACCGCCCTCCTCGCTCGATCGGTGCCCCTCCCTCCCCTGCGCGAGGTCGGTGCGCCCAGTACTTCTCCCGGACGAACTGCTCGCCCGAATTTCTCAGCCTCCCAAGCAAACCTCTCCTCTTTAAGTAGGCAGCTCCTCCACGGCAAGTCTTTTTATTTCCTGAAAGCACTCGAGGAGCCCTTTCCCTTTCAATGCCACCTAGTGCTCAAGTAATCCCCCCCCTTTGCGCTTCTAAGACCTGTTCATCTTTTAATTCAGAGCTTCGTATATTTCCATTCCTAACGTTCTGCTCACCTTGTTTTTTTTTCACCCCAAAAAGAAGTGATTGAAAAAACTTCCTTTCGTTTTCTCTTGTTTCCATTAGCCCTACTCTTCTATCTATTGTTCCTTATCCTTCCTTTTTTTTTGATTTTTCCGAGCGAGGAGCACCTAGCCTAAAGAAACGTTGGCATTTCTTGTTGGTGGACACTGTCCAGCGCTTCTTCAGTGAATGGACTTAGTTTTCGGGGACGAGGATCCTTCAGATTTTTCTGACTCCCTGTTGAGTGTCTCGAGGTGTTTTAAGATAGATTTTTCCCCACGCGCCCTTTTTTTCGAAGGCTATGATCCTTTGCATGATCTCCATGTGCCGCAATTTGTTTATCTAGGCAACGGCTGACATAGCTTTTTTTATTTCCGGCCACGCTGCTTCGGGTGGATTATGCTTCGAAGGCCGACCCCGATTGAAATCGACCCCGATGGATTGTAGGCAATCTTTTGGAGATGAGGTATGAGAACCTTATTTTCCCTCATTTCTTTTCTTCGATTGCCTTTGGGCTCGAGCCCCCCCTCCCAGAAAGGTATTCTCGAGAGACAGATCTTCAGTTGACCTACCCGAACACCCTCCTTTTTCCGTTTTTTTTCTATCCTACTGCTGTCTTCGCATCGGAGGTTTTCGACGTCATATCTTCATAGAACTCCTCCTTGCGTGAGTTCGCTGAGTCCTTTGATGGAGGCAAAAGAAGTTATCCTTTTCCAGATTGAAAGATTAAGAAGCTCTCCCCGGTAGGATCCGCGGCCCCTTTTTCTAAGGGGGGACGACTTCTTTTTGCCGTCCCAGGATTTTGAAAGAGGTTACACTCTGCGTAGTCGCGCCTTCCCAAGAAGGAAATCTTTTTTTTTTCCTTGAGCAGTGCGATGTCAGGATTATGGCCTTCCGATGGACTGACCTTTTCCCCCCTCTGCGCTTCCGGACCCTCCCTTAGGTTTCAACGCTGAGCCTTTGCTTCGTTAGCATGGGTTTTTGCCACCGCTGGACCCTCTTTTCCCCCCCGATTCACAGCACTTCTTGTGTCATAAGCTCTCGGGAGACGTATGATCGGAGAGCCAGAATAGGCCACCAGCGACCCAGCTCCTTTTTTAGAACCAGACATTTGCCTCTCTCTGCCGAGGTTTTGCATTATGGACTAGCGGGCTTTATGTCTAATGAGCCTTCTTATAGTGTACGTCAATTTTTCCGGAACCCCGGGTGATTGCCCTTCGTGTCTCTAACGAGAATTTGCGCACCAGAAATTTACTAGCGCGTCATCTCCTGGTGTATCTCATCCATGGCGGATGCCAAACCGAGAATCCCGGCCCCTTCCTTCTCCGTTAGATCCCCCCTTGTTCCCCCTTGTGGAAGTAAAAGGTGTGTCCTGGGGCGATCCGGTTGGGAGGCATCCTTTGGCGCCGGGTTGTGGTCGGGCGCTTGTTTGTCACCAGTTCCACTTCCTTCTCCCCCAACACTAAAAAAGTGTAATTACCAGTAACTTTTCTTGTGTCGATATATCCCCATTGGTAGAGAATCGAGCAAAATTTTTAGGTCCTCATCCTTCCTTTTCCCCTTAATCTTTCTTTTGGTGAGGCTCTTCAGAACTACAGGCTGCTTTTGGAAGACCTTCTGGCCACCTCGACTTTTTTTTGACTGGTCCTGTAACCTCTTCCACAGTCACAGCGCATCGTCACTCTCTCCTCAGTTCCTCTTTTGCGTGCCGTATAGGACCCCCGTTTCCAGGTCCTTTTCTTTTTTTAGTTTCTGGAGGTAGGATTTTCCAAAACGAAACCCCAACCCATATTCGCAGTACTTTGCGAGAAGCACGTACTTGCTTCCCGACGATGCCCCGTAGACCTTCTCTTTCTCCGGTTACGAACCACTTTTTTTTTATCTGGTGTCGTGAGGTCTAGCAGCAAAAGTGCACGTTTTTTTTTTGCCCCCCCAAACAGTTTAGCTGGCGTGAATCTTTTTCCCAGGTACAAGAAGTGATTCTTGCCCACTCCCGGTTTGCTCCTCTCCCTTAAACTTCCTCTTAGTTTTTTTTTTTTTCTGAAAGTCTCGATTAGTTCACGACCTCCTTCTTTTGCGGGTTCATGCAGTAGATTTTTCTCTGCCCTCGTTCCCGGGACGGGCTTTCGCTTTTCACCCGTGCGCTTTTCCTCCATGTTGTCTCCCCTTTTTCCATAAGCCTTGTGTTGTTGAGCTATCGCTCAAACATTGATCCATCTGTGGTTCGGATCGTCCCCCCCTCTCGGGCAACGCGGCGAGCTGTCGTTCCTCTGCCAACGGTAGTGCCTCCGTCTTTTTCATTTTGGAACGCATGTCGCGAATCCCTTTAATTTGAACCTCTTTCGATAGTTTTCATCGTGGTTCACGCGTTACTTCTCGACCTGATTCTCGCCATTGGAAGTTTGTCCCCTGAGCTTTGCTCTTGCGGGAAGGCTCATCCTCAGTGCTAACTCCACCGTCTTTTCCCTCGTGGTCTGTCCTGACCCCTTCCTTCGCAGGAATTCTCGTCTGCTTCTTTTTGAGAACGAACATTTGCAGCCTAGGAGGGTGTGGTGGTCGTGGTGTCCCCTACATGCTACGATCCTTCTTCCCCGAGGTAACACCGTTTTGTGGGTTTCCTTCTCCGAGGAGAGGCCATGACTTTGAGTCGAAGGTTCCCCGAGGTGGCGTCGCGCTATCCGCCTTTTCGGGCACCCTCCTCTTTCTTGCCAAGAAATTCTCTCGCCCGCGTTCAGTTAGTAAGCGCACCCCGAGGTCCCTCTGTAAGTGGCATCTTAACATCCCCCGTCTAGCCCCTTCTCGTCTATCCTGCACGAACGCAAGGGCCTGCAGGGTTGAGGTTTTTTGTTTTTTTTTAGTTTTGTGCATTTGCAACAGCAGCAGGACAATGCAATCCGTCCCCGCGCGACAAGAATGCCCAAGAAGGGGTACCCGGCATCCACCGTGTTGTTTCTGCCCTCCCCCCTCATTTTTGTTGGGCGTAGGTCTTTTTCGTGCTGGTCTTCTTTTCCAGTCACGTGGAAAGCTGCCGCGATTAAGGACCTGGTTGAGCGAGTCCAGACACTTTCAGATCTCGTCGGTGCGGTGCGCCTTTCGATGGTACGGCTGTTTTTTTTCCAGTTTTTTTTGTATGAGACGGCGCTTCTCCCTCTCCCTGTCATAAGCCCTCGATGATCTTCCCATACTTGTTCGTCGCGGCTGCTGCTTGCCTCCACCTCGCTTTTCGCATGCTGAACGGCTGCGAGCGGCCGCTTTCCCCTTTTCTTAGATTTTTATAGTGGAGGTTCAGTTGCCTCGTTTCACCTCCTGATCGTCGGCGCGGGTTCCGAAAAACACTTAGAGCCGCAGCCGGTCTCACCGCCTTGGACCCCCCTCCTGCGTTCACCTCCCCCCCTTTGTTTCACCCTGTTTACCTTCCCTTGACGAGGAAGACGCAGTCTTTCCTCTGGTTACCTGAATTTTGAGTACTAATTTTCCCTTCTTCCCTCTTTGTACCAGAGCCCCTAATAGAAGCTCTCGTTTTTTTCCCAGGATGCCTTGTTACCCCCGAGCAGCTTCCCCCCCCCGTACACGGTTTGCCAAGGGCTCTTCGTGGAATTTGCTTGTGATCGCCCGACAAGCACGAGAGGGGAGAATATCGACTTAGAGGAGTCCCCTTCTCCCCCTTTCAGTGACCCGCGCAACGGCTTCTTCCCGCCTTTTGGTCATGGTGGCGCGTCACGCGCTGCTCTCGCGATCGATTGCTTTAGTGTCGGCGTCACCAGCCTCCCCCATTTCCCAAGCCAGGCGTGCCCGACGTTCTCTCTCGATCAGGGCTCCATTCGTCTGCGTTCCCAACGATCCCAGCATCGTTTTTCTTTTTCCTCCATGCAGCCCGCCTCCCCTCTCCCCCCCCTCCCAAATTTTCCAAATATGTCTCATTGACGCGTTCCATCACCCGGGTCCATTTTTGGATTTTTCGACGATGCCTCCTTCATTAGAGGACTGGGCCTCTGCGTAGAGTGATAAATATATGCTCCGTCGATACCTTTATCCCTCCCTCCCCCGAAATTTGATCGTACTCCTTAGCCCCCTTAATCCTTTCGAGATGGCCATTAGCCCGCCTGCCGCCCTGCCCCCCTTTTTGAAACGTAGAATTTCCTGGCCCCCTTCCCCTTGTAGTGGGCGGTAGCAGAGACGGGTAGCGCCTCATACTATATCTTTAAGCCAATCGTTGTGTGTCTCTCGATATTCCCGGGATTCCCTTCATCTGACCCCGTCTCTTTTCCCCCTCTAGGTTGCACAGGTTTTTCTCCGGTGCGAATCGTTTCGTTAGCCCATTCGACTCCCCTCCTCTTGGTCGAACTTGAGTTTTCCTTCTTCCACCTTTCTTGAGTAGGGTCGACGATGCGGATTGACGTTCTCTCCTCTGATTTTCTCTACTGCCCCGCCTCACTTGCTAACGGCATTGCGCCGTGCCTGAATTAGCCATTGTAGGCCACTCCCTTGCCGTTGATTGTTTCGACGTGTCTGACCCTACTCTCTTTTTTGATTGGACTCGTCCTGCGCGTTTGTTCTGGTTTTTTTCTTGCGCGACGATCCTTTTTCAATAGTTTTTTGCAAATCGACGTCCCGATGGCTTTTCTTTCCTGGATCGGAGGAGTCTTTTTTTTCGCGCGACGCCCATGGCGTGTTTATCTCTTTTGTGGTTTTTCTACAAGAGCCGGGCGCCTTTCACCGCAAGCGGCCTTGTTAGATCCTCCCTTTTCCATTCGTGAGCGGGTCCGAGACCCGACCACCCACCTTCCCCAAACGCGTTTTTCCTCGCCGCCCTTTTGATGTCTTCTTCTTTGAGGAGAGTTGTGTTAACCCTCCTCCTCTCATCGACTTAGGCTTCTACCTCTTCGTTTCTGGTTTTTTTGAGCCTTCGATTTGGCATCTTCAAGCAAGTAGCAATTGGATCACCGCGGTCCATCTTCTTTTTTTCGCGCTACGGTTTGGACTTTCTTTTTCCCGAGTCAAGGGTTTTGGCACCGATCTTCTTCGTGCTTCCTTCAAGATTGATTTGCACTTTCGTCTTCTACTCGTCTCGTGAAGTTCCCCATTTTTAGTCTCAGCGGGATGTTCATGGCCGTCGGCCCTCTCCGAGGATCCCCAAGGTGGCGATCCGCGACCCTCTCTGCCTAGAAACTTTTTTTACCGGCGGAATTACGTTCTGTCGATCCCTTCTGTTGCGGTGCTCCCACCCTCTTTTTCCGGACCTCTTTTTCCTTTAGTCACTGGCTTTTCTAATAGAGAGTTTTTTCAGGAACGTATCGAGTGGAGGCCTTCACCCCCCCTTGCACTTTAATTGGAGATCGCCTGCCAGACGAATGCAGAGGCATTTGAGCAGATGTGCGGAAGCAGTTTTTCTTGTCAAGTCTCTTTTGTATTCCCCCTTGGTCTCGTGTTCCGTCCGTCCCTTCACCCACGAGGCGCAGCGCTCGACCAGGCCGTGACGGCACAAGGCGAACGACTGCCCGTCTCATCTTCCTTTCTTTTAACTCGGCGGTTCCTTTTCCCACCTCTCATCCTCGACCCAGGAGGCCAGCCTGCCAAGCCGACCTGTAGAAGAAACAACGTGAGGGGCAGGCGTAGTACACCTTTTTAGGGTTTTCCCTCCTAAGGATTGTTCTTTTATGGAGCCTCTGGCTCTGCTTGGACTGCTTTTGACCACCAGTGACCCCAACCTCTTCCAGCCTCCCCCACCCCGTCCCAAACTCTAAAAGTACATCTTTCCGTCCTAATCCCCTCCCCGATTTTGTAGCTAGACTGCCCCCCAAATATGGACTTGGAGAATCAAGGTCCTACCTTAGGTCGTTCGCGTTTTTTTTCCTTTTTTTTCGCTTCTCCTAAAGGATTCCGGATCCCCTCCATTATGGCCATCGATTGGATTTTTCCCTCATATGAACTACCTGGTCGTTCGCTCCTCCCCCTCACTAGAACCTCAGGACCCCTAATTTCCTCGGCCTCCGGGTCTGTATGACCCCCTAGATTTGACTAACTCCTTGTTTCGTTTCCTTTCTCAGCTTAGTATGCTTCCCCCCCCGCCAAAAAACCCCCCTTCCTTCCCGCTCACGCCCTGCCGGCGCCGACGTTTGCCGACATCGGTTCGATTTCCTCCCTTAGAGGTCTCACAAATAGTCCCCCCCCCCCTTTTTTCTCGCGTAGTGTTCCCCTGAGCGGAATGCCGTCCACGAGCAAAGATCGGGACACCTTCTCTAGGACCTTTGTTTTTGAATAATTAGGTTCCGGCTCTCGTGCACCGAGCCAAGGCTTAATCCGATCGACAGGAACGTCAGCTCTCCTTTTCCCTTCCTTTAGGTCGGCGTTCCTCCGAGGCCGGATGTTTTACCGACCCTTCCCCTCTCCTTGGCTGTGTTCACTGCACCGAAAAATTCTCCCCCAGTTTCTCCTCGTTTCGGGATCGGGTGTGACGTAGGGCCCCTTAGATTAGGCACCCTCTGCCCCCCCTGTGTAGTATTATCTTTTTTCTTTCCTCCTAACTCTGGTTTTTGATGAGCCCCAATTTCCCCTCTTGTGCCGCGACCTTATTCAAAAAAGATCCCCGTTTCAGATCGAGCGGTCGGAAGGTGTACTCCCGGGAAGGACAAGCCCCCTAGGTTTTGCTCCCCTTCCTAGGCCGTTGGACTCCTTCCTCTTTCCAAAGACGTCTGTCGATCTTCCGACAGAGTGGTTCCCCGCAGGTGCACGGCGAGTTACCCATTCCCCAATGATGAACCATCTGGAACCCCCTTTTGTGCCCAACTTTTGTTTGCTCTTCCTTCCTCTTCGCTCGTGCTCACCCCCCAGCCCCAGAGTTTTCTCTTTCCGGTCCGTGCTCATCTCCCTTCCGAAGGAAGCGGATACCCTGCCCTTTTGACCGCATTTTCAGGATTTTTTGGTGTTATCTCCGCCACCCTTTGAACACCTACCAGAGGTCATCACTGGGTGGGTCTAAGCCCGACGAGTACCTCGTTTTTGCGAGCACTTTCTTATTCGAGGTTTCTTCTTTCCACCCTCCCTCACGTCGAGGTTCCAAGTTCGTCTCCGCGCCGGACCTTTCCGTTGGACCGCCCGAACCCCTCTTCCTTGATCGTTGTCGTATGAGCACGTTCTCATCACCCTTTGGCTTGTCCGATCTCTACCGCTCTTCTTAACTGCAATAAGCCTTTAAGTTTCATACCCGGGGCGGGGGCGTTCTCTAGCGTGGGTTTTCTGACAAGCTTTCGGCAGCAGCGCCCCTCTGCCAAGAAGACACGGTCCCCTAGCCCAGGAGCAATCGTAATCCCCTTGGTGGATTCCCCTTCACCAACCGACCTGTGGGCGCTCTCGTTCTTGTGATCGTCGGACGCTTGGCCCTTGGATCGGCGGCCAGGAAGGAGTTTCGTCTTCTTAACGTCCTCTCAGTGATAGTCGTTTCTTTCTCTGTGCCGATCTCCCTTTCGGCGCCGGTGCTAGTTCGGTCTGCGTGCCCTCTCCCCGAGGCGCAGTCGGCCCGAGCTAAATCGTGTCAGATAGTATTGAATGCGGGAGTTTCGTCCGGTGGTTGGCCTGGCTGTCTCAGCATCTATCTTCCGCTCGATCGCTGTTTTTTGCCCTATGCTCCGTGGCAAATATTTTCTAGTCTTCTCTTTGCGGTCTCCCAATCCAAGTGATCAGCCTAGAACCCCCCTGGACCCCGCAGAGGTCTCGGCCGCTTGCATGGTCGCAACTTCTCCCTAGTTCCCCCTCTCCCGTGGCATTTTTTCACCTCCCGGCAGCCCCCCTATTCTAGTACGGGTATCGCCCCCTCCTTCGACCGAGTGGTTCAACGCCGTGCCGCCTCCTGAACTAGGTGCCCTCATGAAACTCGCTTTTGACCTCTCAACCCATACCCCCCTCCTCCTCCTGTCGCGGACAAGGCTACCGGTGCTGCCCCGCTGTTTTGCCTTTCCTTTCGAAAGTCCCCCAAGCGGTAGACCCACTCTGACTCCCCAGTCCCCCGCAGTTTTCCTCGAACCCGATATCAGCTTCTCGTACCCCCCCCTCTTTTTATGTTTTCTTCAGTACTGTCCCCTTACCTTCTAGACGGCCAAGGTCGGCGGCGTCCCATACACATCATCGCCTACTCCCTTCAGTCTCCGATGTTTTTTTTTTAATACCCCCCCCGCTGATCGCAAGCTTCGGCGGCCCCCCACGAGTCCCCGAAGATTTTCCCCGCTTTTCTCACACCCCTCTCGCAGTCACTCGCCGCAAACAGCTCGACGCCTAGCGCGACAATACCCCACTTGGCAAGTCAGTTTGATACCTGTTTCATGCCTCCCCCTGTCAGTGCGAAATTCTCCGGGAAAGGATTCTGCACTCCCCTCCCTCCTCTCCCAGGCTTATACTGTAACCCCGTACTTTGCTCATGATATGACCCCGCCTTAGCGTAGCTCTTGTCCCCTCCCGCCCTCACCATGGTCACCACCAGAAGAATTGGTGCCCCCCTCCCTGTAGTGGGCTGTTTTCTTCGAGAATGTTCTTCCTCCTATCTCTCTACTCCTGTTTCTTCGATGCGGCGCTCTTCCCCCCTTCCCCAACCAGAAAGAGATTGGACGCCTTATTCTTTTCCGTGACAAGTGTGTAGCCGGCGTGGCAGGCGTCGTAGGCCCCCACGTTCCTTTGTATAGATAGTCTCACCCTGTCGCGTAGAGAGATTCCCGACTATTTGCGCCGAGTGGATTTGACAGTCCTTACTTCCCCCGTGGCCCGGACGTCGAAGTGCGCATCCCTGTCCAGGGGAAGACAGAAATGAACAGTTATTACAGGCCG
>Ga0179591_1335151_pt1 | contig 17248 bp, 24 predicted proteins | sample CZOMad2_1_08_16f_FD_182891 | JGI IMG/M metagenome (GOLD analysis project Ga0179591, IMG submission 182891) | Vadose zone soil fungal communities from Angelo Coast Range Reserve, California, USA - CZOMad2_1_08_16fungal (PacBio error correction) | ecosystem: Environmental > Terrestrial > Soil >... | reverse complement strand
TTCTCCAATGGGTTGTTTTAAAAACAGTTTAGATATTTGTACTTTTTAACTCGTTTTTTCCCCCCCGCTCCTTTTTCCCAAAAATAAGGAAGGTTTTCTTAGTTGCAAATAGCCTCCACCTCCCATTGATCCTGGGTTCCCCAATGTTCCATCTCCCCCCCCAAAGTTAATAAGCTTCCATCCCCCCCCCCCACTATTCTCTTACGCGTGTCTTTCCAAAGCTGTTTATTTAAAGTGTCAGACGAAACAGTGGGATTTTCTTTCCCTTTCTCTTAGAACCCCCTGCGACGCCAAGCGTCGCTTGGCCTTGAGATTTTTCCTTTTTCTCTTTACCTTTCCAAATGTTTGTCTACTTCAACAGTCGAAAGTACCTGCAATAACTGCCCCACTTTTCGACTCTTATGCGAATTCTTTTCCTCTGTCCTTTGAGTGCTCTCCCTTCTTGTTTGTTCGTAGATTAGATACGTGTGGATACTTTTTAACCCGAATTCCCTGCCCAATAAGTTCGCAGAGCCGGAATGAGAAGACCCCACGGTGTACACCCTTCTTGCAATTCTCTATTTTGCTTTCGTGTTGTAGATCCCCACTACAAGATCCCCAAATGCACGTCAGTCCCTTTTTTGCACAACGCAACTCGCAAGACAGTCTTTTTCACCCCCGTCAAAAACCCCCATTTCCCGACAATTACTTCCGCCCCGCTCGTTTAGGCACTTCCCTTCCAACCTCCTCAGGCGTGTAGAATGAAGTCCTCACCTGATAAATTGTAGCCCCCCCCTGCCGGTTGTAGCTGGCCACGAAATCTAACCATCGTACTTTCTTTCCTTATCTTTTGTTCTAAGTACAAGTTTGAGGATGATCTTTGCATCACCCTGACACCAACTCCCTGCTTTCCTTAGTCCATTCTCCTACTCTTTACGACAATGTGTTGGGGATTATGTTCTTACTCCGAGTGTTTTTGGTGGGGGTCTACCCCCCTTCCTGTCTTTGTTTGGGGATGTTCCCCCTTACAGGGCTGACCACATTTTTTGCCCCCTTGGCAGTGGCTGTTTTTTCTTGTCACTTGGTTCTCTTCTGTGGAACAGGTTATTTGTTCTTTTTTATTGTTTGTACATTTCAAAACGATATTTTTTTTTTCCCTTCCCACAACTTTTCTTAAAATAGATGGCTCTGTTAAAAAGGTATTTTATTTCGACATCGATTTTTCAAGTTTTTACTTTTTACTTCCTTGGGCGCAAATGCCATCATGTTCCCTTGGTTGTCACTCACCGTTTAGATTTTAAATGGTATCTGGACCCGTTACATGACTGAATCTCTCCCCACCCCATGAAATAATGCCGCTCTCAATGTGAGATTCCCTGATTTTTTTGCTTGTCTGTTTTTCAAATGAGTTTATTGTCCCTCCCGGAATTTCTGGTTGACTTGTGTTATCCCCAGGGGTTTGTTACCCCCCCCCCCTCACAGAGAACATGAAATTCACTAGAACCCCTGATTCTCTCGGACCTTTTATTTTTGCCCTGAGGGTTTCTTCCGACTTTTCCTTGGACTTGTCTTAACCGGTTTTTAGAGAATCAATTAACAGGCCCCGTCTAAATATCAACCCCCCTAATATTGTCTCCTTATATTTGCTGAATTCTTGATTGGTTGACATATTCGAATGGAGTGTTTTGCCCATTTTTCGAGACTTTTTTTTTTTCTGAGACCTCCACCTTCTCCTGATTCACCTGAAATTTCCTAGCACCCTGGCAGATACTTTGAGGTGGTTGAAATCAGTTGGGTTCCCCCCTTCTCCTGAGTGGTCCCTTTTTTTCGAAGGTTTTGGTGAATCGGTGAAGACTCTCCTTTGCATTTCTTCTCCTTTGTTTATACCCTTAGTGTTGTGTGAGAGATGCTCCTCTTGACCGATTTAGGGCTTCTTTCTCCTCCCTTTCCAAAACCCTCTCCAGGTTTTTTTCCCCAACCCTTCAATCTTCCCTCAGCGTTCCCCCCCACTAAGGGACACCAGCCACTCTTGACCCTAGGGCGGGATATAGTGCTCTTTCTTTTTTTTTTTCTCGGCTCAAATAGGATCAACCCAGTCGAGGCCCTTCCCCCATTCCCCCCTTCGGACGGTCACCCCCCTCTTTCAGCCACAACTATCACTGACCCGATGCTTGTTAATTGCTCTTTCCCGTTTCTCTGTATTTCTTGCCTGAAAATTTTTTCTCCACCAGTCCAAACCCCATTCCCATTCGTAGGCGGGTATCCAACCCCCCATTTCAGCCCCCGAGCACGAAGCGAATACGGGTTCTTTTCTTTTAGCATCATGTCTTTTTTTCCAGAGAGGTTTTTTACCCACCCCCCCCCCCTGTTCTTACCAAGCCCAAACCATCCATTCAGAGCGTAACAACACAATATCTTTCATCCCCCCCCCCCTTTTGATCTAGCATCTTTGCAAGAGAATTGCTTTTTCGATCCCCTTCTTGGCTTTTTTTCAAAGGGGTCTCTACAAGTGAAACCCGTTTTCAATCGTTTTCTTTTTTGCAACACCTGGTTTCCCCCTTTTTCGTTGCGTATTCCCCCGACCACGTACCAGTACCAAAGCCCGATGATTTGGTCTGTCCCCATCATAAACGTTGGTTGACACCCGAGAATCTAGTGCCGCCAGTTGTCAAATGTTTTTTTTTGAGCACCCCCCAAGCCAAATTGGTCACTTTTTTCCCCATGGTAAACCGAACCACCCCCCCCCCCACCACTTCCCTGAAAACCAAGCTAATAAATTTTTATACCCCACTGGACTTGTCCCTAAACCCCCCTCCCCCTTTCCACGGTCCCATGTTCTGTAGCCTTTGTTTTTAACCGGCCCCAGGGCCTGTGGTGTGTGAGACCCGTTCCCTATCCCCCCTCCCCTACGCTTTTTTTTAGGAAACCCCGATCCAAACATCAGCGTTCCCTATGGGACCAGTTGAGCCCTTATTTATTTGTGTGCTGACCGCCCCTCTGCCTCCCCGAAAACTTGGAAGTTATGGCAAATTAAGCGCACTATTATCCGACTTGATTCGTAATCGCTCTCCTCCCCACACGCTGCCTTTCCTTCCCCCCTTTTCGCATTTATCAAATGACCTCCCTCTCCCTCACGTCTTCGTTTGGCCCCCCTGGAAGAATCCAGGGATTAATTGCTCGGTTATGAAGTTTCTGTCTAAGAAAATCTGCTTTCTTTAGCGTTTTCCAAAGCCAGTTTCCCGTTTCTCATTTTTGAGCTTTTCGATGGGTATCCCCCTCCCAGCAACACCATCTCCAACATTGTCATTATGCTAACATTAATGCCTTATGAACCCTTAGCCAGGGCCGAAGTTTCTTTGATGAACACCTCCGGAAGACCCCCCCCAATTTGGAGATCTCCCTCCCACAGTCCGGGCGTCCTTCTCGAAGAGGCCTTTTGTGAATCATTGTATTTCTCCCCTTTGACTTTCGTGCACTTTGAGTCAAATACACCCCCATCAGGTTGAAGAAATGCATAATCCCTCCCCCCCAGGACCGTCAGCAGTCTTGGCGTCTGAGCCTCCATTACTTCCTTCCTCCCTGGACATCCCATCTGTGTTGAGCGTCTCCAGGTCATCACCAGTTTTTTGAATTCCCATAATACGTTTATGTTCCTCTCCTTCGTGAGGTAGCGTGTTGCTGAGTCAAGAGTTGCCAAGAGTTTTCCCCCCTTGAGTTTCTTTGCTCTTTGCCATCAATAGTGTGACACCTTCAAAAGAGGGGGAGTCAAATGATATGGAAAATTTCACCCCCCCCCAGCGACCGTCAGTGGTACAATAACCCATTGGTCCCTTATCTTCCCCCTCCTTTGTGTTTGAGCTAGGCTTTTCCCCATTTTTGAGTTTAAACTTCCCGTTGACGGTAGTACCCCCCGTCCTTTTTGCACAGCCCCTCTAAGGTCCAGGGTTCACTATGTCATCGAGCATTGTCTCCCTGCTTGTTCACACTCTGGATCCCATTTCTCCCTCCCACCGCTCTTCAGCCTTTACTTAAGCAAATACAAACCCTTAAGTGTGAGTTATGCAATTGACAGATTGTTCTTTTTGCTCCCGTTAGATCGCTCAACGAGCCTTTCCGTTGAGGCAACTCCTCTCTCTTCAGCGACGCCCAAAAGACGTCTGTATTTAGGTTTCTGTGATAAGTTTTCTTTAACCTGTCCCCCTTGTGTTCTTGACTCACCCAGTGTCGGACGTCACTCGCTCTTCAATTCCCACTTTTTTCCCCGTGAAATGCCCTCCGTCTTTCTCTTTTTCCCTATAGGGCGATCCTTTGCTGTGAGTAAGATTATATTTTCCAAGTTCCCACCTCAGCTCCTGCCCCTTGCTCTTGTTCATAGAAGTCATTTCCTGTTTGTCTCTTCCCGACGACCAGTTAAGGAGACTTTTTTTCGTGTGTAGAGAACAACATACAAGCAATGACAACACGAAGCTTTCTTGTTTCCCACAACGTACCTCCAAGAAGCAATCCACGTCCCCCCCCCCCCCCCCCACTTCTCCCTTTTTGGCGTTTCCGGAGGTGAGGAAATGTCCCAACGAGTCCTTCTGAGTGTCATTCGTCCTTGAAATTGCGCAAAGAATTGGAAAAAGGCAGACGTTGGGCTCCTTGTGTCCCGTGGAGAGTGGAGTTGCATTTAGGAGTTTCACTAAGTACAAGTTGATTCCCAAAGAGGCTTCCTCCTCCAACCTGACAACCACCCAGAATTGTCACCTCTTTTTTACCCTCTGGTCCTACTCCTTAGTAGAATTTAGGTCTTATGGTTTCGCATAGCTTTCGGATTGTTTTACGATGGGTATACCCCCCAATGAACCCTGGCTTGGGGTGATGTGAAAGGCCATGTCCTGGTCCCGTGGGCCTTTATGAACAGTCAAATTGGTTATATGAGATCCCGCTGCTTTGTTTTGGTTTTTGGGTCCCCCCCTTTTCTGACAGGGACTATGTGTGGACCTTTCATAAAAAAAACAACGGGCCTTTCCATAGATGTATATGGGTATCCAGTGTTTATGTCATTCCCCCCCTCGATTGTCCAAAGTTTCGTACGTTCCTAATGGGTTTTTTTTTTTTGTGAATAATGATGTTCCACAAATTGGTTTTTCCCCCCCTTTTTTAGATTTTCCCCTGTCTCGGATTTTTTCCCAGGCTTCAGTTCCTCCCTTCATCTCGACAACCTGAACTTTATAAGGCAGATATTATGGTTCTACCCTCTTTTTTTTGACCAGAGGAGGTGTACCCCTCTTAATGGATGCGTGACTTGGGTCTAGACCTTTTCTTTCGTTCCCCCCCTATATGAAAGAGTCCCCCATTCAATTATCACCCCTTAACCATAATATGGGATCAGTGATCTTGCTCAAGGTGTTGGATCCCCCCCCTCCTAATGGATGTTTGAATTGGTCTACAGGCGCATCCATTTTCACACGAGGAAACTGAAATTTCAGATCCTACAATTCTACCTTATGTTTTTCAAGAGTGGGGAGTGGTCCTCCTTCTCCTGGAGGGGTGACCTGTGTCTAGGTGTTTTTTGAGGATAATCCACCTTTCCTCAGAGACCTTTGACATTCTCCCTCTGCACCCAATATTCGAGAAGTGAGGGTGGATGGAAGAGATTCCACCCCCCTTTCTTACTCCTGGAGTGTTTTGACGTTTCTCTCGTTTTTTTCGTCTCTTTTTTCCCCCCCTCCCTGGAACCCCTCCCTTCTTAACCAGATGAACTGTTCCTATCGAGTTTTCCCTCCTTTGGGGTTTCTTTCCTAGAGCAATTGTAGATTGAAGCTTTTCGGGCTCCCTCCTTGAATCTCCTCCACAACCAGTCTATCCCCCCTTCACCCACTCCCTTCTGGAACACCCAATATCGTTCCGCACCCTTTACCTTTTTCTTTGTGCCCCCCCCTTTTGGTCTATAGTAGATCATTTTATTTTCTATGTCTTCCTCCTCAAAAACCTTTTTCGAGACACAGTTCCACCACCACATTCAGGAAGATAACCCGATTAAACGCCCACATCCTGCTCTCTCTTAGGTATGTGACTTCACTATTCATCCCCCCAACCCCTTGTTTAAAGTCCCACCCATTCCATTCTTCTTCGGCATACAAACACATTATCAAGATCTAGCAAGGGTTTCCTTCGTGATGATTTAATGTTCTCCTGTTAATATGGGGTTTACCATCACCCACACGGTTTTCCACCCCTTTTCCACCCCCCTACATTCCGTGAGGTTTCCCCCTCTCATTTCACTCCCCACCCCCCCCTAAGTATCTAGTTCCCCGAAGATTTTCATGTTTTTCCTCATTTTTCTTTCCTTTGGCTTCTCTGGAACCAAATGGGTCCTTACAAGTACCACACTTATGTGAAACCCACCCATTTGGTTCCATCCCTATTGAATTTCTGACACCTATGACCGTAACCCAACTGGGTACCCCCTCGGAGTCTCAAGAAGCACCTGGTGCTCCCCCTTAATCCGTGTTACCCGTGTTTTCTTACCCCCCCCCTTATAGCAAGGGGCATTTTCAAACCCCAAACACAAACCACCTCCCACGTCCATGGCATCCTTAACTATACATTTACAACCTGGTCAGAAAACATCCAAGTCCAAGGCTGTACTGGTCATTGGCCAAGTTCACATCCCCCATCCCCTTCCCAGGCATGTTGGATGAAAAGAGACCCCTCATCCTTTTCCCCTATTCACCCCCCCACCCTTTAATACCCCTGAGTTTCTTTTATCCAAATATTGGTTTTCCCTAGGTTCGGAAATTTCTGGTATATGAGTACATCCCATCTTTTCGCCAGTCCCCCTTTTAATATTCCACTATAGACAACGATATCTCCGATTTTAATCTTTCCGGTGCTTCCATAAACCCACTTCTCACGTTTTCTTTGGAGCATGTGATACAATGACTCATTCTCCCCCTTGTTGGACCCCAATTTTCCTGCCTAACGTTCTGACATATACACATGTTTAATCCTTTGTTTTTTGAAAAATTAGATGTCAGGTACGTTGTGTGCCAGGCTTTTTATTCCCTGTTTCCGGAGCAGATTGGTCTCATGAAAGTCAACACTATCTACCGCTTGTCCTTCTTGGCTGATAAAAATGACACTTAAGCCCTTGCCTTTTGGTCATGTGCTTTCTCCCCAATTCATACCCTTGCTGCCCCCCCCCCCTGTCACAGATTCTAAGAACTCACCCAATTTCGTTGACCTTTTTAGTAAGATTACATAGACAAGCGTCGACCAAGTTTTGGAATGCTTGATTAACCCGCGGCCCCTGTTCTTCTCCCTCCTGAATTTAATGAAAAAACCCTGAAATATAAGACATATCCCCTCCCAAGGTCCATCTATCTTATTTGCGGCGCGGTCTCTTCTTCCTGCAGGAAGAGAAATCCCTTCTTTCGATATTCACTTTACCCAACGTCATTTTTTCTTCAGTCCTCCCGAGTAAGTAATAGTGTAGGTGCTGAAGCAGCTGAGGTAGGCCCATTTGTTGCTTTATCCGTGTTTGACCAAGCTTCGTAGGCCCACATGAGTGACGGCTCTTTTTTGACGAGATTTAACCTCTTGGTTTTGGGCAAAAGATGATGGTCCTCACAATCTCGTAACCTGCTTGTTTACCCTTCAACCCATTTCTCACTAACCGCTATATCTTTCCTCCCCGACTTGTGGGTGGTGTTGAGAGATTTCCTCAATGGTGTTGAGTTTACCCCTCCCCCTTCTGTCGAGTGGGTAGTAGGGTACGCTTTTTTTTGTCCCCCCTATTTCCTGGACCTTTCACGATGGCATTCCAACAGAGCCGCATTTTCATTTTTTTGCCCCCGATCCTTCTTGTTGTCAACAATCTTGACATCTCCTTTCCCCTCTCTCTTCCCTCCCCCCCCCTATTTTCGGATTCTTTCCCCCCTCAAGCTGGGTCGACTCCGAGCTCAAAAGATGGGCTGTCCTCTTGGCCACTTTCTAAGCTGCCAGGCGCAAGTCCTGATCTTCCCTTCCTTGTCCGGGTGATATAGATCATTTTCGTCTATTTTAATATGTAACCTGTCAGTTTATGGAAGTCAAACCAAGTGCTCGACTTTCCTTTTTCTTCCTCCCTATCCCCCCCACAGTTTCTCGTAAAATTACTTCCTGTATGAGATTTCGTTTCCTCTTTGCATTGTGTGCTTAAAAGTGGGAATAAACACAGCCCTCCTTCCTTCAATAATTTCCTTTTGTTAATAGAATCATTAATGTTGTAGTTCCCCCACCTACGCTACCCCGCTAGTCTTTAGCTATGTAGTGTGGCAGATCTCTACACTCGCCGACACCCCCTAACGAACACCGTCCTGTCCCCCTTTTTTTGGACAAAGTACCTCAATAAGCAGCCTTTTTAGAAAGTCAAACAGCTCTAATGGAATCTGTGAGCCCGGGAGTTGTAGGTAAAGGTCCAACCCCCCCCTCCGCCGGTGGGAGCAACGTATCACCCTTCTCCAAAAATGCGTCAAACAAACGTTTCTCCCTCCATTCCGTCGACAATCGTCAGACTCCTCGTTGCTTGAGCTGAGAGGGCGAAAAGTTTATGAGGAAACGATGGAGGGAAGCACTCACCAAACCCTTTTTCAGACAGGAGGGTCCCTTCTCTTCTATCCTTTGCGGACCTGTTTTATGGTTTCCTAATGAGTAGGGTTTGGGTTACGGGGTCCTAAACCTTCCCCTGGAGTCTTAGAACTTTGAACGTTCCGGCTGACCCCAACCCCTTTCTTTGCTTGTTTTCTTCCACAGCAATTGGTTTAACTTCTTCTTTGTCCCCCTTTGCGTGGATGGGTGGTTCCTTACATTCCCCCTGGTCTGTTCGGGTAATCCACCACCATTTACCAAGTCAACTAGATGATTTTTCACCAGGGCTCTTGAGGAGAAGCATCGGTTAAAATTGCCCCTTTCCCCTTTTTGGTAACCCTAGCAAATGACACACTGTGGATGGTTTCCTACGTTAGCATTTTTTCCTTCTCTTTACCCATTTTTGAGCCTCCCCCCCCCTTTGTCTGAGAAAACATGATATTTGCTCTCAATATGAATGTACCCCTTTTTGGGATTAAATGAGGATGTTTTGACTTTAATGTTTTCTTGTGTTTTGTATTGTGCTAGTGACCCGTTTTTTTTGAGGGCCCAACAATGCTAAGTGAAAGTGAATCTCAACCACCCCTCCTCTGGCTGATCAAGAGCGCCATTCTGTATTTTTTTTGACATCGCATGGAAGGTGAAGCTTTTAAACTTGTTTTCATGTCTGGATCACCCTGGAAAGCTCCCTATGTCCCGTCCCTAGCAACGTGCCTTCTCACCAAAAAAATTATCAGTTTCTTCTTTTTCTGCACTGAGGTTTGGTTTTCCCCCTCTTCGAATTTCTTGGGGCCTGAATGTGGTTGTTCTGCCCGACTCTATTTGACTGCAGCGGACAACACTTGAAATCCCTATATGCACCCCCCACCCGAAGTGTGGTGGCTGACCCTGATGTGGGTACCTCTTCAGAATGCCGGTGTAACTGGGTTTTTTTCGGCGATTCGTCCTGCCGTAAGCGTCAAGGACCTGTAGCATTTGTTTTTTTCCCCTCGTTGTTTTGTGCTCGCTAGTACAGTGACTTTTCAGAGGTCGGGCCCGCTTTCTTCATTTTCCAAAAACCCGTTTCTATCCACTTTTTTTTCCCCCCCAATACCCTTCCTGACCTCTTTTCCCCCCCCCAAATCTCAGCAAAAATCAATAGGGACTCTTGTTGTTTCCCTTTATCTTTTGAGCTATGTTTCTCTTCTTCAATGGACCTCACCAAAAACTATTTTCCCCGGTCAACCCCACCCCCTTTGGAAGATTCCCCACTCCTCAATTTCAGCCTCCATCACGATAGTATAGTGAGATAATTTCTTTTTTTTTCTCGGTTCTCTATTTCTCCCCCGACCCCGGTTGTAACCTTCCAACCCTTCCCATTTTTGTGAGGAACATTTGCGGAAAAGATCACTTTCTAGCCCTCTTTATCCCCCTTTGGTTATTTGATCAGTCTTTGTTTTTCTTCCCCTTGAAAAAACACGGTCTAGACACAAGCCCAAACCTTCCCTTAGAGGAGGTAACCCCTACTCTTTAAGCCCCTGATATCCCTATTGAGCGCTCACTTGGTGGATCATTGGATTCTCTTTTTGTGTTCTCCCTTTTTTTCCAGGTCCCCGATACCTTTTTGAACCTATACCCCTCTTTAAACCACCAGGGTGAAATCAGTTTAGTTGCCCCTTACCCCCCCCCTTTTACCACGGTTTTGGCATATCCTAGCACGCGAGTGATTATACCCCCCCTCTCATCTCATAAGCCCGTTTTTAGGGGTGGCTACTACCCCCTACCACACAGTTGCCTGAAAACATTCCCCCCAACCACCCTTCCCCCAGCCCTAACCCACCGTTCCCTCCCCCCCATCATTAACACAATTTTCCTTCATCAGCCCCTTCCTTTTTCCATCCTTTGTTTTTTCCGCCGGACCTGAAATCCAATGAACATAAAAGGCCCTGTTTATGACCCTCGTACCGCCCCACTCACTCCTTTATTATTTTTTACCTTCTACAAAACCGTTCCTCAAAGAGTATCTACTATGGTAAATAGATGAAATGAGTTTTATTGCTTCACCCCTTTTCCCCCCTTTTCCGCATCTTTACTTCACCAACATCCTTTCTGCCCGAGTATCCCCCTCTTTGCCGATCTCGAATTTGAACATCGAACCAACGTTTGCCCTTTTGGAGCCTTTTCTCCCCCCTTCCTTCTCCCGCCGTCTTAGTGGAAATTTATTGCCCTCCCATCCCGTCTTACATATCCATAGACATGTCTGAAGGTTGTTTGCCGGATCCAAAACATCTTTTTTAGTAACTTTTTCCCCACGGCACCCTTTTGTTATCTGTTGCTTGTATGGGTTCCTTAAATCCATAACCCCCCCCATTGACACCTTTCCTTCTTGTCGTCCGCTAAAATAAGGCATGCTATGACCACCTTTTTCTCATGGGCAGGCCTTTGGTTGTGATGCCACCCCCCTTCTCGTACGTGTCCCCCCCCACCCACAAGGATTATTTCCCTCCCTCTTAACGAGGAACTCTTGAGCCCTCGTTTGCCCCGTTGGGATGCCCCTTTCTGCTCAAGGTTTAATTTCGAGCATTTTTTCCTTCAGAACCCCATTTTTGCGGTTAAATATAAATTCTAAGAATCCCCGCCATTCTCTTCCTACGCCTTTGTCTTTGACGCTCTCATCGGAAGTGCAGCCAGGAGACATCCCACTGTTTGTTTTTTTTTCCCTGTCTCCCATCCCCAGCTTTTCGGCCTCAGAATCACGCTCTGCTAGGTGTATTGTGCTGCTATGTTGTGTTCTTGGTGTTTCAGTCTCTGTTGACCCTTTTTGACAACCTTTTCTGTGCGGCTCTTGCCTCACTGAACAGGTCCAGTCACGGTTTGGCAAAAAGGACTGCCAATTTTTTTCCCCCCCAAAACCACCCCCCCTACGAACCGGCAGTTTACCTCAACCTCTCCCCCTTCTCTTTTCCCCCCTCCTTTTTTTGTTGTTTTTCTCTCGATTTCAGTTGAGTTTTAACAAACTTTCGATATTTTGTGAGATTGTCAACTCTTTTCCCACCCATTTTCCAAGTGCGGTTCCTTTGATACCTTCATGTGTCCCTTTTTTCACCCCTTTCTCAGACACCGCCCATAGCGATTCTTCCCCTATACAACTATATCTTCCGCTGAATGACGAAAAGCGGTTGACCATTTCCTCCTTCAAAGATTTTCTCCTTTCTGCCCCCGTCCTGATCTTTCTCCAGAGCCGACAATACGGCGAGCCGTCCCCCTTGGTTTTTTCATTATGCTCCGGTTCGTATATGTTAATTTGGGTCTTGACTCACAATTATAGACCGATCTTATCAATTCCTTCCCCACACGTGTCGTCACTGCTTTAGCCAATGAAGATTCCTGTTCCTTTTAGGGTATCTCCCTTTTGCATTGGTCGTTTCTTTTGGCTCACCAGTAACATGCCCCCCCCCGACTCTCCTGCCCGTGAGAAGTTTAATCTCCTTAATTTCTCCTTCACTATTCAAGTGCGGAAGAGCATAGTGTTTTTTTGTCGCCCCCCCCCATCTCACCAAGCGTCACAACCGAAACGTCATCAGGTGACTCCGAAAGCAGAATTTTTTATACCCCCCCCCGCGTCACCCCTTTTTCCATTTTCGATGGATTTTTATTGATTGCCTGGAAATTGTTCCCCCCTAAGACGGTGGGTCTCTGTCTTCTTTGATAACTAAAAAATGTAGTACCCCTCCGATTTGTTCTATGCCCTCCCTTCCTTCACCCCGAAGTCTACTTTTTGTTCCTGTTGCCTATTTGTCATCCCACGTTGAATGCTTTGAATGGAGGAGAAAGGACACCTTTTCTGAAAAGTTGACTATTTCTCCTCCCCTCTCTTTAGGTGACAATGTTTCCTACTAAGAGGCGTTCTTTTGTGCTTTGCCGCGGTCTCCAAACTTGCCTTTTTCCTGGTCTTTGTCTTTACCGGGTCAAAGTACAAGTCCCTTGTAGTGTCTGTGTTTGTTTCACACCATGGTATCTTTATTATTCCCTGGTTTTTTTGGTGTTTTTGGTTTTGTGGAGTCCATTACCAATCCCTGTGGATTGTTATGTACTCCACCCTTAACAACTGGCTTCCAAGATGACTGGAATAAAAAGGTGATCTTTTTCCTACCCACTCCTCTGTACACCACCAGTTTCGTTTAACTGTGACATTTCCCCCAACTTCACCTGGTGGTTTACACTCGTTTTTATGATAATGTATATGGCCATTTGAAAGGCCAAATTGTCCTAGGTTCACCCTTCCCTTTCACATGTGATCTCCCCTGTCTAGCTCCGATGTTTTTTTCCTTGCTTCTGGGTTCCCTTCTCTGAATGGATGGTTTGACTTTAGGAAAGGTTTACTTCCAAAACCCACTGACCCCGCGCACATGCCATCTCCCCATCATTTTCTCTATCAGTGTAGTGTATTCCTTTTTAGGTTTCCCCTTCCTGGAAGTTGTGACTTCCAACTTTTTTTTTAGTAGAATCCAGATGGAACAGGAAATCTACCTCCCCCCTCCTCTGTTAGATCCCGTTATCTGGCTGAAAAGGATTTGGGGGTGACCTTTTTCCGAATGGAGTGGTTTTGCCTGGTGATAGATTTAGTTTTTCCAGATTCCTAGAAACTCCCTCTTCCTTCTAGCCCCCCTCTGTAGGATTAGGTGGTTCCCCCTGAGAGTTTTTTTATTTCTTGTTTTACCTGGTCTATATTTTTTTTTTAGGAGTCAGATCTGGAACCCAGTAATCTCTTTTTACGGTAGAATGCCTTTTCCTCCTCCCCCCTTTTTTTGTTGATTTTATCTGTTAGAATGATCATTTTCCCCAGTTAGGTTTCATCATCCCCAAACCAGTACACATTTCCACCACTCCCTTCGTCTCTTTGGAAACCAAAGATCGGGAAGCCCACCCTCCTTTCTCTGCCCCCCTATTTTGTGCGAGTGAGTGTTTGAATTGCAGGCTGGTTTCTATGGATTCTCCTCCACCAAACCCTTCACGGCAAAAAAATACCATTAAGACGGTCCCCCCCCACCAATTTTTCTTTTCCCATCCCCCCACTAACTGATCTCCGCCAATTAGGTTAGTGAGACTCAGGTTTCTTTCTTAGATATGGATTCCTTACCAAACGGTTTCTGACACCTTCACAACCATGGCAATAGGAGGGTCCCCCCCCCGAAAAAACCATCGCACCTTTTTTTTTTTTTTTCCAAAAAAAACAAAAAAAATTGTTTTTTTTTTTTTTTTTTTTTTTGTTCCACCAAAAACCCCCCCCCACGCCCCCCCCACCACCCCCCACCCTCATCAGCCCTCTAGGGTGTTTATGATTATTGGGCTTTTTCCAGATATTTTGTTCCTCCAAAACCGCTACCGTCAACAATCCATCAGGATGTCCCCAAATCCGTAATTCAAAAAATAGCCCAGAGCCCCTATGTGAGCTGCAGTTAATCATCTCTATTCCTCTTTTTTTCTTCTCCTGGACAATTCTGAAAAAGTTTAATCTTTTAAAAAGGGACAACCACTTTTCCCCCCCCCTCCGCTTTTTTTTCCTTTCTCTAATTACCAACCCTTTTTTCCGGATTTTTTAATCTTCCCCCCCATCAAGACATCCAAATTTGATGGATCTATCGCTTTCCTCCCTTTTCCCATTTGGTGCGCTTACATCCACCATCTTGTCCATTTTTTTTTCAATTGGCCACCCCCCCCCCCACATGGGCAATTCCATAACAAAACTGGTAAGAACCCCCCCATTCCCCAGTTCCAATTGTCCTTTTCCTCCCTTTCCGGGCATCCCCCTCCCCGTCATTTCCTCTTACCTTACTCCTTCTCTACTTAGTAAAACCCATATCCCAAGTTAATACATAAGAGAGACTGGAACAGAGGATCCCTGCTGTTTTCTTGCTCCTCCTCTTTTCTGCCTCTACCCTTATTCCCCCCTGTTCGAGATCTCCTTATAGAGATTGAGGTCCCCGTGAAAAAACGAGGCGTTTGTCCTCCCTTTTTCTCTTTTTATCCAGCCTTCGTTCTAGAGTTTGAGTTTCAAAATTTTTCCCCCCGGGTTACATCGAGTTTTGGCTGATAGTTTTGTGGTTCCACCCTTTTTCTTCCTTTTTCTTTCAGTTCTTTTTACGTCCTTGACGTGTCTAATTTTTTTTCGCTTAGCTCGGGTCTCCAAAGGAATCAACTCCTTCCCGACCCACTTGTCCTTTCTTGTTATGCTCCCATTCATTCATCTGAACACCTACATTTTGCCTGTCTCGCGTGGAATTTTCTTTGCTGTGACACAAAGAGAGCGACGAAAACAATCCTTTGTCTCTCTCCCCCTCCCAAAGTTACTCTTCAAGTAGCTTCATTTTTTTGATCCCCCATCGTCGAAGTCTTTGGGTAATCAGTGATGCTCTGAGTGACGGAGAGCGTTGCAGTCACAATCACCCCCCCTTTTAGGTACTCTCAGACTCAATCCCCCGCCAAGTGCCCTATCTTCGTCCTCTCTTGGTTGAGGAGCTGGCGAATCTCCTTCGGAAGTGCCGCCTTAGACATCCCATCTTTTGTACTATTACTTATCCAACCAGCTTTCCGAGTTCCGTTGTATGTGATGACCTCAAGCGCTGGGAGCTTGTTGCTTTCTGCTATCCCTATTTTTACCCTTTTCTTAGTAAACTGCGTGCGGTTCTTGCCCCTCCTATTTTTCTTTCCAATGGTGGTGCCCCTCTCGCCAATACAATAGCGCAAGGAATTGGGGTCCATCAAAACTTGAGTTTGCCTCTCTTCTTTTACTCCTACTATTTGTTTTTTTTTCTCAGATTCACTTGTGAGTTTGACAACTTCCCCTTTTCGCTATGGGGCAGAGATTTGGAAAAAAAACCGGGTGTTTTTTAACTTTGATTCCCCCCCCTCGCGCCTCTTGTTGCTCATGCTGGTCAAACTTTAGACTCCATCCAGCCCCCCTCTCCCTCCGCTTTAAGAAAATACCATCATATATTCGTATTTTATGAAGCCCCTCTTGGATGGATTCCATTTGAGATTCCCCCTTGATTGGCTCTCCCATTTCATCTTTCCTCCAGCTCCGTCACATCCTTCCTATCGTTGAGGGATAGCCTGGTCCTTCTCATGTCCTTGACACACTTTTTTTCCTTCTCCCCCCCCTTTTCGTGACCCTTTCTTTATCACGCCCCTTTCCCACCGTCGACGCTTTTGGAAAAAACTGTTATTCCTCTTCCCTTGGTCGGGCGATCTCTTTTTCGTCTTTTTCCGGATAATGTTTCCCATCCAAGAATTGCAGAAGTCCTCCCTTTCTCCTTTTTTCATAGACACCCTTGGGGTGGGTTTTGGGTTTTTTTCCCAATCCGTGGCCACGACTTACAAGTTGCGGAAGTACGTTGGATGTTGACTGTAGGGACTATCAACCACTTCTCCCAAGTCCTCCTCTTTGCACCCACACGTCCCAATTGTCCACTTACCCTTCAAACCCCACTTTCCACCTTATCATGGATATTTGAAGGGAGGTCAAGAATTTTCCAACACGAATCCTTGTAGCCTCAGTCATTCCAACCATGCATGTCTTACGGCCAGCTTTGTTCTATGGGGAATACCCCCCCCGAGTATCAACTCGTCTCTAATCCTGTTCATGAGATCTAGTGTCTAAGTACCAATGCGCTTGTAAAAGATTACGTCCCCCCCTACAAAATCCAGCATCAGGCAACCGGTTCCCCTCTTTTTTCTACCTACTCTTAGTTCTTCAAATTTTGGCTATTGTTCCCCACGTAGTGATTTTTTGCTTGGGTCCTCCCCCATGCCTGGGCTGGCTGAGGGGAACCCGTACTGGCCTTTTGAACCTACATTTCCCTTTCCTGTTTTTTTTTTCCCAGTTCCAGTTATGATGGACCCCTGTTGTTATTTTTGGGTCCATTTCCAATGACCCGGTCTCTTGTTAGGGGAGAGAACCCCATCCCCCTGTCTTCACCGATTCATGTTGGTATTCACGTTCTTGCTTAGAATCGATTGTCCCCCAAGTGGGGGATGGAGTTGGGCTCTCACCCATGCAAAATACTGCTTGTTGATCCTTTTGGTTTCCCCCTCATGTTAACTTGTCCTCTGTTTTTCAGGGAGCCCCCACCAAATCTGCCTTGAGAAACTGAAAATCTCTGAGATGAGCATATTTTCTAGTGCTGGTGGTTTCCCAGGAGCATTTTTTTCCCCCCCCTTCTTCATGGGAATGTTGTGGACTTTGTCTCACGCGCCCCATCTGACCGAGAAACCGTTTGCCCTTCTTTCACTAGAACCTCACTTCTCCGATCCAGTTTCTTTTCTTTGGCTGTTTCCATGATTGTGGGTCCCCGCATTTCCTTTTTTGCTAGTGTCCTTCCACGGTTTTTTTCGGCGACCACTTGAACAGAGCCACATCCATTATCAGCCACTTCCTCTTCTCTCTCAGTTGATATTTTTTTCACTTGATTTTGCCTTTGCCCGTCTGTTTGGTTTTCGTGTTCTATCCTTTTTTGAGGAACGACAAGATTTGCCATAGAACTGACTTTTTCCTACACTTCTTCTCCCCAACCGCCCAGATCAATTTGCTGGTGGCTTAGTGGGCTCTTTCCTTTGTTTTGTCCCTGTGTCTCCTGTTGTTCTTAGATTAAGATGGACCCTAAAGAGGAACCCTGTT
>Ga0179591_1379734_pt1 | contig 17249 bp, 18 predicted proteins | sample CZOMad2_1_08_16f_FD_182891 | JGI IMG/M metagenome (GOLD analysis project Ga0179591, IMG submission 182891) | Vadose zone soil fungal communities from Angelo Coast Range Reserve, California, USA - CZOMad2_1_08_16fungal (PacBio error correction) | ecosystem: Environmental > Terrestrial > Soil >... | reverse complement strand
TTTTTTTGTCCCGGGCGCCCCTCCCCAAGTCGCGCAGGAACTAAGAAACTCTTAAATGGTTTTAGGCGGACTAATCAAAAGACTTTCTTCTTAGAGTGAGTCAACTTCCCTGGTGTACTTAGACCTAGTCCTTTTCTCTTACATGCTCTTAAATCTTTTTCCGTCTGATCTCCTACCTCCCCCGATTCCTATGGTGGAGAATTCAGCTGGTTGATTTATAAGCAACGTCCCCAATGTGAAGTCTAGGCCTTCGGTACGTTAATTCTCATCGATGTTCACCTCCCTTCCTTCTTGTTTGTCACAACACCCTTTCTCTCCCATGTGTGATGGTGTGTTTTGGTGGGGTGTCCGGCTCCCCTAGCGAAAATACCGACCGACCCCTCTCGACTAAAAACAAATCATAGAGCTGCACTTTCCATTCATTCAAGTTATTTCCTTTTCTCTCGGGAGTCTTACTCCCTTACCCCTCCAAACGTATGACCCGCTAAAAGTGACGTAGAACTAGTCGGTTCTGTCCTGGCTATACCCTGAACCATTCCCCCCTTTTCAGAGTGGTTCCCGGGTGATGTTCCGTAGAAGTTGTTCAGGCGCGTCCCCCGCCAGTCTACCAATGATTCTCGCTTTAGCGTCGAAAAAGGTCCCGGTCAACCCTTTTGTGTGTGCCGGGTTTACCATTTCAAGTTGCCCGACCTCTCATGACTTTCGATGCCGTTCCTTCGGTCTTCCTCCTTCTCCATTCGGGCAATCCTTCCCCTTCCAACATTCAGGTTGAGGGACCTCTTACCTCCCTTCTTCGTTCGTCCTGACAAGGACCATTGCCGTCTAGGTCGCGATCTTTCGCCGCCTGTTTCTCCAGTGACCTCCTGACCCTAGTCCCCCCCTTTGACACGGAGCGAAAAATTGAGAGCCCGCGGAATGCTCGTCTTGATTCCCGGGCGTTGGAAAAAATCGTAAGGACCAGGCTCTTTAACCCGAATCCCCTCTCTCTCCCCAGACATGCTATGAAATAACCGGGTGTCCCCTTTTCTTTACGTCTACCGAAGGAAAAACCAGTTGAAATGGACATCGTGTGCTCTCATTAGGGCAGTGATATGATCCTTTACAGCTTGATAGCTTTGCAGCTCAAGGCCCATAAAGAACTTACTCGACAAATTTTTTAAAAAGTGTTCAACCCCGACACAACTCCTCCCTCCCCGATGCATGGTATGCGGACAGCTCCTTCGGAACTGGATCGCGTTCCTTACACCTTGCTAAAGACAGGGATTCTGGCCAGCGCCCACACCCCTCTCTCTAATGATGGAGACCCTTCCCTTTTCCCCCCTTTTGGAGACTGTTCCCCCCCTAAGTCTAGAGGTCTTAACGTTCTTGGAGTAGGTTTTCGAGAGAATGGCATCACCAATGGGCCTTCTGTAGACTCCTGCCGAATGTCGATCAACAATTGCACTGAATATTAGATTAATCGGATACTTAAAAAATGACATTCAACATGCGGGCATCCCCTTCCCCCTTCCTCTTAACCCTCTTTCCCCGTCCTTTCCGGTCTTGGATCCTGGAAGGTCGTTGCTGAATGGCAGGCAGGATTCCTCACTGCTGATACACCGACCATTTTCTTTCCCCCCCTTTCTTCAGCATCGGGTTTTCTTCCCCTTGATCTGTCGCTTGTTCTGGTTCCCTAGTTCCACCCTGATACATACCTTGTGCTCGATGGTAAGATATCTTGGCATTTCATCCCCCCCGGTTGTGTCGGCTGCCTTCCCCCTTTCCTATGAGATCTCCCCCTTTCCCCCCTTCTGACTCGGCATTCGTGGTGTTTTTAAATCCCGGTCGCGCAGTCAGTTTCTTCCTTCCCATTTCCCCCCTCCCGACACCTGGAGCTCGGTGTCCCCAACGGCTTTCCTCCTCTTCTATAATGGAATCGCCCTTTTTAGGTTCCTGAGCCTGATTCAAGACGACTTTTCGATCGGCGTCTGGTCTTCACGGCCCCAGTGGATTTTTTTTCAAAGTTTTTTTCCGAACAATCTCCTGGGACCCCCCCTCCAAGTGGCTAGCATTCCCCTTGCGGTAGATCCCAGGAGCCCCGATGTAGAATTATGTGTAACGGTTCCCGAAGTCACAATCCCTCTCTTTCTCGGAAATCCCCCCCTTTTCCGTAGGCAGGCCTTGACCCGGTGTTCTTCTCCCTCCTCAAGATAAGGCCGACCCCCGTCCTCATCGTCGCTATCCGAATCCTCCCCCCTCCCATTGAACTCTTTCTCTTATTATTCTGGGTTTCGCATCCTCCGGATTAGGGTGGCGCGCAACTCCCTTTTCCCCCCTTCCTGCTTCAACAACTTCGGTCGGAAATTTCAATGTTTCCCCCCAATGACGTACGCGAGCCTCACCTTCTCGTTCTTTTTTCACCTTCTTCTTTGAGTTCGGTATAATGTCTATTCCCTGGAACTTCGTCGTCATCACCGCCTTGGCCCAGAACACGAGCCCTGGGGGAAGAGCGAGCTACACTCTCCTTTGAGTCTCATCCTGCGCGCTGATGAAGCCTTTTTGTTTCCTGGTCAACCCTTCGGGCGGTGGGATCCGGACACTCTCATACGGAGTTTCCTTCTTCTTTCCTTTCTGTTGCATCAGCTATCCCCTTTCTCGGCTCGCTCAAAATGCCGGACGCCCGCACGATTCGTGCTGACGGCCGGACTTCCCGATCACTTAGGATTCCCTTTCGTGAGGCGCTCGTCTTCTTAAGGGGTACTTTCGGACCTTTTAAGTGCTCCTTCGCCGAAACATGGCTTCGTTTGGAGGGGAGCCCCTACGACTTTTGGCTAGCCTCCGATCACCGATGGGCCCTTCCCTTTTCCCACTGAAGCCCCCCCCCTTTTCTTGAGGAGCGCGTTTCCGGCCCGGTGTCTTTAGGCCAAGTTCGATATATTTTTCACGTTGTTTCCGAGTTTCCCCTGGTACCTTTCCAGACCCCCGCGCGAAGACCGATCAACGATGAGGCTCCTCTCTTCTCCAGTGCTCTTCCCCTTCCCCTACAACGATCGTGAAGGCCTTTTTTGGCACCCGCGACAAACTCTTCTTTCAGTTCTCTTAAGCCCGGCTCATCAGACCTCGCGATCCCTCCTCTAGCCCCTAGACACGAGTGAGCGGACCTTCCTTCCTTCCCTTTCGGAGTGACCTCCTCCCCCTCAGGTAGATGTCGAGTCCCGTCAACTTTCGCGCGCGTCCCCTTTCCTTAGACCCCTATGCCAAAGAGCCCCGGATTATGATTTCAGTTCCCCCACCAAGTCCCCTTTCCCTGTTTCCGGAACACAGTTCCCCTCACTTTTTACTGCGCAGACATAATCTTCAGCGAGTCTCGCGGAGCGTCCTGCGTCCGGTAGTTTTTTCCACGAGTCGGCCCCCTCCCCCTGTGCTAGCTCCTCACCCCTCTTAACGTCACGCCCTGAGAGAGGCGGGGCAGCACTCGAACTGGTTTCAAGGAGTTCCCCGTCAGTCAATTACCCATGCGTGCCCAAGATTTTGGACGCACGCTCCTTAGGCGCGTCCCCCCGAAGAAGAAGCTTTGTCCTTTCCCCCTCCCGATAGGCGATCGACGAGACCATTTTCCCCGGGATGGTGGTCTAGTCGCCCTTTTCTTTATTTCTTTTCCGGTCCGTCCGTAGGAAGTGATCGTAATACCCATACAGTTTTGAACTTTCAAACAGCCCAAGTTGCGGCCTCTAAAGTCGTGTCTCCCCTTCCCCTTTCCCCCGTAGTACCATTCCTTGAAAACGTGTCCCTTTAAGTTCCCCCGAGAATAGTGGAACGCCACCAACACTTTTACCTGCAGGACGTTTCGATCCCCCCTCTTGGACAATCCCCCCTCTTTTGCATCCGACCTTTCCCAACTTGCCTCAGATAGACCCAAGTCATCCTCGTCTTGAACTCCTCGAACTTGCAGCCAGATACCTTCTGAATATATCCACGGGGACACCCCTCCTTCCCCCCCTGTTGGCGAGCCTCCCTCCTTTTAGCTCACGAAGGACTCATGACCCCTAGTGGTGTCCTCCCACCCCCCCTCTGAATATCCGCGTGGATTCGAAATAGTAATGACGAAGTCCCCGCCCACGATTACTTCTCCTGTGATGATCTTTCTCCCTCCCATTGACTCCGCAAGGTGGAAAGGAACGGTTGTTGGCGAGCCCCTCCAACACTCGCTGGACCGCGGTCGCCGCACATCTTTTCGGAGAAGGTCCCCCGAACTTTATGGTTTGTCCAGCCATTCGATGTGAGCCGGCGAACCCTTTCCACGCGGCAGCCCCTAGGACCCCAACAGGATAGAAAACCCCACTCCACAGAAGGACATTTAGGGCTTCCCATTTGCGCCACCGCATTTGACCCTTCTCTTTGTTGACATTTGCGGATCCGAGGATACAGACTACGACCGCACGTGCCCGACCATTCCACCAGACCGGCCTTGATTTCCCTTTTTATCGTCAAGGCGCGTTCTAATTCGTCCCCACCGGCTTCAGACCCCCCGGAGAGCCCCGTATCCTCTCCCGAAGGAAGATTTTCTGGCAGGGAGCCTTCCTCCTGCTGCCAGCATCTAAGTTTTCAGGTTGAGGTTCTGTCGGGTCGTCCGTCCTCAGCAGCTTAATACAGTTTCTGGCCGAAGCGCCCCTCCTCCCTTCCAATCTCCTTCATTCATGATCCTCGTGTTTCTTAGTGTGACTGGTGCGTCTTGGAAAGGGATTGTCTGCCATCTTCCTCTCCTTTTAAAGCGCCTCCTTTCTTCCCCCCTCAAACAAGTCATTTTTTTCCTTGTTCTTTATACGCAACGGCTGCACGCTAGTGATATGCTTTTTCGGTTTTTCCCTAATATGTCCTCACGATGTCTTGTCCGCCCCTCTGACTGGGGATATCCCCCCTTTCTCATTCCTTTGGCGCAAATTTCGATTTTTCAGGCCGTCCCTGTCTGCCCCCTCCTCATTGTGGCCTACCCCCCTTCTTTTACCAGAAGTCGCGGGGACCAACAGTTTTGAGCATGGGTGTGGGCCGCCAAAGTTCGTTCTTCCTACACTCCCTACATTAGAATAGGTACTGAAGTTGATTCTGGAGGAAAGGAATGGTCCCTCTCTCCCCCCAAGAATTGAATCCCTTCCTTAATGATAACTTCGGCGCAGTCGACAACTTCCACCTGACCTAGAAACCCCTATCCCGTAGGCAGCGCTCCTCTACCCCTCACTTCTTGTTTTTTTTCCTAGGGGAGAAATTGCGATACTCCGGATCACGAGTCCCCTCCCTCTCCTGCCATTTTAGGGATATACCTAGCCCCACTTCTTCCCCCTGTCGCCTTCACTCGTCCCTCCTCCGGATTTCCTTTGTTTTCCAAATGGGGGATGATATCCACTTTCTGGGGGAACTCTTCCAGTGCCCCCCCCCCCCCCCCCCTCTGAGTAACAAGATCCCAGTCTTGCAGAGCCCAGGTCCGATCGGTGGTCTTCCCCTACCGTCCTGTGCGCTTTGAACTTCCCCCCCCCCCAACCAAGCATCCCCCCTTCCCCCCCTCCCCGGTGATGTCCCTTTTTACAGTTCCAGTCCGCCTTCCCACCCCCGAATGAGACAAATCAACCCCATACTGGACATAATGGGCCTCTTCCCCCCCCCCTTAGGATTTCTCCCATGAGCATGCCCCCTCCCCGGCTGGCGCCCCAATACCCACATCTACGGAAGCCACCCCTAAAAATAGAAACCCCCCCTCCTAGTAGTATTTTTCCCCCCTCGAATGACGAAACTTTAACCCCCGAGAGTTCCTGCGGCTCTCTGATTGCGCAAATTAAGCCTTCTGTGCTCCTCCTTTGCGAAGGGGGCTTTTACCTCATCCACCCAACAACCTTCTAATCCCACTTTCCCCCGTTTGTGGATCAGAGAGGGGTTGTTCCTTCTTGATGCTCCATAAATGCGCGCTTCCGGCCATGTGGTGAGAGGGAAGTCCCCCTCCACCCCCTTGCGATTTGCGTCACTTTAGTCTTTCTCCTTTCCGGAAGGAGAAAGTCGGTTTTTGATTTCACGATTTTCGTCCTCCTTCGTAGACCCCCTTGTTGGGCGCACGCGCGATACCGGATATGTCCAGACCAGTCCGATGGACAGATCCCTTCCCCCGAAGTTCCTGAAAGCGGTGGGGTTGTCCCGATAGCCAGGGTTCGTTGGTCCACCCACAATCACTCGTGCCTGGGGATGCTTTCTTTTTTTTTGAAGCTAACCTCCTCTCCAATCCGAAGTCCTTTATAGTCCCCACCCCAACCCCTCCTTGTAGACTGGCGCTTGTCGATTTTCGGTGACCTCCCTCCTTTCGTCTTAAGCTCATGTCCTAAGTCTAAAGTCGTTCACTAAAAGTGAACCCCCTTCCCTGCAAGTTATCTCCCCCCCTCTCTTCCGAAGGAAAATGGCAAGTCCCCTTCGTTCTCCCTTGATCTCGAGACGTTTCCCGCGCAAGGCAATCCCCTTCCCCCATGGAGACGCTTCTTCGACTTCAACCGATCTATGGTTACAGGTCACCCAGGGGTGCCGGTAACTGGCGACTCCGTGATAAACCCCTCCGCTGACCCGTTTTGGTTTGCTCGACGCACTCTTGCTTCCCCCCATACTTTCTTCCCCCCAGGCGACGCGACTATTCCTGAAGGGTCCGCGTGCTCTTCCCTAGGGCAAGGACCCCCTCTGACTCTCGCCCCCGGGTGGTAATCTCAAATTTTCTGGTGAGAAGTAAAGAAGCGCGTCCGACAGCCCCCGTCGCAGTGGCGCACTCTTCTCTTGACCTGCCAGTGAGCCTTCTTTCGGTCCCCCCCCAAAGTAAGGACCCGTCCGAACCTGCAACTCGACCCCCTTTCCATGATCACCCCTCTCAACCGGTGGCGCTTTCGTATTTACTCGACCAAACTTACATTTACCCCAAGAATTGGGTCTTCCTGAGTTCTGAGTGACGGATCAGATGTCGACTAGCGATCCCTTCTTTTCTTCCCAGAAATAACGGAATCCTAGGTCCGGTCGAAAGTTACCAGTTGTTACCCACACCAAAAGGATTATAATGTTTGATGGACTTCAGAGATGGCTCTTATTCCCTTTGAAATGAGGGCCCTCCTCTCTGATCCGGAAGGAACTGTTCCCCCTCGTAGAACTGTCCCCCCCCCCCCTGGGATGCAAGAGTACCCCCTTTCGATATTGAAAATCCCTTCCCAGTCTGAGGAGCTAAGGTTGATAATTGTGGCGCCGTATGGACGATACTCCCTCTTGTATAGCCCCAATTACATCAAGGTCCCCGATTTTAGACTAACTGTTTCTCCTTTTCTCTTCCTTCACCCCCATGAAGAGATGCCTCCGAGCAGCCTCCCCCCCCCCCTTGTTATCACCAAGCGCCCAGCTTCGCCCCCTTCATTAGAACCCTTGGTTCGGTTTGTCGATCCTTGGGAAGGGTCCGGTTTCCTGCTGCTGATTTTCCGGTGCTCCCTGCAGGATGATTTAAACAACTTAACACCGCCCCGGTCCTCCTTAAGACGGAAGGGGCCTTTGAGGGTGATCGGTTCTCCCATATGTATGTTTTTATTTGGACCCCTAGGTACCCGGAACTACCGGTGAAGGTCAGCCATCGCTAATCGCGACCTAATGAAGCCCCTGTGTGGCCGGCGATGATAGGTATGTTACGATGCGATTTCCTAAACGTTGGTAGTCGTTTTTGGGGCGGCACTCTTTAATAGGACGGAATGCCCTCGCGCAGGACTATTTCTCTTCTTCTAGATCTACTAATTTTTGTTGATAGGCGTCCACAACGTTAGTGATCCTTTATTCCCAGCGACCAGTGTTTTTTCCCCCCCGACGAGTTAAAGACGCACCCTCATGATGGTTCTGGATTCATTACTGGAATCGGCCGTTCAAAAGGAGTTTTCTGTCAAAATCCCCTTCCCTTCCCCCTCGCAAGCCTGCAGGACCATCTTCTTTTCCCTCCCATAGTGCTGAGAGCCCGGGATTATCCTCTTTTTTTTGGCCGGGGAGACAGACGAGTTCCTCCTTTCTCCCCATTGAAAATGTCCCCTTTCTCTGGACGTTCTTGGTCATCCACCTTTAAGTCTTCTACGTGACTGGTGTTATCTCTTCTGAACGCACTTAAGATTCATAGCCGGCATTCGAGACCCCACCTCAGTCTAACGCTCCCCCCCCTTTCCTTACATGGTCGCCGTCGCCTTGAGAAATATTCGTCCGGGAACACTGATCTTCCCCCCGGGACTTTCCTCATTACTGCGCAGGAGTGGTGGACCCCCCCGGGTACTTCTGGGCGTCAGAAATGGAAGGGCAAGCCCTTGCGAACAGGCGTCTCCCGAACAAGTTCGATTTTCTCCCCCTTCGTGAGATGCTGATATGCTGCGGGACGGTCTCCGCAGGAAAATATTTCTCTATAACTCCCTTTTTCAAGACCAGACAAAGAATTCGGCGGACTCGATGCACTGCCAAAGAGGAGAACCCCAGGGCCTGTCGATTATGTAGATCTGTCTCCCTCCGATTTTTTTCTTGTTGTGTATTAACAGAAATTGTGCTGGGGTTGGCACTCCCACATACCTAGGTGTAGTCTTCTCTTGTGCCCCATCGCTATAGGGGGATTTTGGCCGAGTACCCCTTTTTCTTCCGAAATCGACTCCCCCGATTGTCCTCTCCTTCAGCGTCCATTCAGGACTTGCAGAGAAGCTCGGCGGATTCGGATGCGATATCCGGTTTTTCCTTTTTTTCATTCGCCGACCCATTTGTGGAGTTCTCATTCTCTTCCTCATTTTTCTATGTCCTCCCCCAGATGTGGATCCGACTATATAAGCGTGATACGGACGCTTTGGCGGCGCGTGTCCGCCTTGATCTTTTTCTTCCCTAATTTAGATACTTTTCCTTTCCCCCTTTTGTTGAGAGATCGCACGTGGTCTCCGCCCCGGCCACGCGTCCCCCCAGACTTTTTTCAGATTCTGCGGCTCGCGGTTGTGAAAAATTCGCTCTACGAGAACCCCTCCATAGTGAAGGCGAGACGCCGCCCCCTCCTTTTTGGCGGTTCTCTTTCTCGAAATTGACCCGATCCCCTCTAGGCCCTCAAGCCGAGCTCCCTCCCCCCCCCCGCTCCGCGGCCCAGAATCAAGTGGCGGAGGTAATCACCCCTACGATGCCGGCGTAGTACAAAATGTTGTCTCGGCTTTCAGATCCAGAGATAACCCCCCTTCTACCAAAGCCGCCGACCAAAGTTACCCTCTGTACCCACCCACAGCCCGTCCGGTTATGAACAGAGATCAATACCCCCAAGTACCGCCTGGAAAATCGCCTCCCCTTTCCCCTCGGTCTAGTCGGCTTTTTGAGTTTCGCCCATGGACCTTGCCCTATTAGGTGATTCCCTTAGACCAAAGGGAGAAAGGCCTTCCCCCACAGCATATCAATGGCAGAAATAACTTTTCCTTGACTAGGTCCGCCCCTTTCCCCTCCCCTGGCGTGCGCCCGGTCCCACGGATTGTTGTCCTCCCGATACCCATCTAAGGCGCGACCCAAAGAGAAGTCCTCTTTCTCTTTCATGCCGAACAAGAGATAAGAGAACTTATTAATGTCCCTTTTCTGGAACCGAGTACGATAGTCTCCGAGGTTTCTCGGACTTCCCCGAGGAAGCTTTCCTTTGATGGTGAAGAAACACCAGAACTCTGTGACCCCTCCTCAGATTTTTTTCTAGTACTGTAGACGCGTGTCTATGGTTGAACCCAGCTCCCCCGTGAGAATGTCCTCCAGGCTCCAGCCTCGCCTATGTGGAAAGAGCCACCCTACCGGTGTCCTCTGTCTCTACCCTTCCGAAACGCCGGTTGGCCTCGGGGGCCCAGAACGCGACTGTACCTTTTGAGATTTTATCCTCCTCCGACAAAAGCCTTCTTTATTTCCCTGAGCCGAAAAATTTCATTATACGTTGAATCTTCACCTTGGGCCAAGCAGAGAAAATTTTTTGAAGCCTCCTCCCTTTCCCTCCCCTCCCCGACACATGCCTAACCCTCTGGGAGTCAACCCCCCCCCCTGCTCGGAAATTGTTGACCTCGCCTTAGTCCGAAGAATAGCCACTTTTCGGAGACCTCTACTCATGGATGCCACCTCAGAAGGAGGCTTTTTTCTTTCGACAGGTTTCAAGAACCCCCCGAAAGTGCCCCTCACGCCCCTTGCTTTTTTAACAACGGATGCAGAGTCCGAAATTCTCGTGTTTCGTTCGTTATCGCGCAGCGATCCCAGGGCCCTCCCCCTAGCAGCCGTACCCCCTTCAAACGGATTTGACCACAAGAATCGGCATCTTTGAAGCCCCTTTTCATGCAGGGGCCCCGCTTTGTTCAATATCCTGGTGATTCCCAATTGATGTCCGTCGTGGATCGACCGCTAGATTTCCTTTTGCAGACAGGCTGGACCTTCACGTTGGATGGACGAGTTTCCTCCCCTATGCTCTCCCTTCCAATCATGGCGATACGCGAGCAGGATTCCCTCGTCCGAAGGTTAGAGGTTCTCTCCCCCAAAGGTGATTGATCGTCCTCCTTTCGATGTTGCTTTTTCTCCTCTACTTAAAAGCCCCTAGGGCCCTCCATCAGAGGAACGTATCTTGTCCCTCCTCTCTGAAATCCCCCTGCATCACATGAAAGATCTCCCTCTCCTTGAAGTTGGAGTATTTCCCCCAAGTTTAACTTTTGCGGACTAGTGTCTCTCTAGGATGCTCCTTATGAAACTACCTAGGATCGCATAGTCAATAGACTGAAGATCACGCCTCACCCTTCCCCAAAAATCCCTCTTTCTCTTCTCCTTTGGGTCTAGTTTCTTTAAGTCACGCCACCATAGGTGGATTTTTTCGTCGTCGGCTGAGTGAGGCCCCCTATATTTTTTTTTTTCCCCTTTTTCTTTAGCACCGGCATTCCGTCTTCTCCGCTCTCCCCTTTCCCGGTGTTCGTTTCAATCCCTGGATCCAACCAGGAGCAAAAGCCGGGTCCCCCGGTCCTTAGATAGGAATGAAGGTTTGTACCTTTTTTTACAACAGGTCCGCACTTCCCGTTAACCCTGTCGTCGCCTTGACATTTTTTGCTCCTTCCCGTATTAGTTCCCCCCTGACCACGACATGGAATAGCGAATTTGACCCCTCGGCGCACGTGAACGTTTCCCTCCTTGTCCGTTCCCCCCCTCTTGTTTTCCACGCAGCGAGGAAGTCCGCCTTGTTACGGGCCTGTTCCCCTTCTCACACCGATAGAACGCACGTGCCGTGCCGGTCAGCCAGCTTGCCGGGCATCTTTTTTGTAAGAATTTTAAGTTCTCTCCTCCAAGGTGCGGAAGGACGTACCTCCACAGTACCCAGCCACCTGGCCCTCGTCCAGCTGCCCCTAATTTTGTTGTGTTGCCCTCAGAGATGCCTTCCTTTTTTTCAGTTGCGCGGAACCAACAGCACCATCAGTCCCCCCTCAACCTTCCGGGATGATGGTGTGACGCGGTATTTTTGAAAACGATTACGATCTTCCCCGGCTTTCCAGTTTTGACCTGCGGGAGTTCACTACTTTCGAGACTGCCCCGCCGTTCCTAAGGCTCCAATCTCAGCTTCCCCCAAGGCATAGACCGCTTTCCCCCCGGGCTCCCCTCTCCCTCGGCTCTCGACGATAGCCGGACTTCAATGAACTTTAGGCGGTGTGAGACCGTGTCTTATTGGCCTGCGAAGGGCAGAAGGCGGATGTTTTCGCGCATGGTCTTCAGCCGGATCACCACCATTAAGACGTTTTTTTTTTTTGTTGTTGTTGTCCTTAGATTGGGTTGATTTTTCTCCTCCCCATTAAGGAAGAGCACATGCGGCCCGCGTATTCTAACAGCACAATTGCTATTCTTTTTTTTTGTCAGGGAAGGTTTTTCCCTTTCTAGTCAAGGACTCACTTGTGCAGGGGACACCCCCGAGTTTTTTTTTCTGAGAGCCCTCTGTTTTCGGCTAGGCCGGATTCGGCCAGCTTTTGTAACGTCCCCTCTCTTTTTCGTCCGGCACGGTTGCTGCTCAGATCTTCTAGTCCATACCTTTTCCTCTTGGGTCACCCATAGACTTCTGGAGGAGTTTTTTTATGGGTGGCGGGGGTTTCGCCGCTGCTAATCCTTCGACTTCATAAACAAAACACAGTCGTCGATTTGAGTATTTACTTACGGTGATTTCTTCTTCCCGTGAACCCCCGCCCTTTCCAAGAATCCTGTTAACATCCCAAGCATGACATCACCGTGAAGGCTCCCCATCTGGTTTTTACCCCGTTACCGAACCCCCCAGTCTTTTAGTTCGCATCGCTGATGGTCGGAAATTCTTTTATTCCCCCAGGAGACCTTCTCCCCTTGAAGTTGCCTCGCCTGCTCGAGTGACAACAGATGGTTCCGTGGAAAACCCGGGTAGTAGTTAGAACCGCCTTCCCTTTTTACTTTCGAGATGCTTTTCTTTTTTAACGATCGACGCTTGCCGCCTACCCTACTGTTTCACTAGAAGCTCGTATTTACCCAGTGCCTGGATATTAAGGAACCTCTCCTTCCTTTCAGTTCCGTGGTCAGCGAAACCAGTCCTGACTAAGGCAAGCCTCCTCCTCGACTTTACTTCCGAACCCAAGTTCGTGGAGAGCCTCTTCCAGATAGGTATGCAGGGCGTGCCTTTTTTTTTTGAAAAAGTCATAAGGACCCTATAATCTTTGAAACTCCCTAATCTTCCTCCCTCCTTCTCCACGAAAAAGGTTAGACTTTGTTTCCCCCACCCCCAAAGGACATAGAAAGTCTTTTAGCTCAATGGACTTTTCCTTTCTTTTTTTCGATCGCTATTTCTTCATCCTTAATACCTTTCCCGTCTACCCTTTAAATCAACTTCCCAAAGAAAAAGGAATTGAATGCTTTCCTCCTCATCCCCGGCGGAGGTTCCTTTTCTCTTTTTTTCCTGCTGCTGTATCTAAAGATGGAGTTTCCTCTATACACCCTCCGAGGATGCCCAGAGTAATTGATCTGCTCACTCTAGTCTATGGGACTATTGTCTCCAGGTCTAGGACGACGGATTTTCGAAGCCTTTCCGTCCATACCCTGAATTCGTTACGATTTCTTCAATTCGATCAATTCTTATCCCCTATCCTCGGCGCAATCTGTAACCCGTGGATATAACCTTCGGGACTGAAGAAGCTGCCAACAAGTCTCGGTTAGTTTTTCTACCCATTTGGTTTCCCTGACTTTTCTGCTAGGTTTCTTCTACTGCAGCCCCTTCTTTGATAAAAGAACCCCCCGGACACCTCCCTCCCTCCTGCAGGGGACGTTCCCCCGTTTTCTGTTCCCGTCCTCTTTTTTTCCTCGGCCACCCCTAGTACCATGATCATAAAGGATTTAGGCTTTACCCCGACCATTCATAGAGTTCTAAAGACGGTGTTCGTCTATTCCTATTCTACTCTCATGAATAGGCTTCTTGTGGACCTATGTATAAGGCTATCCTTACTAGTAGTTCTTCCGCCCATTTCGTTTCTCCGACACCCGCCTGTTTTAAACAGGCATCCTCCTACATCGTCTGAATATTTCTTATTCTCAAAAATGTAGGCGTTTCCAAGGAAGAAGATGTATGTGTGACAATTTAATGTCACGTTTCTCCCGATTTTTTGATGGACCAACATTAGGTAGACCGAAAAATCTTGAAGGTCTTTCCCACGTTGCGAATTAAAGTTGCTCAGAATAGGATCTCTATATATTCTCAGGCTTGTACTTACTGTTCCCTAATATAAAAGCTATACAGGAATTCCCTGAAATTATGGTAACTCACTTGAATGGTTTTTCCAGACTCACTTCATAGGAATTATGCCTCCTATTCAGTTATAAGAAGTACGTTCTAATGAAATTTCTCTTTTCTTCCTTATTATTAGGGTTTTAGGATACTGATCATGGGAGCCTTCTTTCTCTCGCGGAGGCCAACAACCCGTGGTTAGATCTTCATTTACCTGAAGATCTCCATCCTCATAAAAAAGTTCTCTCAACATAAAGTTATATTCAGTGTCTAATTTAACCTCCACCTCCTTGATAATACCCGCGGTCTGACCTCCCGATTCTGAGAATAAAACTATGCCCTCCTGGCGATTTTTCTCGCATTTGTCATCCTCTTTTCTGTTCTTTTTTTTTCTTTCCTTCGTCTTTTTTTTAGCCCGTTGGGGATATTTTGGACTCTTTTTTGTTTTTTGACGTACTTCTCGGTCCCTAGTACCTCTAAACATTTACTACTCACCCCCCTCGTGATGAAGTACGCAGAACTGGTTCAGGAAGAGTCCTTTTTCTATTCCGATTTCATTACTCTCGCGCGTCGGACCCTTCTCCTCTTCTTTCCCTAGACGAACAAGGGATTTGAGTTACTCTTTTTTATAAGTAGAGATCTACATGTGTCCCATAGACTACTCCATATCATAGGAGGCAGTCGGTGGACCTCTTAGAACTATTGGGCGGATCCTTTCTATCATATTCCTCTTTCTTCAAGTTGTGTTGTTTCGATAGCCCGTTTTTTCTGAAGCACCACCCTCCCACACGCCCCGGTCCCCGCGCCGCCGCGCCGAAGTACTCTTTATTAGATCTGAACATTCGATAGAGACATAGAACCTCTAAGCCTGAGGAGGACCAGCACTACAGCTTTAAGATCGGAGGACCCCTCGAGTCCTCAGCGATCTCCTTCAGACCTTCTTAATCGGAACTGCCTTTCCAGGTCGTACCTCAATTTTTCTCGCTAAGTCCCCTGGCCTCTTCCTCTCCTTCTGAACAAATTCCCCCCCCCCCCAGGATTGCTTAACGGCTGATCCCCTGTCGTGAAAGCACGATACATTCCCCCTCTTTCATCAGATCTTGAATCCGGAGCCAGGTCCCCCCTGTTAGTCTTAGCGGTCCCCCGGAGGGAGGGTCTTCCCTTGATGTCTGAAATCGTTCTCAGTTCAACCCCACATTCCCATTGATGCTTCCGCCCTCCAACCTTCTGAGAGAAGTCATTTTACCACAACTTCCTTTTCCAACCACGGATGATTTCCTCCTCTCAATCCCTCAGGAGAGGAAAAAGACCAGCAATAACCCCCATGATAGAAGATAGACAGTCAAGGACTGTACTATTATTCTACCCTAGGGCTCATTCCTTCCTAGGCTGATTCCTCTTTCCTGCACATGTTGCCTCCCCCCTTGAAACCTCCTTCAAGTCTACCCCTTTTTCTTCTTCGGGAAAAAGTCGTAAAAGCTTCAAGCCGAAGATCTACAAACTGATTTCCCTGAGACCCCAAAAGCTTCAGGCTGCAGGTAGAACCTCTTTTCACAGCCCCTGGTGACCCCCATGTAAAAAGTAAGATGAAGCCCCTAGCCCCCCCCCCCCCGGAGGTTTTGAACTCGCCAAATTGTCCCCCCAAGAAAAATTCTCCTCCAAGGGAGACCCTGAAAGCCCGGTTTCGCCCCCATGGTTGAGGCGAACTGAGCTCCCCCCTCTGACTCCCTTATCCCCCCTTTTCCCCCCCCCAACCCCTTTAATGCCTCCCACGCCCATGTGAAATATGCCACCGAGATTAACATTATAATCCCCATCTTCTTTAGGCACATTTCTCCTACCGGGAGTATAAGGAGTAATATCGGGGTGACCCAGCAACCCCAGACCCTGTACCTCCCCCGGACGCTTTCACCTCTGAACCGGTGTCCCTAAATATTAGGGAGCAGCATGGTCCCTTCGCCCCGTTTTTTCCCCCGGCCGAGAACCATCAGAACAAATACCCGGCAACATACAGCGATACTTTGAAGCTTCTTTTCTCAACGCAGTGAAGATCTGGGTCTTCACTGCTGGAGACTCTCCAGTTCCGAGAGAAGGTCCAAGTGAGTGAGAACCCACTCTCCTCTGTTCGTTCAGGAAAGAGTCAGCCAAAACAGCTTTCAACCTTCCCCATCCTCGAATCACAGCAGTTTTTAAAAAGAGTCAGGCCGAGTTCAATTCTTCAAGGACTCGTCTCCTCCAGCAAGGAGATGTTGTCCTCTCCATTTCCAAGCAAATAGTGGACCTACAGCGGACGATCCTTTCGAAGAACTCCCTCGCCGGCCAAATTCCATGACCTCCCGATACTACCTTCCTTCCTGAGTGCAAATGTTTCCCTGGTGCGAATGTGAGTCTTTAGGGAAGTCGAAACTCAGGCCCAGCCCCCCTTGATACCCTCTTAAGATAAAGAACCTTCCAATTATAGAAACCAAACCGACCCTAGTGCCGATTAATGTTTTCGTTTCTGTAGCCCAAAGGGACCCCCCCCCCACAACAGGTAGTTCGTGAAGTGCCCATGCTTTTTCCCTCTTCTTGCGTGAGTTGAAATATGCAATATACCCCGTTGGTAAAATTCCATAGCAAGTAATCTCTAAGACTCAGCGCCGGAGAGTCCCCCCCCCCCCCACCGAGACCCGACCCCCCCGGTTTTCCCCCGATAAGCCACGCGATTTCTTATTTTCTTTATCAAAACTCTTCCCGGAATGGTATCCGAAAAAAGGCCTACCTTCCCTCCTTTTGCGTGGTAATTGACTGACCCCCGTGAACTTTCAAGCTTTACCCCCCGCTAGTAGAATTGACCCCTTTTTGCACTGCTTCCCCTTTTCCTGCCTGAAAGCTTCCCCCCCCTTTCAGCGAAGGATTTCTCCTGGACTAAACGGCCCCCAAGAAACTTCATTTCCGGGACCCCCCCTCATACGTCGCGAAGGCGATGCGAATAATGGCTATAATTTCTTTGTCGAGCCTTTCCTCCTTCTGGACATAAGAGTTCAGAATTATGTTGATAGCCATTGTGAACACCTGCTCCCCTTTCCTCCTACGGTTCTCGCGTTTTTTTTTCGTATAGAACAGGATCCGGACGGCCCCTCTTCTTCAGTACACCCTTCCACCGTGTAAGAAATGCGTCCGGAATGTGTTGTGTGGAGTCAACGTTCAGATTTGGGGTCTTTTTTACCTTCAAAAACCAGAACATCAAACCGTCCTTCCGGTGACAAAACAAAAAATGCGATACTGAATATTACACATTTCCCAAGCCTTTTTTATAATGAGGCGGTAGGTCAGGATTTACTCCACAAGAACGCTCGACAATGATGAACAGCTCTTCTCGCAGAGCCCAATCGGAAACCTTCCTTATTCTGCTAATTAGTATCATATCTGCCGACCCCCTCTAGCTTTAGAGAGAATGTGAGTTCGTATGCCAACCAAGCATTGTCCTCTTCGCGATTTTTCTGTGAGC
>Ga0179591_1284128_pt1 | contig 17255 bp, 20 predicted proteins | sample CZOMad2_1_08_16f_FD_182891 | JGI IMG/M metagenome (GOLD analysis project Ga0179591, IMG submission 182891) | Vadose zone soil fungal communities from Angelo Coast Range Reserve, California, USA - CZOMad2_1_08_16fungal (PacBio error correction) | ecosystem: Environmental > Terrestrial > Soil >... | reverse complement strand
TTAATAAGTTCACTCCCCCCTCACGAAGCGCCTAGTCTCCCGGTAGATAGACTTCCTTCCGTCGCTGTTTAGTAGCTCTCCGTCTTTTGTTTAGTCGCCCCAGAATTTCCCCAGAAGATTCCAGCAATGCTTGACGTTCCTTCTTCTCTTTTTTCCTTATAGCAATTTTTCTTGCTTCGATATGAGCGCACAAATTGAATGAGGGTTTTACTTGACTTCTTCGTTCAATTTAAAAGATTCCTTCACCCCAACCCCCGGGTCTCGCGCTCTCTTCTAAAATATTTTCAACTTTCCCCCCAGCACCCCCCTCAGACGACGCCATGGCCACTTTCGCGTACTTTCCCCTCTGTGGCTTGATTCCAGTGTTGACCAGTGCCCCCCTTGCCACTTCTTGTAGGGCCTCCAACCCATCACCTCCATCCAACTCAGCTGCTTGTCATCGGTCTTTCCATTTTTTCTCTCTATGTGGTTATATGGTGCGGACGCTGCGGATCCAGAGTCCCCACTCTACCCCCGAATTATCCCTCCCCCAATCCTTTTTTATATATCTTTCCTTCACTGGGGAAGTTTGTGGATTTTTTTTGCGATATGTCCCTATTTGTCGGGCCTTCATCTGTTCCCGTTCTCCAACCTTCTCTCCTGCGGATAAGTCCCTTTGATCCTGTCGCAAAGTGATTGCTTCTAAGGTCCGATTCTGGACTTACCGTCCACCAACGGGCCCCCACTTCCCCCTCCCCCGGAAACTGTTTTCTTCCCTACTGAAGAGAAGGAGAAATTTAACTCATGCTTTCTTCCCCCGCTCCACTTTTCATTGTTAAGGCTGAATTCTTCACTTCAATTACAACCTTTCCCCCTTTTTTTTTTTGGTGTTAAGACCCATCTTTCTTTTAATACCTTATCCCGTTGGTTTTTTTTTTCTGTCGGTCTATGTTTTCCCTTCCCCGGTAAGGTGGATGTACCTTCTGCCGTCGCCGTAAGCAACCCTTTCTTTTCTCCTTCTTTGAGTTTATCCAATGTAATGTGACTTTTTCAATGGCTCCCTCCCTCTACTTCTCAAAGTGTTATTTGCATTTGTCTTTCCCGTTTAGCTTTTCCTTCCCTGGACCCGAACCGGAGTGAATCCCCTTTCTCTCACGCGTTACTAACTGACTGCTCCCTCCCTCCTCTCTTCGGCTGTGTGTCTCCCCTCTTTTTAACCAGTTTACCCTGCTAGAAAAACTTTGGAAACTCTGCCTACATCAGCTGCACCCCCCCCCCTCGTGCCCTGACAACGAGTATTTCTGTTCTTTGCCCTTTTTTCCACGTGTTTAGCCTTTTAATCTGGCTGCTTCCCGAAAATATCCTTCAGTATGGACCACTCACTGTCACATTCCGCTTCTTTTTTCTGACTGATTTTTCCGGTTCGGGACTACCCCCCTTCCCTTTTCCAGGGTACTGGCTTCCTTGGGACCCCCCCCTCCCCTCCACCCCCCCCCCCCCCCCACCCCCCCCCCCCCAACCCACCCCCCCCCCCCCCCCCCCCCCCCCCCCACCCTTTGACAGCTCGCTTGCGGTCACCATGGGTTTTTTGGGTTCTCCTTTCCCTTTTCCATGGGGAAATCTCTCGACTCCTTTGGTTTGCCTCGTGCCGGAGCCTTGACAGAATTCAAATGTTTTTTTATCCTTTTCTCTCTTCGCCTTGCAACCTTTCCGTTGATCTTTGATGCGTTCCCTGCTTCGGGTTGTTCGTCGGCGGGCTCGTCAAACACTCTTAGATATAATCACACCCGTCTTTTCCTGTCTCAACCGTTCTCTTCTCGGGGGAAGCGTCTTCCTTGTTCTTTAAACCCCTCAAGAGTGACGGATCCTCTCCCCCTTCAAGACCGGATTGAGCCCTTTTTTTTTTCAAGGCTTTTCTTTTTAGGATTGGACTTGTCGGGTAAATTGTTTGCACTAATGTCCGCGGACAATTTGGGGTTTTTCTTTGCAACCAAGATTAACTGGTATTGACGCATTGAGACGATTCTTTTTCCCAACCCCTGGAAGTCTGGTGCAGATCGTTCCCTTTGTTGAGGAGAGTCTTCCTAGGACGTTCTGCTGTTTTATTTCCGAGTGCCTTTTCTTGCTGGTTCGCCTCGACCCCTCCCCCACCTGCCCCGATCCTCGATTCCTTCAGGCTTTTTCAATTACCGATTAGGAATCCTTTTCTCACTTTCTTTTGGTTGACGCTGGGTCCTGTCTTTTTTATAGTCGAGCCGGCACATAGCCTGATTCTTTCCCTTGCTCCTCCTCCCCAAAATATGCGGATTTTTTTTCTCGGAGGATTTTTGTGCTTTCGACAGAGTGGTTCCCCCATTTTCGTTTTGACCAAAAACCCCCTTCGATTTGTGAGACTTTTTTCCCACTTCGAGTACGAGTCCATCCCCCCTTAGTGAGACGGCCCCCCCAGAAATTGATGTGCCCCCTAGAGGAATCCACATGTAACAGGTGAGGATTTCGCATCACACTTTCCCTGCAGCATGAGGTTTTTGCTCCTTTTTTTCATAAAAAGGTTCCACCAGTTGTGTGTTGCTTTTTCCGTTGAAGCCTCTGAGCCTACTTTTTCTTTACATGAGATTGTGGCCGTCGTTTTTTTTTTTCCCCCCAAGAAGGCTCCCTCTTTTTTTCTGTGAGTTGCACCAATCGGGATTTCTGGTGGGGTCGTTCTGGCATAGAACCTATTTCCTGCTCCCCCCACCTTATTACCCCCGGATGCACGGAAGTCCTTCCAAATGAATCCTCCTCTTTATCCCTGGCACATTAATTTAAAGGTATATGAAGCGCACATGCTTTCCTTCCGTTTCTTCGTCTTTCTTATAGTAGATTGAATTCTTTTTCTCTTTTCGAAGCATTTTTGTTTTTTTCCGAAGATATATGCACTCGTTTTCCTCCATTCGAACGAACCGTAAATTGCTTTTTTTTCCCTTTCTTTCCGTCGCTATAACGGAAATATAGTTTCCCCTTTCCCTTTTCTTGTGTCATTTTCCCCCAAAATACGGAGTTCCCGGAAGTTTGTTCTGCTGCCGTTTTTACCTTCCATCTTCCCCATTTCTCGCAAGAGTTCACCCCCCCGCCAGCTTGGTGCAACACCCACGTCCCCCTCAGTCCCCCTCCGTCTCTTCTTGCCTTTCCCCCCCCCTTTCCCCTTTCCGGTCCCCCCTTTCAGGAAGGGAAGCATTCGGCATGAAAATGCTAGCAAAACACACCCTTCCCGGCTTGAAATTCCCCCTCAATAATTTCGAAGGGTCATTTACTCTCTCCCCAGACGAAGACTCTTCCGTTTTTTGGTTTTTATTCCTATTTTCCAGTTAGCCCCCCCTTCGTTGCTTTCCGTTCTTCCCCCCCTATGGGAGGTTTTCCCGATTACACCCGAGCCTTGGACTTATCCCCCCCCCGAAAATAGTTTATTTTACTCCCCCTTGCCGACGAGTATCCGCTTCCCCAACTTAATAAGGAGTCACCCCCCTAAAGTACCCCAGATATTTTCTTTACCCGTTTACCGGCGATTCTGTTAGATGACTGGGAAAAATCAGGCCCCAACTGACTCTAATCTTAAAAACTACGAAGACTTTCTCCTCAGCTTGCTTCCGGAATACCGTTAATTGTGTCACTATTCCCCTTCCTAATCTAGAGTCGTAGGTTACCTTTCGACCGCCAAACCCTCATTTCGAGAAACTAACTCCCCCCCGTAAGAGTCCTCGCAGAGTGCCTCCGGCAATCCATATCCTCACCATACTGCGGTATTCTTTTTGAAGTCAACTTTCCCCCCCCTAAACCCCCTAGTGTATCTTGCAGTTCCCCCAAGTCCCCTTTCCCCCCCCTGGATAAGTGACCCAAAATTAAAAGACTTCCTCCCCACCCCTTTCCCTCTGAAACCCCAACTTCCTTGCATGAAAAAAGGTAAAAGTGGAGGGCTCTGGCGCCGTCCCTAAAGTTATAGTGTTTGACCAGCTAATAGACTTTCCAAGAAGAGACGCGTAGAACGGGGGAATCCTACTTTTGTAGAGTGTGTTCGGCTTCGTCCCAGTTTTGTGTGAGGGAACTCCCTTTCCTTGCCAACGAAAAATTCTTTACTCTTAGAGTCTTACGCTCTTCTTATCGCCTTGTTCCCCAAGTTCCCACATATGCCTCTCTCCAACACGTGCTGGTCCTCTATATTAGCACTTCTCCCCCTTACAAAGATGCCCCCGGCACCCCCTTCGAGCGATTTAAATCGGATCAACGCCAGAGCCCCCGTCCGTCTTCCTTGGCCTCAATGCGCCGCGTACTTTCCCCGGCTAAATTTTTCGTTTCCGGGCCAGGTTCCCCCTTTCCGGTTAGTCCGACCAAAGTGGACCACGAACCCCAAAGAGGCCTGTCCTCCCGGATTTTTCCCTAGCGACTTCCTTTTTTTGGTATGAGCGCTTCCAGGAAAAGGCCCCCATCCTCCCCCTTGGCCCGAAGTTCTTACTCCCCCCTCGTTTTGGAAACTTTTTTTTCTTCCCGGCTGAGTCTTACTAGTTGAAAGATTCGTCTGCTTCCTCTTTTTAAAGCTTTCTCCACCCTGCGTTCCTACGTCCTGTCTCCCCCTTTTTCCTTAGACGAGTTTTTATTCCAAGGGCCTTTTCGCCAGGTGTCTTGCCCTAACGTATCCCACTTTCTAAAAACCAAATTCCCCCCCGAGTCGAAGATAGCTTTTTCTTTCGCATTGACAACTGAATCAGTCTTCGTTAGTAAACCCAGCGAAACATGAAATTCCTCCCCCCTTAGAAGTAACTCCTGTCCCCAAATTCCTGTCTGGTGTCATTTCAAATACCTCTTTTTAATATCCCTTGGTGTTGTTTTTTTTTTAGTCTTCTCCAACCCCGAAATCATTTGTTACTCTGCCCCCTACCCCTTATAAGCAATTCATTTTTCTCTTAGGGTTCTCCTCACATGTTTCCCTTACTTTTGTAATGGATACGACTACCTCCTTTTTCCCCAATTCTCTTTGTCACTTTTCATGGGCGACCTTTTTTAGTTCCCTGTTCCCTTGAACCCTAATTGCGAGCTTCATTGCTCTACACCTCCCGTTATCCCCATGACTGCAGCTTTTGTTTTTTCTTCCACTTGAACAAACCTCTCGTTCGACGAACTGAGGGCACTCGGGCCAATACTATTCTTCAAAAATGTCCTGATTTGCCGAAGAGTCTGAGCGATTGTACCTTTGATGCCTTTGTTTCTATTTTTCCTTTTTCGCTAGGACGCTCACCCATCCCCCACCTCGATGGAACAATCCAAGTGCTCCCAAGCAGATTGCTTGTGATGGCCTTTGCTTCAACCTTTTTTCTGCCCTACCTTCCCTGGAGTGAACCCCCCTAATTTCCTCCAGTGGTGACCAAATAATGATTAAACTTCTGGAGACTTCGGAATTACTAGGATCTTCTCCCTGGTCCCGTGGTTTTATTCGCAGGGTAGACCCTAGATCCCCCCTAGTCGAGTCCTGACATTTGACTGACTCGAAGATCCTAACGGCCCAGTAGTTGTCCCCTTCCTTCGCTTATCATGGGCCCCCAACTTTCTACTCAGAGCCCTCTCGTACTTCTTCAAAGAATTTTTTCGGGTTTTTTGCCCTTCGTTTCTCATAAACCACTTTTTTTGAAACCCCTGACACCCCAGGTAAGTCTATTTTTCTCCCCCCCGTATACCCGTTTCCCCTTTAGTGAGGGAAGCGCTTCTCTTGATCCTTACAACGATCAACTCTTCCGGCCGACTCCTACCGTTGGACCTGTCCTTCGTGGGTTCCCGTCTGGGGCTGCGATGGGGAATCCTCGGTGATTTTTTGGTCCCCGGATCGTAAGGACACTTCTTTTCGAGCGCCCCCCCCCCCCCCCCCACCCTGATTTTACCTGCCGTTATGACTGTCTTAGAGTCTTCCTTCCCGCACATGGAACCTTTTCTGCAGAGGACCTTTTCCTCTTCTTGACGTTCCCCCCGTGCTTTTTTATGTGAGGTGACCATTGCTTGGGATTGTGTAGAATGATCCCCCTTTCATCGGATGTCTGATTCCCTGCTCTTCCAGGAAAGAGTGGATGAAGCTCCCTTAATCCGTCCTTTTCTCTTTCCTGTTGAATCATATCTTGCAGTGTATAGAATCTTTTCCCCCTTTTTCGACCTCCAAGTAAAACCGACTTGATCGGGAATGAAGACCTCAGACAAAAATTTTATCTTATTTGGGGGGTGTGGTTGGAGCAGGAGGATGTTGTACTCTTTTCCCCTGCAGCTTACTGCAAGATCGTTCGTAACCACCCCCCTTCCTCGGGCCTTTCAAATTTTACAAAAGTGACCGACCGGACCTTTTACAAAAGCGGTGGCCCTTTTAACAGCCGTGGTGCTCTGGCCCCCCCCTTGCGACTGACGACAGAGAACCCCGGATTTCCCCTGACTCGGGCGACCCTTACTTAAGGGAGTTCGGGAGTTCTTCCCCGGTTTTATATTTTGGTACAATTTGTTTGTTGTTGTTCGGGCCAAGGCCGATGCTTCTTACGAGGAATTTGAACCTTTTACGCGATTTTTGGCCGCGTTTTTCCCTCAACCAGAACCTTCCCTGCGCTCAGTGCTTGTTATGTTGTTGATTTCAAATCGGGATGCTGGTTTTGCTCAAGAGACGTAAGACAATTCTTCCCCCTCTAACACCGGACGAACGTGAGGTATGGTGTCCCCCTTCCCTACTTACGAGAATCCCTTTGAAAACCTCCTCACCTCGAAAGATCTCCACGAATTCCGTTCTTTTTAGTCTTTTTTCTAGAGCCTCTCTTCTTAATTTTCATAAGACTCCTTTTTTTTGAGATGATCCCCCTCTCCTCTTCCTTCAAGTCAGACTCCCTCAAGAAATTTCGTTCTTTCCGCATCTTCCAGATTTCTCCTTTGTGAAATATATTTTCCATTCATTCCTCTGAGGATTTTGTCAGTAACACACCATCTCCGGGCTCCGGTGTTAAGCTCGTCTCCACCTTGGAATCCCAATAGTTTACGATTTGCCCCACGTCCCTTCATTCCCCCCCCCCCCCCCCCCCCCCCCACAAAAGCCCCTCCTCTCTATAGTTCCCTCTTCCGTTTCCCTCGGCACCCATCTCTGCAATGTTCAAATTCCCCCTTTTCCCAGCCTAGAGGCCTCAAGAGCCCCACCCCCCCCCCCCCCGTTTTTTACAAGTTCGTCACCCCCCCTTTTTTCAAGCCACTCCTTCTTCTACAGGGTTAAGTTACTCTAGACCCCTTCCAGCAGAAGCCTTTTTACTTTTTTTGGTTCTTCTCCCTGCCGGTATCCCCATTGCTGATGCTTCTACCCCTCTTTATTTCCTCTCCCCTACCAGAAGTTTTTTCTTACCCCCCCTTATCATAATGGCATAGGTATTTCCCCCCCCTTCACTATTTGCACCAAGAGGTCTTAATCCCATTCACCGGCGCACGCCCTGCAGCAAGAAAGTTGTCCTTCTTCTTCCTTCCCATCAAGGCGATGTTTTCTTCTCCCTCCTTCTGCAAAATCGGCCCCTTTTTAATCTTCACGACTCAGAAGTTATTCCTGCTCTGAGGACCCCCAGCTTCCTTTTGAGCCGTGAATATCTAGCGATTTTTTTTTTTCAGGTGACCGCTCTTCTCAGCCCCCCCTCCAATCCCCTTACGACTGAAGCAATTCCCTACGGCCCGGTCCTTAGCGAATGAAACATTTCCCCTCTCTTTTCCAAAGACTAACCGGTTTTATGGTAAGCTCTTTAACCCCCCCTTACATGCCTACCTTTCTTTCAACGCCCTTTTTTTCTGGAAAGCCTGTTTTCCTTTACGAGTGCCAACCCTTCCCTCTCGTATCGCTTTTAACAACCAGTGTGGCAAACAACTAATTGCCTCCTCCAAAGGCACCTTTCAGGGCTTCTCCCCCCCTTAGCCTTCCCCCATCCCCGTTTCTAGTGTTGAAAGAATAATAACTAACGCTTCCCCTCACTTCCATCTGCCTCTTCCTTGAAGATACAGACCTTCCCCTTGAGTGTTCTTGAGATTCTCGCTGTTAGTCGCCCTCCCCAGCCTCAACCGTCCCGAATTCAAATGAGGGACCTCGATTTATTTCCCTTTTATCTCCAGTTTTTGACACTAATGATCCCCCTCTTTACGTTGCGCGACCCCCCCGTTTGAAAGGTAAGGATCTTTCCCTCCTTCCAATTCCCCCCATTATTCCCCAACTCCGGCGTTGCCCGCGTTTGATTAACATCTGACACTGCACAGTTCCCCCGCCGGACGCTCCTGTTTTCAGCAATTCGTCCGTTATTTTCCAAGAGGCTTCTCATTGAGTCCTTTAGTGTGACTTTTCCGGTTTAGTCCTCAAAGTGAATTCACATCCGTAAAACACCGTCCTCGGCGTGCGCCTTTCTTCAATGCTTCTTCCGTTGTTCTTCATGAGATGATATAATATGCAACAATACTTATCCCCCCCATTTAAATACTGCCTCCGTACCTACTTTTCGCTCGGGCCATTTTTTGAAGGACTTGGCGATCTTTTCCCCGCCCTTCTTCTTTTCGGAGTATCGTCAATTCTTTTTACCAATAGCCTCTCGCGTCGGGATAGTCCTTTGTCTATTGGAGCAAAGTTTCTTATGACAGGTTGGGTCCTTCCCAGGTACTTCTCCCCCCCTTTACCCATCTAACTTTTCCCAACGGAAAATAGAACTGCGACACTTTCAGCTCCATCCAAGCCTTTCCCCTTAAAGGGTTTTGAACCTTTGGAAAAATTCCATGCCTTGAAGCTCCCGAATTTAAATCCAACCTTTCTGGGTGTAAGCTTCCACATTTCCCTTTCTCCTCACAGTGTTTTTATCTCTTGGAGATGAAAACGCACAGGTGTCAGTGGATTTCACCCAATTTCCCCCCCTTCAGCCCTTTCATGTTTCGCTGGTCTCTCCAATGTCCTTTCTATTCTGATCAGCACCAACTCTTCTTCGTTTCGACAAAGTTTTCTTTTGACATTCCTTCCGCCCTTTTCTAGTTGACGGTTCATGGCCCTCCCCCTCCCCCCTAGCAATCCCGTGCTAAGCTTATACCCCTTTCCTCCAATTCCTCTAGTAGGTTGGGTCCAAACCTTGTTAAACCCTCTGACTCTCGACTCCCCCCTTGAGTTTAACTAGCGCCATAATCATTCCTTGCCACCACTCGTGCAGGCCCCGGTTTATTACTCCTGAGATATTTCCCCCTGTTTTTTTCTTAACCGTCGGGACCTTTTAACTTCTGACCGCGTGCATGCCTCTTTCATATCAACATATCCCTGCCTCTGTGCCCAACTCGTCACATTTATTGGGCTGTCTTTGATTCCATGTTTTTTAACCTTCCCGTTTGCAATCCTCCACTTTTAAAATCATCTTTTTGGCAAAGGCCGCTCTTTGCCTTCCCTAGCTGCCGGTGTCTGGGAATGGTATCTATGTACTCCAATCGAGTCGACGCGTTGGGTCATCTTGTCCTTCAGACTTTTCTATTCAGTCACATATGCGCGTCCCTGCTAGCCCTATGTTTAGTGGGTCTCACAAACTGTCGCGATCTGAGCCTCCTCCTTTTGTTCAATCCTTTTATTATTTCACGGTTTTTTTTTCTGGCGCGACTCCAACCCCTTCCGGTCTCAAGAACCCACGATACTTGATCTATCTTCCCCCGTTCTACTTCCCCTTTCTCGGTAGGTCTGCCAGCGTCATCTTTCTGATTCCAACGGATCATGTCTACCCTTACCGCTCCTCCTGACATGTTATTCTTAATGGATTTTGGGAATGCGGGGGGGCCGCTTTTTTCCCAGTTTTGCGTTGTTTTAAGGAATCGTCAGGGCCCCATGCTGGCATCGCCCACCACGTGCTTGATTTAGTTTCCATGTACCAAACCCCCCCCATCCCAGTAGCGTTACTTCCCTGAAATCTGTTAAGAGCTCCTGTTTCAGAGAGCTGCTCTCCTTGCGGATTTTTGTTTCTCTTTCCTTTTTTGGTCTTTTTTCGCGATCCAAAGATATCTCTTCTGATTCCAAGGCCGCGGGATTCCGCGTTGAAGCGGCCCCCGAACTCTAAGAACTGTTTCCTTCCGATTTCCTCTTAGAATGATCCACTGGAACACCATCCCCCTTTCTTTCCCCCTGCCCCCACAAATATGCTTTTTCTGGGCCCCTTTCTTTTGACGACCTTTTGAGGATTGGTGAAGATTCTTCCCCTTTTGCGTGCACCTGCTCGGTTTTAGTCAACCCCCACCCTTCTTCGATGTGGTAATTAACTTTCGTGCCCCGGCCCCATACCCCCAACCCTCTTGTATCCTTGCACCCCAAAGCTTCGTTTTGCTCTTGGCTTTTTGACAGCTTAAAATACCCAATTGCTCGTGCGGCCCTTCTTCTGGATTTTTTCACTTTAAAGGCTCCTCAGTCTATGTAGAAGGTTTCGCCCCCGGGTCCCCTTGCTCTGTTACAGTATTGATGATGCTCTGTTTTTTGAACATGTGCTCCCGATTTGTTTTCCCCCGAATCCAAGCCGCCCGCTTCTGAGTTTATGTTTGTTTCTTCCAAGAGTGTATTCTTTGTTTTGATCCTCTGGGTCCGTCCCTTCCAAATTTAAAACCTGCTGCTTTAAGCCGGCATTTTTTTTTTGTGTTTGAAATGTCCCGAGCCAATTCCCGTCAAAATAATTTCTTTCATCGTTTCTCTCTGCCCTCCGCACTTTGACTGAATTGCTTAGTCGTCGATATATCTCTATTCTACCTCTCCCTCCTGGGGTTTTCTAGTGAGGAAAGCGCCGAGGCCGTTTCACAGTCCACCACGACACGGCACAAGTTTTTTAATAGCGTCCAGAGATAACGTTACACCGGGCACCTGAGGTGGGTAAGGTCCCCACCATCCGCCTTTCTTTTCCTTGTCTTTCAGTTTTTCAATTGGACCTCTGACTAGTTTCTGCCCCTTCCCAAGCCTCACGAGTTTGGCACCCCAACCCTCCCCCCGAGACTCCTTGTCAGTCTTTGATTTTTCCTTTTTAAGCGGAAACAAGCGGGAACCTTTTTCCCCCCTGCCCGTTAGCATAGTCTTAATTTCAATTCTCTTCCCCCCAACAACACGTTTTAACAGTTGCCCCCTCTCTCGTCTTGATGAATACCTGGGAATTATTGATCGCAAACTACTCCGATTTCTACGTTTGCTCTTTGGATTATTATAACCTTTCCCCTAGAACACACATCCTATTGCTGAAGTTACCCAGCCTTTTTCGTCAGTACTATCATTTTTTTCCTCCACCCCACTCGCATAGTCTTTTGTAAAGACCTCCGCCCCCCCCCAGCTCTGTCTCGTACCAAATTCCTCCGGTTTAAAGCCGAGGCACCCTGCACTTTTTTTTCGGGCCAGTGTTCCCAGTAAAGCCCCTCTTGTCGGGTACCGAGGCGAGACACCACTTTCCAATTCCCCGCGGAATTTTCAATAATAAAAGTTATTCGGCCTGCTGCGATCCCCCCCCGCCTTTCCCTTTAATGAGTCCTTTTCTCTCGTATTTGGAAGTTTTTTTCAAAAACAACTCCCCTAAAGAGCCCGCACATCACCGCCCTGGCCGCTTCCCGACTTCCGGCCCCCCCTGTAGATCCCAGCATTGAAATTTGTTTTTATGTCTCTCCCCGAATGTTACAACTTAAGGTCCCGAGTTTCGCTCAGAATTCCAACGGAATATTAAGTGAACCAACCAATCTGACCGTCCCGGATTACCCCCCCGATGGACCCCACCCTGAGAATTCCTATTTCCCTTCATTTTATTCGAACATGTCCCCGTTTCTCTGTGTGTCCAAGGCCATCTATTAAGAGTCTTTTCCCCAACCTCTACGTTTCTCCCTTGGGAAGATAGCTTCATCTTTCAGATCTCCGCTTGTGTGGTATTCTACCTCAGCCCTCCCTAGACGTACCTCGCAATTGCTCACGTAAGGAAGCTCTTCTCGCTCCTTCAATCACCGCGAAAAGTTCTGCAGACATAAAGACTGAAGCCTGTGTGTTATTTTCCTTCGCCGTCTCCCCAAGATGATGCCAAATTGTTCTAGCTTATGATACATAATCCAACCCTCTTGACAAAACGACAACAGGAAGTTCGCATTTAAGCAATGCGAGGTCCTTTTCCACTTGCTGGATACCATTGCAGTTGCCCTGTAATTGGAGGTAATTTAGTCACGAACCCCCAGTGACTCACCTCCTTACAAAACGACTGCATTTAATGTGCAGCCGGGCTTTCCTTTGTATGTTGATAGGTTCCGGCCCGCTATCTTTATGTCCAAGTTGAAACGTCCTACTCCCTTGTCATCATGTCTCTGACTCCCCTTTCCGGCACTCGGACAGGGGTGAGAATGAGTATTGTTTCCCGACCCGTAGAGTATTCTGTTTCATGGGATATACAGGAGGGGTCACTTTGTCTTTTCGAGCCAGGGTTGCCTCAGGTCTTTGACTCGAAATTTATAAAAAACTGGAACGACAAAGCTATTTGCTCAAGAAGCGCACTTTTCTCCCCTGAAAGTTCCAGGGACCTTAGTGATTTCCTAGTTTCCCACATGAAATTGCTTAGCCTGAAGTCCTTCCCTAATTTTCCCCATGTTGGGTTTCCTCCTCACATCTCCTTTCATACCTCCGGTGTTGTTTTTTTTTGACTTAGCGTGATATGCCCCAGCGTTACCCCTTCGTGCCCTTCTTAGTAATTCCTTGTTTTCGTCGGTCTCCATGTCTGGAATTTTTTTCTCTCATCAAAATCTCCTTTTTTTTTCGTTTCTTCATTGGACGGGGTCCGTTTCGCCGTCCTGGTCCTTTTCACCGGCAGACCCCCCGTGGAATCTCACTTTCCCCTAGGATCCGCCGTCTGTGTATGTCGAGTTCCTTCAACAGTTAAGATCCTCCCCAGTTAAAAGGTCTGCGGCAACGCTAATCCTTCTCCCAATGGCAAAGTGCCTGGCCCGTTTATTCGCTGTTGAAAGGTGAAGCGGTTTCGCCTTTCACTCCTAGCTAGGCCGCGACCCCCAACATATCGCGAGGCAACCATCCTCTCTCACAATTAAGAAAAAGGGGTGGCTTATATACGCCATCTTTCGAGTGCAAGTCAAAAATCTTCAACCCAAGTTGAATAATGAACCTCGGAATTTACCCTCCTAATAACAGAGGAACAAACGAAGGAAGCCCCCGGAATCGTCGGCGGATGGGGGGACTTTTTCAATGTTTATATTAGTGGTGGTTAGAACAGAGCGCGAGACATTTGCTTTATGGGAAGGAGGACTTGAGTCCCTTACCTTCCCTCGTGATTCTACGTTCGCTTAATTTTTAAACAACTTTTATCGCGCCTCCGACATCTCTTCTGCTAAATTTTTTCGTTCGGATCGGCTTGAAGTGCCGGGATTTCGCCTACAACATTCTCTCCCGAAAACCCTTCAGGGCATGTCTATCCCAATCGGATTTCCGTGTCGATCTGATAGTTTTCCACCCCGCACGGGCTGCACGGTCCGAATTCCCTTCACTGTATTCTGTCGCAATTTTTGGTTTTCCGCTGGTGACTAGATTGGCAATTAATTCGGTGACTGGTTGGGCACTTCTCGTCGTGTTCCGCGAAAACCCTATGACCGCGTGTTTTCCATGGTGCATTTTACCCCATAAACTTGCAAAGTATGTTCAAGGAGCGGCAAGTGTTTTTTCTAGTTAGCCGCGGGCCTTTTGGTCCCGAGTTTCCATTTGGTTTGGGATTGTTCCGACCCTTAAATGACACTTCTATCGATTCCCTTTGAGATATACCCCCGGTAAAGAGTGTATCCTCTGGTCCCGGGAAACGTTATTTCTTGTTTGAATAAAACTCGTGAGCTTTGTCTCTATATCTATAGGACCCATCGCCTTTGATGGGCCACTGATCTCCCAAAACTCTGCTTACTGTTCTGGGCTGGTCGGGGATGTTTTGTCTTACATGCCAGGAAAAGATCGGGGCTCCCCCAAAAAATCCACTCTGCTATCTCATTTTTACCCCCTTCGAGCCGCTTGAATACCCACCAGATTGTTTCGCTTCACAGCCACGTTTGTTGCTCCTTGGAGAAGACACTCTCCCCAAAAAGATTCCTGCTATCGGCGCATCTTCATACCGGGCGGCGCGTCTTTGCTGGAGACTGTTTCCGCCCCGGGACAAACCTTGGTTTGCTTATTTTTGTGACCGCGCTGCCTGCTTCCCCTTAGTTCAAAGTGGAAAGCCCCCGCCGTGTTTTTTGTTTCCCGGTACAGAAGGCGTTCGTGAGGGTATGTTTGTGACCCCAGCGGAGTTTTTCGGATGAGCTTAACGAGGGACTAACCACTTTATTCACCAGCTGAAAACTCCAGGTCCCTAGGGTTGGTTGCCTCACACCCCTCTCACAAATTACTGGCCCATACAAGTTATATCGACCATGAAACCAGCCCGTCCATTTCCCCGTCTTATTTTTCTAATAGTCTTTCTCCTCTATTCTTGTCCCTTTGTTGTGAATATTCAAGCGACGAGTAACTTTTTAGTCCTAAGCCGACAGGTTCTGGCTGTCAGATTTATTTTTCCCCCCCTGGACACGATATTTTTACATTAATTATAGGGGCCTTTTGTTAAGGTAAATCGCGGGGTGATGTTATAGATTGTAACCCATTGGATATTTCCCCATATTTGAGTACAGATCCTCATTATCCAGATTGTTACACTGACCCCCCACACAAACCAGAAAAATCAATATCCGGGCCGGCTTGGATCTTGCCCCCCCGCACGGCCACCTGTGAATGTGAACATGCAACCACTGGTTGGGGACTCCCGCCTGCCCAAGGGAACCCAAACACCAAGTTTCCCCCCTTGCTGAAGCTCATCAAACTGTGCCGACTTCAAGTTAATCACTCGAAGCGCCTCTCCGTTTTTCTTTTTTCCTCTCTAACGGGGCCAGTTCCCATTCCGTTGCTGGCCTTTTCTCCCAACGTTTGGGATTTACGGTCACTAGCTTTGATTCTCCCCCCCCATATTGGATTTTTGAGCCGACCCTCCAAAAACTCCTGTTTAAGACGTCACACCATAATTGTCTCCGAACCTCCCCCCTTCCCCAGTTTTTTAGTGTCGGCCAGTGGACACCCCCCCGTCCTTCAGGCGTGGTTAAGGATTCGATGCTTACTTGATTCCAACTCAGGTCCCCCAGACCCTTCCGCCGGACTTTCCCCACCGAAAAGTTCGGCCGATTGCCGCTCCTGGCCCCCTACCACGGTTAATGTGCCTTCCGTGAATCGCGATTCTTTTTGTCGGTGACTTCCTATTGACAGCCCCAAAGAAAATTTCCACGCCTCCACCATCCCGCTCCGCGTAGAGCTCTCTTCATGAGTTCACCCTCCTGCAGGTCTGATTTGGTAAGAATCTTCACCCTGTAAATTTACGGATTTCCCGCTTTTTTATTCCCCCGTCCCATTGTCCGGAAGATTCCGCCCCCCCCCCCCCCCCCCCTCCCCGGATTACCCTCCAAGGACGCTTAACCCAATTTCGCCCCTCCCCTGTTCCCAACCCCTTTAGCGGTAAGGTACCCTTTGATCGTGTTGAAGCCCCATACGAGGATGAACTCCAGACCTCCTTTTAGACGGTTTTTAGAATTTAGCGTTTTTCGGATTCCGGTTGACTCCTTCCGACCTCCTTACAAATGCTTGCGAATGCCGAATCCTCTTCTATCTCTTTTCAAGTTTTTTTGCCCTGCCTCTCCCGTATCTTCCGACACACTCGCCGAGTACGTCCGTCCTCTTCCTCTCTTCCCCCACGCTGGTTCTTGACCTATTGTCTAACCCTTTTTTTAAAAGAAAATCCAGCCCACCCTCAGCCTCGTGGGCATCACTTTCCGCTCTTCAAAGACCTCTTGGGACCAATTTGTATGAAAGTGCCAGGTTGGTAAGTACTTTTCCAACCGTGAATAACATCTGCCCAAAACCCCCCGATAATGTCCGCAGGCCCTCTCTAGTTTATGTTTCGAGGCCTTCTCCTCTCCGATTCAAAACGCAAAGAACTACGTCCCATTCATCTTTCCATCCGCGTTTCCCTTGAAAGTGTTCTAAGGCTTCTTTTTGTTGCCCCGTCCCTTTATTTCGAAGTTCCCTCTTTTTTTCTTCCCTGAGTTTCCCCAGCGCATCCCCTACTTCCCCGTTGCTCCTTTCCTTGAGAATCTTTTAGAGAAACGTGAGTGTCTCTTGGGGTTTTGCCCTTTTCTCAACGTGATACCCCACTTCCAATGAAACGTGATGCGATCTCTTGATCCATTGACAAGACTTTCCCTTAAAGGAGGGAGACCCAGAAACATGAAATTCTCTTGCTCCCCCCCCCCGGGGGTGGCCCGATCTTCCCTAAAACTTCCCCTCTTTTTCCCCTTCCACCTCCTATTTTCTATCCTAAGTTGTTTTTGTAGTTTCTGACACCCCAGGACTTTTTCAAATAGTCCTACTTCGACGTATTCAATCATCGTGAGGGTTCTTCCCCTCCTGCCCCTATCCTCTAGCAAATCCTGCTTTAGTCTGCAAAAGTTTCTATTTCTTTTTCCCCCCCCCTTTATGTTTGGCGCCGGTCCCATTCAAAAAGCCCGGTGGCAATCCTTTGATCCCACCCTCTCCTTTATAACTGTAGCGAGTGTTCCGCTCCCTTAACCGAGTTCCCCCGACTTGTAACAAGTCGGGCCTCGACCATACTAATTACCCTCACTTCTCCGAAAAGCGGAATTCACTCTGCCTGGATTCCTTTTCGCTTTTCCCCCCATCTTCCTCGATCTGTCCTAACCATATACCCCCCTTCGATGTCACCCCAGACGCGATTCACAACCTTTTGGTTGGATGGATCCCCCCCCGGTTCTTCCAATTCATTCCCCTTTCAAGTCTAAAATGATAAATCAACTTTTGTAATTTTTTCTTTTTCATTGCTCCCCAGGCATTTTCCTCTGCGTTTGTACGAGGTTTTTTCTTATCCGATTGTATTAATGCGATAGACACTTGGGGTAAGCTCTCTCTGGAGCCGGCGAAGAATTACTCGCAAGCGTTTGCTGGCTTCTCCCCCTCCGTTGGGTATCGGCCCATTGCTAGATAAAAGCGCCCTCGCGGCCTGAGTAAGCCTTCTCGGGTACGGGCGGATGTTGAGCGAATAACCCCGCGATACTCCCGAAACAAAATTCAGGTAGTAGATGGACCCCCTCCGAGGAGGCCTTCTTGATTCTCTCTCGGCTTCAACGATCCACGTGCTGCCACTTTCCTAATAACAATT
>Ga0179591_1323463_pt1 | contig 17256 bp, 22 predicted proteins | sample CZOMad2_1_08_16f_FD_182891 | JGI IMG/M metagenome (GOLD analysis project Ga0179591, IMG submission 182891) | Vadose zone soil fungal communities from Angelo Coast Range Reserve, California, USA - CZOMad2_1_08_16fungal (PacBio error correction) | ecosystem: Environmental > Terrestrial > Soil >... | reverse complement strand
CCTAAGTCTTTTCTAACGAGTACCCCCCCGTGGGCGGTGTCCCTCAGGACAACCCACTGATTTCCTTTCTTTTTCCCTTCCTCTCCCCCCCCAGCACTTTCATTGTTTAAGAAGTGGTTTTATGCTCGCTATTAAATACGGTGCCCCCCCCCACGCTTGGTTTCTTTCAAATACCTTGGGTGTGATGTAACTCCTTCATACCCTCTTGTATCATTGTGGTCTTTGGTCTTTTTCTGAGTCTTCCAGATTCATACGGCCCTTTCCCGGGCGTCCCGTTTTCCCTTTTTTGCACCCACCTCTGTTTCCCCCCATGATGCCGATCGCGCCTCTTCATGTACCTCCCCCCCCCCCCCCCCCGTTTCTTCCCCTCACATTTCACCGAGGCGTTTGTTCCCCTCCCCCTGTCAGACATAGACCCCAATCGACTTGTTTGGTCGACTCCCACTGGGTGGGTTTCCCTTTCGATGCTAGAACCCCTCACGAAAGGCCACCCGCCTCTTTTGTCCGGCCACCAACAATGCCCTCCCCCCGGGGCCTTGAACTTCTCGGCCCTCCACCCCCCGACTTTGGATCCCCTGCCTACCCTTATTTCATTTCGCACCCAATGCCTTTTCTTCTTCCCGGTCTCCCATTAGATACTCATACGCTGTCCCTCGTTGTGGTGACGGTTTACCACCAATCCCGCCCGTTCCCCCCACCCCATCTCTTTTCGGCCCAAGAAAGACCGACCCGAAAGCTTTCCGTGCCCGTCAATACATGATTGTCCCCCGAACCCCCTAGCCTTGACGCCAAACTCTTTTAATCATTCGTTTTTTGTCCATAAGGGCGCTTTCAAACCCCAAAATCCCCTTATATTCTTCTACGGATTTCCCGTTTTACCCCGTCCACATACACGAGTGGCTTTTAAGGTTTTCCACCAGTTCTCGCCGCCGTAGATAACAACCCGTACTTTCTTCCCGGTATCCAGTTGTTTCCACGTCTCATTGGTCCCAACCCTCGAACCCCCCTTCCACCTCCGGAAGAACCCAACACCGTTCCCTCTTTCCACCCCAACAGGTTCAACAAGATTCCTCGCACCCCCCCTGCCTTGCTCTTTGTCATCCCGATCTTTTCCTTTCACCCGCCAAGTAAGTCACCCACCATTCGGGAAATCTAATTTATGGTCCGTCCCGCGATTCCCCGGTCATAGGTTCCAGATTTTCCCCAAAAGCCCTCACGTCACCCCTGACCATCCTACACTTCAGCCCGTCCCCCCTTTTTTAAAGATGCCTAGGTCCAATAACTAATCTCCCCCCCGTTCCCTTCGGTATCATACTCCTTTTTTAACAGGCCCCAAGCCTCTGCATGGATGTTTACCGACCCGGGACTCTTTATTTTGGCCACCCGGGTAAAACTTGACGCCTTAGGTTCCTGGTTTCCAGTCTTTCTTACTTTCTTTTCCTTCTACATTCCCCCTAGCCATTTTGGTCCCGTGATTCCCAGGAACCCCCCTCTCGCGTATGGAGACCCAAATTAGAAAAGTTCCCCCGTTAACCCTGGGGAGTCTATTTACATCCGTCTGCCCCCCTTTTCCCTTTTCCACCTTGCAGACCCTACCAGTCGGGTGAACACCAACCATTATATTAATATCTAATTTTTTACCATAGTGGCCCAGACTTTTTTTCCAGGCCTCATCTTTCTACACCCGGTCCCAGACTTGTACAAGTCTGGGTCTGTTGCACTCTTAGCTTGACCCCTCGTCTTCCAAGATGTCTTAGTCTAGTCCTCTTCAGTTGAGTTTTTGACTTGTTCTGAGATATCCTTCTTCTATTCCGCATTTTAGTGTTCTCTGCTGTTGCCATTCTCCCTCCCCCCCCACACCCACAAGCTCAAGATGACTGGTGAACAATGTTATTTTTTCCTTCCTTTTCCGGAAACACAATTTCTGAAACGGTCTTCCATTTCCATTCTTCTTTCTCCAAACCAATCTCCTTGTTTTTTCCCCCCCAAAAGTGTGTTTACGGTACCGCCTCAGCCTGTTTTTTTTGCTCTTTTCCCCGGGGTTTTATTTCCGGGACATGTCATTTGAGGGTGTCCTCATTCGGTTGTCAAACTTCAGTAGCCTTTTCTTAGCTACAACCACATGGTGTTTTATACTGAATTGGCGTGATTTGTTTTTACTCCTCGTTTTGGGTCAGCCTTTTACTCCTTGGTACCTTCCCCAGTAATGGATTCGTCCCGACCCTCTCTAATTTTGATCACCTTTCCTTTGTAGAGGTCTTTTCTACTTGGTCTGATCCCTTTTTTAATTTCCTAATTTCATTTTCGCCTGGTTCCCCGGAAGTACCACTCTCTTAAATGTTTACATTAGCCCCCCATTGTTTTTTAGTTCCCCAGTAGCCATTTTTCTCCGACCTTTCCCCCCAGGGGAACCGTTCTCTGCCACCCTTTCCCCCCTGCACCCTTTTTTTTTCGCCAGTTGATTGATTTTCAATGGGCCACGAATGTATGAGGCTCACATCTCTCTATTTACATCTTTTTTCCCCTCCGTGTGTCGGGATGTCTATTTTTCCCTTTTTTAATAGCCGGTATTTTTGAGTCAGACATGCCCCAGGACCACATCCGGCCTAGTAGCGGTTTTCTCTCCAGTCGTCCTTCCCCCCTGCATTTTTTTCTGTTCCCCGACTTTTCCCACTGATGATGACCTACAAACGTTCATGATGCTTCCCCCCCCATGCAACAGGGGACCCCTCTTGCTTTTTTCTTTTGACCAGGCCAGTTGGCAAGCGTGCCCTCGTTCAAGAGACGAACCCGAGCCCCCCCCCCCGGGACCTTCTCCCCTGGCTTCGACTTTCTTTTCAAACAACCCCGTGTGTCTATAAGTTTCACCCCCTTGGTTCCCCCCCCCCCCCTTGTCCCAGTAGCACCGCTGGGCCGGCCGATCCTGCTTTCTTTAGATCCCATGAACCCTCTCGACGTGTATTGCCCGTTTACCGTATCTTTTTTTTAAATCTCTCTGCCTTGACCTCCGGAAATACCTATCTCTGTTTCCCTCCCTTCCTTCTATTGGTCTTCCTTTATTAGCATCCCCTTCCAGCCTTTCTTTCTCGCAGGGTCCCAAATGTCTCAAGTTAGTCGTGTGAATGACAGGGGCCTACCCCCTGCCGGCTTTCCCCCCCCCCCCTGACTCTTGACGAATAGAGCCTCCCTCTCGAATCTACAAACCATGGTAACATCCCACTCGCTGTTACCTTTCCCCCGCGGTGTGACGAGTCTCCTCCTTCCTTCCCCCACCCTCTCCTCCCTTCCATCTCCCCCTTTTATCCGTTGTTTTTTCCCAATCGCTACCTTCTGATATGTACTTTCACCTTTTTTGAACACTTTTTTCCCCATGCCGGTTGGAACCTGCGGGTCATTCTGAATGTCCCCAAATTTCCACTTTTGGTCGATGTTCAAATTTTTTTTCCCCGATGTTCGACTTTCTTGGAACCCCCTTTTTTCAGAGATACCTTTTTTTTTTGGGTACAGGCCCTCCTTACAGTGCTTTCACCCCTTCAAGTGATCATTCTCCAAGTCAGTGTTAATGGACAACAGTCCTAGTGTCCACTTTTTTCTTTATGTGTCCTCTTTTTTTTTACCCCCCCTGAATCGTGAACATCATCAGCATAGGCGATTTGCGACACCGCTTTTCTAGTTTTGTCGATTTTTTCCTTGACTCGGTTTCCTCCCCCTTCAAGCCAGTAGTTTGATGATGCCTGCGCTTTCGGCGTTAATGGCAATGTCCTTCTTCTTCTGTCCTTGTACAACCTTAACCACCCCAGTATCTAATGGACGCCCCGAATCTTCTTCCGTGCTGTGCGGGTTTCTTCCGTTTTTTTTTTTACTACTGTCATTTTACTTTCTCAAAGATTCAGGTGACGGTGACTGGTGTGTCCCCTCCCCGTGTTCTGTTTCCTGGTGGCAGGAGTGAGTCTATTGGTGCCTATCAACATCCTTTGTAGGTTTCCCCGCAAGGTTGATTAGCCCGGTTGTCCACACAGGTAATTCCCTTAACCGGCTCTCGGTGATACACTGAATTGCGAATCGATCCTTCTGTCCCCCTTTTTCACCACCCAGACCTTTTTGGGACCCCGCAGACCCTCTTGACCATGTTGTTTCCATTTCGATTTGCAATGACTGTGAACAGGGATTGGTTAGTCTTCATAAGGTTTCTTCGGTTTTTTTGCCCCCCCAAAATTCTGGTCAGGTCCATTTCTAAATTTCCCCGGTCTATTTTTGTGTGACCCACAACCCCCCCCCCCTGTTTCGGAACAACGTTTCTGGGGTAGGTCCGGCTGTTAATGACCGTGTGTTTTTCCTTCGACCTTCTTGTCCGTATGGACATATTTGGACCCCCCCCCATTTGATCCTTATTTTTTTTCTTGTCTTGACCCTTTTCTGTATTTCCCACAGCGGATGAACTTGGATACCTGCCAACAAGTTGCGCCTGGCTAGCTCCTACGCTTCCTTCCCCCCTACCGTTTTACGGAGCGGACCCATCAATAAAAGTTTTTTCTTGCTGGTGTTATGATCTTGTCTTTTTAGCTGCCCCTCCTTCGATCCTTTCGTACTTGTTTACATGATGACTCATATCACCAGGTTCACTTTTTGTGTCTTTTCGTTTGGGACTGGACCCGCGCTATCTTTTTCCTATCCCTAAGTTGTCTTTTTTCCTTGAGATTTTTGACCCTGTCCCCCCCCCACCTGCATGAGATCCACGCAACCACGTGTAACCCACCATTTCTTTTTTCGCTTCCCCCTTCCCTCCATGTACCCCCGTTCGCCCTCCTCTAGATTTCGATTGCTCCTGTGACCTTCATTGGACATCCACTTTTTCCTTGATTTTTTTCCATACCCCTGTTGGTTTTTTTTCTTTTTTAATTAGACGGAGGTGGATCCGGAATCTTTAAGTTTAACTCCTTCTAACCACTTGGTATCCTAGGGGCTTTTTTTTTGTCCTTTTGAACTAAACGATTTCTTTCCACCCAAATTGGTACCCCCACAGGTAAATTTATGAATTTTTTGACCCACGTTGTCTCCAAACTAATCGATGAACCTTCCATTTTCCGGGACACAATCAGGTTTTCGCTTCTGGTTGAATGCAAACCACCCAAGCTGCCGACTTTCCCCGGGTCCCAATGAATTAGTCAGAAGAAGCTCATCCTCTTTTCGTTGGATAACTACCCTAGGTCTTTACCCTTGTTCCCCCATTCCTTTTGTTTCTTTTACCGTTTCCTTGGTCCACAACCCCCCCCCTGTATTCATTGTCCCCCAAGGAACACAGTAATCTTTTTTGTATAGTTTCTTTGTCCTCTCTCTTCTCGTTTCCTGACCCTTAAATGTCACAGCTGACATTTCTGGACTCCCCTTTTCCCCCGTTTTCTTCGAAATACAATTACATCCCCTCCCAGTGTTGGTCGCCCTGAAACGCCAAACACCCTTTCCCCACCTCCCATGTACCCTGCCCACCCCCCCCCCGGCGAACTGTTCCCAATGCTGTGACCAAGCCCAAACCTTCAATCTATCCCTCTGGTCCCATTAATGTCACAAGAGAAGCCCAAACACGTTTCCCTTTTTTTTCTATGTTGCCCTATTTCTGTAACCCTGTACTGTAGGTCTATTCCTGCCATTTTGTTTTTACCCAACCCTTCTATAGAAAAGGATCCATTATTGCATACCTCCTCGACTGATATACTCCACCAACCTTTTTACCCATCATTTTTTGAACGAGTGTCATATGCCTTTTTCCATGAATTTTTTTTCCCCTTCCCTTCATGGCCAGTCGTGACTTAGGTCAACCGCCTTTTACTTCGTGTGCTCACACCCCCCCCGACTTTAGTCCCCCCCCCGCATGATTTTTTTTTGTGGGCCGACACCCCTGCTTTATCCCAATGCCACCGATTTCATTTTGTCTTTTCCTTTTACTGACCAAACCACGATCAATGATCGGGGGTTTAGGTCAACACAGTCATTAATTTCCCTCCTTTTAGTACCCGAGGTAATTGGCTCCTGGTAGTGCCACCTATTTTTTTACTTCCTTTCCTTTTTTTTTCGTAGAACGGGATTCCCAACTTCGCGGGTTTTTTTTTTTTAAATTCCTTTCAACAGGAATTAATAGAGGTTTGGACTTCAGCATGCTCCCCCCCTCACACCTCCTTAGCGAATGAGTTTCACCGTGTACTTCTTCGTTTCTTTTTTTTCATCTCGTTTCTATGTCACGCGTGTTGATCTCCTCTGGTTCGTTTTGCTCTATTATTTCTTTTCCCCCTTAGGTAGTATCAGTCATGTCGGATTTTTTAAACCCCGCCCACATTTCCCTTCCTTGATTACACAAAATTTTTAGGCGGTTGTCCAAACTTCCTTCTGAACTGTCTGTAGAGCCTCCCCACATAGTTACCAACCGGAGCTGTCAATGGAGATAAGAGGCAGCATCTTTCCTTTTCCTTTTAGTTACTCAAGGTCATTTTTGTCTCCAATTTTTCCACTCCTTTGTCAACCTGGCCTTTTTCGGTTTTTCCGTTTCTGTTTTTCTTTGGACAGACGGAAGGATTTGTGGATACCCTGTCTTGTGATCGGTCTTTTTTTTCCCTTCTTTGTTCTCTCTTGATCCGGGCATCTCCCTCGATCCTGCCTAGTCGAAATTTTTTTGTCCTTTCCCCGATGGGGATTCCGTTCGTTCTTTTTAACCCTCTCTTGCCCCTGAAAGTTTTCTATTGGGCTTCAGAAGAGGTGTTTCCAGCTCTTTGGTTAGTAGTTCCTCGTTCTCTTTCTAGTCCCCGTCCTTTTTACACACCGCCGATCTTCTGCTTCAAGAATTCCTTGGAGGTCCTCTCATGTTGATGGATTTCTTATTACCGTTTAGCTCCCCCCTCTATTTCTTTTTATCCCGTTGTTTTGAGTCTGATCCTGACCTTAGGATTCTTCCCATGAACACCACTTCCCCCTTTGCCTCTTCTTGAATACTGCTTTCGTTAGAAGAAATATTTAAGTTTGTTTGACCCCAGGGCATTGAAGTCCGTTCAAAGTTTCAATCTGATTCACCCCCCCCCAAATTACCCCTTCCATATGGGGCTACTAAAGTTCACCAGATGTCGCCTCCATCGGACTCCCAACCCCCCCTCTGCCTCAATTCACCATTCCTTTGAATTATATTTTTTCCCCAAAACCCAGGCTCGGGATTAGATATGTCTTCCCTCCGGTACCGTTTCTAACATCCCCACCCCCCATTCTGTCCCTCCCTCTTTTTTTAGTTCTCTTTCACGAGCTTCTCGATGCACGGTGACACGCGTCTTCAAAAGCGAAACTTCCTTCCGCCTGTTTTGTTCAACACAATTCACTTTCCCCCTCCCTTTGATTCTTCCCATCCCCCCTTTTGTTCCCGAGTTTGCTTCCACCCTTTTGTGGTACAGGCTCGCTTAGTTGCACAATCTTTCCTGCCCCCCGGTCCCTCATTTCAGTCGGTTGCTGTCTCGGTTTTCTGTGACGCCCTCCGACATCGGAGAGCTCGAATCCGATGGAAGAGATCTACACAGCTCTCTTCCCCCAAAATAGCCCCCCCCGCTCTTTTTTTTCTTTTTACGCCCTCCCCCCCCTGGAAGGAGTTTGGGAGAGTGTCGCTGATTCTGCCAACCCTTTTTTCTATTTAACTTCCCAAGTCAACTCCTTTCCTTTATTTTTCCCCCCCCTTTCCAGAAGTATTCGTAGGGTAATCCGCGAGGGTGCGTACCCCTGCTTTTTTACCCTTTTTTTTTGTTTTGACGTCCCAGCTTTTTTTCCTTCTCTTTTTTCTTCCCCCAGATGCTGCTGTACAAGCGGATGCCCATAACAAGGCCCCCTGGATTACACCGATTTCGGTTTTGCCCCCCCCGTCCCAACTTTCTCCCTTTTCTTTTGGATAGCGGGGTGCGAACTTAGGGTGTCACTTCGCATGCTGATTGTCCTTCCTCGGTTCAAGCTCCTTAAGGTCCTTCGAGTTTTTCCCGTTGTCGCGGGCCGGTGATTCATTTGACAGCGTCAACTTTCAGCGTTTTTTTGAACCCTTCCCCTTCATCATCGTTGGGTTTTTTTCAAATTTGGTTGCATACCCATTTCCTGTAAGAATCGACCCTTTCGCTTTCTTAATTTTCCCTTTGTATGCGTGTGGTATGAGAATTGATCCCTTCTTTTTTTTTTTTTTTTTTCTTTTTTGCTGTGCTTTTTCCTTTTACGTGACAATATGGGTGTCCTTTGAGTGGGCTTGCCTGGATTGTCGTGTTTTCTCTTTTGCCCTTGCCGACTCTTCCCCTCATTAGAGCGGTTGCGAGCGTTCCCGAACTGTAGATAGTTGTCCACCCCTGGGGACAGTACTCGTCCCCTAGTTTTTTTTTTACACCCGAACTTTCCCACGATGCCATTTAGCAGAAGTGGGTTGGTTCTAGGGCCACCCCCCGTCGTTGTTTCATCTTTGTTAGTTTCACCCCCTTATGCGGTTTAACCATAAAACAGTCATTTTCTTGTCAGACCAAAGTTTCCCCGCTTCCCCTCTTTTGTCCTGTTTCACCCAACACTTACCCGGTCGTTAGCTGGCCCACCTGTTCCCACCTTTTTGAAGTTATACCTTCCGGGTTCAGGGTTTCTCTAGTTTTCACAGTACAAATGTGTTTTTGTTTCCCTCCCCATGTTGGCCTTATCCCCCCCATTAGCCCTGACACTTGGTTCAGGACCCTTACCGAATTGTACCCTACCGTAGTCCTTATTCTCACACGCCCTTTACCGTCCCCGTCCAAAGTGATGGTCTGATCTGATTTTGATCTTCCCCCGACGTCGTTTTCCTTCTTGTTCGCTTCCCCTGGTGGTTTACCTGTTTTTTTTCTACCATATTCAGACATATTCAAAGATAGGGCCCATTTTTAACCCCGTTTTTCCCCGGTTTTTTGCGGGATTTCCCCCCTTTCCCTCCTTTGTTTTTTGGAGTTTAATCCGCAGAACTCCCACTCCCCCGGTTTTTTTTTTTTAAATTCCCCCGTCAATTTTTTGACCCAGAGATTTTCGGTTCCCTCCCCCCCCTTTTCTTTGGCCTTCCCAGCTTCTGCCGACTGCTTTGCCTTTCCTTTTTTCCCAAATCAACTTGTAGATCGCACTGCGTTGTCCTGCGCTGACCATACAGAAAGTCTCCGTTTGCCGTCCCCAATTTTTTCATCCCTATGGCCTTTCTTTTCAGTAACCCGTGCCCTTTCAAAAAGTCTTTGATCAAGGTCACCATGATGAGCAATTGGCCCCCCCTTTCAATTTTCCCCTGTCCACCCCTCCCTTCGTAACCGGCTTGGAATAGGTGGTTTTATGCACCCCCCAGCTCGCTTTTTTACAAATGCCCTAATTTCCTCTCGCCGATAGCAGTTCCCCCGCTAGTTTGCTGACTTCCTTCCCCCCCCTTCGACAATGCTTTGCCCAATAAGTGTTTCCGCTGCGACCCTTTTTTGCAAGCCTTTTTTCTCCCAAAACCACCCCCTTATTAGTCTCTTAGGCAAGCTTTTTTTTTCTTTACCACAAAGCTGTTTTTCTACTTATTCTTTCTTCCATGTGCCCCCTGTTCGGTCCTTAAGGGCTTCCATGAGTGTGACGGAAGGAAGGTTTGTGGTTCCCACGTACTCTTTTTTTCCAGAGAAAACGATCACTCCCCTACCTGGTTTTTCAAACAAGCACCTTAGCTTTCCCCACCCCATACGCGAGACGGCTTTTCTTTTCCACCACCCCCCGTTTCATACCCAGGTTTTCTCCCCTTTTTTTGATTCTTGCAACTTACAGTATTTCGACCCTCTTTTTCTTCTTTTTCATCCTAACAGACCATTTCAATTTGAGTCCCGAACACTTTTTTTAGTTACTCTCCCCCGTGAACAAACCTTGTTTGGTTGTAAAATAAAGCCCAGTTGACTTCAGGCTGGTCTCACTCTCCTTTTTCCTTGACACTGTTGTTCCCCCCAAGGTTATTTTGTATTTTTTTTCTATTGGTTTACCTGAAAGCGCCCTTGTAACCCCCTGGGCCTCCCCTCCACCGGTTTTTTTATTCCCGGTGGCACGGGACTTTTTTCTGCGGATTCCAAGGCACGCTTTCAGGCCATCAGCCGTATTTCCTTCCCCCCCCCCCTCCCCCCACGATGTTCGTTCCTCGTGTGTTTATTCTCTTCCCAGTGATTTAGTTCAGAGTATCGACTCGTTCTTTTTCCCCTCTTGTCCTTTTTCCCTCGTCCTTTTCACCTTTGTTGTAAAATCCCAATTATTTTACAGATTTCTTTCCCCATTTTCGTTCGGTTTTTTCAGTTTCGACCCATGTTCGCCACCTTCTCGGGAAAGTCAGCGGGGGAGGGTAGCTTCTGCTATCCGTTATTTAACCGGGTTTTTACGATCTTACGCTTGAGTTTTTCCTCGTAGTAGCTTAGCTAATGAAAGTAGGTTTCTGCTGTTTTGTCCTTTTCCCCCTTTTTCCCTTTGGCGAAAATGGCGATTCGGCATCTTTTTCTTTTTTTGGGTCGGCTTTCAACTATCTTTTCCCAGAAGGGAAACCTTTTCCGCACCGTCTGGCCGCCCCCCTCCTTCGCTTTTTTTTTCTATTTTTCCCCCCCTTTTCTGGATGAGAGGTCATACGAGAGTCTGAGACTTCTGTGCTCTGGCTCCGTGCTTTCCCACCGTTTTTCATGTCTGTAGTTTCCTTGCGGGGGTTTTGACCTCTTTTGTCCTCGATTTTCTCGGCATACATTCATTTTTCTTATGTTGCATTTTCCGCGCATTGTGTTTTGGGTCAATCCCCCTTTATCGTTTTTTCTTCTTTGGCCTTCTAGTGTTCCCTTCCCACTATGATTGTACGCGCAACGGATTCAGTTCTTTTTTTCATTTCCCGCTTTTTCCCCGTTCTTCCTTCCGACCAGTCTGTAGCACTTCGCACCGATGTTTTTCCCACACCGAACGTCTTATTTTTTTCCCGTTTTCTGGCCTCATTATTTTTGCTTTTTTTTTTTGCCCCCCCCCCCCCCCCCCCCCATGTTCTAAATTTGACTCCCTTTGCTTTGGTTAGATACCCTGACCATTTGTTTCTCTGAAGACACATTTTTTCCCTGCCCAACCCCTGAGCTCTTTATTTTCTTTTTTTCCCCACAGGACCGTTTACTTCTTTTCTGACGAAAACCCTGTTTTGTCAAACCTTCCCCCTTTTTTCTGTGGATAATGATCGGTCCCCTCGACCCCCCCTTCCTTTTAGTTGCGCCCCTCCCCCCCCCTTCCTACGAAACCAGTAACAAGTCCGTCGACCCCCCATCTTCTTGGGACCCCCCCCTTCCCCCATTAGCTACTTGATGTCCTTACCTTTGGGTGTAAGCCCCTCACACTAAGACAACCCTTCCGTGGCCTTTCCTCCCCCCCGAAATCGCCCCCCCCCGACTTCCTTGCCTGCCTCAATTGCGCCGGCGTGAAACCCCCCCCCGTGCGCCGTGCTTTCCATTTCCTGGTTCTTGGCCCTTGGTTTCAGCTTGTCCGGCGGGCTCCATCCTTTTTAGTGCCGGGCCCCGCAACACATTTTTTTCGTCCAGTTTTTCCCTGTTCCCTTACATTGTGCTTAACCGCCCGCCTTCCACACCGTTCTTTAATGAAACCGACTGACCCAAATCCTCGGTCAACCGAGTTTTTCTTCCCTTAGCTTTTCAACCTCCCTCCCCCTAATTGCATTTTGGTTCAGGGATTGTCGATTTTTTTCTGAATTCCTCCACCTCGTACTTTACCCTTACCCTCAATGTACGAACTTCCATGACTTTTACACTCCGTTTTATTCGTTTTTACATTAGTCGGCATTTGGGAACCACGTTTTTTTTTTCGACTTCCGCCGACAATGCTTTCCCCTTCCCTTTTTCTCCCTTCCCCCACGCGTCTTTACGTTCTTCTGCTGACCCCCAGGCATTTGTCTTTCGTGCCGTTTTACAAATTCAACCTCGCCTGTCCCTTCTAACCCGGTTTTGCCCCCCCCCTCTCAACTTCCGAGGTCACACCTAATGTTTGAAGGGTGACCAGTCTCGTCGTGGTTTGGCCGGGGATGCTTCCCCTTGACCCGCTTTTTTCAGCTTCTTCGGGGGGAGTATCTGGAAATCTCTGTCCTCTGGATCTTTCTTTGATTGACCCCCCCTTTGGTGCAACCCTTTAAATCCCCTTATGATCGGGATTGATTACTGCGGCGTGTTCGTGCGGTGATTTCTTTTGAGCACCCATCTCCACGTTTCTCATTTGTTTTACTGGCTTCTTTTGTCCTCGGTTGTGTGTGTTTTCTGTTTGGTGTTTTTTTGGCATTTCTCCCAAGGTACTTATGAATAAGGCCTAGGGTTACCCCAATGTCTCTCCATGACCAATTTTTCCTTTCTGCACCCATACTCTTGACTAGTCCTGTTTTGTTCTTCCCGATTACCTTTTTTTCTTTTGAAGACGACGACCGTTTTTTCTCTGGGTCCCTTGAACCTCTTTTATTTATTTTTTGGTCTCATTTTCGTGGAGGTACAATCCCGTTTCTCGTCCCCGTCCCCCTACTGTTTTCCCCTTGACTCTTTTTTTTTTTCGCGTGTTTTTTTACAAAAAGAGCCACCAAGGTTTTGGCCGACCGTTCTGTCACCCCAGGTTTCCCAGTTTTTCCGTCGGCCGTGAGTAGCAATGGACCTATGGCCTGGGGTCCTATGCCTCTGGTTCGATTGTAAATGCTGCCTTTTGGAATATGACGCCGATCAGGTTCTTTTGACTGAGTCGTTCCTCTGCCTCCCCCCCCCCGCACGGGTTCTTTTCCTTACCTAATTGATTTTTAACATGGAGACCGTATATACTTCTTTTAGAAGTTTCTTTTTGTTCGTACACTGGTGCGATTACCCGGGTGCGCCCTTTTCCCAATTGGGGACAAAGGTTGTTCCGGATTGTATCTTTTTCTCCTTTTTTCCTTTTTTCTCCCCCCCCCATCTTGTATGTTGTTGGTTAGGAATTCGGTTGTTTTTTACGGCCCGGGTACAAGGTAGCTTTTCCGATCTCTGGGTAAGGGCTGTTCTGTCGCCAGATGGGCCCGCCCGATGAGTCTAGTTTCTTGTCCCGACCCTGTTTTCACAATCCCTTTTTTACTTTATTTTTAGTATTAAAACTGAGTTTTTTTTTTTTGGACGGTACATGATTATTCCACTCCTGACTTTCAGTAGCCTGTTCCGGTTTATATCCCACCATTTTCCTGGCCCCCCACTACATTAGGTTATTTCCCCTTTCGAACCGCGAAATGGATTGGTGACCCCTCTCCCAGCGCCGATAAGTGTCTCCCCCCAATGTTCATCCTACCCCTTCCCTTACCGAACTCATTTAACATTTGGTTCGTAAAGGTGCGATTGGAAATTTTGCCTTCTTTTTTTACAGTGTGGCACATTGTTTTGTTTGGCGTGGTTTGGACTCACTCTGATGTTGAATCCCCCCCCCCCCTTTTTGTTTCCAAAACTATCTTTGCTTCGAAACCAATTTTTTCCCTTCCTTTTCTTTTTTTCCCCCACTTTTGTTCAGCTATCTTTCGTTATGCATGTACAATCGCAATTTTGTTTCCTCATATGGGCACAAGGATTCCAGTTTTCCTTTTAATGTTTCCCTCACTTTTTTCACCGTTCTTTCTTTAGGACTTAAATGCACACCCACAAACAGCTGCACACCCCTTGACCCCCCACACCCCAGACTTTGATGTCCCAATCCCCCCTGGGCATTAAATGGAGATTCCGCATGCTTACCCCCTTTATTACACCTTGCACATTCCCCCCCGTCTCCTCTTACTATTTCTGGTGCCTTACTAGATAAATGTAAGCTTCCACTAACTTTGGTTGTCTCCAAAAACTGCCAGATTCCCCTTTAAACTCCCATATGAAGCTCCCAACCCATCCTTTCTGGTCAATCCTGGCATCGTTTTTTCCCTCTCACGTTCTCCCCTCCGAATCTTATTTTTAACCGATCTAAGCCCTTGTTTTTTCCCACCACCGTTTTCAAGTCTCTTTTTTCCCCTGTGTACCTTTTCCCTTACCCCAGTTTTTCCATTTTCGATTGTTTTTCTTATGGGACCGGTTCGCGGTATAAAAGACCCCTTCTTTTCTTGGTTCTCCCCCTCTCAAAAAGTCCAAACACCGTTTTTTTCTGCTTTGGTCGGTTTCGTCACACCAGTCGAAGTCACCAGCTTAGTTCCCACAGCTTCTTTACTCCTTTTTTCACTTTTTTGTTGGCCCTTAGTTACCTTGATCCCATTGATAACCTGAGGTTTTCCCCCCTTCAATATTCCGTAAGTTAATCTGTCATTTTTTCGTGGGGACATCAGCGGGGATTCGAAGTAGGGCTATTTTTCCTCTTCTCGCCCTTCGATTCTGATCGCTAGTTTCTTTACAACCCTCCCTTTGTATCCAGTTGTCCAAAGGACTCGTTTCTCATTCCGGCTTTTTGCTGTTTCCCTTTTCAAGCCCCTCCTTTTTTTTTCCCCTCCTCGAGCCCCCCCGACCAACCTTTTGAGGCCATGTTTTTTCAGGGATTTTGCACTTAAGTCCCATTTTATTCCGTAACTTGACCTACAAGGGCGTGTAATTGCGCGGATTTCTCTTGGTTCCCCTTTTACATTTCTTCCCTGTTTTCGGGTTCTTTACTGGTACCGGGTCTCGATTAGTTTTTTTTTTCGCCATTCCCAAACTCTTTTTTTCCTGCTTCTGCTTGTGTTTTGAATCGCTCGTGATGACAACCTTTCCCGGGATTTTAGTGGATAGTCGATTTTTTTTGCCCCCTGACTTCCCTCTGGATTCAAGTTCGTGTCGCTTAGTCTTCCTCAGTGGCCTCTTGGTACCTCAACCCATGCCTTTTTTTCTCTTTCGCCATCCCATTCCCGTTCCCCTTTTGTCATTTGGTGACTCTTTGTTTTTCTTTTTGACAACTTTAGAGCCGGACTCAATTTCTTTTTTCACAAAATTCACCACGACTGTTTGATTCTGCCCCAGAAATGACCTTTGCCTTTCCCTTTCGCAGATGGTTTGTGCGAGACAAGTTCTTTCTTCCCTTCTTTATACCCCTCTTCCCATTCACCTTTGTTGTTTCTTGTCTTCTCGATCGATTTCTTGTTCGAGGGACCATGGCCCAATTCAACCTCCCCCGCACGTTAGGATTTTCTTCTTGTCAGCCTAAGCCCTAGTGCGTTTGTGATTGTGTTGGGGTCCTTGGAAATTCTGCGTTCCGTCCTTTTCTCCCCTTTTTGCTTCTCGATTGGTGACCCGGGGACTGAATTCTTGCCCTTTCTACGGACATTTTTTTTCCCCCAAGATGCGTTTTTTGTCATCTGCCCGACCACTTTTTCCCCTGGGTCCTCACCTTCCCTTTTTTGCTTTTCGATATTTGCGGAAAATTATGAATGATGGATTTCGAAACTCATTTTTCAATTTTCCCCCCAGTCCTCCACCCTTTTTTTTGCATTTGGACGCCTACCCTCCCCTCTGTGTCCGTCTCAGACGATTTTTTCGTACGGTTCATACAAGCTTGCCCTTCCCCCCCCTCCTCAAAACCCCATCTACTTTCGCCCGCTTTCTCGTGCCATCCCTTGTTTTCCTGGGTCTTTTTGATTCCATGATGAAGAGTTGCCACCCACTTACCTCCCCCCCCCCCCCCCCTGGGCACATCGTTTTCGGCGTGCGTTTTTCTTTTTTTTGCTTCCCTCCCATTTTTTTTCCTGACTAAGAATTCTTGACCTAATCCCCCTTTCTGGTCACCACCTCATATGTTACCTCCCAGTTTTTTTTTTTTTTTTCTTGCCCCCTTTCGTCGAGACCGCCTCCCCGCTATGAGTCGGAGACGGCCCACAGGCGTTCCCCCGTAGTGTCCGCCGGCCCGATTCTGACCACACTCATAATTTAACTTACTTACCTTCCTGAGTTCTACCCCCATCCCCAGGTGATACTCGAGGGAATCGACTATTTTCCCCCCTTTTAAGTTCTTCTTTTTTCTCTTGTTGAAAGCCCACTCTTTTTTACTCTACTTTGTCTGCCCCCTATTCAGCTCCTTTTGCATTAGTAATTTCTGAACAGAGAACCTTTGGAATGGATACTAGTCGTTCAGGTTCCCCCCTAACCCTCCCCTCTCCTCTGTCCTTTACCCCCACCGGTTTTCCCCTGCGACAGTCTCAAAAGTTACTTTATTCTTGCCTGCCTAGGGACACTGTCGTTCTGCTTTTCTTCTCACTTCTTCTTTTAATCCCTTTGTGAGTTAGCACGGAGTGCATCTTTTGGTGACCCAGTGGCAGGGTCGTTCGTTCCCCCGGTATCGAACGCCCGATTTGTTGCTTCTTTCTCTTTTTTCCCCTTTTCTGTAACTCCAAACCATCCGCACCCTGTTTCTCCCTATATTTAATTTCGTTAGTGTAGACGTTTCCCTCTGGAGACTCAGTCACCAGCCTCCTCTTGTGCCTTCTGCATTTACAGTTTTCGCTGAACTCCTGGGGTTGTACTTTTTCTGGGTGGTTTCCCCGGATTTCTTTGTCATGTGTCCTTTCACTCTCTACAATTCCCTTCTTCACCATGAACTTTTCCAGCTCGTTGTTGTTACACGTAGCGTCCCTTGGTTCTCCTTTAACCAGGACAGCATCTCCCCCTCTTTTTTCATTCCCCCCCACCCCCTATAATTTGAAGTCCATAATTCGCGACCCCATTGGTTTCGAGTCCCAAGTCCAGTTGTCCCCCCTTCTTTTTTCCGTCAGACCCCCCGTGTAGTACTTGCCCCTACCCACCCCCTTCTTGCTTAGCCTCCGGCCTCCACTTTATCCCCGGAGCGTTTTGTTGACCTCCCCCCCACAACTTCCCCCGGCAATGGGTTCTGTGATGTTCTTCTAATTTAACACCCGAGTCCGCCCATTATTTCCTTCCTCCATGCATCATTTTGCAATTTTTCCCAAAGTTTTGGGTACGAATGTCCCTCATTGTTTATTGTTCTGCCTCTGATTACAAGTTTTGTCTTGCTTTAGTACTGCCCATTCCCTCCGGGACTTGTTAGTCTCTAAACGCCCTTGTCCTTTCTACCCCCTTCCAAATTTTTCACCCCTGTTGAGGTAGGATATGTCTGGCCGCTTTGCAGCCACCAGTAGTTCCTTTCCTATGTTCCCCCTGATTTTGTCGATTTGAGCTTGAGTTTTATCGACATTGTTAACCCCGATTTCTTGTTAAAGTGCGCCCCGTGGCCGTTCCTTTTTTTTTTTTCCCC
>Ga0179591_1311473_pt1 | contig 17257 bp, 13 predicted proteins | sample CZOMad2_1_08_16f_FD_182891 | JGI IMG/M metagenome (GOLD analysis project Ga0179591, IMG submission 182891) | Vadose zone soil fungal communities from Angelo Coast Range Reserve, California, USA - CZOMad2_1_08_16fungal (PacBio error correction) | ecosystem: Environmental > Terrestrial > Soil >... | reverse complement strand
CGTTCCCTCGCCTTTTTTCTTTTTTTTTTTTTCTGAAAGTGAAGTTTCAACCTGGTTTTGCTTTTGGTGAAACCCCCGACCGGGCTTTGGTGCATTCGGGTTTCCTTTTTTTTTTTCTGCTGGGATGGTCGATTTTTCCCCAGATTGGTTAACACAGATACTCCTCGTTCCGGAACGATGATCCCTTCGTATCCCATCCAATTTAACCACCCCTAAAGGGCGGGGTTCAGGGTTGCCCCCTAGCGTCCCGACGGAAAGGTGAGAAAATTTTCTTGTCTGTAAGGACCAGGGAAGACCTGGTTTCATTCACCGGCGCAACTAACAACTGAAGATAGCGTGGGTTTGACTTCCCTACGTTCCCCCCAAAGACGGGAGTACCCATGGACAGCCCCGAATTTTTTTTCCTTCTCTTTTTTTGGGTCCAGTCCCTTCTCAAGACGTTCAGAGTTCCCCCCCAAAGAGGGGGTTGGCAAGCCCTCTTTTCCCCCGTGGGGATTTAGGGGTCAGACATCAACTGTGGTTGAGACTCCAGTAAGTGCTTCGTTTCATTCCAACCCTAACTTTCCTTCCCCCCACCTAACAGTACCCTTTTGACGGAAGGGAAGTTCTACCCCAAACCATGCACCCCCGATCTCTGTTCCTCTTCGAAGCTTTTTTCTTTTCCAAAGGGCCCATCCACCGGTCTTTAAGGCAGCACCTCCTTCCCCTCACTCAACGATTTATTTTTTCCTTCCCCCTGCAATGACCCTTTCGCGGGGTGGTGCTACCCCCGTTCCATCGGCATAGGGTTCGTCAAAGCACCCTTCCCCGTTTTCTAAGCAGGCTCACGTTCCACAAACAAATGGATCGTGGACGACTTGTCACTTTTTTCCGTTAAGAGCGAGCGTTTGTCCATTTTGTGGTCCTTGAACTTGCTCAAAACCCGTTCCCTCCCTTTTCTGTGCCCCCCCACGAAACGGCCGACCCCCCCAGCATGTTCACAGCTCTGAATTAAGTCAGTTTTTCGGGGGAGCTCCCCGAGGGTTTTCTTCCATTTTTCCCCTTTTTTTTAAGGGCTCGGTCGACCCTCCTTCTCCTAGGGTTCTAGACGTTGCCACCCTGCTGTAAAAACCTTTCCCCTCCTCCGTAGTTCCGTCCATTTTTCATCCTCCCCCTTTTCGTCCGGGCGAAGAAAGATTGCCGGACCTCTTTTTCTGGCGAGTTTTTCCTCCCCGAGCGCCGCGTAGTTGCCTCGTTGGTTTTTCCTTTCCCCCCAGCGGTTTGACCCATACACCCTTTTTTTTCCAGTGCCTGTTACCTTTTAATGCCAATAATTCTGCTTGGACCCTCCTTATGCGTTTTTCTTCCCAGACCTCTGCTTCCATTGAAGGCTTACGCCATCAACCTCCGTGGTGGAAGCTTTTCCAGATGTGCAGATGACTCAGTCCTCTTTTTTCCCCCCTTTCTAACCATGTTTCCTATTTTTTTTATGTCTTTTTATTCGGAAGTGGCTCTCCAGGAGGTTGGACATTGTAGAGTTCATCGCTTTCTCCAGTCCCTCTTTTTTGCGCCCCCATATTTACTCCCCGTTGTTTTCGAGTCATTTTATCCCCCCTCCAGGCCAGGTTTGACCCCTTTTTTTTTTGAGAAGCGGGTCCCTCCCCTCCAGTTGACCCCCCTCCTCGTCCCGGCTACACAAGGTCGATTAAGTGGTTCGTAGCTGTACTTTCTTGACTTTTTTTCTTCCTTCGATATTATGAAGGTGTCTTCCTTTTTAGATGAGAACTTTAATGGGATCCTCCCCCCACTTGTAATCTAGTCGAAATCAATTCTACCCTTCGTTCTCGGGGTTCTGACTACGTAGGTTCCTGTCGGTTTTTCCCTCCCACCCTTCCCCGGCGCCGTTTTTCAACTCAAACTGCGTAAGACTTTCTTATTTTGTGGACCCCCGCTAGATTAAGGTCTGATTGGGTCCCGGACGTCTTTTCTGTGACCTTTCGTTTCAGTCCCCCCCCAGTAAACTATTTTCACGTTTGCCCTATCATCTCCCTGGACTTCAAACTAGTAGGGTGGAAAAAATGTTCTAGGTCCTCATTCTTTCTTAGACGACGCTTTCAGTTAGTCCGGTTAGGGTGGCTAGTTTTTTCAAAGGAGGAGTAGGTTTTTTTGTCCTTTTCCCAATTACGCTTGTCCGAGTTTTTTCCCATTCAGAAGTATTTTCACGGATAATTTTGGAATTCTACGGGATTACTGATAATTTCCAAGGGTTTTTGTTTTTGGATCTGCCATTTGTCAGAGGTCGATGAAGCCAAAACTTTGTCTTCGGGTGGGCGGTGTTTTGGCGTCTATGCACCCCCCCATCACCCGTTTCCCTTCCCGGGGCCTGAAATGCCCTTGCTCAAACAGATGCGGGAAGGGCGTGTTGATGACGTGGTTCGTCTCCGAAATTTTTCCCCGAGGCAGGGAGGGTTTTTGGAACCATTTTTTTTTATGGACCGTGCGTATGGCTGGCGTTGGTAGGATTTCAATTTGTGTCCCCCCCTGTCCCCCCCTTTGTGCGACACCTGATCTTCCCCCCGGCCCCTAGTTTTTTTTTTACTTTCCCGCTTGGCGAACTCCTCGACTGTTTTTTTCCTGCACCTGAGGCCCGCCTTCTCCTTTTCTGCTGCTTTTGCTGAGCGGCTTGTTTTAGGGGCAGTCCCCCCATGCCGACTTCCGCGTCCGGTGCAGGAAGGTATACTTCGTTTTCTTCCCTCCCCTGCCCTTTTTCGACCCCCCTTTTTTTTCTGTCTTCTGACGGTAACCCCGAACACCTGCCGATTGGGTTTCGGAGGGGAAGTGAAATAGTTTCTCGCTTAAGTCCCCTTCCCTTTACCGGTTTGTCCACTTTTTCCCCATTCTGTCGCTTGAAGCTTTGAACAGGCTGTACCTCCCCCCCTTTAATGCCGTTTTTCCCCCAGCCCTGAAGGCCCTTTTTTTCTTCACTTATAGGAGATGACCAGCACCGGTATGACTTTCCCATCCTCCTTGATGTCCGTCCCCACTCCCTTTTTGACTTTGTGCAATAAAAGTCGACGTTTCGTGACGGATGCCTCCCCTTTGAGTGGTCCCCCGAGCAAAGACCCCTCCCATGGGGAGCCTAAAATTATTTTTTTCTAAACCCTTGTTCGCCACCTCAAGTTGGGAGTTTTCTTTTGTTTCCTCAGCACTCAAGCCCCTGACACCCCTGCCCCAAACATAGTGTACCCAAAGGTGTGAGGTCACCCCCCCCCACGTATTCTTTCTCTCAACAGGTTTTTTTCCATTTTTTTTTTGAAGTGGGTGGTCCCTTTTTTTCGGGGGTGCCCCCGAGCTCTGCGGGCCCTGAATTATTTTTTGAGCCCCTAGGCTTGCCTCCCAGTTGTTTTTTTTTACTCTTCATGGGTTGTGCTCCGATTTGCTGTCGCCCTTTGATGAAACCCACACAAAGCCCGTCCTCCCGTTCCCCCCTCAAACAGCTCATGGATGGAGTTTCCTTCTTTCTCCCCCTGGCAATTAAAACCGTGTCTTCCAGTATTTGCCCCCCCCCCTATTCGCTGAGTAAGTAAACTTCGATGTTCCCAAGCACACCCCTTATTCATTTCGAGGGTGACGGGTCTTTGCTTGGAATGGCCGCTTTTACCCCTTGATCAGACGGAGGCACACTCCTTTAGGCCAACGTGTTTCCTTGTCCCCCGTCGCCCCCACTTAGTGATACCCCCCTTTTTTTCCCCTAAATCACGTGGGAAGTTTTCCCCAGGGGAATTCGACTGCTTCCCGCTTGAACCTCCTCCCACTCCTCCTTGGCGGATTTTTTTTTTTCGGTCACATTGAAGCCGCGGGAATTTTACTTCACATAGGACCCCCGTTGGTTTGCGTTTATTGGACCCCTTTAGAACTGACCAATTAATTTTTTTTAGAAACCCCCTGTGTTGCTCCCCTTGACCTTCCCTCCCCCTTGCGTGGGCACCTTACCCCCCCTTTAGAGCCTCCACCGGTCCCAGAGCCCTACCCCACCCCCCCCCCCGGACGTTCCTCTCCCGCGATGACCAGTTGAACCCTATCGCCTCTCTTGCCCCGTCCCCTTTCCTTTATCTCCACGGCGGGACACCACCCCGAGTCAAATTCCAGCACTCCCAGTTTCACCTTGGCTCTTTTTCCGGCGGTGTTTCGGATGATGTGCACGCTGAACTTTTTCCCCCCCGTGAATGCTTTTCATTTCATTCCCCCCACCCGCCTACTTCCTTCCGGTGACTTGTTTTAGGATTCTGTGAGTTTTCCCCCCCAGTCTCCGGGTGCTTTGACGCCATTTTTATTTTCCTGGTCGTTTTTTCCTCCTTTTTCGACCTTGGTGCCCTTCATGTTGGTGCACACCATTTCTTCGAGTGATGTTTATTTATGATTCGATTTACGGGCTTTTTTTGCATAGTTCCGATCAGTAATGGTTTTCCAGATGCCCTTAATTTTGAGGTTTTTAACACCCAATCCCCCCCAAGTCAGAAGCTCCCTTCATTTTTTTATATGTATTTGAGCCGTTCCGTTTTTAAATGTACCACCTTTCTCCCAGAGCCCTCGATACTTCGTTGACGGTTCGCTGTTTTGTGTTTCTGTCCGTTTTTTTTTACTCATGTTTTTTCTAAATCAACTCGTAAATGAGTTAGTCTGGTTGTATACGGGCAAGAGTGTCAAAAACCTCCCATATTCTATCTCGCCGATGCTTTTCTTCTTGGATTGAGTTACCAGTCTTTAACCAGCCCTTTTTAGGGATGACGGAGAGTATTTCCTGCCCCACGACAAGGCCGTGTGACCAGGCTTCTGAGAAGTTTTCCTCCCCCGTCCCTCTTTGTTAGTCTTGTTCTTTCTGACACATAACAGTTGGTTTTTCGCCCCTTTTACCCGCCCTCCGTAGCCGAAATAGGACATTTTTCTTTCTGGTGTGTCCTTTCGAGGATTGCATATTAGGACGGGGATTTTTAACGGCGTTATTTGTATTCTTCACCCCCCTTCACTGCTTCGGCAGATTTAGTTTCTACACATGTCTGGAATTCTCCCTTTTTTAAGTGCAGGATCACTTGTGAGCTTAGGTCCGCATTTCCCACCCTCCCCGTCCACTCCTTTTTGGGTTGGAATAAGACCATGTCTTTTTTTTCCTGCCAAAAAATACCAGGACCTTTATTCCTACGTTTGTTCTTCTCCATTCCTTATTTTTACCCTTGCACCAAATGTTCGGAGGACGGGCAATTTTTAGTCGGTCTTTTGACTTCGGGGCCCCTTTCTGGGTGAGACCCACCCCCCGGCCCCCCCCCCCCGGCAGGGTTTTCAGCAATTCTGGTTGCTTTCCGGCTCGTATTGGCCACTCAAGGTCTTTTGCCCCCCCTTTTTGTCTTTTGCTCGCTTTGCCTCGTTTCAACACATCCTACAGTTGACCTTTTGCCCAGACTTTGAGAGTGTTGGGGGGTTTACCCCCGTTCAGAAGGGAACTTGGGAATTGGGCCCCCCTAGGATTTTTTTTGGTCCCGTCTTCGAGGCGCCCCTTTTCCCCAAAGTGCCGTTTCCGGTCTTTTTCTACCCTTACCCCTGACACTTTGAGTTAATCAGCCCCAATAGAACACACATTGCGGGTGCCCCCCACCACAAAATGTTGCGTCGTCGTTGGATAGAAACGTACTCTTCCCCCCCAAGTTTTTTTTCGAAATAAGACCCGTCTCCCCTTTCCTTTTTTTTCTACTCCAAAACGATTTGATCACCACAAGAGAGGACCCCCTTTTCGAGTTGCGTGTTTCTCCACCTTCTGCCTGGGTTGATCGACCCCCATTTCGCACACCGGGGCCCCGCTGCTGTTGTATTTCACTACCCACAGGGACTTCCCCTTACCCCCCCCAGGAAGGACCCTTTTCCACGCGGCATTTTTCAAGCGATTTGCTGCCTTACATGAATGGTTTTCCCCACCGTTTAGTCCCCCCCCCTCCTTTCCCAGAATGACCACCGCCTCGCCTCCGATTTCCCTTTGTCGTTGGGCCGGTCATGGCCCCGCCACGACCCCTGCACAATTCCACTTGACTTTTTTCTTAAGAGTGGCGTGAAGTTTTACATTTTAGTCATTCCCCCCCCTGAGACCAGTCCCCCCGGGCGGTAACTGGATGTCCCCCCGTTCCGTTTTTTCCCAGGGGTCTTCCCCAAGTTCCCTCGTAAACTGACTAACAATTACTTAATGCTGTTTTTTGTCCTACCCCCCTTCTTTGACCTTCAGAAAATGGATCTCTTACCAGACCTGGGTGCATCCCCCCGTCTTTTTGTGGACTTTTATCTCCGACGGCCCACCCCCCTGCTTTTTCCTGACCTCGACACTAGTTCTCCCCCACAACGGTTCCTTTTGTTAGCCAGCCTCAGTTTGGTAAAACCGACCGTCCCGTTCCCAGGACCTGGTTTTTTTTTCTTGATCTGATGTTTGTTTAATTTTTCTGACTTTGTCTGGTTTTTTTTCTTCAGAGAGAGGAAAGAGATTTTGAAGTCTGCAAAGTGCTATGTCATCGGAGTTACGCCTTTTCCCCCGTTTCTGAACAGGAGTCCCCGCAACGTTTTTGAGAAAGAAGGTTCTTGCAGGACCTTGCCAACCCTTCCCCCATAAGACAGGCAAATAAGATGAAGTTTTACATTAAAAGACACAAATCCCCGTAGTCTCTCCGGACTACTTTTTTTTTTTCTTACGAGCAAGGGTCATAGTAGGAATTTGTATAATAATGTAAGGTTTCTTTAGACTCTTCTAAGCAAACGAGTTTTTTCCTTTCTTCTTATGGAGAGTGACAATGATCGATAACCTCATTCTTCCTTTTGGAAACAGGGTTCTAGTTCCTTTTTGGTTTGATTCGACATTTTACTTTTATGATTTCCCTGATTTTTCTTCAGAATGAACACGGACTTACCCGTCCTGCCAGCCCTGCTTCCTGGTGGTGTTTTCCCCCATCTGGTATTTTCCTTCATCAAGAGCGGACGCAGCATTTTCCCTTTCCCGAGAAGTTACGTGGATTTTTCTTAGATTACTGGAACTTACCGGACCCCGCTCCAACGGGACGGTGTGCCATAATTTCGGGGAGGCGCGGGTATCGGAGGTCCTTTTCGACCATTTTTTTTTTCCGGTTATCCGTGCAGTCACAGGTACTCACGGCCCAAACACTTTTCTTTGGTCAAAAGCTGTTAGGGTTCCCCGTGATAGGAAAGCTAAGGACGATGTTTTTTCCTTCTTTCTGGGAGTTTTTAAACCCCCCAACCTGACGGGCCAACCAAGTTGTTTAACGGAGGTACAATTTTTTCGACCCGTTACTGACTTTACTTTGTTTTATGTTAGCAACCCGTTATCACCGTGAGGTGAGCCCCCCAATGTTTGAATTTCTTGGCCGTCTAGAGGGTCTTCGGTGTCGGGGGGTTTTAGTGTCGTGGTTTGGCGGGGGCTTGGGGGGGGGTCCGTTGTGTTTTCGGGGGGCGTGGCTGCGGTGGGGGGGGTGGGTGGTGGGGGGGGGGGCGGGGTGGGGGTCGGGGGGGGGTGGGCGTGCGCGGGTGTGGGGGGGGGGGGGGGTTTGGGGGGGGGGGGGTGTTGTTGGGGGTTGTTTGGGGGTGGGGGGGGGGGTTTCGGGGTGGAAGATGCCATGTCCCCGGAACATTGTTCACCAACGCTTTCTCTGCTCTTCCGCCACCTGTTGATGGCATCCTGACCCAACTCCCCAGCCAGAAGTGAAAGGGCGTTTTTCACTGCATTTCTTAGCATTGGTATCCCCGAGGGCTGGTACGTTGTTTCTTTTCCGGTACAACCTCTTCCGCTTAACGTCAGCCGACCCCCCCACAGTTCCCCCCCCCGTCTTTTGCAGGTGTGTGGCTGTGTTTTTGTTTTCAAAAGCAGCGATTTTCCCTGGGAAGGTTTACAATATAGATCTCGTGCTTTTTCTCCCTTCTATTATTCCCCATGTAAAGTTGTAGTTGCAATCTGGCCTAACGTGTCGATCCCTTTTTTCTCCATCCCCGTTTCCCCCCCCCCCAATACGGTTCAAGGTTCAAAGGTGAAGAAGAAGGAGGGCCCATTTTCGCAGGGCCTTTTTTTTTTGAGGTTCCTCTTGCCTAACAGAGCAGGCTGGTACCCGTCAACATCACATAGAACTCTTTTCCGGGTTCGACCCTGGCCCGCGGCCCCAAGCTCATTGTGGCATTCAGTTTCAGGGGCATCCCGTGAGTCCCGAACCACCAGACGCCTTCGAGCGTGAGTGGCTGACTCCCAGCTGTGTTTGGTCAATGGAGGTGTTGATATGTTTTTCCTCGTTACAAGGCAAGCTTCCCCCCCTTTCTTTTTTGGAGCCTTGTGGAGGCCCTTCCCCCGTAAACCCCGTAAGATCAGTGAAAGAGAACCAGCGATCGGGGCCCCCCAAGGAATTGGTCGGTTTCTTTTTCCAAAGGTTTTTAAAGCCAGCCTTTTTTTGTTGCGGTCCCCCCCTGAAACAATCGTTCCATGGACGGCCTTTTTCCCTGTTTTGGGGAACAGAAACCCTATTACTTTTGCCGCCGAAAGACTGGTCGAGTTTTTTTTTTTTTTTCGTCCTAATCCCCCATCGACGACCTAGGTCCTCTTCCCAGACACGGCCCGTTAAGAGCATTCCCCCCCTCCTTCAGGAACAGTTTTTTTTATTCGTTGAAGACGGTAACTGAAGGTTACTTGCTAAGAGCGGAATCTCTCCCTCCAACTTTCTGCACATACTTCTTTCCATTCCCGTCCCCCCCACCCCCCCTCCTCTCCCCCCCCTCCCTCTACCCCCTCCCCCGCTTATACCACACCACCTTAACCTCCCCCCCTCTCCCCCCCCTGCCTCTCCCTTCCATCACCCACTTTCCCCCCCCCCCCCTCACTTTCCCCTCCACACCTGCCACCTCACATTCTCACCCCCACCATCCCCCCTCCCCCCCCAGCTCCACTTCCCCAGCTGTCCCCTCCCCTCACTGTTTTAACCTCCACCCTCCCCCTCCCGCCCGCACCCCCCCATCTTTCCTTCTCCTCTTTCTCCCCTCTCTCCCTCCCTCGAGCGCCCCATTTCATCTCTCTGGCTTATCGTTCCGCCCTTTCCCTCCATCCCCCCTCCCCCTCACATTCCAAGCCCGCAGATGCTACTCCTGTAATTTACTCCACACCACATACCCTCTACCTCTTCTTCCACCCCCACCTTTCCCCGGCTTGCAATTCTCTCCCCCTCTCCTCTACTTCCCCCTCTCTCCCTCTCCTCCCTTCTCTTTTTCTCTCTGTCCCCTCCCTTCTATTGCTCTTCCCTCTTTGATATTGAGGACACCATAATCTTCGCCCACAGACCTCCTTACAATCGCGCTACCTCGTCCGCCCCCCCCGCTTCCTCCCGACCGCACCCCTTTCATAGTCTCCCCCGAAGCTGAGCCGGACTGCCGTGTTCCCCGGTCTTCATGTCCGGACAGGAAGTCTTTCTTTCCTTTTTCCCCCCCGGGGAACAAAGAGGAGTTGAGTCACTGGTCCAGTTATCCCCGGTCGAAACCACTCCCCGTGACACGATTCTTTGGGGCTTCTTTTCGGGTTCATTTCCCCTTCGGGGTATTCTTCTGCTGCAAGCTTGCTTGTCCCTTGCACCTTGCGACGTTGACTACGGAGAGCTTTCCTTCTTTTTGTTGGATGAGGAACCGACTTTTCCCCGGCTCTTTTGAACTTTCCGGCCGCCGATGCTTTGAGGTCTACCCCCCCCTACTGACGAATTTTTTTTGCTTTACCAGGACCTTCCTCGATTCTTCAGGAAGAGCTCATGACCTTTGGACTCTGCCCCCCCCCCGCAGAGGAAGTACGAGGGGTAACACCCTTCTTTCAGCATCGTGTGACCGTACGCGAATTTTGCAGAGGTTGGAGCGCTTCTATCCCCTCGGTTTTTCCGGATTAACCTCTCCAATCCTCTGTGGCCCAGTAGATGTATTTCCCCCCCCCCCCTTCTCGGTGTAACGGTGGGAGCTCTTTTTTTTTTGGAAAACATCCCGTAGCTATACAACGTGCTCAGTTTGTTCGTGGTGATTTTCGGACCTTCGTTTATTATTGGAGTACCTCTTCCTGCATTTTCCTGATGTTTTATGATGGTTTATTCAGGTAAGTGTTTACGAAAATAACTCGTTTTCCTTTTAGTCGGAGTTTAGTTCTCCCCTTTCCTGGTAATGGTATGGATGGAGTACTCCACCCGAGAAGGGTGACGTTATTTCCCCCCCCCCCTCGCATGTCCGACGATTTAATTGTGGGGACTCAGTTTTTCCCCGCTGATGGACCTGCGGAAGTGTTACGTGGTTGTTCTCGAATTTTCCCCTTTTTTTTGTCTTTCCCGCCCGCTGAGGTCGTCTTCTCCCTTGGGATCGTGCTTCTGGAGTAGGGAACAGGTCTCCCCGGACGGTTTTTTATTTATCAATGGGTTGGTTTGGATCGATTTCCAGGAGAGTTTTTAATTGTCGTCTGGGAAGCCGTTTCTCACTGTCAAGCTATTCGACCCTGATTGGCCCAAAGATCCCCTGTTACTTGACGGGATCTGGTGTCTCTCTTTGCTTCTGTGACGATGACCTCCGTGTTCCCCCTCGTTTTTTGGGGTTTTGGTGTGGTGTTTGTTTTTTTTTTTTGTGGTTTTTTGTCCGATGCAGCTAAACAGCTAGCCTTATTTCCACGGTCATCTTTAGTGAAGCTCATTGATTGATTCAAAGACCGTGATCGGAAAGGGTTCAACTTACCTAGTTGTCTTTTTTTCCCGTTTTTTTGAACTGACTTGACTTAACAAGAGGTTGTACGATGGATCCGGTTTTTTTATCAGGAAAAACTTGCGAAGGAAGTTCTTTTATTTTTCTCTTCCTGTTTTTTTTTTTCCTTTTCTTTTGACCGTGATACTGGTCCCCTTTCCCCCAGATGAAAAGTAACTTCTCTGCAGTTTCCAACTCCCTATAAACTCATTACTCAGAGGGACCAATTGTTCTTTAACTCCGCTTCGTTTAGTTCCCCCGAGTCTAAGCTTTTTTTCGATTACCCTGGCTTTTTTTGGGATGTAACCCCGATCTCATTTTTCGGGAGTCCGCGGCCTTGGAATTCTACAGCCCCTTCTTCTTTTTCTCCCCCCTTCCCTTTCCGGGGCCCCCGCCCCAACACGCTTGTTGGGGGATGGCTGACCCCCAATCTTTTTGGCTCGACCTCGACACCGTACATTTTTTTTTTTTACTCCCATCGGCCGAGTTCGTTTCCCTGCGGTCCCATCTCCCTGCCAGTCTCGTCGGGTCTTCCTAACCACGTCACACAGTGGGGGTAACCTTTCTAACGCCAGGCGGTTAAGACGTTTTTTCCGTATCGAGTACCCCCTACTCCTTTCTGGCCGTCCCGTTGCAGATCATTTTGTTGGTCCTACACAGTTCATCCAGTTGGCCCTTTCGGACTTCCGCTCGTGCTCCTTTTGAAAACAAGATGGCACCGTTCACCGCCAGTTCTTCGGCGTACCCCAACAGGTTTCCAGACCTGTGACCCGTTGTGGCACTTCTCGGACCCCTGTGAATGGCGAATAGGTTGGCGCCTCGGTTGGGTGACCCCCACTATTTTTCTGTTCCCTAACGTTTATTGCTCAAGGTTGGATGTTGCGATGGGACAGGCCCTTATCGTGCCCTTTTGTCTAAACGCGTTACCCTGCACCCCCTTTTTCCGCCGAATCCTGCTCCATTTGCGCCTTTTGCAGTTTCTTAAGTGCCAATCAGCGGTTTTGCTTTCAACCCTTTCCGCTTCTTAACGTTGAAAAACAACGTGTCAGTGTTTCGACTGTTTTCGCTTGTTCGCTGCCCGGTGGCACCTGCTCTTATCCACCGATGGCCGCCCCCCGCCCCGTAAGGCCAAACATCGGTCCGGCACTTCTCCGCATCAGAACTCACTGGCAGTGGGACAGGCAATGGGCAGGCTGATGATCCCTTCCTTTGGCACGGGGACGGACTGCTGACATGGTTGCGTTTCTCGCACCCACTGCTATCAAAGCCTTTTTTTTGGCCGTTTAGTTTTTCCAGGGTGCAGCGGCCTTTTCCATGACTCTTGAGGAAGGATGTTTTTGCGTTCCCAGATGACGAAAGGCGGGCACCCCGTTACGCAGCAGTACCCGGATGTAATTTTATTCAGACCATGTCTCGCTGAAGAGTTTCCATCATTTCTACTCTGTTTACGCGTCCCCCCCGAGAAACCCGAATTACTCGGCCTCCCGTTCTTTCGCCCATTTGGCAGGGTCGGGTGAACCTCCTCCAAGTTTTTTTTTCGGAACGATGTGATCTCTGAAGTTCCTTTCCCACTTTTGGGGTATCGGTTCGTTTTTCGGCTCCCACCGCCTTTACGGTTTCCCCCCCGGGGCCCCCGGTTTGCTTCGAACTTTTTTCTTTTTTTTGCCACCCTTTGGCCACAGCCTCGCGAAGCCTATTTCCTTTTTTCCCTCTACTCCGTGAGTCCTGGTTCGGTCTTGCTCATTGGATTAAGATCCAATCTTAGTATGTTGTTTCATACCTTTAAAGCTCTTTTCCGAAAAAGAGTTGACGGTGGCGTGTCATCTCGGTTTGTCATGGCCGAACGTTACCCTTTGCTTTAGTTTTTTTACGGAACTCGCGCTTAACGTTCCCGTAGACCGCTGATCAAGTCCTTGTTTTTAGACCTTCCTGGGCCCGTGGCGTCTTTACTGATGAAGGTATTGAGCTCTTAATAGGAATTATCGTGGATGAGATTTCCAGAGTGTGATGGCCATTGGGTTTTCTCCGTGACCCCCCGAATATTAGTTTTTGGGATGGGTAAGAGGGACTTGCCCCGGAGCCGAAAGTTGGGTAGAAGTCCCCGTGGGGGGGACGTTTTGGTGGGGCCAGAAGGGGGATTGGATATGTAAGGAGCTTTTTTAAAGAAAAATTCAACTATTGGAACTTTAAGCCACGACGCCCTCAAATTTCCGCAGATATTTGGCACTGTTGCCCATTGTTTTTATTGTTTTTTTCCGCTAACCCTGTGAGAACCCTCGCCGGATTTTTTCAGCTGCCCAATTCTTAGCCTTGGAAACCCAAGTGGACCATGTTTTTGCGGTGGTTTTTTGCAAGCACAGACTCAACAAGTTGTATTGCTGGGTGGCCCCTACCGCCAAACGTGACGTGCCATGACCACCCTGAATTCTTTCTAGTTTTTGAGAGGAGATATTTTTCGTTTTTCTCATGGTCCCCCCATGTTGCCCAACCGGAAGCTCTGGTGGGCGGGTGGGGCTGACTGTTTTGCGTCCACATTTTGGTGTTTTTCTCCCGCTAGGTTACAACTTCCTTCGCCAACACGGCTTCCGTTTTGGCCAACTTTACTCTCGCCCGTTTTTTTATTGGTACGGAGTGCACTGCCTACACCCCGGTGTTCTTGCCGTAATGTTGTTTTTTCACGTAGCCTTCTCGGGGCCCCCCTAGGTGCTTCGTTTTTTCGACTTTCGGGCTTCCGTTTTCCAGGGTTTTTCCCCGAAAAAGCCACGTTAGCCCCGCAAATCCCACAGTCGGGCCAACGCGGAAGAGATTGTTTTGTGTCCGGTGGCCTGTCGTTAGCCCCGGACGAAGTTTTTTGGTCCCTCTAACACGGCCGATCATCGCCACCTATTTGGCTTTTGCGGGAATCCCCGCAGTGGAAAATCCTCCGGACCGCCGAGAAGTCCCCACCAGCCTCCCCCCAGTTTTTCAGTCTAACGGGGTTTACGACCTAGCTTCGAGTTTTGTTCGGAAACATTTATTACCGTTTTTCTGTGACGTCCTGGCGGCCGCAGAACAATGCAAGCGAATGGATGGTTTCTTAGCAACCAGGCACTTACAACTGACAAAATTGCGCAGACCTTTTCTTGAGTTAATTTGCACGCTGCAACCCCCCGGCCCACTTTGAGGCACCAATGTTGTTCAACGCAGGCTCTTTGGGATATTACTTTTCCCCCCAAAAACGTTTCTCACCTCACCGTTTCCTTGCGGGCGTTGCGTGTTGTCTCAAAGTGGCCCCGAGGTCACATGTGGGCCTTTAAACCGTTGGTTGTCCATTGACTTGCCGTCGCGGCCCGTAGACACGCATGCCCCTGACGGTTTTTGTTTGCATTCATTTCCAAGAATACGCTGCTTTAATCTCTGGGGACGTTAATGTCCTGACCCTACTGGGGCTACGTGTGCCCGGATAAGTGTGTCGGTGCCTTCGTCGGAGATCCTTTCCCCGGTTTGCATCAAGTCTCCCGTGACGTCCATCACTTGCTGGAGGTCTCATCTCAAAGGTTCCGTCCGGGTAAGATTTACAGCTTTTTCCGCCCTTTTCGACTTTTCCCTGTCCTTAAGCGCCCTTCTGAGTCGCACCACCAGCCCTCTTTCTCCCCCCCCGGCTGCTAAAAATGAACGTAGTGATCTCCGTATGCACCCCCGCCCCAAGTTTTGATTTTAGTTCTTGATCACTTGGAGAGATAGTCCGCCTCAAATTTTTTATCCATAGTACCAGGATGTTTTTTTTACCCGGGGCGACCCTTCATAGTCAGGGCTTGCATCTTCCACTGGAATGCACGTCGTTGGGCGTCATTCATCCTCTGTGGAGAAGTCTTTTCCCCCCCCCATACGGAGTTTTTTTAGTTCGTTTTTCCGTGTGTTTTTTCTCTGTTGTGGTTTTTAGTAGTCGGCGGCGTATTGGCTATTGGGTTGAGTCCCTTCTATTCTGCACACTGACCTTTCAATCCAGGCTCCCCCTTGTTGCAGTATTTGGTGTGTACTGGGTTCTGTTTTCCTTTCCCTTTCAGACGATATTCTCATGGTCGCCACTTCCTCCCGGTTTATTATTCCCACTTGGAGGTTCCTTCCCCCTTTAACCTTCCGTCATGAAGCTGCGGTCAGGGTTTACTTTTCGGACGCTGGTTGGTTTGTTGCTGGTTGCAGATATACTCGTTTGTTTTCATATGCTCTCCTGCCCTTGATTTACATTGTTCTCCATTCCCCACCTTAGGATTGCACCTCCCGAAGTGTTTCCCCTTTGATCCCTTTTGGGCAGTCAAAATAGGAGTCTTTTCTTCTTTAACACCCCCCCCCCCCCTTCTCCAGAGGGTAAAACCTTTTTGACACCCTCCTTCGCATTTTCCCCCATTCCGTACACTGATTAGTCTTTCTGTTGAAGTTGCCCGGTTGCCCCTTCCTTGAGGTCTTGAAACCTGGTTTACTCTTGGGTCTTGGCGTTGCTTTTTGAAGCTGAAGTCCTTTTGTCCTTGAACAATTTTTGGTTTCTCACCCCACACACGTTTGATCGTGACGGTCGTAGGTACTAGTCATTTGCAGACCTGGACCCCCTTCTTGTCGTACTCTCCCCCCCGCCCTAAAGCCGTTACCAAGGTCCTTTTTTTCAAAGCCTTCATTCAGCGTCGTGACCAGGAATCAATTTCCCCACGGCTTAGTTTTTCCCCGTTAGTGGACCATTTTTTTCATGGCCGACTGTCTTCAACCGTCCGTTTCCCTCGCAGTTCAATTCTCGTCCACCTGCGGGGTTTCCCCGTTTGTTGGCTGACTAACACGAAAGCCCCCCCCTCGGTGCCCTTTGTTTCTGGTCAATTCTGCGTTCTTGCTCTTTGGTGGGGGGTTTTTCCCCTAGGGTCCCGTCCTTCCAAGGTTACAACCTCCTTCGTTCAATTTGTCTAACTTTATCTCTCCCTTCCATCTGTTTAAGGACTCCCCACGAACCCCCCCCCCACCTACCCTGTTTTAACTTTTGTCCCCCTCCCAAGTTTGGCATGAATGAAAGTTTTCCAAGGGATCGATGTAGTCCCTTTCAGTGGTCCATCCTCGACTGCACCGTCCTTCTGTCCCCTCCGAGTTTCGGCTAAGTTTTGGCTTTGGGTTTTGTAGCCTCGGCTTGCGTCCCCCCCAAGGCCCTCAGGCCCCCCGCGCCCAGTTTCACGATGTCCCAGAAACGACGCGCCGGCGGGTCTTTCCGTTCTTTCAGGCCCCCGGGACTTTGCGAGTTGAGCCCTGGCCTTGATTTGTTTACCCGCCTGATCTTTCCGTGAGGTTCTTTTTTTTTGATGGTTCTTGTCCTTTAGGCAGTTTTCTTTTTTTTTTTTAGTTCCTCCAGTCTGTTTTTTTTACGACTTCTAGTCTTTCAATTGGATCGACCCAAGGTTTTTTTTCCCCCCTGCTCGCCGCAGAGTACCTGCCTTTCCCTTTCCTATATTCCTAAAGGGTTTCTTTTTTTCGGGACACCCCCTCTTTAATTCTACAAAAACCCTCGGTCAGGTTCCCAACCCCTTTTTTTTTTCTTGATTCAAGAACCAACCCCTTCTTTCATTCATATGGCCCAAGGGCGTATTCCTTTTCCCCCCCTGTTATTCGGTGTCCCCATTTTCACCCCCCTCCTCCCCCTTCCGCACCCCCTGTTGATTTACTGAAGATTGGCTGTATTTCTGCTTGTCTAACGATACTTCAAACCTAGTTTCCACCTTTCGGTAACATAGTCCCATTAAAAGTTCAACCTTTTTCAGGATCAACTCCGTCCAAGTGCCCCCCAATTTTGAATCGTCGACGTACCCCCGTCCCGTTCCAGTGCGGACGTCTGAACTTTACAACCCTTGCGAACCCCACCCTCCAGGGGACCTGACAGGGGTGTCATGTTTTTCTCTAGCACCCCTTCCCCAGGACTAACCAGCAGTTTACCACCATCCCCCTTTCCTTAATCCGTTCCACCCCTTCCCCTTATGACGGCGTTTTGTTACCTCCCAATCCGGTTTGTGAGTTCTAAGGCCGGCGTTCACTACTCAACGGTGAGTGGGTCCGGACGTGTTTCAACACGCTTTCCCCGTGGCTGTACCTCCGGACCCATTTCCTTGCCCCCGCCAGCTAACCTCTTTTCCGGGTCCTGCTAAGGTCTCATAACTTCTGCAGTACGCCTTTTGAATCTACGGGTTTTGGCCCCTCGAGTAGAGCGAGTTTTGCGCAGGTCTTTTCTGAACTCCCGGCTCCCCCCCGCCATCATCCCTCCGTCGGAGGAGGCGTTGGTTGTCTAACCTCCCCCTGACGAAGCTGAACGACCAGTATCGGAAGATCACCCCCCGCCCTTCTTACTGCTCAGTGCTGAGTTTACGAAAGAAGAAGTCCCGTTGGTCTACCTCACCCCACCCCCTGATGGACTTGGAGCTCAGTGTAGCCGCGAATTTGACTGTGCCGGGTGCGTGAGCGGCTCGCTCTCCTTTTCGCAGTTCGGTTACTTTCA
>Ga0179591_1279643_pt1 | contig 17257 bp, 20 predicted proteins | sample CZOMad2_1_08_16f_FD_182891 | JGI IMG/M metagenome (GOLD analysis project Ga0179591, IMG submission 182891) | Vadose zone soil fungal communities from Angelo Coast Range Reserve, California, USA - CZOMad2_1_08_16fungal (PacBio error correction) | ecosystem: Environmental > Terrestrial > Soil >... | reverse complement strand
ACTTTTTTTCAATCCGTCAACACGCGTTTTGAAGATGTCGTTCCCCCTTGCCTCCCGACTGTTTCGCTCCTTTTGCTACGTAGGAGTTCCCCCCTACGCTTCGCTGCCAATTTCGTTTGCTGCTGTTCAGTTGAACTGCTTCCCCCCTTGGCGAGAATTTGTCTCCCCCCTCTTCCGAAAATATCGGTTGAATGCCTTTTCGGTCGCCCCCCCAAAGATTTCTTTTCCCCCCCCCCTTGTTCTTTTTTGATTTAGTGTTTTTTGCCGCACTCCCTTTTTTTTAACCCTTCTGTTTTTCCTGCGGTCGTCTCCCCTCCTCTCCCCTGTGCATTTGATCGTTGAAGGCATGATGCGCCCCCCTCGCTTTATGGACTGAAGGAGATGTCTAATGCCCGTCCGACTAGTCCCACTTCCTTTCATGGTCTGAAGTTTGGTTACCGATCATCTTCCAGTTCCTCTTCTGCGGTCAGTGCGGTGTAAGTCTTCCAGCTATTTTTAATGGGAGGTTATCCCGCTCAGTTTTCGGCCCTCTGATCGTTCTCCGGCCCTTTAATCTCCTTTTAACGCCTCGTCTTCTCTAGTGCCTGAAACCTCTCCTTCTCCCCACCCCCGATGTACATTCCCCCCTTATGTCCCCCTGTGACGCACTTTTATTTGGACTCCCACCCAGCCCTTCCCCTTTCGCTTTTTACCGTGTTCCTCAACTGCCCCCCCTGAAGTCTTTTAGTACAGAATTTTTTTTATTTGTCCCCCGCGGCCTGCCGCGGCCGGATAACCTTTCCATTGTCAAGTGCCGTACTATATGCCTTAGTAGGCATTACCCAGTTCATGGTCGGAGCCCCCTTTCCTTATGATCCCCCTACCTTCATGACTCTGGCCCTTATAGGCCCTCCGGGAGCTGTCCTCCGTATACTACCAACGATTCTACTTTCCTCTTGAGTAATATGCCCTCTTCCTCCCTATCTGGGGGTTCTGTTTTGCTTCATCCAACCGCTTCTCGGTCCTGCGATTTTTCCTTTTCATGGTCCTCAAGAGGTCCTCTATTAATCGTTAATTTGAATACCTCTGGTTTGCAGTTTCATCCTGATGCGGGCCACGTGCCTCTTTTTTTGCGACCTCCCCAAGTCTGATCCCGGTGATAGATTTCACCTATCAACCTCCTGGGCGCCCCCTACATCCCTTATGAAGCGATTTCAGTCTTGGCTCTCTCACCTCCGCAATTCAGGAGGGAGAGGTCCTCATATTCCTGCTGACTTCCGACAATCTTCACGTGCTCTTGCGAAAAGAGCGAGATTTCCGCCTGATCCCCTTCGAGATACGATGATTTTCCCCGAATTTCCATACATCGTGCCTCTCCTCTAGCGTAATTTGGGCCTGGTTTCTCCCCAGGTATGCTTCCTTCGATAGTTCCGAGTCCTGGAGCGAACCCAACCTTTCATCCTTTTCTCGAGAACGTTTTCGGCGGAGACGTACTCCTTGCTAACGTCTTTCTCGGAGATGATGGCCCTATCTACATGAGACAGAGGCCCTAAAGCTTTTTGGGTTTAGATGGAGCTTCGGGCATTCACAGAACCCTTAAGATATTTGAAGAGTCTTCTACCTTTCCCTTCCGTGGCCGGCCTTTCCCTTTTCTGCTCGACTCTTTTCTGTTCCTTTGAGTCTCCCTTCCTTGCCCGGCAGGAGAAATTTTCTTTCTTGCAGGGCGTGTTTTCTCTGTGTTCTTGCGGGGGGCAGAGTATAGGAAAGGCCCCTGATTCTTTTTTTGAAGGATAGGGTGATTCTTGGTGTCCAAGAGGTTCGGGGCGACTCAGGTCATCTTGCTAGTGATTAGATTTTCCATTGATTTGGTAGGTTTCTTTCTTCGTCGCCAGCTCGCTTTCCTCAGTAATTCTGAGTTGTGAGGCCTTTTCGTCGCGAAGGTAATAAAGGAATGATGTTTGGACTTAAAACGCCTCCGAGTGGTTCCCTTTCCCATGAAACAGTGCGCACCTTTGGTCATATATTCGACTTTATCATACAAAAATTTTTCACTCTCTTCCCGTACGTTCGGCTCCCATCCTTGAGGTCTTCTACCGCAAGCTCCCCCTCAGGGCGGTGACCCTTCCCGCGCAACAGACGAAAATAAAGAATCTTCGTTTCATACTCTTTTTCCAACCTCCCGCATATTTACAGACCTTTTTGGCCGATTGCCTCCTCCCCCCCCAAGAAAGATTTCTCGATCCCGTGAGGATCTGCCTTCGATCGATAAGTGGTATCTATCGCTATCGCCGAATCCGGAGGCCCCACTTTTTTATAGGTTTTCTCTACGTTTTTTCCGTACGCTGGCTGATTTTAGCAGTTAGCCTCAAAGCCCGAGTCGACCGTCTCCCCTTCGTATTCCATGCCCAGTGACGCAATACGCCAAGCTTAGGGCAGGGAACTACCCAGATACGAGAGTCGGCTGGCCTTTTCGTTCTTCCCCGGACATCTTCTTTCGAAGGCCTCCTCGCATGCGTTCTCCACAGCGATTCCTCTTTCTTCGCCTCGGTTTTCAGCAGGAGAATTTCTTTTTAACTGGTTTTTGCGTATCTCCTTTTAGTCATATTTCTTTCCGTCTTTCCTTATCTCTGCCCTTTTTGTTCGATATAGACGACGTTAGGGCTGTCCTGCATAGAGGAGGTTAAGGTTCTTTTTCCCCTGATACTGATTAGAGGCGGGTCTTATCTTCCCTTCTCACTTTTGGAGATCTTTCTGAACGGCTTCTGGCTGGATTACTGTTGCTTGTATGTCCCAAAGTATTTTTACTTCCAGCGTTTCCCCTCGCTCGCGGCCTGAGAGGTTATTTTTTCTTTGAAGTTCTCTTTTTTCTTTTCCCTGCCGGTGTACTTCTTTCCCCCTTTCTTGTTTGCTCCTTTCTTCTTTCCTCCTCTCGTGTTTTTTTTCTCTCTTAAAAAATACGATTTCCCAAGCGTTCTCCACCGGCAGGATTTTTTTTGGGTAACCGCGTCACCTGACGCGCCCCAACATAGGAATAGACGCGTAAGTATTTCTTCCTGGATTCAAGTTAAGACAAACCTACTCTTCCCCTCCTCCCCTTCTGGGTGGTTGTCAAACCCCCCCCGTCTTAAGATTGCCCCCACCCACTGTAATCGCGAAGCATATTTCTGGGAGGCGATCCGAATCCTCTTTCCTTACCATCGGCTCAAGGCAGCCTAAAGCGTCGTTCTCTCCGCCAGCCTGATCCTAGCGCATCTCGTAATCCATCACCTTTTTTCCCACCGCGACCAGAATAGAAGGGCTCATCCCCCCTGCTTACCTGACCAAAGCATGAGCTTCCCCCCTCCAAGGACGGTTCCGTTTTCCATCCCCAACTGTAAACGTGCGCCTCTTGCGCCGCCTTAGCGAAAGTCTTATCCTGCTTTGACGATGGTTTTCTGTCTCCTGTTCCAGATCAGATCCTTCCCTTATCCTTCGCAACCTCTTTTTCACTCTCCCCCCTTGGCATATTCCTCTTCCGGAGCTTGACCGGGAAATCGACCTTTCCCGATACCCCGGAGCGCTCCTGCATTCTTCCAACTCTATTTTTATCGGATGAGACCCTTCCCCCTGAGGCAATTCGGCACTCGGTGCGGGCATATTTCCTCGATTTTTATTACGACTCTGATTTTCCCCCCTTTTTAGAAACAGGACGATTGCCTGTAGACGCCGACTTTTAGTTCCGCCTGCGAAAGCTCGTGTGCTCCCATTGGTGCGCAGGCTTCCGAACGTCTTTTGCCTCAGGTCCAATGTATCTGTTGTCTTCTTACCGGCGTCTTTACCCTCACCCCAGTCCCTTCCGCTACCGTCTTCGTAGGACTGTCCAGCATCCCCCAACTCTGCGGCTTTCGGCGATGCTATACAGACCGCTTCCCCCCCAGCATGTTATTCAGGATCGCTTTATCGAAGTCATGACGTCTCCCATGGCCCGATGCATAGCTTCGCGTCCAAAAAGGAAGTGGACTTCCTCCGGTGTAGAATCATTGAGAAACCCCTCTGACCACTGCACCATCTCCCTCAGCCAGTTTTCGACCTCTTGGACTTTCCAGGGTCCATCTCGATATGCAAGGCCCCATACAATCGTCTGAATACCTGACATCATTTCCCCCAAAGTTTTGTAATCCTTCGCGTTCTTTAAGTATTCTAGCCTTCTCACTCTTCCCCAATAGGGCTTTTCCACGACTCCCCTCATGGATAACTTACCTTCTTTAATACTCTGAAGTCCTCAATCACTTTTCCGACACCCCAGTTCCCTTGTGAACATTCCCTTCCTTTCCCGTTTTTTTCCCTTCTTAGAGAACGTGTATGATTTCCTTTCCCTCAGTCTCCTTTGTCCAACAAACCAGCTAGAGGCAACTTTTTTTCTCTGGTGCCTGACCCGATTCTCCTCTCCATCGGAAAGTATTTTCTTTTTTTCTCCCATTTCAGCGTTCCCGGCTTTGTCTTCCTTCGCGACTTGGTTCTACTCGGTCTTCGCCTTTTTTGAGTTAGCTCCGTTCAAGTCCCTCCGCATCTCTTAAAGGAAGGGTCCCCCACTTCTTGACAGGAGCGAAGAGTGAAAGCTTTCCCTAACTTTACTTTTCCCGACTGCTTAAGAGTGGTGACCCTCCCCCCCAGTCACACCCTTCAAGGTTAATTTTAGTCCCCCCGCAATGACTCCCAGTCTTTCGGGTCGCGACGTCTCCCATGGATTAGCAGCACTCGTTCTAGCTCTAATCACCCCTTCTACGCGTGTTTTTTCCGCACTAAACCTCTGCATCTACCCTCTTCTTGAACAGAGATTCCGAGCCGGTTCGCTCTATTCAGCTCTTTATAGTACAGGCAGAATGTTTGAATCCCTATTTAAATCGGACCTTTTTCCCGGCTCCCTCAGCATCCAGGCTCCTCTCCCTCATAGTCGCAGGTCCACAAGTTTTCCTTTCTCGAAGGTACCCACATATACAACTCCCCCCCCCCCCACACTCACTTCTCGACTCGTCCACCCCCCCCATGTCTTGATTCTTTGTTCGTGTTAGCCACCCCAAACCCCAGAAATTGTCTTCCCTGCAACCGCGTCCTGAGAGAGGTTTTAAAAGCCTTTTTTTCTTAATGAGACTCGTGTATTTCGGGGGTGAATAGAGAGAGAGCTATGAGCCCCTTATTTTTTTTTTAGATTAAAGATGACTGCCAGAGCAAGCACCTGATATATCCATAATTCTTCAGTAGCGAATTATCTCAGATTTTCATCCAGAAATCTTCCCCCCCGTCGTATTACTAGCCCGCAACAGTTGAATTTTCAACTAAAGCCTTGTTAATACATCCCTTTTCTTTATGCCCCCCTCCTCCTTCCCAGTCCCCTTCTTATTTCTGCGTCATTTCATGCTCGACCTCTTTCAATTCAGTGTCCACTAAGACCCTTGACTTATATGTTCATTTGAGTCAAGCCAACCCCCCAAATTCTCTTTTACCCACACCCCCCCCCCCTCCCCCTCCCTTTTTTTTTGTAGTCATTGGTGTGGATGAGAAAGGCCACGATTCTTAAGCAGGTCTTCTATCATTCCATCCCCTTCAATTTGATCGGTTTGTAGGACTGGCATGCATGAAGAACTCTTCCTAGACGGAGTCGTGAAGTCCTCGATAATGAGTATAAGATATACGGTTTTTTTAGCAGTTGTGTTTTTAAAGATACCTTCTTCCCACCTTATTCTCCGTGTGATTTGACGGCCCTCGGTTTCCGTTGTCAGGAAAATCAGATAGGATTTCCTGGAGTTTCGCTATAGAAGGTTTTTCTGGGTGGTCCGATATCTTGCCTCGATCCCCCCCTTCAAGACTTGATTAACCTGCCTCCGATAATCCAACCCCCACCTAGTCAACCCTACTAGGCTAGAACCAGTTCTCCGGAACACCGCCACAAATGTGCGATTTGTGTCCCTTTTTTTGTGTCTCATCCACCGATACCTGCAAAAGACTTGGAGTGTATTGTCTTTGATGGAGCCTTCCCTCCCTGGGATCCTAGACCTCCTTATTTTCTCGCAATTTTTTCCTTCCGGCAATAGATATTCTCCGTATTCGAGCCTCTTGATTAGTTTGAGACCGTTGCCCCCGGCTTATCGCGTTTCATCAGGTCTCCCCCTTTTCTACCCGGTCCCCCCTCCCTAACTGCCCTCAGATATCCTGACTCCCGCGCATGGCTGACTTTCGGTTGGCTTCCTTTCAACGGCGCCGAGCGTCCTGTCATTTTGCCCCCCCGCTTTTGTGCTCAACCTCTTGGAGCAGGTTTCGCTCATGAATTCGGTTGAAGGCGCACTGATTGCTTTCCATATTTCAGCGTTGTCTTTTTTATGCTGGAGTAATACGTTACCACACACGTCTTTTGTGATAAAGAAACGCTGTAAGATCACCCAATTTACTTTTTTTCCTCCGTCCCATGATTGACGTATTGGCGTCGGAGACCGATATCCTTTTCTGAATCCCCCTTCGGTATCGGCTAGATCTGTCAATGTTTTTTCTGATTTCGTACAGTCATGCCGTCCAGAAGGCGATGTTTCACCTAATCGATTGGTGATTTGATAGGATACCCCCTATTATCATCGGGGACCTAATGGCGAAACCTTGTTCACGAGGCGGAATGTTCTCGGTGGATTGCTTGCTATAGCGTTTCGTTAACTTAGCGAATCTGGGTTAAAACCCCCTTTCCACTTTTTATGTTAATTTTTCCATCCGATTTCTTGTCGAGTTCGCCCGTGATTTCAAATCCCGCCATTCTGATTTTTTCTCGGGGGACACTGGAAGTGCGTGCGCTTGCTTGGCTGATAGATTGCTTAAGAACCGATCTTTATATTCCGTAATTCTTGTTGATTCTTCCTACTTTTGGGCAGACATTTTCGTGATTGTGCCCATAGTCGGATTCTACCCTGCCCGTCTCTGGCTACGAAACCCTAGTCTTCCCGTGCTTTTTGCGGGGTGGGGAGAGTTCTTTAGGCGAGTTCTTTTAGCGCCCCCCGACGAGGTCGGCCTTTTCTATCGTCATCTGCTCGACGGCCGCTTAGCGTTCTCTTCCTTCCCGTGCATGCGGGTTGGTATGGTTCTCGCAGGGCTTTGAAGGTTCGTTCCCTATCCCTCTTCCCGGCCTAGCCTCCCGGCGCCCCTGCCGGATTGGATTTCCCCTCCCCGCCTCTCTTTTCCCTCCGAAAAGGTAATTTTAATTACTCTAGAGCACTTCGTAGTCCTGTCTCACCCCTTGCTGCAACGAGCTTTCGCCGGCCCCTTGGCTCCACTGAGTCCCCCTCGCTCGCTTTTAGGTCCTGAGCCACGTAACTTCCTACCCTACAAACCCGATCCCCCCTACCCTCTTAATTGCCCTCCCGAGATGTTCTTGCCCCCTACGATCCAGCATACTCTCCTTGCTCTGAGCGTTGCGGATGATTAGCTTTCTGTATAGTAGATCGTGTCTCTTCAGAAATTCCGGGTGGGCTTTCTCTCTCATTCGGTTGCTCAGCTCTTCCAGTATCTTCTTCCTTCCATTCTCTTGTTGGCGCAGGAGGTGCAGCTCGATCTCTCCCCTTCTCGGCTGCCCTTCGGAAAGCTTCAAGCCGAAATATTTTTTTTTTTGAACGTTCTATTCAGCGATGGGATCCAAGGTTAAGATTTTTTTGCTTGGAAGGAAAGTCAGAAGGTCTTTTCCTTTCCCTGCATTTTATTCTGGGGTGGAGTCTTCCCCTTCAAATTTCTGTTCCCCTCTGTCGAAAGCTCGGCAGCGGATTTCGTTTCTGTTTCTCCATGGAGACCTTTCTCTCCTTTCGCTCATGCTTTCTTATATTCTTCGACGGCGTTTTCTTCCCTCCTCTCGGATGTTTTTTTCTCAATTACAGAATCGGTTTGCAATTTCCACTCCTCCATGAATCACATGATTTTTTTTGTCTCACTTGGCCGGATGCTTCTTTTAATGTTGCTTTCATGTAAAAAGTCAGAGAACCTTTTCGCCCGGCAGCGGCTTCTTCCCTCCCCCGAGTTCAATCTTCATTTCTTATTCGAGAGTTGATTGAGTTGAGCCAGTTACCGCTTTTCTTATTTTAATAGTGTGTGAAACCCCTTGTTGTTTTTTCTTCTCTCTTCAACCATCGATTTCACTTTCTTCTCCTTTGACCTTGTTTCGCCCCCCCTCTCAATTTCTTCTCCTCCCAATCATAGGTGACCCCCTCCCCCCTTTCCAAGAGCAGTAGCGATCGTTGACCTGTACTCACTGAATGCTAGTTCTCCTTTCCCAAGTTCCTCTTCTTCCGAAGCCCCCTCTTTGTCGATGAGGGTTACTCTTTGACAATACTCCTTCCTTAATTTTCTCCCCCCCTCCTCCCCCCGGAGCCTACGGAGAATTCCCTCCTAGGAGATCTCTGCCTATCTAATCCCGATCGCCATTTTCCCCTTTCCCTTTCCCCTTTGACCGATCCTTTTCTTCCCCTATCGCGGGAAAGGAGGCCCATTCCTTTCCCCGGCTCTGCTTCTGAAGTGAAGAACATATTTGTTAAGACAGTGGGTTCACTAAATCCCCTTCTGAACAGTGACGCCGGCCTTCCCCCTCCTCGAACTTCCTATTGTCTGGTTCATCCCGCCCGGCGGAGGATTTATTAGCCTGCTTGCTTTTTCCGCCGATCTGAGCCCCTCAGTGACATCCGTGACGAATGAAGAGTTTGACTCTCTCTCTGTTGTCTGAGCGAATTTGCCCTCTCGACTAAGAGCCCTATCCCGGTTGAGAAGGTCCTGTCTGCTCTTTTTCACACGACTCGATCCTCTATATCCTGTCCCCCCTAACCGCGCTCCTAACTCCCTCCGCCCCACCCTCCCACCTCCTTCGGACACCCCCTCACCCCCGCCCCCCTCACCTCCACCTCACCCCCCCCCCCTACCATCTCCACTCCACCCCTCACCCCCACTAACTTACTCCCCCAATACGCTCCCACAACACTCTTCACTCACACGCCATTCCCCTTCCCTCCCCCTCTACCTCTCGACCCAAACCCCCCCCTCCCCCTACCCCCCTCCCCCTCCCATCCCCCCCTCCCACATTCCCCCACCCCCCTACGTCCCACTTCCCCCCCTTCCCCTCCCCACCCCTTACCCCCCTCCACCATCCCACTTCACACCCACACACTTATTTTTTCCCCCCTCTTTTACCCCCTCTCGCCTGTCCCCTTTCTCCTCCCATCTTCATCACCCCTCCTTCTCTCCCCCCCTTGCCCCCTCTCCTCCTCTACCCCCCTTTTTCCCCCCCTACTTCTCCCACCTACCTCCCCCCCCTCCCCACCCTCCCCCGCCTACACCCACCCCCCCCACCCATTCCCCCCTCCCTCCATCTCTCCTCTTCCCTTCCCCCCTCTCCCGTCTACCCTCTCCTCCCCCCGCCCCCCCCCTTCCACTTACCCATCCTGTCCTTCACACCCCGCTTCCCTCCCCCCCTTTCATCCCTCTCCACTTCCCACACCCCACCTCCCGAGCCCACCTACCCACGATCCCTCCCATTTTCCCTTCCCCTCCCCTCCCCCACCACCCATCTCCCTCCTACCCAACTTCTTAACTCCATTCCCCCACAGCTCCCCCCCCTCCCACAGCAGTCCACTTCCCCACCATCTCCTACCTGACGCCCCCATCCCCCCCCCGCTCCCCCTCCCTGCCCCCCACCCCCTCCCTCTCCTCCCCCCTCCCCCATCAACCTCCCTTTATACCCTAGCCCACCCTTTCGGTTCCGCCCGTCCATCAACCCCCCTTTTTCCCCCCCTCTCCCCCCACCCCTCCCTTTAACCCCCCGCTCCCCCCCCCTTTGCCCACCCTTCTCCCCACACACTCCCCTTCACATCTCCACTCCTCCACCCATCGATTCCCCCTACACTCCCTCCCCCCCCTCCCTCCCTCTCCTCACCACCCCCTTGCCCCCCTCCCACTCCTCCTAACCCCCTTCCACCATCCTCATTTCATCTTCTCCCACCCCCCCTCCCCCCCCCCCCTCCCCCCCCCCCCATCCCTACCCTCCCCCCTCTCACCCATCAATCCCCACCCCTCCCCTCTACCCCCACCCCCAACCAACCCCCTAACACCCCCCCCCCTATCCCCCCCCCCCTATCTACCCCCCCCCCTCCCCTCTTCCCCCCTCTCCCCCCTCTTGTCCTCACTCCCTCCTCCTGCTCCCAACCACCCTCCTTTCTACACTCCACACCCCCCCTCTTCCTCCCCCCTTTCATCGTTTCTCTCCCTCTTCTCCTCTCGAGATGGTTTCCTTTCCATGAAATTTTTCCCCTTTGGCATTTCCTATTTTATTTTGTCGCGCTGATATGGCTTGGAAGAAGATCTAGGTTCTCCCCTAACCGCAGAGAGGGATTGGGAACCTTGACTTATCATGTAAGTGCGAACTTAGGGCCAGTTCCTTTTGAGCAGGATACGTATCCCACGATGGCCGATTAATCCAATCACCCAATGGGCGCGCCAATGTTTGAGTAGGCAGGTAATAAAGCATACTCTTAGTTAAGTTCTTCTCGAGGCCTTTCCCCTTCTATGCCCCCCGCAACACGCTCTGTCTTCCCAATTTCTTGGGAGCCTCGCCTCCCCGCAGTCTTCCTCGAATGCCTCCATGCCCCTCTTTTCGCCTCGCGCACCGTAGGCAATCTCCCCCTTACATGCTTTTGAAGCATCATAGACGTGGCCTGTTTTTTGATCCAAAACACTCCCCCCTCGACTTCCCCCTTCTCTTCCTTTCCGGGTTAGATTTTCTTCCACAGGCATCTGAATAACAAAAGTCAATTTTTTCTCTAACACTCTGCTGTCGGATTGAGTCCCTCGAGTCTTTCGGTCCCTCCCCTTAGCTATGTTCTACCAGCAGTCCCAGCCTGCGATTTCCCAGGCCCCCCGCAACGCACTTTCTGAATCATTCCGAAGTCTGCGGCCCTACCGTTCGTCACATACAGTCTGCCGTTGGGTATAATCTTCTGCAGACTAGTCATTTTTGAGAACTCCACCTCCCCAACAATATAAAGAGAGCCCGATGTCTCTCCCTTCCCCTTTCCGATGTCGTCTGATAATCCCATGACATTTCTTTTTTTCTACCCTCCATGTTTCCCGGCTTGCGTCATTTACCGCGACTCTTGTTACGCAGATCCGGTTTTAGTTACTTTTTTTTCTTTCTTCCCGACATCCTCCACTTGCCCCCCCCCCCCCCCCCGCAAGCAGGGCAGGGCCAGGTGTGACTGAGCGATCAGTCATTGGCGTTTTCCACCCTCCGGCGGTGGTGACCGCCTCTTCTAAGATCTTAACCTCGTGCCAGCAGATGGCGTTCCAAAGAAACCAACTTCGGGCTCTCCGATACCTCTTACCCCTTTCCTCGTTCTCAAACATCGTCCTTCCCTGCAACTAGCGTCCGCACTAGTACAGTTGCAGGTCCCCTACCCCTCTCCCTCCTGTCTGCTCCCTATCCCGCTCGCGTCGCTCCAGGCATTAGGATTTTCGACAGACAGGAGTTCAAGGACCCTTCCGATAAGCCGCTTCCCCTACGTCGTGTTTCATATCTCCCCTTTTTGACTCACCGTACTAAGTTTAGAGTATATAGAGTCGGCCCAGATTGAGTATCCAATTCTCTGCAGCCTTTCGCAACCATAACCAAGATAAAAGGTCTGCAGTGATATTTTTTATGAGCAGCCCTTTCAACCTCCCCTTTTTCTTCTTTTTTCTTTCCCGCCCCCGGCGTCTCCTCGCCCGACGGTCGCCCATCTCCTCCCCCCTAAGCTTGGGTGATTTCTCTAGGTGTAAGCATCTTGAGGTTCCTCTCCCTTCCTCGGTCTGCATCAATGCAGCGGAAGCCCGAGCCCGGCAGAGCGAATTCTCACGAAGTCACGATGCCTCCTTTTTGGCCCTCACCGCTTTCACCCGCGTACGCCTTCCCTCCCGCAACAAGCTTGTGGAAGATGTACTTTTTTTTCTTTTGGTGCTCTGTTCTAATTTACACCGGGTCCCCTTGACTTAGCGCCGGCACTTACGATTTCTTCATTCCGTTCCCTGCACCCCTCCCGTCAGTATTAAGCATCTTCCCAATCCTGAGACTCTCCCCTGACTGACCCCCCCCTCTCGGTTTACTGCTGCTCAGCCACCATATATTTTGTTGTTGAAGAGGCCCCTCCCCCAGCATTAACTCGGTAGGTAGTTCCTCCGTCCTAGCTCAGTTCTAGACCAGGCATTCTCTTGCTTGAATGCATTTAGTTTCTGAATGCTCTCGATTCCCCTTCTGAACTCCCGCCTTCCCCCCCCCACTTCGTTCCTTATCTCTTTCCGCTTTTTGTCATCTGCCAGTTGGTCGTGACTGAATTAGCTTTTGAGCGTTGTGCCCTGCCACCTCGGCTCTCGGCGGTCGGGAGCAGCCTTTCTTCTGAGACTTCTCGTTTTTCGGTCATTTTCCTTGTTGAGACGAGTCAAGCTCGCCACCCCTCAAGGCTCTGATTACGTTCCCGGAAAAGATATACTTTTTTGACCGATCTTTTGCTCCCTCGAGCTTACGCCTTGGCGGTAACCAACCCGACCTCCCCATCGTCTTGCCCGTGTTTAACTAGATACTGTTTTTTTTAAGCTTTATTTCTTTTTTTTTTGCGGGACATTTTCTACCCTCCCACGGTGCTGTCCGAGACCTGCAGGTTCTGCTCCTAGACCTTCCAAGATCGACTAGTATTATCCTTTTTCTCCTAGATGGATGTACTCCTGGCTCCGCTTCAGACTGATAAAAGAATTCCAGTTTTCGAAGCGGGACCGAAGGTCGAGTTATATGTAATTTGATCGATTATTCCGGCAGCCCTTCTCTTTACATAGCCTAGACTTTTGGTGGATTCCTAACCAAGACTACGACTTTGCTGCGGCGTCCATTTTTAGATCCCTATGGGTTTGCCACTACGCATAATTTTGATTTTTCTCCTAAAGAAGTCCCCTCTCCTGTCCCCTCCATTTTGGAGCACGGCTGCGGGCCACGCGTTCCACTCGGTTTCTTTGGAGGCACGGTACCAGCGCCGGTCCCTTGACTGTGATTCTATTTGACCGATCAATGTGGCCCCTCTCCATTCCAATTCACCTTCTTGGATGAGTTTTTTTCGTTTGCCGCCCTCCCCCCCCTTACTTCTTTCTTCGACGCGATCGCGGCCCGAAATTATCTCCCCGTGATTTGTTCCCCACGAGGACTGGACTTATCGTCTCCTTATCGCTAGGGGAAAGATGCGCGACATCTTTTCCGCTCTCCCTTTATAGTGAATTCTCTTTTTAAATGGCCGTCTCTTGATAGAGTTTGTTTTCCCTGCGCGAATCTTCCACCCCCGAGTTACCGACGTGCCCTGCTGTAGGAGATTTTCTTAACTGGGTTTTCTTTGTCGCCGTGGGCCCCCCCGTATACCTCTTTGGAGCGGGGTCCACTGTCCCAAGTATGTTCACTTCGTGCAGGGATTTCATGCGACCGCTCGTATTTTTCATTCCCTTCCTCCCGGTTTTGTCTGCATTTCTTTCGACGCTTGTATTGTGCAGGGCTGTCTCTTCCCCTGCCATGAACGAGAGGCGAATCTTTTTATGACTTTGAGATGGTTTCGCGTCGTCGTCCTCGTTTCAGTCCCCCGCTGGCTCGTCACGAATATTTCAGGGTGAGGCTGGTGACAAGCTTAGATATTAATGCAGATTATCCCCGAAATGCGAGAATTTCGTTCCTTTTGGTTTCTCGAGTCTTCTTTCCCACTCTCCTCTTCCTATTTTGACGTTGCGTACGATGGAAGCCTAGAGCCTGGAGCTCTTCTTTGGAGTTCCTCACTCTCAGCTATTTTCCTTCCTTCTTTTTAGATCACCGCAGGCCAAACTTGCCGCCCCCGCGTTCTGGACTCCTTTATTATTCCCTGAGCTCTCCTTGGATCTCCTTCTTTTTTCTTCAAGCACTCTCAGCCGCGCTTTGCTTCCTGCTCCCTTAGCCAATAAGTCTCTTTCTGTCACTCCTAAGTAAGTCTTTCCCCCCCATCACCTCCCCAACTCTTTTGGACGATAAACTCCCCCCCCTTAATTGCTTGTTTGAGGCTGTCTTCCTTTCGCTCGGTTATCGTCTCTCTTTTCGATCGAAGACAACCTGCGGCCAGTTCTTCTGCTTTCGTGTTAGCTCGTTGCTTTAGAAGATTCCGATACGAGGATCTTTTTTCCGGTCGGCCTCCCCTCTCCCTCGACCTGATCGGCGTTGCCCCTTCGATAGCCGCCTCTATTGAGTGGTCTGAAAAATCATAGAGTTAGAGGTAGTTAATTTCTGCTGGCAATTCCCCCTCTCCGGGATGTAATTCTTTTTCATGAATTCTACGTTCATCCCAGTTATTCCCGCGACTGCTGTCCTGTCCCTAAGAATCGTTTCCCGGATTCCTTCGGAGCAATTTGAGTGATCTTCAGGCGGCGAATAAGATTTTGCTGTGATGGTCCTTGTTAAGCCCCCCTTCTCGCGTATCAGTACGCCCTGCTCTTCACCGCATTGCGTTGGCTCTTCCCTTTCGGCAAGGAGGGCGGTCGATCCCTTCCCAAGCTTTTTTTCCAATAGTTCCTCGTCTTCCCTCTCCCCGATTTCGGATTGATTGGGGCGGCGTCGTGCTTTGCGTTTTCGCAATAACGCCCCCGTTTGACATGTAATTTTGTGTGGAGGAAGGGAACCAAATTCTTTAGCCACCGGCTGTACTTTCTTTCTCCCACGCGCCTCTTCCTTTCCCCCTCAACCGTTAACTCAGCAGGTTTTTTTGAGTCGCTACGCGGGGCGGGATGGTTAAAGAACCTTCAGCTTAGCCCCCGTCCTCTTTTGCCCCCAAGTTCGCGCCCGCTCTCGACAGCACCCTATTTCTTCTATGATGGTATGCTTTGCTTCCTTTGACGAGAGACCCTCCAGATCATCAAAGAAAGACGTTCTCTCCCTCCATCCTGGATCTCGCGCCTATCGTTTCAACCATCTCTCCATGTCTGTCTCCTTAGTATCCTTCAGCCCTTGCGAGTCCTCCCCCCGCTGCCCCGCGGCTTTTGCATGACACGCATGAGATTTCTCCCTAGCCCGAGACTTCGTGTTCAGGTGCCCGATCACCGTCCCCCCCTCACTCAGCCTCTTCTCCAGATTGATTGACCTTGACGAATTCATGAGCTTTTTCGAGAGCGGGATCCTTTAGTTTGGTCGCTCACCCTGAATGTGCTAGATAAAGCCTTTGGTCCCCCATAAGCGAGTCGCGGCCAGGTTATTTCCTGTATCGATCGACCTTATCCGATCACCAGGTTCCTATCCCTGCCTCCTCCCATCTTTTCCTCTGGAGTCGTCTGATTACTTGTCTTGAACGGCTTTCGGGATATTAAGATGGTCTTTTCCTCGAAGTATGGATGGAAGAGGTTTAGCGTGGAGCAGCCTTTCAGTCCCTTCTCCTCGGTTATGGTCAACTTGATGTCGGAGCCGCCTCTTCGAATCCGTGTTCAATTTCCATTTATAACCCCCCTCAGACCGGCCCGGTGTTGAGCTGCCTGCAGGCCCTTTGTAGGTCTCCCCGTTCACTCCAAATCGAATAGTTAGAGGCTGCTGCTCTAATTACCCACCCCTGAAGCAAACCTCTACTCCTACTCAGCATCCTAAGACCTTCTCCCATCAAAGATTTCTGAAGTCTCGCCTGTACCCGCCGAATTTTCTCCTGATTTCAAGATGTCGATCGCCTTCTCGTACTTTCCCCCTCCCGGCCCTTGTGACCTCATTATCTCCTGAACCACTCGATTTTCAGCGCAGGGTTTCTCCTCTCGGCCTTTCCTTTTAGATCGAGATTGACCTGCCACGCCACATTTTCTTTTTCCCCCCCGCAGGAGGTCTAGATCAGCATATTTCTGCATAGGGTATTTAAGGAGCTAGCTCCCTCTCACTGCCCGACATATCATCATTCAACCAGAACCAGGGATGGCCATAAAGACGGAGATCTTCTCCAGTAGCCCTTTCCCCGTTACCTTCCCCTTTTCAAGTCGTACCCGTTTTTTTGGTCCGGATTCGCGTCCGTTCCCCGCTCGGCTCCTGACTTTCCTTTTGCGACTCCCTCAAAAATCTGACCCGGCAAGTCTTCGAGGATTGTAGTTTGGGGGTGGGTTTTTGGGGTTGTGGGTTTTGGGGTTGGTTGGGTTTGGTTTGGTTGGTTGTGGGGGGTGGTTTGGTGGTTTTTTTTTTCTTTTTGGGTTGTTTGGGTGTTTGGTTTTGGTTTGGGGGGGTTGGGGGTGTGGTTTTTTTGGGCATCTTCATCTCATGCAACCTACCAGAGAGCCACCATCCAGCGTTAGCGTGGCGGTCCTTTTAGCGACTTTTCGGCGAGATCCTTATCCCTTTTCTCCCCTTTTGGTAACGGGAGGCGGTCCCCGGCCGAATCTTTCAATACTGTTGAGAGGAGGCACAGTGCTTTGCTAGTTTACTCCCTTGCAAATTATGGGTGACTCCTGAATTCAGCCCCCTCCTGCACTCTTTGACAGAAGGCGGCGCTTCAACGCCCCTTTAAAAGTGGAAACACAGTTTTTCTTCCCGTCTCACCTTTGAGCCCCCCATAGCAATCGACCCCAGACTTTTCCTTCTCGTAGCGTGAGCACTCCACTTGCCTTCGCTCACTATCCTGCCTGGACGGGCTTTCCCGACCCGAGATATGGTCCACCGACCGTACTTCACCTTAGCACTGGAAATTACTTCTTGTTTTCCCACTTCCCTGGTCAATCGTTTTAGAGTTTAAGAGTGATTGACAGATTCTCCTTCAACCATGATGCGATGATTGCAGGCGCTTGCAGCTATTGCCCCCCAAATCCCCCCTACATAAATACCAAAGATTCTTTCTTGTGATTGGATCTACCCCCAGTTCCCAAGCTCTTTAGTACGCGTTTTCTCCCAATTTGTGAGGTCTACCGAGACCCGAAGATAAGTGCTCTTTTGTTTTGCCGGGCCTCCTCTCTTCAGGACCCCCTCTTTAGCTTCGAGTCTACCCAATGAACATGGCAGATCCGTTCCTCCCACCTCTCGCGCTCCTCAGACGATCGATCTGTTTCGGCCAGCCGTCTTCAACCCTTTCCTCCCAGTCCCCCCTATTGGACTTTCTATCCTTCAAGGCGGAGGATTTTTTTCTTTCTTGGGAATATATCCATAAACTCTCGCCTTCCCATCCTCCGGCGATGATTGGATTTCTATGTGCATTCCTATCCATCCCTCTTTCGAATGCATTGAACGAGTCGTTGCATTTTTCACAAA
>Ga0179591_1321761_pt1 | contig 17258 bp, 17 predicted proteins | sample CZOMad2_1_08_16f_FD_182891 | JGI IMG/M metagenome (GOLD analysis project Ga0179591, IMG submission 182891) | Vadose zone soil fungal communities from Angelo Coast Range Reserve, California, USA - CZOMad2_1_08_16fungal (PacBio error correction) | ecosystem: Environmental > Terrestrial > Soil >... | reverse complement strand
GCACATACGCTTGCACTTTTAACAGTTCATATAGGTTCACTATGCTTGTTCTTATTTTATCACTCGACCTCAGCTGAGTGCCTCGTAACTGTTGCTAGATTCCCAACACCTTTTTTCTTTTTTTTGGGACCCACCGTTGTTCTGCACAGGATTTGCGTCTTTGTCCTTGGCCAGCCAAAACCTTGACTGCCGGAATAATTAGGGCTTTTGAAGATACGTCTCCGTGGAAGGTGCTTTTCATTCCGGTTTTTTGCTAATAGGGACCTATGTTCGTAGGAAGTCCACATACTTCACCCTGGTTTTTTCTCGCGTTTTTTTCCTTTTTCCGGTTGCCGGTCGGAAAAGTAATTTGGAACAGTCCTTTCTGCGGCCCTGTTTTTTTCTCAGGGGCTTTCGGCTCCAGTTTTTTAACTGAATGTACTGCCTAATGGCTTCGTCGACTTTTCCCAAAAGTGTATCGTGCGGTCGAGCCCCCTCAAACAGCGTTCTTGTTTTGCAACAGCCCCCCCGCGTTTGTATTATTCTTTTCACCGGTTACCGCTAGATCCTCGTGTATAGTTCATCTGCTGAATGGCAAGGCGGATGAACGACGTACGGACGTGGGATGACGACTGAGTATCGAACCCTCTTTTTACGAGGCGGCGCCAATTCAATTAAGGAAAGAGAGTTTTCAAGCCTGTTTGGGTGGGGGTTGAAGAGAGGAAGCTGTCCTTTTTTTAGGATGGTACGCGTAGATTGCGGGTTTTGTTGCGGCCCCCCCCGAAGAACGTTCGCGGCGTTGCCTCCTCCACTCATCTTCGCTATCCTCCAGCGTTATTTCCCCAAAGACACCCCTCTAACTTACTTTCAATTTTCCCACACTCACCCCCCTTTCTTCATGAAGGTCTTCTCGCCCCCTTTCCCGGTTTACCCTTCTCTGAATATCATTCCGGTACGTCTGACCCCCGTGCCTCTTTCCTCTTATTTTAAAGTAGTGTCAGTCGTGTTCCCACACACAAACTTAGTTTCATTCAGGCAAATTAGCAAAAACCTATTGGACCTCCCCGGTGCGCCCGCGGGAAACCGATCGCTTTTAGGGTCCTTTTCCGTGGGTGGTAAGTATTTGAACTTCGTTTTTCCACACTCGTGAAGAAACTTCTCCCCCATTTTTTTATTAATCCGTCCGAATTGGTTGATGCTCCCTCTACGTTTATTCGTTGTACACGCCAATAGAGATTCAGAGTATCACGAACCCCTTACAACGACCCCACAATATCGTTTCCAAATATTTTTTGGTAGCCCTCAGAGCGACCTTGCGTTGCACCAGCCATCCCAAATCCCTTGTCTTTGCTTTTCCTTGAAGGAATCCTCAAGAGGTTGCCGGACCCCCTGGTACCTTCTGCACACAGGGAAACCAGGTCGTTTACTTCAGTCGTAAGAATCTTGGGATACTATGCAGGCTCGTCGGACCACCAGTGTATCACCCCTACTCACGCAAACACAGGCCCGTTCAAAACAGGACCTCTGCTCTTCATTTTTTCTTAAACATTTAATGTTCAAACAAATTGTTCTTACTTTAGTCCAGTATGTCTCAGTTCCCCCATTCTTCCCACCCAAAATCCCTCGTCCGTTAGACCTTATCGTTTCATTGCTCGCCAAAAAGTCCTTTACTAATTTTTTCATACTTAACGGGTTTAACTAATCCCAGTAAACCCTCCATGATCCACAGCGCCTTATTCTTCTTACTTTACACCAAGATTACCACATCTCCTCTTCTTACTTACTCCCAAGCCCACCGTTCCCGACTTTTTGGTTCTTCTAAAACCGAACCCGTGACCATCGACTCTGTCCCTCATCACAGTTGCAACACTTCAGATCGAAAACTTTTCCTCTCCCTCAGAACGACCCTCTGACGGTCGTGTGATACTTCTAGCTTGGTACGATTTCTGAAGAATAAAAATACTTGAAAAAGTGCCTCCGTTAGCTGGTGTGATCCCCGCAAGATAATCCTGAAAGGAAGGCCCTTTACCATTCTCTCCATATCATTGAACCCATCCTCGTTTCAACTTGAGAAAACCTTGGGTCTTTGACCCGGACCTTGCAGGTACTTCCTGCCTCTTCTTAACCCAGTGCTTACTGTAGCGAGGCGGTCTTTTCGGTCCTGGTCATGGTTGGGTGCAAAAACCCCAACGATGGTTTTTCACTCCCCCCTCACGCTGCCGCGCCTATGGCGCTTACCTTGATGTCGACCGACGGCCAAATGGAAGTTTTTATTTCGTTTCCCCTGCGCCGCCGATGCTTCCATCTCGTGAAAGTTCTGTCCTGTGCTCAGCAGATGAGTTTTTTATGACATGCCGTCTCATACCACGCAGTCCCCCTCGTTTGGTGGTGCGGCCGAAAAACCTTGTGGGGGGCGCCCTGCAGGCCCCACTTCCTCGAACTGCCATTCCGCATCTGTCCGTCCCCCTCCCACCCTTGATTCGTTCTCCTGTCAGAACCCGCTCTCTCCATGGAAAGCCCAAAAGGCTTTAGTCATCCTACTTGATTCGTCAGTTCTTCGTAATCCCCCTATTGACGTTATGCATCCGAATTGTTCCCCCTTGACCTTTTTCCTTGAATTTTTCACCAGCCAACACATTTTCCACCGTTTTCCAATCGAGGTTTTTTTCCCAACAGATTGGTCCTCTCTGTCTCGGACCGCACGACGCCTGTTAATCCAAACTGTTGCACTGGCGCATGTGGTGTCGCCAATTTTCCCCCTGTCAATCGCGCCTCACCCCCGTGCCCCGTTTATTCCTGGTCGCGGCCCTTCCCCCCTCCCAATTTACATCTCGCCTTCCCCCCCAAGATTTCTGAAATCTCCCGACTATTGGGACGCCTCCATGCAAGTCCCGGGCTCCCCACTTAGTGGTAATGGCAATGTCCTTCTTAAGCAGTTGACGGACATCCTCGATTGAATTGCCAGGCAGGGGGGACCGTGCTTTTTCCCGTGGGCTGCACTTCGGGGTGGCCATTGGCCCCTTTCAAACGGCCACCGTCCTTTGCAATGCCCTTCGGGCCTCTCTCAAGCGACAACCTGGACTGTCACCCGCCCCCCCCAATTTCCCTTTCCCGGGCTACCAAACGGCCGCCCTTTTGGTCCAAAAGTACGGTACCTCCTAGTTTACTGACCCCAGGTTCTTCGCCTCTACACCTCTGCGAATGAACATTCGCCTTCTGTCCTGAGGGACTAGTCCGTTTTTTGTTTCGCCTGAGTTGAAATTTCCGGAAACCCCCCGATTGGCTCCTCTTCTCATGCCAGTGGGCCAGGTCCCATCTCTCTCTCCTCTCCGTGGTTGTTTTTCGAGGTAGTGGCTCATCTTTTTTTTTCTTTTTCGAGGTCGGATACGGTATTCCGGCTTTCAACTCCGCAGAACCCAGACGCGGTCCTATTGAGGGAGCAGGATCCATTGGTCCCTGTTTGTTCTGTTTTTTGAGCGTCTTGCACGGGGTGACCTGCCGGCTTCAACCATTTTTCAGCTGGCGTGGGAAGGCCCGCCATGTTGTTGTTCCTCCCTTTTTTAAAAAAAATTGCCTGTGAGGATTGCCTTTAGTCCTTCATTTCGCTCGGTCCCCCACACATCCTTGGGCCGCGTGTATTGCCCCCGCCCCATTTCCGTGCGCCCCCGCAAAGCAAACTGCATGCAGTTCGATCCCTAAGATAGTCAGTTTTCAACAGAATACACGTTCGCCGTTGTATTCCTTCCCTCAGTCTGCTGCGTTCGCTTGCTTGTGTAGCCCCCCAAATGTGACGATCAATCAATTTCTTGCTGGCTTCGCGCTCTTTGCGTAGGGCCGCTACCCGCTGGGACCCCCCCCGTCGTCATTTTTTTTTTCCCTTCGATTTAGCACATACGTAATAAGGTGGGGAAAAATGCTTCTTTCCCCTTCCTCCTTAACCGAGTATCTTTGGGAGGAACTGGTCGAGGCTTGCGTCCCTTTGGATGCTGCGCCCTCTTTTTCCATGACTTTTTGAGAACTTTTGGGCCGCCTTCCTTTCCTCCCCTTTCAACCAAAGTGGTAGGGCTGCGCCTTTCCCCTAAATTTCTCCCCCCCTCCTGCACCTATAAATCAATGGACTTTCTTTAGAAAGTGTCCCCCGAAGTTGGTCCGCGTTTGGGAGGCGTTACTTTTCTTTCCACTTTGGCGGGAAGATCTAATTTGCCCCGGGTTATCACATTCCCCGCTTGGCTTCATGTTTTGGGCGTTCTCCTGGGTTTGTTCCCGCACACCTTTTTCACTTAACCCAGGAGGCTGTCGGTTTTCTTTTTTCTCGTTTGCTTCACCCGAGGTGTGGCGGTCGGGGAAGGAATGGGACTAGCACTTCAGATAGGCCTGGACGCAGTCCGCCCGGACATGGAAATTTTCCGGTGTGTACAGTCCGCTTTCCAAGCGCCTACTCTTTTTTTTTTCATTATCTCGCATAGTGGTGTCACTTTTTACCCGACCAGGATTGACGCTCGGCGATTCTCCCCCCTGTCTATGGGACCGCAGTACCCGAGTCGTCCGTTGGCCTCCACTGAGACTGCTGACCCCTTTTGCGTGGAAGATTAAGAGGTCATTGATTCTTGAGTCGCGATGGGAAAGTCCTTTGTCTCGTTCCGTCCGAGTCAACCACCCCTTGACTTTAGCCCGTTCGGATTTTTCGTTTGTTTGACATCTGCGCAAAATAGACCCCGCCCTCTCGAGAATCCCCCGACGTTTTTGCTTCGTCGATATCGATTGTCCCTTTCGCTCGTATGTACGGATGTTCGGACTCGCTAAAAGCCTTTCTGAGGTGCGTTGGCGGCAAGAGTAACGGCCCCAAATCTCCGCCGCTCTGCATTGAAAGATTCAGTTGATTTGCGGAGCGTGTTGGAAATCTTTTTTTTCCCCCCCCCAACTTCCCAATTTGGTTTAAGCCGGCTTTATTTCGATGGCTTGGCGTGTCAGGGGCGTGTATTTTTTTCCCCCCCCGGGGTCACTATTTTTTGATTCTGGAACAAAAACTAGACCCTTGTGCAGAAAGTATCCCGGGCTAGCAGCATGTTTGGTCGGGACGCATTTTAACCCCGTGGACCATTTTTTTGCAGCGTCATCCCCCAATCCGGTTTAGTGACGGGCCTGCATAGGGAGACCGATCGTTCCTTTTAAGGTTCCCGTTTCCGGCGGGTCTTGAGGGAGGTGTTGTTGCAACCCTCCTGTCTTTCAGAAAAGCTGCTCGGTTGCTGCAACAAGTCGCGGATCTGTGACCTAAATTGCCTGGGACGCCGTCCTAACAGGTTTCCCTACCAAATGTCTGCATACGGCCAGCTGCAGCCCCCACGCGGCGGCGTCGCTTATGGGACTGTCGCCCCAATTCTTGCACACTGCGCCTACTAACGTGGACGTCGCGTACTTTTCGCTTTTGAATTCTTCAGTTGAACCGAACCCTACCCATGAGTGGCTCTTCCCTCGGACGCTTCCCATCAGCGAGTTTTTTTCAAACAAGCCCAAAATGGGCGCGACTCTTTTGACCAACTTCTTTCGCCATTAACTCTACTTAGTCAACCTTGCACAAACTCTTAAACCTGAGATCTGTTCATGGTTCTTCGTAAAACGTCTGATTTTGCTGGCCCAACTTTGTGGTTCGCACTATTTCCCTCATTTTAACCGGCTCTGCCTCAGCCAGGGGGTCCTAGTTTCACCAACCTTTTTAATTCTGTGACTGATTCAATTGAGTCACCACTTGGTACCCTTCAATCTTTTACAGAACTCCTACCCTCCTTTTTCTTAGTGGGCTTGTAACCTACCTAAAGGTCGAGTTTTAGTTGGGTTTATTAACCCGCGCTATCCCTAGATTTTTCGGTACTCATGTTTAATGGGGCCGCTGCTCCCATTGTAGTTGAGCCCAACACGAACCAATCCAAGTGAACCAACACTACTTCCCAGCTGCTTCATACCTCACCGTAGGAACTGCAGGCCACTCGATCATATAGGTTACCCCTTAGAGATTTCACGACCACGCTTTCCCCCGACACGAAACTATCCTGAAATTTTACGAAGGACCCGTTTACAATATTCCATCGACTTTCTTTCTTTTTGAAAACATGTTAACTATGGGCTGTTCGATGGGCTATGCGACTGGGGTCCCATAAGGTCGTCCCATCCCCCTCCTCACCAGGTGAACTGGCCTTCTACCAAAAGTAACCCCGATGAACTCCCCACTTTGAAGCAGATTTTTCGTCTCACTGGGTCCCAGTTCTTCACAGGTCCCGGCCCACCCCCCTCCAGCGAAAAAACTCCCCCTTTGCATTCAACAGTCCGGTGAACCCGGCACGCTTCCCGAAATTTCTCGAAACAAGGGCATAGCTTTATACTGGCAAAAGTTGTTCGGACCTCCGCTGAACCGTTAGTCGCCATTTCTTCGGCAGGCAAGGCCGGCCTTTTGGCGGTTCTTCCTTCTTCCGTATTCGTATTCCCCAAGGCTTAGGGAACACCCACGCCAATTTGTTTTCATCCGAGAGAAATGGAAGAATGTTATTCAATCTTTCTGATTTTCCGATCTCCAGCCAAGATCCCTCTTCACACAAAGAGAACGGCTCTTCCACATGATCCTCTTATATCCTCCTTTTTCTTTCCCTCTCTCACTGGTGATCCAGGGTTTAGGGGACTATCTTGCTAGTTCCTGGCTGGCTCGTTACTCGGTTCAAAGAGATTTTTAGTTCCCCTGCGTGGTCTCCCTTCGCAAAGATCTTACACATTTGCGTTGGGGCCTCAATTGGATTCGCCCCTATTAAGGACGGTTAGCCCCCCCCCCCCCCCAGGCCCCTGCCTGTGACTCCCATTTCGTTTACGTTTCTATCTCCCTGTTTGATTGTCAACGCTTGCATTAGGTGGTTATTCAGGACAGATGTCTTTTGCCGCACCTCATGTCCCACCATGGCGTTTGTTCTCTGCGTTTCCTGGTAGGTTTCCGGTCTTTTTTCTTCTTCCAGGACCCCAAATACTCCTGCCTTCTTGGCCGTCTTGCCCTTGGGGCCGTAAGCAGGGCTTTTTGGATTTCGTTTCACGGATGTCTCCCTTCCCTTAATTGGTCCCAAAAGTCTTCAGAGACCGCACTGAGTTCTTGTTTCAAACTCCCCACGACTTCTGTGATTTATTGGGAACCTTCCCGATGATCTTCTAGTCGGGATTATCAGAAGCCTGACACCCGCGGTCTTCCCCCAGAGGCTTGAAGACAGAGGCACCCCTTGGTTTTTATCCCCGCGGACCGTTCTATCTCACCAGGCCCTTTCCTTCTTTCTTGAGACGCTCCCCTTACCCAGATTATGGTTAGTCGCGTCATTGGTTCGTACTGGTTTGAGTCCTTAGACGGCCCCCCCTCGCGGGCCTTTTAAGCCTACCCTAGCGGCTAATCCCAGGCTTATCGGCCCCACCGCCACTAGACTTTTTGCATACCATCCCCCCCGTGACCCATTTTCAGTCTAGGACGGGTCCTCTCCCAGTGGCCGGGGACCCCCTTCACTGGGATCATTTCTGAAATGTCCTTTTTGGCCCCGAGGGTCCCCAAGGGTTCGTACGCCTCATGTTAATTGTCGGGCCAGCTCGTTAAGCGGTGCAACACCAACCCCACCACATTGTGGTCTCACCCCCCGGTGGTGAAATAGCTTTGCCTAATTCATCCCCCTGTTTACCCAGATCGATTGGTAGTCTTTTTCCGTGACCTTACTCCGACGTTACTGTATGGAAACAGTGGAATATAACTCGTGAATAAACTCGCCCTTTATACCCCCCAATCGTCTGCTTAGACGAGTACTGCGAGTAGACGCACTGCTTTTACACCCCGACCCACTCTGCATCCATTCTTACGACACAAATTACCCCGAGAAGGCACTCTTTCTTCTGCATTGCCCCTCTTTTTTTGGGCTACTCCTGAACCGTTGCTTGAAGAAAAGGGCCACCTCAAGAGGGATTTGGATTGAATTCTTTGCTTCCCAGACGAAAATTGGGGAAGCTCGAAACGGAGACCAAACTAGGAGGCGGTACGCAAGTACACCCAATTGGACCGCCGTCCCCTTTTCCCTACAGACCCCGCCGATTCCATTTTCTCTGAGGTTGTGAGGGGAACTCCTTCAGCCTTTCAGGCCCCCCCTCCAGTCGATCCTCCGCTTGACAGGTCAGTAAGGTCCCCCAAACACCTTCTTTTGTTTTGTGTGACGCTTACTGATCGATGCTGCCGATAGTCAACAACAAACGATCGTGTCGATCCCAGTCTTCTTAGCTGCACCAGTTTCCACTGTTTTGGGTCAGCCCAGTTTATTTTCAACTAAGATTACTTAACCCCCAGGCCCTCAAAATACGCTATCCCTACAATTTTGAAATCTTGCTGAGCCGACTTGGGGGCGGTGTCCGCAGTTTTGAATTTCTGGGTGGAGCCCCCCCAGAGGTGGGGTCGACTTTCGGGGCTGATGTATTGGGTGGTATTTTAGCCTGGTCGCAACAGCCCCGTTCAGCACATCTTATATCAAGCAAGCCCTAACGTGAACACCCTTTCTTCCGACACGCATATTATCTTGGACGTTTAGCCAGTCAGTCGTTGGATATTATATTCCCCTTGTCTCCGTCCCTTTTCTTAAGGCAATTGCACAAAACCTCCTCACCACACGTCCTGTCTGCCACGCGCAAGTTTTTTTGACTCCCCATTCCCGTCCCCCGCGCCGCTTGCCTTTCCCTTTAACCGCTTAACAACCTTCCTAGGCCCCATGAGCCAAAAATCGGTCGTGCTGCGAAGCAGTGGACAAGTTGACCTTGTCGTCTCGGGACGACCGTTGCCTTCTTTCCCTTTTTCCCTGTGGATTCGGCGGTCTTCGTAGCATTTTTCAACAAAACCAACGTTTTCAACCTCGGATGCACCCCCATGCTTCCCTCTTGGCGCCCATCGGGGCTGTCGGGTTCCACACCGCCGCACTGCATTCCGGGCGGACTGCCCCTCCGCATGAATAGGCGCTAACGTCCGGTCCCCCCTTTAACAGCTCGCCAGTCAGATTAGGTTTCTGTGATTTTTTTTGCCAGGACGATTCGCTGCCGTTGCACAGAAAAGGATTCCCGGGGTTTGTGGTGGTGAAGTTTTCCCTTGGTGATGACGTTGTGTGGGGCGCTCCCCACCCAGGCCCCCCATGGCACCGCCCAGCCATCGGTGCAGGATCCATTTGATTCCCCTACCTTATTAGGATGTACCCTAGCTTACTTTAAAGCCGCCGCCTGAGCCACGGGTCGGTCCCCACCTAGGTAACGCTGGACCTTTATGATTCGTTCAGGCTGTGGGCAGATGGACGGGGGTGCAGTGGGGTCTGGTGTGGTAATCCCGTAAATGTTCGTCTTTTGCGGTTTTCCTCACGGGGCCCCGGATTTTTCAGCGCCCTCCAGTTTTCAAAAGGCCTTAAACTTTCCCGGGGAGGGGTGCATTGTAAGCCCCCCTGCTTCTGGCCAAGCTGCGGCGGCACTGGGGGGGGGTGGCTCGCTTCGTGTAGCGTGGAATTTATTTTACCCCCCCCCCAAAAGCCCTTTGAACATGTTCGCGTCGCCGCTACCTGCGCGGTCATCGAGGAGTCCGTCAAAACGAAAGACAAGCTTCTTGTAAGGCGTCCCCTGCTTCCCTTAGCAACGCCGCTCCGTTGATAGGTGGCAGACTTTGGGATTCCTTTTGAAACACTTCTTGGGAGCTGCACATCAGACGCAACCAACCACATTTCCTAGTGGGAGCGATTGTATTTCTATCCGCCGGGGATTATTCCGATCTCCGAAGGGGAACCATCTTCCCTGCATTGTGTGGTCCCCTGCCGTCCTCTGGCTGACCTTGGGAACCCCACTCGGCCCCGGCCTTTGCCCACGTTCCGCGTTAGCACCCCCTCCCCTGCCTTGTTTTTGTCACCTGCCCCCACAACCCCCGTTCACCGTGCAGTCCCCCACGATTCTGCTGGCTTTTCACACTGTTGTGGAGCTGCGACTTCTCGCCTCTACAAGATTGCGACCCCTTAGGACTTTCCTGTTTAATTTGTGGTCCGCTGCCGGGTTCGCGTGAGTTTCCCCCAAACCCCCGGTCACGGCTCCTCCCCCCAGTTCCCCGGTTCCACATTTTTACTCACTCCTTTTTTTTGTTGTGAGGAGAAGTCCTTTCCCCCGCCTATCTGAGGAGCCGGCTTCGTGATTGTCCAACAACGGAGAAACAGGGTTCCCGTCCTCTGCTCTTTTGTTCCTGTTATTTCTTTGTTAGAAGGCTCTACTGTTTGCCCCGTACACGCGGCCCCTTACTCTGTAAAAGGAGAGGTTTCCCCTCACGGTGAACGATTGTTTCGGCAGGCCTACCGGTGAGCTTGTCGAAGAACTCTTTCGAGGCATTTGTGTTAGTTGATTTCTTAAAAACTCCTGCCGACCCCATCTCCATCGTACACCTTGCCATGCAGTTGATTATGATAGGAAGTGCACCAGGGTCGTCAGGAAGGGACATAGACCCTTAGAGGCGTTTTTGCGTTCTATTTTGACTTTTTTTCTTCCCGCCACTTTTGTCAATTCAAAATTCTGTCGTGCGCTTCTGGGATTCGTCTTCGTCAGGGCCTCGACCGCCCATGACATCTCTGCACGGGCGCCCGACGCTTTTAAATTCCCGTCAACTTACGTTCGGCTCGCCATTTTCACTTTTAGTTTTTTGGCTGAGAGTCTGCTTTGATTTCGCGCCCAGTACTGCACGCTATTTTTCCTCAGAGTGTTGGAACTTACCCGTCGTAATGTTGAACTGTGTGCGATGCCGTCTCACTTGCCCCACAAACATGTCGTTGACTGGCATAGCCCTTCTTCCACCAGAATTCCCGTTCTCCCCCCATATGGGCCCCTCTATAGGTACAGTTTTGTTCCGTTCGTGGTTCGTGTCTGCCGCTTATTCCACCGGTGGCATAGGCCGACCGCCATTGTCTCACCTTCCCTTTCGAATTCTGAACTTTCTAGTGTTTCTCGTGTGGGTTTACAAGTGTTCAGTTGCTCTCCCCACCCCGAGGCTGTCTGTTTCTTAGTATCTGTCCATGTCATATTCTGTTTTTGTGTTTCTCTTTGAGGACGCCTCTCTGCAGCGGCGGTCAGTTTTTGCATGCCTTTCAGTCGGTTTGACTTGACCGGTAATCCCTCCCAATACGGCGCCTGCATTCTGTGGCTGGACGTTTAACTGCCAACGTTTTCAACCGTGACGAAGCCTAGCAGTCCGCTCTCTGGTCCGCATTCGAGTGCGTCCCCTTTCCGTTTTTAGTGTCAACTTAGGGTGTCCCCCCCCATCGGCCCCTAAGGACCTTCATTGCGAGCGGCGCGATGGGACTTGCATTCCGCCTCGTCGGAGCAAACCCTGCTTGCGGCTTGCTTTACGTCCAAGGTCGGTTGTTGACATTCGCGAACCTCTGAGGGGACCTGTCTATATTCCACCCCCGCCCGCGCTTCTCGTCTTCTCCTAGATGCGTGATCTACCTGTTTCACGTATTGTTTTTTGGTGTTTTGATCTGTCAAGGCAGGTCCTTTTCTTTTTTGCGCTCTCGCCCCCCTTTTCTTCCCTACTTCATTTTACGTCCTCAGCACGCTTTGGATCTGTCAACGTTTTTTGAGTGCATTCGGCTGTCTTTGCTCCGTGGCTCTTAAAAACAGTTCCCCTATCTCCAACCAACCAGAACACGCCCTGAGGCGGGGGGTTCCCCATTTTCTTTTTGTGACTATAAACTCCGGACCAGTCAGAGTTCAGCCCCCTTTTTTGGCACAAGTACTTGGTCTCTTTGAGACCGTTGTCGCCCGGCAGATTTGGGTTTCAAAACAGGGTGGTCCGCCAGTCTGGCTTGGGCCCGTTCCCAAAAGATATGGGGGGATCTCTGGACCCAAAAATTTTCCCTTGGATTGAAGACACTTTGTTTCGGCCGCACTAAACCCCTTGCTGATTACGTCCCCGAAGGAAAACCTGGACGCTGCTTCTGCAGTATGGTTTCCACTTTTTTGATATTCTCCAACAAACAATTGCTTGAGATGATCTTTTCTTAGCGGTTTCCGTTCCCTTCCCCTCCCTTTGCGCGAGTTCCTTTCCACACTCCTCCCAGTTGTCGATTCAACCCTCCTTTCACGCGGGACATATTTGCGCAGTGAAAAGGATCCCTCCCCAGGCCGCTTTAGTTTACGGTCCCTTCGTCTTTTATTAACTACCCCGATTATGTCCCATGAAAAATCCACAAGTCTAGCTTGCTGAACGGTTTCAATCGTGCGCAGTTCTGCCAATTTTGTGAAAAAGGCCTCTTTCCCCCCCCTACGTTACAATGCTCTTCGAAGCCCTGGGTTTACATCTCCCACTTACTCGGACAGATAAATGCCCTTCCCCACTGGGAACCGATTTGCTCCTTCCATAGGACTGTTTTGAATGTAATGCCCAAGGTCGAGGTCTTTGGCCTTACCCCCTGTTATCAGCTTTCGGTAGCAGGAAGCTCGTCCTTGGATGGTCCCCCTTCCCCCCCACAGTCCCCAGAAGAGTACTCTTCCCGGCTTCTTTTTTTCCGAGTGGTTTCTCCAGGCGCTCTCCCCCTCCCCAGAGGATTATTAGACCCTTCGAGAAACCGACGCTTTCTTTGCAGCGCAAGTACTTACGTCTTCCGCCAAGCAACCCGCGATATCAGAGTCACTGTCCTTTCCCCAAATCCAGCCGCTGGAGTTGTACGACCGCGTGGGTCGCCGCACTCTAGTTTGGACCCCTTCCTTTCCCAAGTCCATCCTCAAGGTGAAACGCTGGAGACAAGCCTTCCGCCCCGGCAGCACTCCCTCCAATGTCCCCTCTTTCAGCGCTGAGCCTACCTTCCCTCCCGAAACGCTAGCCAAACACCCTAACGCCACTTGGTGGAACATTCACCCATCCCCCTTCTGCTAGGACCGCCCCCCCACCGTTTTCAGTGTGGATACATTCCATGTGCCTCTGGACAGTCTTCCGGCCGTGGCGCCAAAGCCCTTTCAAACTCCTCCAGCTACTCCCAATACTCCCCCCCCTTAGGACGTCATTGTACCTCACGGTGCAGGATCTAAGGAATGTCTTTACACTGGATAAGCCTCCCCGCGTACCCTAGGGCGGTCACCGAATTCTGTGTGTCACTATTGAAACCTCAACTCAAAAGGGTATTAACTGCGCGTACTGGACGGGTTAGGACTACGCGGAGGATCGCGGCAGACCCCCCTCCCCACCCCCCCCCCAACTCCCACCCCCTCCCCACACAACAACCAAAACAAAAACCACCCCACCACCCCCCCCCAAAAACCCCTTCCCCCCCCCCCGCACCCCCTCCCCCCCCCACACCACACACCCCGGCCCCCCCCCCCCAAAAAGAACCCCCCCCCACCCCCCCCCCGACCACAGAAAGAACGGTCCCCAGGCATTCTTCGGCATTATCTTTTTTCCCGTTGTTGTTTTTTTGAGATTTCGTTCGAATGACGGGGCAGTTATTCTTCCCCCTTGTCTCTTCACGACTCCCTGTATACGAATGCTTTGTCCTCAATCGTAATGTCCCCCTTCTCTTCCCACCTTTGCTTGTCCTCTCTTTTGATGTTCCTCCCTTGAGCGTGCCCCTCCTGCCTGCGAAGCCAAGCAATGGGCGTTCGTTCTCCTATTCCCAAACGTTGCCCTTCTATCTTCTATGCAGGGTTTTTTCTAGCCTCTTTCTTTTTCCAACCAGTGCCTTTTCTTTTTTCGCGTCTTTCGTGAGTCTCTTCATTTTTGGACCGATTGAAACTTTTGGCCTTGTCTTCCTCTGGTCCTTCTTGTAGTCCCTTTCGTAGGTATGTGCTTTTCAGTTACCCCCTCTCTTCTCTCAGAAAGCCAAAGCTTTTCCCCAAGAACCGAGGATGATTTCATTACCTTTCCTCTTGCTTTATAGTATGTCTGACCTTAATTTGCCTGTCCGTTGGTTGTGACCCGTCTATGGCCTACCGTTTATCTCGCTTGGAGGCCTTACCGGAGCCCTTGGAAGACGTGCGTCTATTTTCTTTTAAGTTTGTCTGGGGTACCGAACTTCTTTGCGTCCTTTCCTTCTACCGCATCACGTCCTTTTCATCTTCAAATACCACTCCCCCCTCCTTTTCCCTTTACGATTCCCAGCACCGTCGTCGATATTCAGGTGTATCATGGGCTTGTTCCCTTTAATTTAATCTTTCAGGAATTCCTTTTGGAGTTCCCTCTCTTGACCGTTCACTAGCCTTTAACTCGTTCTTCGGCGTTCTCCCCCTGGCCTCATGATAACGCTTTTCGCTTCTCCCCCAGAGCCTCGTTCTAGTTTTAGGATGCTGTGTACATCATGCTATTAAGTGAAAGTACTATTTTGCACACTCGTTCCTTTCCCTCGCCCCTTTTCCCGCTTATCTCCCCCCCCTACTCCTCTTTTTCTGACACTGTCTTGTCTTTGTAAACGCCAGGCCTTCGCTTCTACTTTCCCTTACCAGCACCGATCCTCGTCTTGTTTTCAAATCTGTGGTCGAAGAGCGTGACCGTCCCCCCCCTCGCCATTACGGCGGTCTGTGCTTGCCGTTCTGCTGTCGTAAATCCAGCCAATATGTCGGTTGGTATTCCTCCCTGTCCCACTTTAAGTGCCCTGAGGAACTCATCTTCGTCCCTCTCTGCTGCTGCCATCCCTGGGGTCCCCCCCTAGCCCTACGGCCCCCCTTTGATCTGACAGGATTCCTACTTTCCAAACCAGGTGTCTGCGTTGACATATGGTCGGTCCGTTTTAAGTTCTTCGTCACAACTTGCGCCCCCGTTCCCTTTTTTCTTTCATGCTTTTTTTTCATTTCATTTCCCTGTTTGGCTCCCCCCCTTTTCCCGCCTCACCCCGCCATCAACCCCGCGTCCGTTTAACCTGACCCCAGATGCCACAAGTCTTGCCAGACATGAACCTAGCTTCCTTTTTTTTTTTCGCATTTTTTTGCGAGCAACCAGCGAATTCCCCTTTTGCTCTAGCAATAATTGAAACATTTCGCTCGCACGTCGAGCCGCCTCTCCCTCTCAGGTGTGGATATGTGATCGGTCCATTTTCCCTGTCAAACCCTCCCCTACACGTCCGCCCTTCAATCTGGTTTGATTCCCCCTCTCCTCGTCAGGCTTTCCATCTAGCCTTCTCTTTTAACCACTCATTATTTTACCTTTCTTCTGTTCTCACCTGGCCGAGCGGCCAGCCTTTTCCACTACTTGTTCGGAAGGTCCTCGTCGCTGCTTTCAAAGAGAGCGGACTGCTATTGATGGCGGTCTTCTTCCCGGTTCCCCCATGGTTTGTTTTTTTGGAACCGAGGGATCTCCCCAATCGGCACCCAGAGTCGCAATTTCGCCACTTTCACCATACCTTCTTAGATGCACCGCCGGCAACTTTTTGCGGCCACTGGACCTTTTATGTTGAGCTCTCTCCTTATGTCCGACACCGAGACAGCCAGACCGAGTGATATGACATTGCATACGAGAAACTCCCTACAGACTCGTTGTGGGTTGTGAGTGCTGCCCCAATTCTTTGGTCCCCCCCCCGCTATAACTCGAACATAGTCCTCGGCCGTCTTTTATCCCGGACCATGATTTGTTCCCCCTACCCTGCCGAAAGCCTCCCCCTTACACGGTAACCACGCGTCCCAAACGGCTCGGAAGATCAGACATGGATTTTTTTTCTTCGTCCGGCGTGTGCCCGGACTCTTTCCTGGACATTTCCCCACCCTCTTTTTTTTCCCTTTCCACGTTTTGCTGCGGTCAATTTTCCATTTTTAAACAGAACGTCCAACGCGGTCCTTCTACCCCCATTTTGAGGACAGTCTTTCTTTTTCTCGCTTTCTTAAGCAATACGCTTTTTCATAAAAGCTAAGTGCCATGGCGCAGCTTTTCAATACCATTCATGCCGTTGACGACTGTACAAGAGGAGGATAAAAGTTTTTTCCTCAGCGGCTTGGTTACCCGGATTTCGCGTGCCATTCTCCCCCCTCTCAGAGTCCCCGAAGGCGCCAGCCGGTGATGACTCACTAGGGCGAAAGGCAAAGACGCCACAAGATGCATATATTGTCCTTCCTTTTCCGGCTACTACTTTATGCTTGACTGCACTCTTCGCTGGATCGCCGATGCCTGCGGGCTGGTGTCTGGTGGCTGTTTGTCACTGAGGTTAACTTTGTGTCCTTTTCAACTCGTCACCCAAGTTGATGGCTGCGCGTCGAGATCTCCCCCTTGGTGACTCCTTTGTCCGCCCCAAACTTTCCCCCTGGCTCCAGAAGAGCTGGTCCAAGTCGGGGCAGCCTTCCTTTCCCCTTTGCATGAGAGCTTAATTTGCGAATGTCCCCTCCTTTTGAGTGAAGAGACGCTTGTTCGTTAGTGCAAATTTTCCCGGAACCAGTATCCCCTTCTCCTCTCTCACGGGCAAGGTCTTTCTTCGATTTTACCCCTCACTCGTGTGTTTTTCTCGGATTGACGTGCTCATCGAGGAGCTTTTTATTTCCCTAATGTGCCACTCTCCCCCTGCTTCCTGCCCGCCTGACATCAGGCAATCCTTTCGTTCAACCTTTTAGACGATACTGTAAATTGGTACGCAGTTCCTCAAGTTTTGACAAGAGAGTGTTGAGCCCCTGTTCTTTCCCCTGTTGGGTGCGGTTGACCAACTGAATTTTGTGCGCTTGGAGATCTCTTCTAAGCAGCTTAGGTAACGCGAGGGGGAGTTGATGCCCGTTCAGAGCCCATCGATCTTGTTACCCCTCCTTTCAGCTTCAGCCCAACCCGGCCAGTATGCCCTTTGCGTTTTTCCCCCCCTCCCTAGAGTCAGCGGGTTTGTACGTGCATGTGTTTCTTTCGCCCAATTTTTATTGCCTTTTCATCCCTTTTTTTCCCTTCCTCTTTGATGGGTTTTGCGCCGGGTTTCAGTTATTGAACTCCGATGATTACGCCTTCCTCTCTTTTGCACGCCCTCCTTGCCCTTGCTTAGTCGATTCATTAGACTTTTCACCTTGATCGTTGGATCACAGGAGTAGTGATCCGGCGGCTTCCTTCGATTAATCATCTTTTTTTCCCCTCCTTGACGTCATTTCCTGTGTTGCGCTCCCCACCTTGCCAATTTGGAACTTTCGTTCTTTTCCCAGGTAAAGCTTTTTCGTCACCCTCCTGTCACTATAAACCTTCCCTCTGATCCGTTTTTCCGTGTTTTTTTCCTTGAGGCTCTTTTCTTCCGTGTTGATAGGCGACTATCCTTCTTTTGGCCAAGTCCAGATCA
>Ga0179591_1272079_pt1 | contig 17258 bp, 15 predicted proteins | sample CZOMad2_1_08_16f_FD_182891 | JGI IMG/M metagenome (GOLD analysis project Ga0179591, IMG submission 182891) | Vadose zone soil fungal communities from Angelo Coast Range Reserve, California, USA - CZOMad2_1_08_16fungal (PacBio error correction) | ecosystem: Environmental > Terrestrial > Soil >... | reverse complement strand
ATTCCTTTCTTTTGGCTGCAGTAGCCGCACGAACTCATCTTCAGACCCTGAAGAGGATCCCACTCCCGCTTACGACCCTTGGAAGGTTTATCCACGGACGTCAGCTTCTCGCCGCTGGTTACATTCTTTTTAAACTTCCGACGACCACCTTTTTTCCATTGCGGATTCATGCATTATAAGAGATTCCCTGATACGTTCTTCCGGAGTAAGCTGCTGCTTTCTCTTTCCCCTATTTCCCTACAGTTTCCATCCCGCGTCTGGCTTCTCCCCCTGAAGCTCTTGCGTAGGTCCTTGGCCAACTCCTCCCACTGGCAGATTTTTTCGTGGCGAATCCCCTGTCTAGTGGGCCGCGGTACCTGGGGTTCCCTTCCTTCGAGACGTCCCAGGTTGTTTTCGTTGAAAAGCCTTTTTTCCTTCCTTGTTTTTGGCTCTCCATGCTTCGAGAGCCCCGAGCTCGAGCAGACCCCTGATATTCGAAACTTTTTGCCCTCCTTCGTCTGGAGCCCTTTTCTTTTTGCCCCATTCAGATACGGTTTTCCTTTTCCGAGGGGGACCCCCTAGTAGTTGGGCTTTGAGATAGATCGACCCGAAGTTTCGCCCCCTTTCTCCCGATCGCCCCTAGCTTCCTTTTTTTTTGGCGTTCTGCTCGGATACGCTGCAGCCCCCCCCCGCCCCCCCCCCCTGAGGCCCCCATCCTAAGAGCTTCGATTTCTTCCGTTTTTCTCCCGGGACGCCGCGCCATCTTCCATCTTTTTTTTCGCGATAGAAGGACCACAGGTACGTGTCCCGAGCTTCTCGGCGATACTCCCTGTGCGTAAGTCTTTAGTAAGGCTCTTCATCTTTCGTGATTCTTCTCGGTTTTGAAGACCTGTCCGGGGTATACGGGTAGACGAGCTAAAGCCTCCGGTTTGGGTCGCTACGACGCGGGTGTCCATTTTCTTTTTCCTGTTCCAACAAGCTCAGAAGTATACCTGTGAGAAAGGACAGGCTGTGATCAAAGAGCCAAGTTCCGTTCCTACGCAGGGGCCTTTTTCGCCCCCTACCCTTTTTCCTTGAAGACGAGAAGCGTTTCAGCACGGACTTAGATGGCTCCTGCTGATGTTAAGAACTGGGATGAGGCTGATCGTCTGACCCAGCTCCGAGCTTTTTTTTTTTTTATCCTCCTCCCTCCCTAAAGGATAATCAGCCTTCCAAAAGTTAGAAGGAATGATGCCGTAGCAGGCCGGCTTTCCTTTTTTTTCCTTCGACTGTCTTCCAAAATGCCTTCACGTTGGTCTCGGCTTTCACGATCCCCCAACGGAACGCTTCCCCCCCTGGCTTCCTGAGAAGGTCTCCTTATTTTTTTTTTCCGCGTTCTCCGACGAGCAGAGTACTACTCGCCCTTTTTTTTTTGACCGTTTTATCGGGATCGCACACCGACCTCAGACTAATCGTCAGATACCTTTCTTTCTTCCATTCTTTCCTTGTATTTTCCGTCTTCTCCCCCGTCCTTTCCGTTCTAGGCAGCGACGCTCCATTTTCTGCGCCTGCGTTTCTACTACTTCCTTTTTTCCCTGTTTGATTCGTCTACGGCTCTCGGTGGATAGCACGCGGCAGAGTAAGGCTGACCCTAGCCCAGTCTATGCCATTGGTTGGAGAATGACTTTTTAAGAAATCCTTACTGACCTGCTTAAGGGTCTTTTTCTTTTAACGTTTGTGGGAGCTGTTTAGACAATCCTTGGTCGTAACAGAGGGTTGTTTTGTAGTTTTGCAGGAACTTTTTTTCGGAAGAAGTGTCTTTAGTACCTTTCTAGCTCCTTTAACGTGTCGACGGGAAGCTCTCATTTAGGTTTCTCTCCGGACCCTCCCTTCGAACCTTGTCCTTGTCTGCGGACAGACCGCCACCAAGATATGAAGAATCAGACCTGCCCTTGCTCGGGGAAACTACCTCGCGTACGCGTCGCGCCCGGATCCCCCCTTTACTTGTAGAACCCATTTAGAGTTCCATGAGGTTCACCCAAAATTTTTCTACTGTTACCCTTCCTCCCCCTACGTACTGTACGAGTAAGAGAAAGGTGCTGAAGCTCGTGGCCCCAGCGTATGACTCTTCTGGTCACCAACCTTTTTTTCGTCCCTTCCCACGAAGGATCCTATGGTCGATGCTCCCCTCCACGGGACCTTTTTACCTGCACGAATAACGTGATAGCCACTTTTCTCGACTACTCCCGACCTGGTTTCAGACTACTTTTTCTGCCTCTCCTCCATGCTTGTCCGTTACGTGATGGAAGCCGGGCTGGAAACAAATCTGCGCAGTGGTCATTCCAGCTTCTTCTATTCATGAGTGAAGATTTGGTTTTTTCCTCCCTTTCCAGGCGCATGCGCCCGGACTATACCCTTTGTCCGCTTTTTTTAATCTTTTCTCAACTAACGCTAAGTTCAACCGTTTTTAGCCCGACCGGAAGAGCCTTTGCAGTTCGTTACTCAGATGCCACCCCTTCGAGTCGATCATTGACAATCGCGGAACATTGAACTTGCACGCGTTTTTGACATCTTTCATCCCTCCTGCCTGCTCCCCCCATAGCCCCCATCCCCCCCCCCGCGCTTACCAACCCCACCCCAAGCCCCCCGCTTCGTAGAGGTTGACAGTAGGTTCTTTTTCTTTTCTTACGCTGTGAGTTTTGAACTTTCCCTGCGACCCACAGGGTTGAATAGGTCCTGGCTTTCTTCCCGACCGGCTGTACGCGTTTAGGCGGACCCCTGTGTCTTTTTTCGCGTTTGGAACAGCGCCTGCTGCAACCCCGTTTCCTTTTTTGAGATCCCTTGCAAGGTGCTTTTTGTCGCCTGGAGTACATAAAGTCTCATATTCCCCGCGTTAGGAACCTCCGATAGTCACCTTCTTCCCTTTGACTTTTTATTCGCTGTCGTCCGTTCGTCCGGCGCTTTTTTTTTTTTCCCCCTTTCCCTTTAGTCCCATCGACCCCGTTTCTCGGATGAAAGGGCCGCCCCGGCTGGTTGACCACGCAAGGAAGTTGAAATATTTTGGTTTTCTTTTCGGTTTCTTTCGCCGGTCACTCCCTTTTATTTAAGTCCCAGGAGCTCAATGGTGCATCGTTTCCCGCATGTTTTTTTTTTGAGCCCTCAGGGACACGAAACAATAAGTTCTCCCTTTCTCCGTACGGACGAGATAGTTTCCATTCCTTTTTTTTTTTTTCTCAAGATGCTTAAGAACCGGTTCTATTCCGCGGAGTACTTCGCCGGATCGTTTGCCTTGCTCCTGCCTTCCTTTTCCGAGCTTTCAAGTTCCTCAGGGAAACCTTAGCGTCCTGAGTAGAACCCGGTTCCGAGAAAAGACACCTTTCTATACCACTCCCAAAAGACCCCTTTCTCTCACCCCTCATTTTTCCTTCTCCTAGAGTCCCCCGTTGGAGCAGCGAAACCCCTCCAGGTCCTTAATTAATGTCTTCCCTCTCCAGCGCTGAGATCAAAGGTCCTTTCCGTTTTCTGTTCTGATCGCCTTCCTCCGCCACCCTTCTTCTTTGCCCTTGTTTTTTAGAACCCACACGGGCTTGAGGAGTCCACGTAAGATGGAGCGGCCGATGGAATTCCCCCTATGTTACCAGTGATAAAGTCATGATCTCCCTTACACCTCCCCCCGATATTTCCCTCTTTTCCCCAGTATCCTTTTTTTCGAGAACAGCGGTGCCGCTTCGATGTCTTTCTCGTCGAGGAGAATTCTTCTCTCCGACATTCCTACAAGGATTTATTTCCATTTGTCCGGGGCCTTTGCCCCTCTGTAACCCCCCCGTGATCAGTCTTTTCGTGACCCGGACCCCTTCCGGGCTTGTAAGTTTATGTCACTTAAACAGGAGTTACCCTCCCTTTGGATTTTTCTGCCCTGGCAGGTCTGCTTCGGAATTTTTTAACGCTTTCTTAGCAGTAGTGTTCCAAAAACAAAACCCACCCCAAAAAAAACCCTGTTACTCATTTAGCCGATCAAGCCCGGTTGGTCGTTCCAGAGCAAGAGTTGCCTCAGATAGCAAGAGCTAGTCGTCTATTTTCTCCCCCCGCTCATTTAAAATGAGAACGCGTTCTGCTAGTGCTTTTTTATTTCTAATCTTAGTCCCCTTCCTTATTATCGCCCCCGGCCATTCCTCCATACGGAGTTGAAAAAAGCGTCATATTCTCGTGAACCCGTGTCTGCGAGTCGTCTTTACCCGCGAGTTCGGCTTTTCTTCTTTTTGTTTTTGTTTTCGTCAAGAAGTCCACCACGGTGGGTTTGGCAAGCCACCTCCTCCAGCCAAGGAGACCCATTCGATGATAGGAACCTTTTTTTACTTCTTTGCGCGAACGTATTTGGTGGTTTCTTTTCTGAAGAGTCCCCACTGTCTGGGGCGCCCCATAAGAGGTCCGTAGACTCTCTTTTATTTCTTTCCCCCGAGCTGTGAAGGGATTGACCTGGATCCCCCTCCTGCGCGCACGCCCAGGCGGAGATCGAGCAGGCCCACTTTTTTTCCCCCTTCCTTTTCCCGGTCCGATCATCGCCTTCCGGGCTCTTCATTTGAAATGGAGCCAACGAATAGATCTTTTTCCTCGGCCTACTGTTTTCTTTTTCGTTTTTTTGCTATAACAACTGACTCCTCTTCTAGTTCCCTATAGAGGCGTTTAGGAAAACTTCAGCCCCTCTTGGCATTAACTTCTCATCCCTTAGACCTCCCCTCATTCCCCACTGATCCTGGCCCTCATTCCTTTTCCCTACCCGGCGAAGCTTCCAAGAGCTTTGGCAAATCCCCCCCCATCGACCCCCTCTTGGTCATTTCCAAACTATCGCACAAGCATCGTCCGCTCACCTCGGTCCCTTATTCTCTTTTCCTTTTCTTTCTTAGCATCGCCATCCATGCTGGGTAACCCGCAAACAAGTTCACTTCTTTTTGGGATGCCTCCAAATTTTTCCCAGTGAGAACTTCCAGTTTCCCTTTTTCGTTTTAAGATGGGTCTAGACCCTGTGCAACGTAAGGAGGCAGTCGCTGCTTCAGGAGTTTTCCCCCCCTTCCCACCCGGTTATTAGAGAAGAGTTTCTCATTTGGTTTCCACCAGATGCGTTCTTTCCCTTGCCTCCTTCCTCTCTATCTCTAATAAGTTGGTTGTTGTTATATCAGTGTGCACTAGTGAAAGTGATTAGGGAACCCCATCATCTTTTATCCGACAATCGTCTCTCAAGGAACTTGTTTTTTTCTAAGTAGCAGCGACTCGTCCTCCCTGATGTGTGCAGTCGGGATCCTGACCCCAGAGCGACGGACACTCACCTTTTCCCTCTCCCCGGATGATGACCCCCTTTTCTCTAGTTTCTCGGTTGACCGTGTAATGCGTCTCCTGAGAGTCCCGTGATCAACTCCGTTTCCTCCTGTTCCCTTTACCTCGTTTCCTCTTAATTACGGACGAAGATTTTGACCTTTCCCCCGCTTCCACCGCCACGATTTTGTACGCTTTTGTTCGGGCCGTTCGAAGCGATAGTGTTCGCGTTTGTGGTTCTTTAGAGGAGGTGCCGTTTACTGGGTCGAGTCGTTGCAAACTCGGTTTTTCTTTTCTTCTTTTTTTCCTCTTTTTTTCTGGTAAGGACCCGCCTCCCGGAGGATCGAAAGTCTTGTTTCTCCAGATTTAATCCCGTGTAGAGCTTCCGATCTCTCCACTCTCGAGTTTTCCGTGGTTTTCCCTTTTTTGATTTTCTTTTGAAGGCCGATCGATCGCCATAGGAGGGTCACGCCCGTTTCCACGATTCAGCCGATTCAATAGGGGCTTTAGAGACTCCGTGTTACCTTGACAAGCTCGCGGCCCCCTCGTTCACTTTCCTTTTTGACTTTTCCAGGAAGCCCCTAGCAGGTTCGACGGCGCCCGCGCAACGTAGGGAACTGGGAGAGAGAGCTCCACTTTTCCTGCTGGCGAGGGCGCTCGCCGGGTGTCCTTTTTTTCTCATTCTTTCTCCGAGAACTTGGCTTCGGCCCGGAAGAAGTCTCCTTTGCCTTTATCCGTTTTGACGATCACGCAAAGGTCTTTCGTCTGCGTGTTTTGTACTTCTTTTATGGTTTCCCCTTTTGCATTCTTTCCCATGAGTACCGGTGCGTAGCGGTGTTGACTCACGCTCCACGCTCAGATGTGAGGTTGACTTCCCTCCTCGTTCTCTCGTCCCGGCACGAGCTGAAGGCCGAGTTTTTTTTTTTTCCCCGTCTTTGGAAGTATTCGTTCGTCTCACCACCATGATGCTGATCGTTTGTGAAAAAAAGGACCTCCCTATCTCTTGCTCTTTCCGTCAAGCAATACTCCTTTTCCTATGGCCCCCCCTTTTCGACGTTCACGCCGTCAGGTATTTTCACCACCGTGTCCCCCCCTACTTGTGATCTGGGGTAGACGTACCCACTGATCACGGTGGAGCCGGTTTTTTCTTCCCAGATCACCCCCTCCCCCACGCTCCCCTCAGCGTTTTAGGGGCAGAGTAGTTTCCGACGTCAGAGACGACAGAGACCCCCTTTTTCGCATTGCGCGGCACCGACCGTCTACTTAGTGACCCCTCCCCCTCCAACTTTGACAGGGGTATCCAGTCCGACGGTTCCCTGATTATTCAAGTGAAAGGCAACCCCACGAGTTTTTTTCGCGCCCTGAAATATTGTTCTAGTCTTTTTCTTCACTACTGCCCTTTCTGCGGAACTTTGTTTCTATTTTTCGTGTCGCGCTCTGGCGAGAAGGCTCCCTTCCGTTCCCCCCTTCATTTGAAGCCGGATCTGCATAGCGTCTCGTGTTTAATTTAAGGACCTGATTCCCTTTTTCGTATGACTCCTCACCAATTTGGTTTTTGAGGTTCCCCCTAGGGTTTCTTCCTGCAGAGGGTTTTTGTCGTTTTTAAGGTATAGTCCGCCTTTTCTCTCGGCTCGATAAGGCCTGTTTACGGGTCGCGTAGCTGACTCTTCTTCGCTGCAACTGATCCGCGCACCTGACTCCTTTTATTTCCCGTTGGTGTTATTTGAAGAGAGGCTCGGGAGGAACTCTTACGTTCCTCCCTTCTCGGAAGTGTTCCGTCCCCTCTTCTCAACAACCCCCCACTAAGCCGTCACTGCACCTTTGCCGAAGTCTCCTCAACGGTCGAACGAGTACGCTGTGACAAATTACGATCGTACGCGTGTCCCCTTGGTTTTTTCAGTTGGATAGGAATTTAACTCCGGCTACCTGATTTAAGGACCCCCTTCCCTCCCAACGACCTCTGCCACGTTCAGGTGCGACGGACTCCCCCCTCCTCATTTCTTCCTGCCCTGGCCAGTCCCCCTTTTCCTGTTCTTCTGTCCATAATTATGGACGCACCCCCCCTCAAACCAGAGAGAGTTGCTTGACGGCTGATTTTCTCCCTCGTCTGAATGAAGGCCAGAGGTTGGCATCTCCCTTTTCCAGGTCGCAGAGCAAGGTCATCTGTTTTCTTTCCTTTTTCTCACGACCCGGTCCTACGGGGGTTCTGTCTGGGCGCCGACCTTTCCCCTGACTAGCGCCCTTTTTGTCACAGAGATCTGCCCTACGCGCTCCTTCTTTCACCTCCCCTCTCTTTTGGCGGCCTCTCTTTTCCCCGTTGTTTTTCTTTCAGATGTGACGGCCCTCTGAGTCACCCCCTTTTCTAGGTTCCCCCTCGTGAGCCCCTCTTTTGGGTTTCCTCCGAACGCTATCTTCGTCCCGTCGGGCGACAGACAGGTTTTTTTTTTCGGTCGTCTGCGAACTGGAGTAACGCCGAGCGGACTTGTAGATGGCCCTCTGCGCATGATGACCTCCTTTTTCCTAACCTCTGTTCCCCGTCCGGCGAGAAAGACCCCCCGTATCCATGCCGCGCCGGGTTGTCGCCGTTGGCGTCATACCCTCTCTTCCTTCTCGGTTTTCTCCTTAGCGAATGCCCCCCGGCGACCAGTCGGTCTCGTAGTGTCACGTGAACCCTTCCCGTGAGGAGCCTACTCGAGAGATTGAGTCGGCCTTAATCTATGGACCCTTACGATCCGTAAGCTTTTTTTTCTGGAGTCTTCCTTTTGGTGGGCTTTTTTTGTTCTGTATCGCCGGCCGTAACGTTTGTAGAGTCTAGCCTTTCCCCGTAGAGGTGCCTCTTTCCTTTTTTGTTGTCTCGCGTTCCACTTCGCTCCGGGCGCGGACGCTTACCCCTGATTCTTTTCCTTTTTTCTCTAGATGGTCAGACCGTCTTGACCACTTCGTAAAGGTGCGCACGTCTCCGTGGTGCCGTGGCGCCCCGACTGCAAGTAAGCGCTTTTCCTTGCCGAGTTTGCCTTCCTCGCTGAGGCTTTTTTCGCCGGTTTTTTTTTTAACTCCCCCTGGAGTACCTGCGACGACAAAAAGAAACCCTATGCCATCAGTCTTCCGATTTTGCGGTAGATGCCCCACCTTTCCGCGTCCCCTCCCCGTAAGCCCTTTCCCATCTTCTTTACCGTTTTAATCACTTCCCCACTCCGTGGCGTCCTTATGAGAGATGTCGACATACTCCTCCGCGCTTCGCCCTCGTTTTTCCGCACAACGGTTCGGCAGGGCGAGGAGGACTCCCTCCCGATGTGTCTAACGCTCGGTTCGCCGTGCCCTTTCCCCCTAATATTCAAAGTTCTCCCCCTGGAATCTTACAAGTGATCTGGAACTCTCAGGTGACCCGCGCCCCTGTTTTTTCCGGTCAAGACGTAGAGGTAGTTCTATGTCTCTAATTCTACGACTCTCCCTGTCTCCCCATTTGACTTGAGTCCTTTTTTTTTTAGCGCTCGCCCTTCCCCCCAACTTTCCAAGTAGCCGTCTCAATCTGCAAGGCCAGGAGGCCGAGCTCCGGTTCCGTCCTGAACGGTTGATTTAGCCCTGCTCCTTTTTAATGCTCGTTTCCTCTTCAGTAGCATCCATTCCTTGAAGTAGCCGTGTTCTGTAAACGGACCCCTAATTTAGGGGACTCTCGCCGATCCCGAACCCCGTCCCCAACTATTTTTTTCTTTTTCCGTCGTCTTCTCTTTTTTTTCTTTTCAGGGAGTACGCTTTTAGGCAAATAATCGTGCTCTGGCGAGGACGACCCCACTTTCTCAATGTAATACTGATAGCTTCCCCCCCCTTGATCCGTGAGTAACCTCTTGTCGGGCTTCCTGCAATTGATATAGGATCCCGGAGAAGCCGTCACGGCTCTCTCTGAGACTCTTTTCGACAGAATCACTTTTTCTATTCTTCCACTTTTTCCCGAGTCCCCCCCGGCGTCTCTATTTTCCCCCCCTTTTACCCGTGACTGGTAATTCTTTTCTGCCGACCCTCCCGATTGGCAGTTGAAGCTTCCTGACTTTGGTCGTCGCAAGAATCGAAGCTGTCTCCTTTCCGCGTTCATCTGCACGGATCCGTCTTTCCTATTTTATCTTCGAGCTTTTTAGCAGCGGGGCCATGCTACGAGGTTGCTCTAGATATCCGAATCCCAACTTAGCAACCTCGGAGCTCCCCCTGACTTCTCTTTTTTAGCTTCGAGCTCTACTCTGAAGTGCAGGCTCTTACAACGAATTCCCGCTCGCCCTGGCGACTAGAGGAGTCGGTCCACCTTCGACGAGCGCAACTTTCCGTCTCCTCTTTCAACCGCTTTTTGCCAGACTCCCTCCTCTATACTCTCCCCCCAAAAAGGCTCGTGCCCACGTCTCTGAGAGGCCACGCCCAACAGAGGTCCCAGATTAAATTGCTGAGCCCTATCGCAACATCCTTAAGTTATGCAACCAGACGCGGTACCCCTGCCCCTTCGTACCCGTTCTTTTTTTTTTTTAGCTTAGAAGGCTAAAGCAAATTTCCAAACGACTGGACCTCCCGCCGATCATTGAGGGGATGCGCCCCCCTTTTAGCCCTTTCTAATGATTAGGCCGGTCGGAGGCATTTGCCCTTTGCTTTTTACAGCTTCTTCGATTCGTCGTGCGTTAACGGCCAAAGGGGGATTCATCTTCCGTGCCTTGTGACCGATCCTCTTTATGGTCACCTTTTTATGCATTTCGGCTACTTGACCTAATTCCGCAGCTCCCTTCTACTAATTCTTGTTGTTGTTAGAACAGATGCTGCAATTGGTCCTCATTAGCCCGAACGCCTTTTATGCACCGAACTCGCGTGATTCCCCCCTTCTCTCCCTGAACAGGTGGCGTGGCTAATGCCGAAGCCGATGATACTCCTGTACTTGATGTTGAAATTAGTTCTTAGACCCGTTCCGGCACGAACCTTTTCCGCTTTTTTCGAGATCCGAGAGGGTCGAGTTCCTGAACCTCCATGGATACTTCGATCCTTTCTCCTTTCCCCATGAACGCGTACCATGTACATGTTTGGCTTTCCCAGTCCTGTCCTTGTCAGAATAGTGAACAACAGCCCCTCACAGGTGAGACTCTTGTGGTATTCCTTTTCTCTTATAGTGGTTCCTTTTTTTTTTGAAATAGTAGCTCGGCTCGGGTTATACCTAGCTCGTGGGTGCCCCGGTTTCTCTCTTGAGATTTCCTGCTTCACATGTCAAGAGAGATAGAGAGTCCTCCTCCTCGCCTCTCTCCAGTCGTGGTAGAGACGCCCGCCTTTTTAGAGTTCTCTCGCGCCAACTATCTCCTTTTTTTTTCTCTCCCCCCGTAGGTTTACAGTCTCTCACGCGGAGAGATCTCTACTCCAAAATCGAGCTTCACTTTCCGGATGGATCCTCCGACATCGGGGCTTTCGCACTCAGATAGTCGTCCCGCAATTTCCTCTGAGGCCCATACTTCGGACCTTCGCCTCGTTAACCCTTTCTTGATCTTCCAGCCTTAGGTCTCACGTTTCGAAGTACGTCCCCTTACGTGGGTCCCCGCGACGCATTCTAAGGGCGTTCCCTTTTTTAGGAGTTCGAGTGACGCTGACTCAGACCTTTTTTTTCCCCTGAAACGGAGATCTTCGTATTTCGGTATCGAAGATCCCTTATGGCTTGACCCGTCTGAGAACGCCTCGTCCTATCTGGCTTTTCCTTTTTTTACTCATTCCCCCCTGCCCATGCAGAGATCACGCGCCCTCTCTGACGGTTCATTCCATGTTTTCAGAGAGTCGCAGTCCTCTTTCCGCTTGCTCTCCTTCGCGGGCAGACTGTTTCCGATTTGGCGAGCTGGACCCCCGTTCTTCTTCCCCTCGTTACGTTAAAAGGGACAGCTACTCGCTCTGAGATCCGCTCCCTGCCGGACCTGACACCCGTTCTGATTCCTTTTCTTTTCCAAGAGTTTCCCGCCTCGACGGGCGAGATCTTGTTTCGATAATGATCCCAAGTTGCGCCTTTCAGAGCAGTTCCGCTTTCCCTTCTGCCACTTTTGTTTGCACTAGTCGCCGGTCTTCCTCGTACGTATCTGAATACTCCTTACCGACCCGTGCGCTGACGACAGTATCGAACCCTCTTCCCCTACTAAGACTTTCAGGTTCGTCCAGGAGGTGGATTTTTTTTTCTCTCATGGAGCACGACGCTTTCCTTCCAGCGCCGCGACCATCAGTTTTGATCGCACCGTCCCGTTTTGCTTTCTAACCTTTCTTTTCGGTGGTTCGCGCGCGGCGGAGGAATTAACCCTTTCCCCTAACAGTGAAAATGATGGCGGTCTTAGATACCCTCCGGTATACGTCCCCTTTTTACCTTAATTAAGGCCTGCCTTCGATGCTCCTTACCCCGTGTTTGGATCATCGTTACGAGGGGGTGTCTCTTCTTTTTTCTCATCGGTGTCAGTCCCGGTGCTCGCGTACCTGTTCGATTCATTGTGTCAGTTACCGGACCTCCCCCCCTCCGGGAATTCTCCTTGATTTTCCCTAAACCTCTCCGGAGAAACAAAACAGGTCGGCCGGACTTTGATTTTTTTCTGAGTGCAGCTGACGCCGGAGCGGGAGGAAACTCTCTTTTCCGCATTCTTCCTTGCCACTTTCGCGAGACACCCCCTGCCCCCTCTTTTTGGCCCCCTTCATAAGTCTTAAACCTAGGGCCCTACGTCTTTCCCAACGGCCCCCCTCTTAGCTCATTGCGTTGGTAAAAAATGATTCCTGATCTACCCTATTTGGTCTCCTATGGTCGCTTGCCCCGCCTTCTCGCTTTCTTTTTTTTTTGAAAGTTGACTCCGGAGACAGCGACTACCAGGGAAAGGCTTGGTGGAAGTCGATAGAGTTCTCAAGTTTGATGACTTCCCACGGCGCCAACCAGCTTAGTTTTTTATTTGCGTACGTAGTTAGACTCTGCACGCATTTGGCATCTCATGGCGAGTTTTCCCCCTAAGGCTATAACGGTGTAAGATCGGATCCCTACCCCTCGGTCCTCCTACCCCCCCCTTTGAGATTTTCCCTTTCCCTCTTGTGAGTCCCCCAGAGACGGGGGTCTCTCCCATAACTCCCCCCTGAACATCGACGGATAATTCCCCTCGGTGTGCGGCCAATATATATTCTTTTAATTCCCCCCTTTGTTGTTTCTAGATGTCCGCAAACCGCTGCATTGTACTTCGTGTTCCCTTCCTTTTCAGATGAGTTTTTTTTACATCAACTAGAAGTCCCGTTCGGGCCCCTCATTGGAAGTACTGACGGTCAGGAGGCCTTGGTCGTAAGCGGAGCGGAAAAGTGTCGTGCTTTTTCTCCTGGCTCTCAGCGAATGCCACGCTTTCCTGCCCCTTCCTTCCCTTCCAGATTTTTTTTCAGACAGCAGCTTTACGCCGTTGTCCCGTGATATCGGAAAAAGAGGTCTCGTTCACAGGCTGAAGTTTTGCAAATCTCCCTTTTTTTCCTCTCTCCACGTGAGGCGCGACGATTCGCTTCTCTAATCTTTTCTGGGAGAACTTTTGAAAGGCGAAATGTCTGCGTGAAAACGCCTGATCGGGGGTGGGGCGGTCCTGTACCCCTCTCGGTCGTTCCACGTTGTATCTTGACTTAGTCTTGTGCCTTTATTGTGACAGACTTTCGTTTGTGTCTAGCGTACAAGTCATGCTCCGGGGTCGATAGAGTAATCCCCCGCTTTTTCGATACCGATCGTAAGCATGAGCCCTCTTTCCTTTCAGTTCACGCAGTACAGGTGCTCCTCATTTCTTCTTTTCCCCCGAAGATTCACCAAGGAAACTATTCTTGAGTCCAGCTCTCCCTGGGACAGCGAAAGCAAGGAGGCGCTGACTTTCCGCCACTAAATCTGCATTAAGTGACCCCCCCCCCGCAGTTATAATTCCCACACCCACGTTTTTTTTTTTGGGGCTTATTTTCCTCTACAACTGTTTTCCGGTTCCTCCGAGTACTTTCCCTCTTTCTCGAGCTCCCCGGCGCCCAGGCGGTTCTCGAGGCTCTTTCTCCGACGCCCCTCCAACGAGAGCCCCTTTCCTTTGACACAACGTCTCCCTTTTTTGACGTAAGACTCGTTCCCTCTTCGTGCATTAAGAACGAGGTCGGTTTCGCCGGGTCACCCCCCTTCTCTCCTCATTCCTTCATGGTGACCTTTCTTCCCCCCAGTCTGTTTTCCTCCGTTATTGAGTCCACGATGCTTTAAGTCTGTCTCTGATCTTCTCACTTTAGGAGCCGACGCGCCCTGCTCCCCCCCCTTCTTTCACTTTAGGTTCCGGTGTGATCGTCACTGAGACTTCCAACGTGATACATCGCCGTCGACCGATAACCGGATCAGTGGCAGTAAATGTATCTCCCCATTCTTTTTCCGGTCTTTGGAGCGATGCTCCGGTTCGTTTTTCTTTTTTTTTCCAGAAGTACTTAGTTCCAGTAGGTCCGTTTAAAACGATCAGATCACCCGGTCGGCTTTTCCTTCTTCCTTCAGTTCGGCCAAATAGATATGAACCGAGCTCGTTTCTTCTTCTGCCGCCTTCGAATCCTCGACTGCGTATTGCAACTTTCCCCCATATGGACGCTCCCACGCCCTCCCCCTTGTATATACCCCATTTTTCATCCGCCATAGGAGTACACCACTCGCTTTCTGAATCCCTTTCCTGCATTTTTCTAGGAGCCTCGTCTAAACTTATCCTGAGTCTTCTTTTGCTGATTTTTTCCGTTCGACTATCAGACGTGTCCTTCCACCGTTTGCACTACCCCGTAGTACCCCCCTTCTAGTCCTTTTCCTTACCGTCTTTTTTTTAGAACGCTTACCTCCGAGTGGTTGCGCCGCGTCGACATTTCTTTCTTAATCGGCGCCCTTATGTCCTCTGGGCACTCTTTTCAAGGTGTTCACTCGATCTCCCACGATGAGATTATGATAGAGCGGCCGGGGGGGCGGAACTCACCGTGGTCTTGATTAGACTGCTCCTCCACGGGCCCACCTCTTCGGCGACCAATTCCTGTTTTTCTCGATCCCCGCGCTCTCCGCGTGTTTATGGCATGTGCCCCCCTTAATTATTTGATCTCCGGTTCTATCGTCGGACCACGCTCGAGACCCCGAGCGGCCTGTGGATTCCGGAGATCCCATTTTTGCAACTTAGCAGGAAAAAGAGATCTTTTTCCACTTTTCTCCCACCAACGGTAATTTTCAAGAGTTCGCTCGGTCCCACACTCGTTGGATTTCCAACGAGGCATACGAAAGATTCCCTTCCCCCTCAGCCAGACGCTTTCCTTTAGTACTTTTTTTTTATCGAATGATCTATGAGCATCCGAATGTTTCCCTCACGCGATCCTTTAAGCGAAAAGAGATAATTTCGAACGGCCCCCGTTAGGGCTGTTCTAGCCCCTCCTTAAAATTCTGAGTCGCCAGAACGTAATCAAAGTTCCCCCCCTGTTCTCAGCGGCACAGTTTCTCAGTCCTTTAAGAGAGCTGGTTCACCCAATGCCTTTCCTTTTAATTCTTTTCCATGAAAGATCTTCTTCTCTTCTCCCTTCTTTTTTTTGTAGAGGCTATCAGATAGGCACTGTTTGAGATCGACTCCTTTGTTCAATCACCACTAGAGTGTTATTCGGATCACGACAATCGTTCCTTCCCTCCCTCACTTTCTGTATGTCACACTGTCCCACTCTGATAGACTCTGGATTTGCATTTTCTGACCCATTTACGCACTCTTCCCGATGCTTCTCAAACCCTCTTCTCCAGCTATCGGATTCCCCCCTTGTTATAGTAATTCTGAATGCGCCGGACAAGCGGACAAACTGTTTCTGTAAATGACGTTTTATGCGACGTTGAAGAGCTTGCTCTTTTTCCCCCACCTTTCCCCCCCCCAAGACCCTCTTTTGTAGTGTGGTTCGTGGCTCCCCTAGAAGACATGTGTCTCGTAACTGTTGTGGTGAAGTAGCTGCCCCCCCCGTGGTACGATCTCTTTGCCAAAAGTTTCAGTTTAGATGTTCAATGACAGCTCTTCGAGTTCAGACGCCTCTCCGAACGGTGTCAGTACGGGTCGAGAAGATTAGTTTAGATCTCCCCCTTTATCCGAAACTGGTCTTTTCCGACTCTTGAAAGAAATTCCCGTTCTCTATATGCCACAACTCTTTTGTTTCTTTGAGACTTGATAGATCCGCTGCGAAGAGGGTTTTGACGTTGAGTTTTTTCTCCTTATCGGTATCCGTGCGATCCCCGTTGCACCAGATAAAATGTCGATTTCGGGGCACGACAAATCGTCTCACTTTTCCCCAGACCACCCTCCCGTTTTGGAACTTTTGCAGATTTCAACCAGTCAGTTGCCCGAAGTTTTTTCTTTCCTTTTGATCTTTTCGTAAGAGCCGTCGAGTGACTCCGCGCCCCTTTCTTCCGTTCGTCCGGGAGAATCAGAAGATGTCTTTATCTCTCTGCAGACGGTTCTGTCCGTCTTTTCTCTCCCCTTCTTTTTAATAAGGATTTTTATCATGCTTCAGAAAGTAGTAAACCGTTCCTTCCACTCCCTTGCTCACGCGCCCCTCGCCTTGCGGTTATAAGATCGGAACGTTATCCCAGGCCGGCCTCCGTCGAATTCCCGAAGGCGAGTTTTGAAGATCGTCCTGTTTCCTCGGGATCTGATCTTTTTTTATGCTGCTCGTTTTCCAACTTGACCGTCCTGCTCCTTTAGTGCTCTCCGCCAGCAACTGACAGGACTAGACCTCGGCACCTGGGCCAGTCCGAGCTCCTTCGCTGCCGGTGTCTTTTCTGGGTTGACGAACTCCTGCTACGTTTTGAGATGGACCTTTACCGATCCCACCGGAATGTTTTCTTTTCCGGCATTGGGCTCTCCGAGTTCTAAGAAGATCAGTCTTGCTTCCCCTCCGCAGTTATTTAAAGAACCCGCACTCTCTTCACTACCGTCGTCTCATCGTTCCCACATTCTTCCTGTTTTTCCGGAAGGAATTTCTTCGGGTGAATTCTTTCTCTCCCGTCGAAATAAGATTTTTTCCCTCGCCGATCCTCTCTCTTCGCCCCTCCTCGCCCTGCGTCCCGTTTGGTCTCCTTCTTTGGCATTTTACGCTCCTGGGGAGGAATGGCCCCATATCTCGTACATTACTCCTTAAACTTCTTCTCGTATCGCTACCGTCTCGTGGCACCTTGGTCCTATACTTCCCTTTTTTTTTGCTGCCTCCTCCCCTGGTGGGCTGCCCGCGACAATCGTACGAGGGTTTTTTCTGCAGAGGTTCGTTTTGCGTGTTAGAGGTCTTAGCCTCCTTTGCCCATGGCTTCGACTTTGCATCGTTTTCCCGGACCTCCAAAGGGAAGCCTTAGGTCACTCTCACCCACTTTGATCCGCGACCACCTGTAATCCCCCCCGTTCTTCCGTTTCGCTTCCCGCGCGGCGCACGTGAATCGTCTCCCTCAGGTTTGACCCGTGACTTGCGTCTAACCCCCCGACGTCCCTTTCGTTTACCTAGGGCAAAATTGCTATATTTTCCCCTTCCGTACCTTTAGTTGACCTCCCCCCATGACCACAAAGACCCTCCTGTGGTTTCACATGCGGGGCAAGGGAGGACTCCTTGTTTATGGTTATTTAAGCCTACAGCTTCTCAATTTTTTTTTCCTGTTGCGGCCTGACGACAGAGATCCATTTTAATGGCATTTCTCGTTCCGGACTTACCGTTGTCCTATATCGACGCATGTCCCCCCCCCGAGAACAAAGAGGAGAGTTAAGACGTTAAGTACTCGCCTGACGGCCAGATTTTTTCCCATTCTTAGTTGGTTAACTTGACAGACCTTCCCTTTGGTCCCCTCCTTAGGTATCTGGTTTAGCCCTACGACCTTAAAGAAGTCCTGTCTGGTCGCCCGCGAAGCTCGAGTAAGTCCCTTTGAATTTTCATAGGCCCACCCCCTCGGTACAAGATCCTTTCCTCCTTCATTCCCTTACCCGATGTTTTGCTGCACC
>Ga0179591_1316752_pt1 | contig 17260 bp, 30 predicted proteins | sample CZOMad2_1_08_16f_FD_182891 | JGI IMG/M metagenome (GOLD analysis project Ga0179591, IMG submission 182891) | Vadose zone soil fungal communities from Angelo Coast Range Reserve, California, USA - CZOMad2_1_08_16fungal (PacBio error correction) | ecosystem: Environmental > Terrestrial > Soil >... | reverse complement strand
TGAGGCTTTTCCATTTTTGACATGCTTCTTTTCCGATCAGGCACGAAACCTGTCTCTTTTCCCCCCCTAGGATTTCGGACGAGGCACCCCTTTTTCCTTTTTCCCACCAAAGAAGGGTCCCACCCTCCCTTTCTCCCAGCGAGGTGGAGAAACTTTCCCTTCTTTGAGACCCTCTCTAATCGATTTTTTTCCGTGTCGGATGTTTGCCTTTTTCCCCATAATCTTTTTTGCCCCTTGGTCCTGGCGAAGCGCTTTCTCCCGCGATCATGCGGTTTGTTCTTCTCTGACCGTCCTTGTTGCGTTAGTGGGAAAATCGACAAGCACCCTTTTCCTTACGGATTGATCGGCAAGGTGCTTCTCTTCTTCGCGAGGGTTGGATCAAGACCGGCGCTCTTTTCTTCCAACCCTTTTCCCGGCGCCGCAGTTGGAACGGTTTCTTCCCTTCAGAACAAAACGTTATACTCCCTTTCCCTATGAAGCCTAAGTGCTAGTTTAAAGCCCCCCCCTCCTCTTAGACAACAATGCGGGATTCTTCCGTTCCCCTTTCTCTGCTTGTCCAGATGCAATCGGCGGTATTCCATCCCTTTTTCCCCTCCCTTTCGCCGCCAAATTGGGGAAAAGACAGGGCCCCCCCTCCCCTGGGCGGTCCCTTTCTTTTCCCTGAAACAATTTTTTTGTATTTGTGGCCTTTTTCCTTCTTGACGAGATTAGTGTAAACTTAATAGTGATGACTGCCAGCTTCTTCCTTTTTCGCAAACCCTCCTCCCCCCCTTCCTTTTTCTTTGCAACCGGCCCCATCTGGCCTGCATCCCATTTCTTTCCTCTCCCCCTTCCTTTCTTTTCAAAAACGCTCGTTAAGGGAACTGCGCGCCCCTTTTTCCGACTTGTTTTCTTGTCCCTCTTTTTCCTTCGTCGTGCGTATGAGGGGAAAGCATTTTCTTTCTTTCTTCGGATATGGAAAATGAGCCTCCGGGAGATCTTCCCTGAACGCTCGATTGACTTGTTGACTCCTCCTTTTTTTTACCCCCCCTTGGCGTCCATCAATTTGTTCAAGGGTGCAGGGTACACTTTCCTCCCTTTTTTCAGGAATTGTCCCCCCTGCCCGTAACCGGACACGGACCTCACTTTCCCTTCCCCCTCCCCGGCCTCGAGGAGAAAAAGGACCTTGCTGGCTGCTTTCTTCCATGCTTTTTCCCCGTTCAAGGAAGTCACCAGTCCTGGCGGACATATTCCTTCCTCCCCTTCCTTCCGATTTCCACACCGGAAGGAACTTGCATTGTCATCGCGGCCGTATCTCCTTTTCAGCTTGCACAATTTTTTTCCTTTCCTTTCCCCTCCTTTGCTAAAATTCGTGATATTGCAGCTCATCTGGCCTTTTCTTTCTTTTTTTTCCGTCCACAAAGGGGTGATCAAAGGATTTCCTGCCTCACTTTCTTTTTATGTGGTGAGGGACGAAATCAACCCCTTTTTTTTCCTTTTCCCCCCTCTTTTGCGTAGTTGAACTGATTAAGGCGCTCTGCGCCTTTTTTTTTTTTTTTCCATCGGCGTGAAAGACGGCATGGATGTACGCATTATGTTTCCTTTCCCTTTTGCGGAGCAATTTGTGGACAAATCTCGACAAAACCCGTTTCCCTCCCTTTTTTTTTTTTGGAAGTCCCCGTTGATGAAGGGAATGAAACACAAAGCGCCTCCCCCTTTTTTTTTTCCTCGCGGTTCAACAATTTCAAATTCGGGATGGGGATTCCCGTGCACCCCCCTTCCCCCCCCCCCCCCCATGTTTTTATTCCCTCCCAATGGGTGAGGCGGGGCCAGTTTCCCCCCCCTTCCCGATCTGGGGGGGATGGAGGTCGGCGTTACTTTCCTTCCCCTTTCCTCCTATGGGATTCCCTCCCTCCCCCTTTCATCGAGCAGATCACATGGAAAGAGGGTGGGATTGTCTTCCCTTTTTTTTCTTTTTCTCTCTCATCGGCAATCAAGTAATGAATATTTTCCCATTTTCATTTTCTCCTCTTTTTTTTGCGGTTTCGTCTCCCCCCCCACCCCCTATTGCGTCAAGCGATTTTTGCTTAAACTTCCATTTGACCACCTTCGGCGGCTTTATGCTAAAAGTACGGACAAGCCCTCCTTTTTCCTTTTCCTCAACGCGCTTTCTTTCCATCCCTGGGGGAGGAAACGGGAAGGCCGCTGCCTCCCTGTCGCCCTTCCCTCTTCTCTAAATCCGTGAGGGAGAGAGTGATCGCCACGTAAAGCCACCTCTCCCCTTTCCCGAGCACTCTTTCTTTGTTCCTCGAACGAGAAGAACGGACACATGCCGTTCTGCCCCTTCTCCCCTCCCTTCCCTTTCCTGATGAATGGTGGAAAGCCGGATTTTTTTTCTTTTTTCTCGGGATGATCGGCCATCCCCTTCTATCTTTTTCCGCAGGAAGTTGAGTGAGAAAAGCCCGTTTTAGTCCCTCTCTGTGGTTCTAGGGTCGTCAACGCCTTCCCTTTCAACTTTCCTTTTTTTTGTTAACCGGCCGAGACCAACAGGCGAAGCATTCGCTTTTCTTTTTTTTTTCCCGGTTCGGTCCAGTTTTCTCCCTTGTTTTCTACAATTGAGCCAACAGCCAACAGCGGCTTTTTTTCGTCCCCTTCCGTGGAAAGCGGCGAGCCTAGAGCTGGCGTTCCTTTCTCCCTTCTCTTTTTTCCATGCCTTCGGAAAAATGAGCCAGATTTGTCCGCTCCTTTTTTTCCCTTTCCTTCCCCCTTTTTCTTCGCGCGGGGTGGACGAAGATTTGAGTCGGCTTTTTTCTTTTGAATGAACCCTCTTCTTCTCCTGTTGATGCTGAAGGGAATGTTGCGGCCGGGTCAGTTTCCCTCTTCTTTCTTTACCCCTCTACCACACACGGCCATTCGGTAAATGATGACAATTATTCGCGAGTGCCTTATCTCTCCCTTCCCGTGTTGTTTTTTGAGTTCTCTTTCCCTCCCACTCCGCGAAGAAGGGCGAGATGAACGAAATGACGGTTTATCTGTCCCATTTTTTCCCCTTCTTTTCCTCCCCCCCCCTTCCTTTCCAGATACCAGAGGCATTAAGCTTTTGAACAGGCGAACCTTCCAGGACGCACCTCTTCAACTCGAGTCCAACCCCTCCTCCCCCCTGACCTCACTGGCCTTCAAAAGCATGGTGCAGTTGTGCCCTTCCCTCCCTTCTTTTCTTCTTTTTCCGCAGCATGAAATAAGAAGGATGGAACTCCTTCTCCCCCCCCCCTCGCGACGTTCCCCCCTTCCCTTCAGCAGCAGAGGCCGCAGATGCGCACCCCCTCTTTTTTCTCAAGTGGTAGACACCCTTCGAAACTTTCTCCTCCCCTTCTTCTCTAATAGGCTCCCTCCCTCTTCCGTTGGTCGAGGCAGGTTACGAGGGAATATTTACAGGAGGACTTCCTCCCTTCCCTCTCCCTCTTTCCCCCACCTTGAGCAGAAAGTCTAACACCTTTATTTTTTTCTCCCCTTTCCCTTGCTGAATTCTCATCTTCGGCCTATAAGCAACGCGAACAAGGACACCGAGCCCCCCTTCCCCCCCCTTTCTTTTAGTTCGATGTAGTATTAGTAATATGATGTGCGACTTACTGTTTCCCCGTTTTTAAACCTTTCCCTCGGGAGAGGAAGGGAGGCTGCTGTTCCTCTCTGTCTCGCGAAAAAGATTTATCTCATCTTTTCCCTATATAGAAGTTGGCCCTTTCTCCATTGATGCAGCGGAATTAAAGTTTAATGAGAATTCACTGCGCTACTTCTCCCTTTTTCCCTTCCGTTTGGATGCATGAGCGAGCTCAGGTTTTCAACTTTTAATTTCCCCAAATACTTTCCTCCCTTCTTTTTGGTCCTAAAATAAGAAAATCGCACGTGCGACGTACACATTTCCTTTCCTGATGGAAGATGAATAAGATACATCCATCTCTCCTCCTTCCCTTGAGCACCCACCTCTTTTTTCATTTATAGGATAAGTGCGCATGCGTATGTCCTCCCTCTCCTCCCCCCTCCCCGGCTATGGATTTTTTAAAGAAATGATGTTGATGGCTTTTTTTCCACCTCCCCCAAGCTCACAATGTGAGCTCCTCATTTTTCCCTCCCCCCGCCCGATGAAAGTGGTGGAAAATCTCGGTTCTCGTCCACCCATCCCCTTCCCTTCCCTTCGTCTTGGTGGCTCATTCATAAAAGGGTCAGTCCAACAAGCACAGTTGGATCGAATTTTTTTTTTCTCCCCCCTTCTCCCCTTTTCCCTTCCCAACAAGGAAAAAAAACAATACTGATTACCTCCATCCTCCCCTTCTTTGATGACGCCTCTTCCCTCCTCCATTCTCAGAGCGCAGGAATCAGCCACACGCACTCCCCCCCTTTTTTCCCCTCCCCGGAGGGTTGAGGTAGAAATCAAAAATCTCTCCAGCCCGTCCTCCTTCTTCCTTCTCCTGGGGATCAACCCCTTTGGTGGCTGACAAAATAAACCCCCCTCTCTCTCTTTTTCCCTCCGGTGAGGCAAAGGAGGAAAACGTAGATGAAAACATGGCCATCCTCCCCCCTCAAAACCGACCCTCTTCCCTTCAAGTTCCTTCAGGTGTGGATCGACGCAGTTCAAGGACTTTTTTCTTTCCCCCTTTCCCTCTTTACTTCTTGAACTTGGAAAAATTTGCCGGGGTTCACTCTCCCCCCAGTCTTGTTAATCTCGATTCCTGTTGGAGGGTAATTTATTAGAGAGTTATTTCCTGGTCCGGTCCCCTTTTTTCTCTCCCCCTTCCGGAGAAGTTCCCTTCCCCCCTTGCCCCCCCCCCCCCCTTTTCTCAATTTGTCCCTCCCCATTTCCGAAATGAGCCGGGTCGGATCCCTTTTTCCCTTCCTCCTGTCTACAGGGCAGAGCTCATTTCCATTCCGCCTCCCTACCTCCCCTCCAGAAACCTTTTCCTGTCCCTCAGGACGAACTCAGAAAGATCGAGCCACTTCCTCCTTTCTCCCGAGCGTTTGAAATACATGTCCTCGACGTTTCCCTTTTTTTTCTTTTCCTGAATTTTTTTCAGGCCAGATGCGGTGGCAAAGACCGCCCCTTTCTCCTAATAGGATCAGGTCTTTCAGTCCCCCCCTTTCTGAAATCTCCCCCGAATATAGTAAAGCCGGCATGTCCCCCCCCCCTAAATCTCTTTCTTTCAACTTTTAGCAGCCCATGGCGGTTTTTCCCCAATTTGAGCCATTTTTTTTTCCACCTCCCCCGACTTCATAAAGGATGATGAGAAATCAGCCGGCGATTTCCCTTACCCCCATTTTTCCCTAAATAAATTAAGAAATGGGATCTCTTCTTTCTTCAGGGCTTACCACATCACGTATGCGTTCAGAGGACAATTTATCCTTTTTACGAGGGAAAAAGTTCCCAAATTCTCCCTTCCATTGGTCTTAGTCCACTTTCTTATCCACCCCTAAGCGAAGAATATATTCAGGTATCCCCTTTTCCTATTAAATCCGTCCCTCTTCCGATTTCCTCTTTCTGCTTGTAGGAGTTTCAAACTCCACATTTACTTTCCCTTTTCTTTTTTCCCCCGCGTCTCTCCAGCGCAAAGAACGCGCAGAATTTATTTTTTGCACCCCCTCCCCCCTCCTTTTTTCCCTTCGATCCGTGAGCCCCTTTTCTCCCCCCCTCCAGGGAAAGTTTCTACACCTCGCTGTTGCTTCCTCTTTACCACCTCTGCGGAGTGATTCGTCCGAAATACTCCTTTTGGCGTTCGCTCCCCTCCTTCCCCCCCCGGGTTCGTTCTTCCCCTTCCCCTTGTCACAAATGGACCATCCCTCAACAAACTTTTTTTTTTTTCCTTCTTTTTTTTTTTCTCTCTCTGGAAGAGTTTTGAGGGATTTTCCATCTTCCTGATTGAGTTTCTCAGGCCGAAACCTGGGCTTCAGGCTTTTCTTTTCCCTCCTCCCACCCCCCTCGAGTTGGTTACAACCCATTCCTTCCCACGAGCGATGTAAAAAGCGATTTTTTTTTTTGCGGACCGCGCCCGAGATCGAAGTGGTGCCTTTTTTTTTTTGCACAAGAAATAAATCGGCGCGGGCCTGCCGCTTGGGCTCCTTTTTTTTTTTTTTTCCCTCTTTGGACGAGGAAAAGAGAATTGTGGCGTTTTGCCCCCTTCCTTCCCGCAGATTTCGATCGGTTCTGGCGGATTAAGGATTGACGTCCCCAAGTTTTTTCGCTGATTCTTCATGAAGGAGATGCTGCGCGAGGTTTTCTTCTTTCCCCCTTTCCCCAGGCGAAGTTGGAACTGGACCTTTCTTTCCCCCCACTCCCTTAAGACAAAAGTTAAATCCCATTTTCTTTTTTTTTTTTCCCCCCTGCCAACAATAAGCAGATATACCCCTTCTTTCTCCCCTGCAAATGTATCTGCCTTCTTTCCCCTTGCAATCGGCGGCTGGATTCCAGCAGCCTGGCTGAAGCTTTTTTTTCTAAACAGACCCTGGCTCCCCTTTTTCCCCCGATTTGCCCCCCCGCCTGGAGGCTAAAAGTTGAAATGTCACCCACTTTTTATTTTTTTTTTTTCCCCTGCCGGCTTGACGAGATCGTGTCATTGAAACCTGTTTCCTCTTTCTTGACTGAAAAGAATGAGCCGATTCGTTCCACTGCTGGTCTTTGAAACCGGCCTTCTTTTCCTTTTCCTTCAAACCTCCTTAGACGCGCGAAACTTTACTTTTCCTCTTTTTTTCCTTCACCTGGGAGCGAAAGGGGAAGAATTGTTTCGTGCCGATCCTTATTCGTTCTTCCTTCTGGGACCTCCCGTTTATGGGGAGGGATGTCGGTTGATTTTCCCCCTATCGAGGAAAAGGGGGGGATCCTTCCTGAAGCTCCTTTTTTCCTTGTTGAATAAGAACCCGCGCATTTCTTCCCTTCCCCCCCCCCCTTTTTCCCAGTGGGAAGGGAAAACTTCGTCCGGCCTTCCCTTTCATCCCCTGGAACCTGCCCTTTTCCTTAACCGGAAGAAAACGCTCCCCTCCTTCCCTTCTCGTTCGCACAAGAATGTGATGGAGATTGACCCTGGTCCACTTAGTTCACGGAATTCACTCCCCCCTTTTCCGGCGGAAGATTTGAAGAAGAAGCTCTTCCTTCTGCTCTCCACAACGGAAGGAACGTGAATTGTCATCGCGGCCCTCCCCGTTTTTCCGTTTTTAGGCTTTATGAAGAGGAAATTTTTTTTTAATATACGGTTTCCCCTTTTCCTCCTTTCTTTCTTGCAGCTTGCGGAGGTTGATTTGTCATCCACCCCCCAAGGGGTTTTATCACGGATTTCCTGCAGAAATTCGTGGCGGCTGGCGATTCTAGGGGTGGATTCACCTCCAAACCCCCCTTTTTTTTAACTTTTATCTTCCCTTTTTTAAAACAGCTTGCGTGTGCTATTCCGGCCGCTCTGCGAAGTTTCCTCCTTTTCCTTCCCTTGCATTTTATGTAATCAGTATGGGGGTTTTGAATTTTTTTCTTCCCCCTCTCCTTTTTTTTCTGGCCAATTTTTTCACAATATAGCAACCAGTTCGATCAAACTTTTTCCTTTTTTCTCCTCACCAAGAGATTTTTCAAACTTTTTCTTTTCTTTTGGGAAGGAGGAACGGAGAGGTTTCACCCCTCCTTTCCCCCCCTTCCATGGATGAACTCACAATTGTTTTTTTGAGTTCGTTTTAAAATCATAACCCTCCCCCCGCTCTTCGGTAGGCGTGACTTTCCCCTTCCAGACCCCCCTCTTTTCTCTTGCTTAATAGAAATTTCGCACTTACTTCTTTTTTCCCCACGTTCTTTCATGAAGAGAATCTTCTTCTTCTGATCTCCTGCAATCTACTGTAATCTTTTTTTCCCTTTGCCTTTCGCGCAAGGGCGATGGTTTTTTCCTCCTCCTTTCCCTCGCTTTTTGCTTAAAGTAATTTGAAAACTGGATCTCGCTATGCCAACAGTACGGAAAAGCCGGTCACCTTCCCCCTTTTTTTTTTCCCTCCCCCTTCCACGGGGAAAGGCAGATGAATAATGCGCCAGTTCTCTTCCCCCCTTAAAGGGAAGATTCTCTTTCCATCTGCGTTTGCGGGCAAGCGCGTTTTTTTTTTCCCCCTCCTCTCCTTTTAATAGACCTCGGGATTTTTCAGCTACCGCTCCCTCCTGCCCCATCGTTCGCACAGAATGATGAAGAATACGACATCGAACTCCACTCTTTCTCTCCTCCTTTCCCCTTTCTTTTTCGCGGGATTGATAGGACTACGCTTCGAGATGCTCAGCAGGCAGTTGCTTTCTCTCCCCCGGTTAGGCCCTTTCTTCCCCAGGTGGAAAGATGTTCAGCGTCAAGCCTCTTTTCTCTCCCCTCCCCTATTCTTCACAGGAATAGACAAACCAGGAGACGCATTCTCCTTTTTTTTTTTTCCCTCTAGAATTACTTCGTTCCCCTTTTCGAAAGGGTTGGAACCAATTCTCCCCCCCTCCCCTTCCCGGATTTTTTTCTGCTGCCCTCCTTTTTCCATCCCCCCCTGCGCGCGAGATGCGGCCCCTCCCCTCTTCCCTTCACCATTCGCAAGAGTTTGTAAGACGAATTTGCCGCCGATTCCTTTCCCCGCACCCTTTTTTTTTCATTGCAGGTTTTTCAGGGTTAGAGAGGGTTGGGACGCGATTTTTCCTCCTTTTTTTCCTTCCTTCTTTGCTCCCTGTTACAAAAAACGGATGCCGCTGGTTCCTTTTTTCTTCCCCCCCATTTCTCGTCTGAGAGTTAGAAGCGCGTGAAAATGCGGACCGATACAAACACGCCCCCCCTTTCTTTTTCCCTCTTAGAGGAGCAGGTTTTCCTTTCCCTTTTTTCTTCATAATACGTGGTGTTGTGGAGAGATCCTGCAACTCCTCGACCTCCCTTTTTTTTTTTCCCCCTGTTTTTTCCCCTCGCTCGAACTAAAGAGCGAACGAAACGGCGAAACATTCCCTTTTCATCCTTCCCTTTTTCTCCGCTTTTTTTTCAGGCTTCCCCCCTTCCCTCCCCCCGCCTATCTCAAACTAGCGTCCAACCCGCGACGGACGAACTGGCCTTCCCCCCCCCCTCATTTTTCCCCCCCTTCTCCCCCTCTCTCCCAAATAGGATCAGTGTTTTCCGCCGCATTGCACACTTTTTCTGGAACCGCTCCTCCTCCCTTCGCGCGCCGCTTGCCCACGGCCATGCAAGCAGCCGCTGCCCCCTCCACAAAGCAGAGGTGGCTTGGGCGCAATTGTTTCTCCCCCTTCGCAACGAGTTCCCCCTCCCCCGGTCTCGCGGCATCCGCGGCGAATGCTTCGCGTGGTTCTCTTTTTCCTTCCCTCCTCTCTTTATAGGAAAAGGATTGACCTTCCCCCTCGCACCTTGCCATTTTTCTCCCCGCAATTTCATAACACAGGGGATTTCCACGCAACTGGCCTTTTCTCTTTTTTCCCCCCCTTCCCCGAGAAAAAGAAGATTAAACCATTCTCAGGCCCAGGGATTTTTTTCCCCCCCTCCTCCCTTATTAGTCCATGCTTTCTCCTTCCCCTTTTTCGGAGGCGCGTTAATGAACAATCCCGACTCTTCTCCTTCGGTTCTTGAAGTGGCAGATCAAGCGTCCCGCCCGCTCTTTTTCCCCTTCTTCCCATTTTCTTTTTCGTCTTCTCTTCTTCACTGTTGCGATGAGCAGCGGCATCCGTTCTGATGAAATCCCGCTCTCCCTTCCTTTTTTTTCCTCCGGGTTACGTACGGTGAGAAGGCGCGCGCTCAGTTTTCCCCCCCTTTCCTTTTACCGCACCCCTTCCTTGCGCAATATTTTGTCATAAAAAAGAAACCTCGCCCGTGCTCCTCCCCTTTCTTTCCTGATTGGGACGAGGAAGAACAGAAGAAGACAGCTTCTTCATGCCCCCTTTTCTTCTCCCAATCCCCCCCCTCTTTCATTGAGCGGAGCAGGGCGCAATTGGCGGCCGCCCCTCTCCTCTCCCTCCGCGGGGCACCGGGGCCCACAGGCTGTTGCGGATTTTTCACCCCCTTCTGCCGAAAAGGAGGTCCTCTGGAATGGTGGCACGGGAAGACCAGCACCGAATTGCCCCGTGGTTCCCCCCTCCGTCCAAACAGACATGCCCCCCTGTGTCGGCTTTTTTTCTGCCCTTCACCACAGGGTCCTTCCCCCCCTCCCCTCTAGATTGGAAAAAAATTGAATCTCCCCCCTTTGCCCCTTTCCCCCTTTTTCCAACCCCTCTCTTCCTCGCCCGCAGGAGGCAGAAGGTCAGAGCCATTCTCCCTACTCCTTCTCCAGCAAACGTTTCATCCCGTTTGTCAACGTAAGATGATGTAACCGCCCCGGGTTTTTAAGAAAGAAAAAATCTGCCCCCTGGCCCGTCATGTCCCTTTTCCTGCAGGCAATCACGGGATAAAACCCTTTTTTTGTTGTCTTCCCTAAAAACTCCGCCATCTGCCACTTCCCCGCTTCTCCCCTTCCATATCAACTGTTCTTCACAGGAGGAAAAAGTAGATTTCCCCACCCTTTCCCCTTCCGCGATGAAAATGAAAGTTCTTCCGGTTTCTTCCCTCTTCCTTTTTCTTTCTTGAGATTCTTTCCCTCTTTCCCCCGCCCAGGAAACTGCGTGAATTACTTGAAATGGAACCCCTTTGCTACTCTGTGCGATAGAGGAAGTGCTTTTTCCTTCCTTTCCTTTACTGTTTCCTTTCCCTTTCAGTGTTAAAGGGATTACTCGGCCAATTCCTTCCCTTGAACAAATGGAGGAGACAAGGTTTTCCCTCTTCAGAAGCGCGGGTTAGGAGGAACACCCCTTGCGAGGAGACCGTTCCCTTTTGCTCAGGGGGGTCCTCATCCGACAGAAAGAAAAGAAAAGTGCTTTCCCCTTCCTCAAGATCGAGAAAAGAAAACCGTCCCCTTCTCCCTCAGTTCCTGAAAGAGAGTTTTGAAATCCTGCTCGCCGTCCTCCCTTTTTTCTGCAGGCCAGATGGAGGTGGCAAAGACCCAGCCCCTGCACTGGTGAGCATAATCGGCTCCTTCCCCTTCCCGTTTTCACAAGTAGGGAAAGAAGGAAAGGGCCCCCCTCCGTTCCCCACAGACCCAACTGTTTCCTTTCAACTTTTAGAAGCCAGGCGGGTTGGTCCCTCGGTTTTCCTGTTCTTTTGGCAAAAAGAAAAGGCTTCCGCCAGGTGCTTTTTCCGAGATGAACTGGAGAAAGCACCTTTCACTTCCATTCCGCAATGGGTTTCTCTCGTCTTTATTGGGGAAGGGCTTTAAAAAGCACTGTAGGCTTTCCCTCTCCCCACGTTGGTATTAAGGAACTTGCCTCGGGAAACAGTTCCAACTTTCTTTCCCTCGCCAATCGGGCTTGTATTCCCCCTTTTCCTCATCTCCCTACCCTTTCTACTCATCGAAAGAAAAGTGAAGATCCCCCTACTTTTCTCCAGAATTTTTGATTGTCTAGTTTCCCCCCCCAGTCTCTTCCATCTTCCCTCACCAAACCGAAGATAGACGGTCGCCCAGCGCTTCTCCCCCCCTCATTTATTCTTTGCAAAACAGAAGAAAGTACGCACTTATCTCTCGGCTCTTCCCCTCAGGGAAAATTCCACCCTCGCTGTTGAGAAGTAGAGAGTTGGGACCGCCGGTTGGTTTAAAAAAAGGAGAGTTGCTTTCTTCCCCCCTAATATCCCTTTTGGCTTGTTCAAAAGAATGAAGCGCAGGCTTTCTTCCGATTTCTTCCCAAATAATGTCATCACTCCCCTAAACGCCTTTCCTCCATCTCTATATTTTAATCAATAATAAGTGTTGTTGTTTTCATATCTCTTTTTTCTTTTTCATTCTACAAGGATTGGGAAGACTTCAGAACCCTTTTTCTCGAAGGATTTGAGCGCACTCCCCATTACCCCAGACGTCCTCTCTCCTTGGTAACAACCCCTTCGGTCCCCACCTCTTTCTCCCAACTCTAGGTGAGAAACTTTCCCTGTCCTCTGGCGCCGCTCCCTCGAGCGAAGTGGCGGCTTTTTCTTTTTCCTTCCTTCGCTGGCGACGCGCTGGGCGACCGCGCTCTGCCTCCTTTTTTTTTTTGCTGGCGCGGACTTTTTGGGCGTGGGAAACGCGACAAGCAGACATCCTTCTGCCTTTCCGGCTGTGATCGCCCATGTGCGGGCGATGATTTCCTGAAGGAGCTGCTTGCTTTTCTCCCCGATGGCGATTACAAAGTTAAGGCGCAGTTTGAACCCGGTTGCAAAGAGGAACAATTGTCGGACTCCCCTGGGCCTCTGACACGAAGAAGTGATGTTTAAAGCCCCTCCCCCAATAAAGCTCTATATACCCCTTTTTCTTTTTTTTTTTTTTTTTTTACTTCCCTGGATATGCTGATAAAGTGGCAATCGTCGTCTTCTCTTTTCTTACAAGATTTGATTGCAACCCTCAAAATGGTTCCCCACTTTTTCAAAGAAGAGGGACAAACCCGCCCCTTCTCCCCCCTTTTCTTTTTGTGGGACGGGGCTGGACATGGCCGGCTTCCCCCCCTCTTTTCTTTCTCCTAAAGAATGAGAAGATTATGAGCCCCTTTACTCCCCCTTGCTGGTCTTTTGCCCCTTTTTTCTGAATTCACACATTTTCCCTTTGGAGTGCCTCGAACTTACTTAGAGACTGGATTTCCCCCTCCCCATTGGAAAGCGGACTGACTGTTCGTTTTTTCTCTTGGATTTGTCTTTTCTTATGACAGCACGTTTCGTGCTTTTTTTTCTTCTTTTCCAATGAGAGAGAAGGGAGCAGTCGTCCGGCTCTATTGCTTGTTTTTTTCCTAAACCCGCGCATTCGGTGACTTTTGTCTAAAGGTGTGCAAGGTGGTGCAGGAACTTTTCGTTTCTTTCTGAAGTATCCCCCCCTTGCCACCTTGCCCGGTACCGGGACGGACACTACCCCTTCCTCCACGAAATTCCCGCCACTGCTCTCTTTTTCCCCTCTTTTGATGTTCTTTCCCCTTGCACCTCGTGTCAAAAGTTCAATGTTAATTCCCTTTTTCCTTCAAGATTTGAGAAAAGAAGCTCCCGCGTCCTTCCCTAAGGCCCCTTCTCTCCCCACCGGAAGGAACTTGCATTGGTCATCTCAGGTTGAGATTTAGGAAGCTGCCATTTTTTCTCTTTTTCTTTCCTCCTTGCTACCCTTTCTTTTTCTTCGCGAGAATAGGGATTGGCAGTTTTTCTTTTTTCAGAAACACAATTTTGTTTTCATCCCTTCTTCCTTCCGCCATAGTGAGGGCGGGCGAGATTTTCTCCCCCCTTTTTCGTTTAAATCATATGGAAAGGTTTCCCCGCCTTTTTTTGTTGATGGATGGCTCCTTTTTTTTCTCCTGGCTGATGGAAGAGGCTGCTTCCTTTCATGTGATGTACTCTTTGGTTTGCTTTTTTCTTTGCCCTGTCTCCGGGGTGAGAGCAAATTTTTTCCCCTTTTTCCCCCCCTTTTTAGTGTTGGACGGAACCCGGTGATGAAGTCCTCGTCCCCCTTATTCACATCTTGCTTTGTTTGGGAGGAGGAACCGGGAGATGTCACCCCACTTTTTTCCCCTTCCTTCCCCCTTTCCCTGATGACCTCACAATTGTGGCGGCGGGGCCCTTTCCCCCTTCCTCTGTCTGGAACTTCACCCTGCGCCTTTTGCGTCGGAGTTACGTGCCTCCCCCCTCCTTTTTTCCTCTCCCTTGCCGCACGAGCCGATCCCCTTCCCTTTTTTTCTGGTCTCCTTCCCGTTTCCATGAAGAAGCTTGGTCTTCTTCGGACTCTTTCCTCTTTTTCCCCTTTTCATTTTTTCGGCACGGGCGATTCTTTTTCTTATGTAGGACCCCACCTTCTTTCTTCCCCCTCGATTTTTGCTTTAAACTTCCATTGAAACCTGATCTCTTTCTTTCCTTCCCCCTCCTTTGCTCAAATTAAATTATGCGAAAAGGTAGCGCGGGATTTCATCCCGGACAACCTTTTTTTTTCCTCATGTAGCCGACTCCCCCTTCCTTCATTCCCCCTTTTACAAGGGGAAAGATGAGATTAAATCTCGTTGCGTTCTCTCCCCCCCCCTTCCCTCCCCCACCGCCGCTCCTATGACTCGCACCTAGGGATTGTTCAGCGAACCCTTTACCAACATGAGCATCGCCCCCCTCCTGATTGAACGAATAGACATCGAAACTCAATCCCCTTTTCTTCTTTTTTTTCGGTGTCTTGTGAGAGGGGCTGAGAGAATAAGCTCGCGCTTGCTCATCAAGTTCCCTTTTCCTTTCGAAAATACCCCGTGTTAGGAAATTGCTGCGCAAAGGTGCAAGTGTTCGTCGTTTTTTCTTCCCCTTCCCTCCTTCCTCCCCTTTACATATTCATAGTAACGGAATCGCCCCCCAGGCCTCCTTTTTTTTTTCTTATTGGCAGCTTGCCTTTTTTTTTTCCCCAGTTTTTGAAAGGGTGGTCGCCCCACCCTCGGATTTTTAGAAAAGGCGGCCTCCTTTTTTTCCATGGAGTTTCCCTTCTTGCGAGAGATGCGGCGTCCGGCTTTCCCCTCCCTTCCCCCCCTGCGCCAGAGTTTGAGCCGAGAATTTTTGCCGCCGATTTGCCTTTTCCACAAATGCACCCCTCTTTTCTGCCAGTTATAGCGCGGGTTGGGAACGATTTGAGATAGGCTTTTTCTTCCTTCTGTGCGCTGTTCAAAAAAGAGGATGCCGCTGGTGATGTGACTTTCCTTTCTTTCCAGTGAGAGCTTTTCAGCTTTTCCCCCTTTGTACCCCCGATTACAACAAGGCCATTTCGTTAATGATCGCCCCTCTTCGCGGTTTTTTTCTCTCCTTCAACTCCGCGAAAGAAGGGAGAGAATGAAAGAATGGCCGTGTTGTATTCGGTCCCATTTTCACGCTTCTCCTTCTCAATTCTTGCTCCCCCCCCTCTCTCCTTCACCAGAGGAATAAGCTTTTTTGAACAGGCAGAAAATCAAGGACGCCACCGCCTTCTCAACTTTCCGCTTTTTCCCCCCCCCCTTGTGGAAGTTGTTGAAAGGAATAGGCGGCAAAGGTATTCCCACCATTGTTTCATTTTTCTCTTAACCCACTTAAGAAGGATGGAAAGCAGGACGCCGCATTCCTTTCCCTCCCTCCGAGGAAGAAGCTGCCGAAAACCCTCCTCGGTTTTTTCGCAATTGGTAGACAACAACTTTCGCAATGTCTCCCCCTCTCCCCTCTTCCTCTCCTGGTAGAGGCCGGTTACTAGTACTCTTTACAGGAGACTCGATCCTTCCTTTCCCCTTCCTCTTGAAGACCTCGAACATCTTCCCCCCCCCCTTTTCTTTCCCTCAACTGGCATGGATGAGCAATATCGAAGCGGAGGCCGCCTCCGCGAAAAAGGCCCACTTTCTCCCCTTTCTTTTTTTCACCATCATCAGGCCAAGGGATTGGAGTTCGATGCGTATTGTCATCAGCTTCTTTTTTTCCCCCCCCCCCCGAGGGAGAGGAAGAGGAGCGGCGGTTGCTTACTTGTTCTCTTCAAAGCGCAGTTCTTACTCAGCTTCCCCCCCTTTTTTTCCTCTTTTTTTTCCCTTTCCTGGATGAAATCCCGCGAGACCTGGTCGAAGAAGGAATTGACATTGCTTTTCCTTACGTTGCTTGCGTTTTTTTCCCCTTTCCTTTTTAGCAAAAAATCGCTTGACGCAATATTTTGTCCACACATAGCCCCCCTTCCTTCCCCCTCCCAGTATGATTGACGAGAATCCGAAGAAGACAGCTTCTTCACTTCCCTCCGCCATTGCGCCCCCAACCTCTTCTCCCCCCTTTCCGTGAAGCAATTGCGAGGAACCTTCTTTCTTTTTTGCCTTTTCACGACATGTGTTGATGGATTTGCCCCCCTCCCCCGCCCCCCCCTCCCTTGAGGTCATCATGGAAATGTTTTTCCCCCTTGTGAACAGTCTCCGGTTCCCTCCGTCAAACAGACATCAAAAATGTGAATGCGCTTTTGTGCGATGCCTTCACCAGTTTTCCCTTTGATCGAACTGGGGATTGCGAGATTGGCCCACCCCTTTCCCTTTTCCATTTCCATCCCACCAGGCAAAACCCAATATGATTACATCCCCCTTCCCCCGCCTTAAGAGCTGATCTTTTCCGCAGCCAGGCGAAGAGCGCCGGAATCAGCACACGCAAGCTGTGCCCCTTCTTTTTTTGAGGTAGAAATCACCAATCTCGCCCTTGGCCCGCACGAATCCCCTTTTATCAACCCCTTTTGGTGCTGAAAAATCCCCCCCCCCCCTGCCAGATGAGCGCGAAGATCAAGCCGGTGAGGCAAGTAGCTCTGAAAAAATGGCCGCTTCATAATCCTTCCCCTTTTTCTTTCCCTCGTTCAAGGACTGCTCTTGAGCTTCTTCAAATATTCCGCCAGTAACCTTCTCCGTCTTGGGAACCATTTTTGGGGCCGGGTCAACTCCCCCCCTTTTTTCAGTTGCGGGTAAATTTATTACGCGCGTTCTTTCTGTCTGTAACGGCGGTGCAAGTCGGCGAAGTTCCCATGCACAACAACATTGAACCCCTTCTTTTTCCCTTTCGCGTGGTTCGGATCAACAATCAATCGAGCGTCGGGACCGACTGATCCCGCTCCTCATCCCGACAGCACTCCCAGAAACGTGCTGTACATCCATTCTCCCCCCCTCCCTCTTTGTTTTTGGGCGCAAGTTCCTGAAAGAGCGTTTTGAATCAGTCTAAGTTTTTCCTGCAATCTTTGATGCAGGCCAGATTCCTTTCCCTGAAGTGTGATCATAATCGGCTAATTAGTTCAGTCATCACTATGAAAGTTGACACGCTTCGGCCTGGCCCCAAAAGAAAAGTGGGGTCAGTTCCAACTTGTAGCCCTCCCCTTTCGTTTTTTTTCCGGGTCTGTTGCACATCAAACCGACTTGCTTTCCACATCAGCGCCGATTGCACTGGATTGCCTCCCCGCTTCCCTCGTGATTGGGCCAGGCTTTAAACAGAACGTAGGAGTGTCAGCGCCCCCACTGGATTATATCCCTCTTTCACCAAGTTAAACTGCGAATTTACCTTCTTTTCCCCTCTTTTTTCATCCTCTCATTAAGGAGAATAATCGCCCGCAACGTCAGTCCTCCCCCCCTCCCCTCCGATTATGCTTGCGCGTTTCAATCCCCCCCTTTCCCCTCCCCTCTTCTCTTTCTCGGTCGAACAGAGCGTAGCCCAGCGCAAAGGCCCCTCCCTCCCTCCCCTCCCCCCTCCCCTCCAATTCGATATAGCGCGCGGTTCTGCCCACC
>Ga0179591_1255526_pt1 | contig 17260 bp, 17 predicted proteins | sample CZOMad2_1_08_16f_FD_182891 | JGI IMG/M metagenome (GOLD analysis project Ga0179591, IMG submission 182891) | Vadose zone soil fungal communities from Angelo Coast Range Reserve, California, USA - CZOMad2_1_08_16fungal (PacBio error correction) | ecosystem: Environmental > Terrestrial > Soil >... | reverse complement strand
TGCCTCCCAACTCCTAATTCGAGGCGCGTACTACTACTAGGTGTTGAGCTCTGATCCCCAATTTAAACCGCTACGTGAGCAGTTTTTTTTGTGTTACACCCTCCTGACAGGGCGGACCCGACGTTTCCCGGCGATCGTACCCCGAATGCGACGATACGCGAGAACTGCGACATGGCGGTGTCGCTCCTTCCTACTGGCCTGTTCGGTACCCAACTTTCCCTCAATTTCCAAACGGCCCCCCTTCTTACTATGCCCAGCTCGCTTCAAGAGAATCTGCAGTAGCCTGTTTACCCGTCTAGAGGCGGTTTGTGGGCGGCTCCCTTTCAAGCACAAAGGAGATTCCGATCTGCGTTTCCAGGAGACCAGACGTCGTTTTCAGACTCTCCCTTTCGACCTCTCGTTAAGAGTGATTCCAGGCTTTTGTGGCCACGCCACGAATAACCGCGCCCGAACCATCTAAGCTTACAGCGATTTTACCAGTCGAGACAAGCTGGCTAGTAGTGTTCAAAGGGGACAGCCCGGGTACTGCCATTATATTCGTTCGCCCTGTTGTTTGAGTGATGGGACCCCTGATCTAGCTAAAAACTCTGACCACGCCGATAGGACATAGCTCGTATTTCTCCAAATTCTCTCGGATGGTATCCCCTCCAGCCGGGGCAGGAAATAAACTAAATGAAGGGATGACTCCGCGATAGGCAGTTAACCGAGCGAGCCTTTTACTTTTTTAGTGTTTCCAGAGCGTGTATTTCGAAGAGGAATTCGCGTCCTACCCCCGCCCTGGTGTCTACGACTTCCCCGCTCCTCAACCATCCACCGTTCAGGGCTTACCTATCACGCACCAGCGCCTGCCATGGAGTCGCACAACCCAGCCCCCCCCACTAACAACCCGGCCCCACCGACCAAAGAGAGGATTCCCACAAGGGGACAAAAGGCAGACCCCATTACCCCACCCCACGCCCGCATCCAGCCATGGGTCACACCCCCTCCTGAGAGAAACGCGACAGAGCTCCCACCGACCCTATTCGACCGACCACCCCCACCCACCCTCCCCCCCCCCCCCCCCCCCCCACCCCACCCTCACCACCCAAGATCTCCACGGAGTGGGATCAGAGCACCCCTGAGGAGCGCATAGGTGTAGCGACCCCCAGCCGCTAGGAAATGTGATAAAGAACCGCTTGCTCAGAGACACCAAGATACAGATGGGCCCCCGATCATATATGATTAAGGTCCTTGGCTGGAGATCAGGAAAGCTCCTATTTTGTCGGGTCTTGTGGCGGGAACGGACGGGACATATAAGATGGGTAGTGCCTCTGCCAATCTACTGGTTACGATTCCTTGAGTCCGGATAGTAGTGGAACTAGCAAGGATGATTTCCCCTTTACACTAATGGGCTTCTACGAGATGCCTGGCCATTTCGTCTTTGTAACGAACCGTGGCGGTGCAACCTTTCAAGAGGATCTGAGTCAGCAGCGAATGCGGTTTTGGGCCGTAGTTCTAGCTTGCTACGTCTCTTCGGCGTGATCTCTACGCTTCCCGTTCCTCCTTGAGGGTACTTAGAGTTAGTCCAGTAAGGCACACAGTGCAGGGGGGAGAGGATGAGGGGTATTCCTTTCTGGTTCCAGGTTCCCCCCCCCTAAACCCCCCCCCCCCCTCCCCCCCCAAACGTTTGTTTTTGCGGGTTCACACCTGGCGCGCGAATAGTGTGTAAGGCGATGTTCTCCCGCCGTTGAAAGAGCGAGTTAGTGTGTGTGTAAGCGCCGGCTTTCTCTTCCTCCGTGTGTTACCGATTTCCGAGAATCTTGTTTACCCCTCCATTGCGTTGGCAGTATTCGGTCCTCAGATAAACTTTGCCTTTTTTCTTCGGAAGATTCGGCTCGCAGATTGAGGTGAATGAGACTTTTAATTTTTTCCCTACCAGTGTTTCTGTTGAAGTAGAGATATAACCGAGAGAGCCGCTAGCACTTGGCATCTTTCCGCCTATCGGCGGGTTTTTGGGAACGACCGAGACGTACACAGTCGTGTGGGATTGCGAGTCGAATATTCTCGAAGCTTCCCAAGAGGCACCCTCTTTCACAGCGCCGGCGCTTCAATAGAAACGCCCCATCTTGCCGGTCGCCGATCGGTCCTTTCTCTGACAGCTCGTACGTTTTGCCCCTCCCCCCCTACGAGCCCCTCTCCCCAAACGTCCCCAGCTCCGACCCGTGGCCCTCTCTGACTGGCCGACATGAGTACCCCGTTACAGCACTGACCACAGCACTGGCCTTCGCGATTTCGCGATCACGTACATGCGCACACCGATCCTGAGTCTCAGATCGGACCCTAGTCCCGTGCAACGTCAAGACGTTCTTGACCAGAACTTGGCCGAAACCATAGACTACCTTCCGAGAGCCTTTCGAGGGCTTCTAAGGACACTTTTCGTTTTCCCAGCCTACTTTTGACACGAGATTAGACGTGACCGCGACCTCTATTTCGCGATCCCTTTCCCAACCCGTCGCTCTCTCCAAGTCGGATCCAAAGAACAAACGCCACCCGCGTGACGAAAGTGCACTTTTACGGACCCACGACCCCGCAGGTCGCCGGATTCGACCAACTCTGGATCGGCTAGAAGGCCCCCCGGTTCGGGATTTACCTTCCCAGATTCGCTCCTTAACTGAACACGCTCGCGCAGTCATCTGCCCGAGCCCCGAGTAGATTTTGGCCTTTCCTCGCCCCGGACTCCGCTCACCTTCCGCGATCGCCTCCAGGGCGCTGTGCTTGTTCTTGCGAAGAGACCGCCAGGCGAGGACGTCACTCTTACTCCCTGCTTGTGATGTTGGCGTGCGGCGTTCAGCAAACACTGTTTTACGTTTAAGCCCCAATTAGAACACTCCTGGACTGCCCCGCATCTGCACGCTCTGATTAAAGCGGAGTCGCCGCCTTTATCTTTCAAGGCGCCTTTGCATTCCCCCCCAGGGAGCTGAACCCCATCCGATAACGGGCTGAGTAGGCCCCCCCTCTTGAGTCCCTTGCCCGACGTGATCCAGTTGTGAAGACACCCCCCGCCATATGCGGTCCCAATACCTACAACGCGCAAGACCTTAGTACGACCTTCTCCGCAGTTGCACGACGAGACCAATCGGCGTAGAGTAGTGATTTTTCGCCAGGTGCTCCCGGTCGTTTAGTCGGTTATACACCCGCGTGCATTAATGATGTCATTTACCGTGTAGGAGGGTCGGTCTGCCTTTTTAACACGTTCGTGCAGGGCCCGCTCTTTTCTTGAATGCAGGTTTCGAGAATTCCTTTTCCTCCACCGCCCCCACACCTCCTTTTCCTTGATCCCCCTACTAATCAGTCCCTTCGTTTCGTCAGCCGAGCGTCGGAACTCCTTTGACAAGTTGCCTGGCGGAGTGCTGTTCAGTAGAAACAGTGCCCCCCCATGTAGTTCTTTCGACCCCGACAACGTCATTCTTCCGTACGAGCTCGAATGTAATTGATGTTTTCTTTGACTGCCCTTCCCTTCTGACTCCTTTTTTCTTAACGCACGGTATGCGTGTGTGAAAACCCTCCCGGTCGCGATATTCTTGTCGCAGCGCCCCCTCCTGTCCCCGGAGTAGATCACAGTCGTACGCCCTTGGTCTGCGTAGTGTCCGCCAACGACCTCTACTTGCGCGAGCGAACGCGTATGATAGAAAAGACCCCCCTGCTTCGGAGCCGTAGACCCAGATCCAGTCTTTCATCTTAGGTCCCCCTCATTTCCTGTATCCCTCCCGTCGAGATCGGCAGTCCGAGCGTTCTTGTCCGGTGTAGCTTGTTCACTAGCTACTATCCGGCCTTCCCCAACACTCGTGGATCATGACCCTGAGAAGGTGCCCGTGAGAAACCCGGTCGTGTTACGGCACGTTGAGCTCGATCCTGAGTAAGCGTCCAGTTATATTGACCTCCTCCTGAAGAACACTGATCAAGAAACCACGGCCAGAGTGTCAGAGTCTTTCCGATCGACCATTAAACCCCCACATCTACATGAACCAAATGAGTGTAGCAGCGTCTATAGATTCTCGACTTCCCTTCGGGACAATCTGTCGTTATGATTACTAACTGACGTGAAGCTTAAGTCCTTGAGCCGGCTAGCTTCGGAGACGAACGGGTAACCATTCTCCCGCCTTCCCCGCGCCCGCACCTGTCCTCGATCTCCTGCTTGTCATCGGACGTCCTCTACCCTTCTATCGGCCCGCACGAGCCCCAGTTATTCCATAGGCAACTCCCCCTCGCATGATTTTCTCTCGTGCTACCTTCGTCCCGCCGTCTCCCCCCCCGAATTTCCGTCGCCGTCCCTCATATGTTCTGTTGACGAAGATGAGCCGTCTACAGCTTTCCGGTTTCGCGTGCTTTCGTGTAGTTGGTTGGTTCACAGGGAAAGCTTAGTTCGACCCGGCGCCAAGGTTCCGTGTCTTCGACGTTCTTTTGTCGCCAAGACCATCTAACGCGCAACTTCCGTTGAAGTTCGACATCGCCTCGTTCCCCCCGAGTCGAGCTTGCCACGCATCGCGCCGGGTCATAGTTGTCCTGCTGCCAGTTCGACGAATTTGCTTTTCCCCGGTCCGTCCAGATTCGGCGCCGAAGGATTGAAGCAGAGTTTATTTTCTTCGCCCCACTGGTATCAGAGATCACTCGCCGGATCCTACACCGACCTCTTGCCCCTTTTCTTTGATGATATTCTTCCCCCGGAGCTCAGCGCCGTGCCCAGATCACTGGTCAGGCGGAAGTCGAGCTACTTGACCCCCCGCCGCTGCGTCTAAACACGCGAATCTGTGTTCTCTGAGCCCCCCCTCGCCGAATTTTCCCCTTGAGTTCCTCTTGTGATGGACGTACGTATTCTGTCTGCGCCCCCCGTTCAGCACTCACAACCACAAGACAACCTTGACCCTCAGCACTTCGCACGTGCACCTGAATGGCGTGGATAGTTCGGATTCACCCCGGCCGTCAGGCCGTAACGTAGTCCTTTCCGTTAGATGGATCCCCCGGCCAACCACAGTTAGCTCGCTTTTTACCGGTGGAGACCCAGGTATGCTCAGGGTATCTTATGGCCCCCCTTCCGTTGAATAGGTATTACCCCAAAGGTGACCCGAAACTTGACAGTCGTCATAGTTCCGATCTGTCTTTAAGTAGAGTCGTGACTCCGGATAGCGGACCCCCTGCGCGCCCGGAGGCTGCAAATTTAGTCGTCCGAGTTCTTCTTTCGTTGCAACTCCGGCTGACCGGCTAGCATTTTTTTTCGTACGCCCCATGAATTCCCGTTCGGCTTTGGCCGTAGCGGCATTAGTTTTGTTCAGTCGAAGGGCGTCCCTGGGCTTTTTTACTTTTTTCGTTCGGTGTCTCGACCCTTCGACGCTCAAGTCACTTGAGTCTTTCCTTGATAGAGGTGAACAGAGGTCCATTTTAGCCTTTCTGAATCGAAGCCTATCTTTGGGAAGTCGACGCTGGCTAGGTAAGCGACCTTAACAGTTTCTCGTAGGTGGTGGGTGATTTTTGCTCAGCAAGAGGTGGTGAGGCTTTGCTGCCGAAGGGTACGATAGCCGAGAGGCCGCTTCGTCGTCGCCAAAATGCGTCATCGGTTCCAGAACTCTTCGCATCGACCGTCCCTCTCTGTTGAACGACCCTTTTGAGACTTCTCTCCCGTTATACTTCTTAGTATAAATTCTTCCCTATCCACTTTTGTTTTGTTTCTGAGATTCTCCCTGACCGGGCGCGTCAGGTCGCTTTTTCCTGAGCGGTCTCTGCTCTGGCCCGACGGGCCTTGCAACATGACTCGTGGGAAGCAAGCCCCTACCGCCTCTCGGCTCGGCGAACCCTTTTTTTTCTCGACATCTACTACTCGTGAGCCCCCTCTCTTCCTCCTCCCCTTCCCCCTCCCTTACCACCCATCCCCCCCCCCCGCCCCACGCCTTCTCACGAAACCTCCCCCCCCCCCCCCCATTCCCCCCCCTCTCCCAACTCACCGCCCAGCTAACCACCCCCCAGCCTGTCAACGCCCCCTCCGCCCCTCTCCCTCGGCCCACCCCCCTCCCCCGCCCCCCCACCCTCCCTCCCCCCTCCACACTCCTCTCTCCCCTACTCTCCCCGCTCTCACCCACCCTCTCCTCCCCACCCCCGCTCGCCCACCCTTATCTCTCCCCCTACCCGCTCCCCCCCCCACCGCATACCCCTCACCCCCCCCGTTCCCTCCACCCCCCCTCCCCACTCCCTCAGCCTCGCCCCCCTCCCCCTCCCCCCCACGCACCTCAACTCCCTCCAGCCCCCAATCTCTCTTCCACCCCCCCCCAAATCCCATGTATTCGCCCCCCCCCCCCCAACCCCCTATGTCTACCCCCCCCGTGACTCCTATCACCCCCCCCAAACCCCCCCCTTCTTCCTTCCCCATACCCCCCCCACCCTCCTTTTGCCCCCCCCCCTCCTCAATACACCACTCCCTCCATTCTCTCCCCCCCTTCCCCGATTTGCCCTTCCCTTGCCACATCCCCACCCTTCCCCCAACCCCCCCCAATCATACATCCCTCACCCCTACCCCCGTGCCTAACCCGAGCACCACCATGCGAAAACTTTAAGCTGGTACAAGGTAGTGCTGACTAGAGCCAGCGCGTCGACTTACATCCCTCGCACGGAGACTTATGTGACAGTTTCACCCCGCTATGCAAATATCATCGGGGAAGGACAATGTTTTAGTCTCCCAGGTCACGGCGACCTCCCATAGCTACCCCCCACACTTCACGACCGTCCTAGCTACATAAGTGAAGGTCACCCTATACGCCCCTGAACCCAGCCTCGTGAGTCATTGTAGTACGATCCCCAGGCCTATAAGTGTCCACAACTTCGTGCCCGCCTACTGAAGTAACGACTCTCCTACGCCTACAGTTAGCCAGGCTCTTTGAGACCCCCCTTTCCCGCCTCTTAGTACTTGACGGCCACTGAAGATATAGTTCCCCCGATTGACGAATTCCCGTCCACCCTGTTACACGGGTGATTTCTAGTGCCTCTGGACCTCCTTTTTGGTCACCCAGTCTCCCGCGCCTCTTCTACCTTGGATCTCCACCTTTCCCCCAGGGGACGGCGTCTACCTGTCATGTGACCATCTACAAGTACCTTATCTTTACGGTGCCCATTCAAGGGTGCCCTCGTCTTTTTCAGATTCACGCCCCCCTTCAAGGCACCGTCTACGTGGGCCTGGTTGTGACTACCGAGTGGTTTTGTGGTGAACGCTTGTCTGATACGTACTGGCATAACAATGGTTCTCCAGTTCTGAGGATTGTTTTTTTTCTTTCTGTCAATGCAGTAGGCCTCGTGCTGGTACATTCGCGCTTTGCTTGCGAGCTCGACTTCTGACTAAACGGGCCTATCATGCACTGTCGATGGAGACGTAAGCTTTACCCCCATCCTGGCCTAGTTTTGTTCCATGCTTTTTCGTTCTTCGATGACCCTGGTCTCCGCCCCCTCCCAACTCTCTTGAGTGCCTTGCGGGCAGAAATAGACGTGTCTGGCCAACAAATCCGTACTTCGCACGATGACCCCCTGTTTCCCTGCTTATCGAGGTGCAATATAGCAGGGTCGGTTTCCGTTCGATTGACCTTCCATCAAGCGACCGGTCTAGTCGGCGTCCCCTGCAACGGACAGACACCTACCGAACGCGACGGTTCCCGCTCCCTGTAGTTAGACAACCCACTACCCCTCCCACCCGCCGAACGAATGACCCTGAACCGTTCCCTTAGTACGCACTTTTCGAGGTCTCCCCCCGGCGAAGTTCTTTCTGTGTACGGGTCCGCAACGCGTCTCTTTTTTTTTGTACGCTGCTTCTTAACCCTTTGTTCTAGTGCGTGCCGATAGCGAGACGTTTTTCTCCTCATCAGACACCGCTGTCGACTAGAAAGGCGCAGTACCGTAGAGAAAGCGAAGCCTCCCTCCAGTCCAGATTCCCCGGACTTTACTTTCCGGTAAACAATGCCCCGTGCCCCCACCACAACCAACCCCAATTCCTCGGTTGAGTCCGACGCGTCTCTAGTATGCTACCCTTGTTTACTTCGCAGTTTCAATGCTCCTAATCCCGCGGCCGAGCTCGGTCCCCTACGTTTTGTTATTCGTCTTCTAGTCGGCGGCTTCTCCTACAACGACCCCGAATGAAGCAGATCTTGAGCTCACGTCAGTTCACCCTGTGCGGCACCGGCGCGGTCCTCGGACCTGTCCACGATTTTGTCTGAAGGACGGCTATTCCGGTTCCAACACCGAAGACGGCTCCCCCCTGCCATGCGCTCTATCCGATCAAACTTGTCCCCACGTCACGGAACTCTTTCCGCCCGAAGTGGGCTCTAATGCTACGACAGTTCGCGGATTATGTGATCTCCCCCCTTTATCTCTTCTTCCCCCGACCGCTACTTAAGGCTGGTATTTTGCCCCTTCCAGCCTGACCGAGGCGCAAGCGACTAGGTTGTTTTGTGTACCCATCCTGACCATGAACGTCTCATGTCTTGTTGTGCACCAAGCCTACAACTTTGCAACATGATTTTTTCCGGAGCAGACGATCACCGAATTCTCAGCTTCTCTACGATCCGTCGACCTTTCTGGTTGTGGTCGATCCGCACGCAATTTTCACTTGCGCGACAAAGCAAGGTACAGGCCCCCCGCCCCCTTGCTCCGACCCGGTCCAGGCGGCTCCTCTACGGAAGTCAGTCTGAGGTTACAAGGCTACGTTTTGCTTTTTCCTTTCGACTCTCATGGGTCCTTCGATTTTGTCCCCGTTAATTCCACGGACGAGCGTTTCTTCGCCGGACGACGTTTCGACTCAGAAACAGACCGTTAAGACAGGACAACGAGATCCAACCCGCGAAAGAAATCCTTCAACTCGATAATCTCGACGATGTCTCTCTTTCTGTGTGCCCTTTAGTCCACTACGTCGGCGATACGCTGATCTTGTTGGTAATGTCTGTTAACAGACTATACCCCGTCCCCCCTCGCCACTAGATCGGTAAATCGCGGGCATCATTTGCCTACCGAGACCATTTCCCCACCCGTCTTTTCCCACAGCCGTCCAGGGTGATTGGTGGAACCTAAAGCTTGCCGCGGCGCCGGCGGCGTCCCTGCCGTTCCTAGCCAGCAGATCCCCCTCGTGCAAGGGAAGTTGCCCAGGACGTCTTCCCACCAGGAATTGGACCCTCCCTTTCTTGTTGCGAATAGGCCGCGCGACCACCCTCAACTCCGGGCTGATTTAGAGACCCTATCACGCGCTTTCGTGGAGAGCAAGCCCCCAGACTATCCGTGTCCCTTCCCCCGATCCCGCGCCGAGTGAGAGCGACCTCTCTCAGTATCCCGGTCCGACATACGTCAGGTTGATACATCAGATCTTCGCGATGCCTCGTGATGACTCCGGGACAGGTGTCTCCGAACCGGTCTGGCTCGGACCGTAGATGTGAGTTCAATTTTAACGATAGACCCTTTGATTTTCCGATAACGTTCTGAGTGCTGTTTTCTTTTGGGCGTGAGGACCCTGAACAATTCTCGCCCTGTATGTTCGTGATCTCTCGAGCGGTTTCGACCGGCAATTCCTCTCATCGGGTCCTCCGTGACATTTCCCCTGAAGCCCTTAGGATCAATAAGGTGTACGAGACTGTTCTGCTCGGGCCCAACGCAAGAGTTTTAACGAATTGTGTTCGCGCATCCCCCTGGCTACACGGTGTTTTGCTCCTGTCAGTGATCTTATTGAGAGTCCGTGATTCTTGATCCGGTTCTTCGTTACTCGAAGGCGTGTACAGCCGCGTTTTAAAGGCATCGGCCCCTCTTCCTCCCCCCTCTGGTCGCGTCTGCGAGCTGGTTTTGTCGATTTATCCCTCGGAACAGTATCTTCAGACCGTACCTGATCATCAGCGAACCGCGCAACTCCGGTCGTTCCGTCTTGAACTCTTGTTCTTCTCGTTCTTCTGTGGACGATTCAGCTTCCTCTGTTTAATCGTTCCGTCACCGTTCGCGGACGTTTGTATTGGGAAGGTATCTATCCCACCGCCGGACCCCTTTCTCCCCGATTACTCTTCGCCCCCCCCCGAGCGCCTGATATCTCCTTCTTTTCACTCCTCCGTTGTTGTGTTTTTTCTCGATCTATCACACGGCCCCCTCGCTCGCCATTCCTGAGCTATTCATGGCTGTTTTCCTTCCTGGTTAACGCGCATGTACCGCTTTTTCCCGGTGACCCTTCCCTGAGGAAGGAACAAGACCATCCCTTCAGTAGTCCACGAGCCCGAGAAACAGCCTCGCGCGATCCCCTCACCCTGCCCTTTGAAGCTCTCAGAATCCAGGCCCCTATCTGCTCTCAGTGCCAGTCGCCCCCTGACCTCGACGCCCCGCTCAAGCGACCCCGCCTCCATTGCCCGAGGCCTTTTGCGAACGCGCCGTAAGCCCGGCTCTTAACAGCCCCGTCCCCCGATACCCACTCACGGCGTGGTCGCTTAAGAAGCTTCGGCGGTGCCCCACACGAGGCGTTCGATCCCCTCTGAAAAGAGTCTTGACTGCAACTCCACGCTTGCTGTCCCACCGCGACCGAGCATAACAGCGCGAACTCCCTCGTAGTGATGACTCCTGCTCCTCAGGTGCCTGTCAGTTAATGCCGCGAACGTATACGTGAAGGAGTCACCTCCGCTATCAATAACAACCCGCCGGCCTGCAGAAAAAGAAACGCCACGAAGAGAATTTCCCGCTCGCCCCTACCCTTCATGTCAAGAGTATCTTCGAAAAGCTGGCGTCCCCCCACTGATAGTCCCCCAAAGGTTCGGGATCACCTTTCACTATTAGCCCAGATACCAGAACCCCCCCCTGATTCCGCTATGGGAGCGAACAGAAGTGATAAGCGGAGAAAGCTAGCCGGAGCGCTCACCGGTGGATAGCCTTGCAACTGGTTGAGAGGGCTTGATGCTGCTTTTGTGCAGACATGTCAGGTATCCCACCTTAGTAGCAAGGGAATGTCGGTGATTGTTGCCGGCTACGGATCCATATTCAAACCCTTCGGGGTAATAATTCCTTCTCCAGAAAGAGCCGGTCCCCCCCTCACCATGACATTTAGCGATGGTCTTGCTATATCGCTCATTATCCTCATTCGTTCGGCTGCCTCCCCCCCTTGCGTAGTTAAGACCTCCCAGTAAGGTTCGACCAGCCTCGGACCGATCTAGTGCTGACACTTTCCTCCAGATCAGTTTTCTCCCAACCAACGTCCCGAACTATCTTCCGCTCCGAAGGTCAGGCCCATTCACAGAGCCATCTGGAGAGTCGTGATTCCTATGCTGGACAGGGTGCCAGACTGGGTTCTACGTGAGTGACACCTCTCGGCGTTACACTGGTAGTCCTTTTGATCGAAACCCTTAGGTCTTCGGGACAGTCTCGTTGAAGTCCGAATGTGCTTCGCTCCACAGAACATTCTGAGACGCACTGCAACAACGCCGCGTCTCCCGGTCTCCCCTTCCTACTGTCTCAGTGGGGGACTGGCGAGCTTTTTTCGTGACGGGGTTAAGTTGTCCTTTTCTTTCCCAAGTGTCGTTTTCTCGAACAGGACCATACTCCGTCGGTCCGACAAGACCAGGTCTCAGTTTCGGCGCTTTCCGGTGATGGTCACTCCTCAGCCAACTCTCCACGTACCGGGTAGGGTTGTTGCACTCCTATAGAGGACTATCTTGCTACCAGACGCCCCCCCCCGAAGTAGATACTCTTCCTACCAAGTACGTACTTCACCTCAAAGGAACCTTGATCCCGGTCTCTATTTTGAAACTAGCCTGTGTCGAGCCCCCAGACTCACCTGGTGTCGGAGACCTCTAGCTCCTCTAGCGTCCAGGTTTTGCCGTTCCCCCTTTCTTTACCAATACAGGGAGACCTCGAGCAATATGGTTCGTTTGTTTTTATGAAGGAGAGCCCGAGCGTTGCCTTTCGCCCCACCAATCGGGATAAGGTACATCCCTATCAGGAGCCTGGTTGAAGGATGTCTTGTTTAAAGGGACGGTGTTCTATACATCTGCTCAGATCCACGACGTCTCGTAAGAACGCAGAGGACCGACCTGGACAGCTAATAAAAACGCCCTCGCCTCAGCCTCCCTTCTAGGGAGGATTCCCCCCCCTGACAACAAATGCCGCCGTCACCCCTGTGCCGCCCTAGTGATTCTCTTTTTTCCCTTCCTTCCCTCTTCCGCTGAGTTTTGCTTTTGTTACCCTCCCTACCATTACCCGGTGAATTTTGTTCGTGTCTTGATCGCTCTTCCTCTCGCGGGACATGTCTCCTTCGCTTCGTGACGCTTCTGAGCGTCCTTGCATAGTCCCCCCGTCCCTTCAATCGATTTTAACCCCTCTCCCCGAAGGTCGATCTACTGCCATCCCTCGCTTTGCTCCGAACTCTACGCCGCGTACCAAGCCGAGCACAGCCGTCCCCAAGATCCCTCGCATCAGTTCCCCCGTTCCCCCCAATTTTGACGCCCCGTCGACTTTCCGTTTCTGTCTTCTGATTGTTTCTGAACGAAAGCGTTCTATTGTTTACCTTTCCTTTTTTATCTCTTGTCTTTTCCTTTTTTTTTCGAAAAGAAAGCGACCCCCCCTTTCTCCGTTCTTTTTATGACATCGCCCCTCGTGCGTTTCCGGTTGAACGTCCGATCTACGTATCTTTGTCCTTCGCCGCCGACCTTTTTTTTTCAACGACCAACTTACCCCGAGTCGGTCCGCCGGCCCCTTGGAAGTCCTCGGATTGGCTCTTTCTTAACCCATTTCCTCCTACCTCATACTTTGCGGCGCTTTCCGACTTTTCCAGATTATTCTCATGGCTCAGTAGCTCCGCCGACCTTGCTCTTCTATGCCCGGGTCTCTAAGTCGGACGCCCCCTCCTCCCCCGCATCACGGAGACCCAGCCCCCCTCCGCTCTTGAGTATGGTTGAGCCCACCCTACGAAGCCCCTTCCCCTCCTCATCCCCGCTTTGTTTCTGCAACGTATTAGTACTGCCGTTACAGCCATCCAACCCCCTCGTTTTCCAAAAAAATGATAATTCTAACTTTCCGGTTGACTTTGAAGGATTGCTAGTTAGCCTTGTTCCCACAATTGCTTTGGTCCCCTGCATTCCCTCTTCTGATTTTTATGGATCACCACGAGACAAGGTCCTGCCTCCGTCCTTTTTTCACCTTTTTTGAGATAATTTCTGGTCCTAGCCTCTGTGACGTCGGTCCCTTTCATTAAACTTGTTCAAGGGGGTGGCCTTTTCACCCAGCCTTTCATTCTTTCGGGTGCAGATCTTTTTTGCCCTTCTCCAGTGACGAAGGCTAATTCTTTTATGAGAGGAATGGCTTCGACCCCTTTAGTAGTAATAGTTAGAGTCTTTTTTTCCGAATGAAGGACAAGTTCTTCTGTATTTCGTCCCCTACAACCTTCCTTCTTATGGACGTTTCCGTAGAAGTGCCCTTTTCTTTCACCTTTTAGCCTGACTGAGGCGGCAATGTGAGATTTTTCGTTTCGGCGTGAAGATTCCTTACAGCTTAACGACCCCTTTTGTTCTGTGCGAGGTTTGCATCTCTCTTTATTCGCACCACTTTCAGAACGATTTCGCGACTTTTTCAGTCCTTAGATTTTGATCGACTCCAACTACCTTTTTTTTTCTTCGTCCCGAGAGGTGCTGTATAGTCGTCGCTGTAAGCTTCACGATAGCCTCTTTCTTTATTCTCTCCATGGTTTAGAAGAGTTGGCTCTTGTCCGTTTTCTGTTTGATCTGTTATCTTTGAAAGGTAACAGTAGGGGCTCCCTTCCCCTCCTTTCCTCTAGAAGCGACGCTTCCCTTTCTCCCGCTTTGTTCTTTCCTTCATCTCGTTTGTTGGTTTTCAGATCCTCTACTCTCCTGAAGGCAGATGAAGTGTTTCACCAGGAGTTCCGTGCGAGTCCCGACGGGCCCGTTCCCCCCCCTCTTCTTTGTCTCTACGAAGCGCTTTTTTGCCGCGTCTCTCAATCCCGACCTCTACTCCCTCGTCGCACCTTTCCCTATCTAACCCCTCCTCTTCCTTTAAAATCATCTACAGCGCGTCGCAGTCTCGGTCGTTTGAGAAAGGAATCTACTCACCCTTTTCTCACGGGTTTGGTCCTTTTAGCGAGAGTTCCTCTCCGCACTCCTCCGAAGAGATCAACCATAAATCTTTCCCTTCCTAAATTATGTCAAGGCTACGTCCCCACCGCCTCTCCTTCTCTTCGTCCTTCCTCCAAAGGAACGAGACTTCCCCAGTCTTTTTCACCTACTACTCTAAATCCTAGTTTTTTCGACCCTGCGAGCGAGAATAGCATCCCAATACGACGGCAACTTTCCCCTCCCTTGCCTCGGTTAAGGTTAACCTGCTCCAAGTTTCTTTCATTTCCGTGGACTTAACATGCCTACCGCTCAAGCTGATGGCTCTCCCAATCAAAGAGGTTGGTTTTTTTATAAAGATACCCAGTCATTGGTTACCTTCCTTCCCCACTGCCCCTTATTTTTAATTTTTCGTCACCGATCCCTCCCCCCCCTAAGAACGCGAGTGGGTTTTTTCCCCTGATTTCGGGGTGCGTGAGGCATCCCTACGCCTACATTCCTAACACGATTTTACCATTTCTTTGGAGACTGTGGGATCACTCCTATTAGAGGTTCTGGTTAAGCTCTTTCCTTTGCGAGCCCTTCTTATTTGATCTCCTTTCCCCTTTCTCGCAATCGAACCTTTTTGCGCTCTGACTTTACATCTAATGGCACGGGTTTTTTCCTTCTCTCTTCTTTCTAGTCTTCCCCTTTGGGTTCTCCCCCGCTCCACTAGCTTCGCACTTTTTTGGCAGTCCCTCTCCTTTTTCTGCCACCCTTTAGGCATTTTTCGCGATAGACGGTGGAAGCTCTCCCGTAGTCCCTTCCCTTTCTTCACTTAAAGGAGCCCTGTCGGTCTTTTCTCCCAGGAATTCCCATCCCCACCCTCCGCGTTCGTTCTCTCAGCCTTTCGTCCTTTCCAAACCACATCGCCCCGCGGCCCCTTTTCTTTCGTCCTTTTCCTTTGTACACCTTTTTAGGTCCCTGGCAGGATTTTATGCTCATGTCTTTTTTCTATGGTGCTCCCTGGTTTCGCTAAGAGACTGGCCTTGCTTAAAGATAGAATCGGTGTCTTTCTTTGTTCCTCTCTCGCTGCAAGGAAGGAGCCGCCCCTCCGCATCTTTCTAATGATTCTAGTTCCCCTGTCGCTAGACTCCTTCCTTCCCCCTGGCACTCAAACCGAACTCCAGCCCCTTCCTTCCACCTTTAGTAAAAAGACGAACGCTTTCGTCCCCTCTTTCAGTCCGAACGCAGATCACTCCTTCTTTACACGCTGGCGGGACCCGTAGAAGTTACGTGTCCATCCCCTGATTGGCCTCCTTTCCTATAAGTCTTGTTCACTGCCCGGCGGGTCTGCGGCGAGAAGTCCTCTTCTTCCTCATATAGAGTTCCCCTGAAATTTACCCAGAACGGCTTCCCCCCTGCGAAGAGAAAGATCTTACCCTTCCCCCTCGTTTGCGTACGCATTCTTCTCTTTCTTATCTACCAAACTCTGCCGGCCATCGATAGCTCCCCCTTCTGGGCTAACAGGTTCAATCACAGGCCCCTCTTGACTTTTCCGCCAAGAACGGCTCCCCACCCTTTTCTGGCGTGTTCCTCTTTAGTGATACATCCCCTCGACGTGAAGCAGGTCGTTTTATCTTGAATTACATCCCCGTTCCCACCTGGTGTTTAGAGGTACGCTACTGCTTTCCCCGGGTGTGCAGGATTTTGCGACAAATTCCATACGCTCCCTCCTTTTTTGCCCCCCTCCTCCCCCTTGCTGAAAATGAGTTCGCCCTGCCCCCCGCTACCCAAGACCATTAGCTCTTTAAGAGAAATCACCCTGGTCGTTTCCGATCTCAAAAGGGCTTTCGGCTAACGACCAAACTCGACAGGGCACCCCCAGGACCAAATTCCCCTTCCTTGCTCTTCAGCAAGCTAGGCGTTTTTGAGTACCCCCCTAGAAGAAGACTCTTATTGTCTTTCCCCCCTGCTACGGCTTGGTGTCGTGCGTTTCTTCTCCTGGGGCTTCTCCAAGCAACCCTTTCGCCCAAGCCTCTTTTGCCCTTCTCCCGAAGATTTCGACCTCACTTCGCCCGTTCTTCCCCCCCGATAAGGCCTTTTTTCGAGATCACCAGAGACCCTCAGCACCTCGATCCTTTCCTTTTGTTCTAGCCTTTCCGGTTAACGTTTTTCCGGTCGTCGCGCCTTTGCTTCGGTCTTGTTAGTGATGGGATTTCTCTCGTGTCTCCCCCGTCGGGTTCCCGCGCACAGTCCCCTCGTAGGCACGACGACGGTTGTTCACCTCATTGGTTGCCCACCGAGAGATCTTTTCATCGGTCGCCGTCGCTTCCTTTTCCTGGGCCGGTTTTCTTTCCTTGTCTTTGAATTTCGTAATCCTGACCAGGTGTTGCATGAAGCGTCTCCTCACCCCCTGGTTTCTACGAGGAAGAGAGTCAGGCATGTGTCTTTTTCCTCCTCCAAGCACTTAAGATACTGGAATTTGATTTCTCTTTTGAGTCGAGACCTCCTGAGATCTTTCCTTCCCGACCTTGTTTTTTTTTTTTTCTCCGATTTTTATCCCCCCCGCGAAGATCTTCGAAGACGTTTTCTTTTTCTTCCCTCGTTTTTACTTTTCAACGCCGGTTGAAGATCCTACGATTTGAAAGATGTTCCCCCTCCCGACTCACATCCCTTTTTCTGGCATCCTAAAGTTTAGCAGGGGAGTTGTTTCCCAGTCCTGCATTTTTTTTTGTTGGATAGGAGGGGTCGTGATAGAGCGCTTTCGTCGGGCCTTCGCCGCTATTTTTCCGTACCCCAGACTGAAGCTCTTTCTTCCACTATAGGGGATGTCGCGCTTTTGGAGATTGTCGTTTACAGAAAGGCGGGTTGTTTTTTTCCTTGTTTTTTCGCTTTACGGCTCCGTTTTGCGAAGGTGTCTTCCTGCATAGCACCGTGATTGGTCCCTTCGGCGTTCATCATTTTTTCTGATTTTCTTCCCTGGACCCGCATTTTCCTTTTGCGATGGGTAGTTTCTGTCCCTATTCGTGTCATATTTCAGATTTCCCTTATTATGTCTCGAGCCGCCCCGTTTGGTTAGTGTGACTCCCTCGCTAGTGCTAGTGGTGACCATCCCTCAGGAACCTCACCTGTCCTTGTCAATTTAAGTTATTACCCCCTTCCGTTGTAGGTCTTATTCCATTCTTTGCGCGGAT
>Ga0179591_1306823_pt1 | contig 17261 bp, 23 predicted proteins | sample CZOMad2_1_08_16f_FD_182891 | JGI IMG/M metagenome (GOLD analysis project Ga0179591, IMG submission 182891) | Vadose zone soil fungal communities from Angelo Coast Range Reserve, California, USA - CZOMad2_1_08_16fungal (PacBio error correction) | ecosystem: Environmental > Terrestrial > Soil >... | reverse complement strand
ATTGTTTTTTTGCTGGAGTTTTTTCACAAAAACTGGCGGTACCGGCCATAGATCAGTGTACCAATTTTTTTTCTTTCATGTTCTGGACATTTTGCATTTCTTTTGTGTTATGTTTCTTTACGATCCATGTCCTTAGGTTTTCCCCATCCACCCAGTAATTGCTTTCTCGCTAGTTTTGTTCTTTTTTTGCGGCCCCCTGCCATCCGCATTCCTTTCCCCCCCAAGGGGGAACTGAATCTCCCAGGCGACTCTTCCCAGGAACCCCAGTCAATGCCCGTCCTGGAATTTTTGGTTTAGTATTTTTCTTTTTTTTGACGGAAGTCGTTTTAAGCTCTCCCATGGGAATCAGTTTCTTTCGTTTTTTTTTTTTTTTTCTTTGTGCGTTGTGTTCTTCGGTCTTCCCAGGATCTTTGCAGCTTTTTAGGGGACGGACCGCCTAGGGCCCGTCTTATTGGGAAGGTTGTCCTACCGCCTTTGGATCTTATTTCGGTATTACCACTGCATCCCTTTCTTTACCGGACCCTGCTTCGTTTTCCGTACCCCTTGTCACTGTGACCCTTTTCCCCCCCGGTGTTCCCCTTGATTTTTTCCCGCTGCTGACCCGGTTTTCACAAACGGTCCTTGTCCTAATGCCGCTTTTTTTTTTTTTCCATTCAGCTTCCCCACCGAAACCTCCTCCTTCCACCAACAAGCCGACCACCTTTGTTTGCCTCTGTTCTGGTTCACTCTTCTTTCATCTTTGTCAAGCATGCTTTTTTTTCGCTTGATCTTTTTTCGGCTTCGGACTTCCGTTGGCCCACCTACCCCCTGAATTTACCTCTGCCCCCCGGCCACCCCCACCCGTCTTTGGGTGTTGAGCCCCCTTAAAACCCGCCCCCGGCTTCCCCAGCAGCCCTGTCTCTAGGTCAGGACGCCAGTCCCCCCCCTGTTTAATTCGGATCTGGCGGTAGCCATTTTTGATGTCATGCTTGGTCGTTTTTTTTTAAGTCCCCACCCTCCAGGCCAAACGCCGGCGTTGCGTACGCCGGTTCCCACCCCTTTTTGCCCTTCCATCCTTCCATTCCTCACCTTCTTGCAAGGCGGGTTTTATTACCCCGGCGCTTCTTTTGAGACTAGGAAGTTTCAGGTTTTTTTCCCCCCCACCGCGCGTTCATTCCTCACTTTTGGAAATTTCGTTAAATTTTGTCAAGTTGGATTTTTGTTGCCATTGCCTTTGAACCCCTGTCCATACACCTTTTTGCTTTCAACCATAGGGAACTTCACTCTGATGGTTTTTCTGACCCTTGCTCCGTCCTCCAGACCCGCCATCGCCAGTTGTCGTTTCCAATATTTTTTTCTTCGGTCCTTTTTTGATAAACCAAGACCCCCATCCCCCCCATGATCCCCACCCCCAACCCCTTTACTCCCCCTCTTCTCTCCCCCTCGTTGCCCAACGTCCTTTTTGGATGACATCGATATCCCTCGATGAATCAATGGACTAGGCTTGTTCCTCTTTTTGGGTCCTTGGTAAGGCCCCTAGTCTTTGAACTTTTTTTTTTATTGCCCCTCTCGTCCTTTACATACCGGCGAACGTTCCCCTCAATATATTTTTTTTCCCCGTTTTCCCCCCTTAGATTTTGCCCGACTGACCACCCCCAGTCCCGTTTCTCTTGACCCCTTTTTTTTTATTCGATCCCGAACGCAACATTTGGTTTTGGACCTGGATTTTTTTGTATCTCCTTGTATAAATCTTTGCCCCCCTTTCCTTTCTTCCCTTCATTCAAGAAGTCCGTCAGACGGGCCATTTACGCCCCACCAAACCAACCAAGCCCCCGCCTTGATGGCTCTTTTGTTTTTTTTCTTTTGACACATCCTTTCCTTGCTAGGGCGGGCTCCCTGGTGTTTTTTGTGTGCTGGTCCGCCCGGCTCCCTTTTATTGAGAAACCACCCCTCCTTAAGGCGTTACCGACTCAACGATTACATACGCGTCCCTTCTGGAATTTTAGCCTTTACCCCCATTTTCGTTCAACCTGTCTTGATTTGTTTTTTTGCCGGTTTCCGCTGCCACACTTTTTTTTTTTTTTTATTCCTGAGGCCCCTTTTTCTTGTTCCTGTTCGGGCCGCCGATTTTTGTAGTGGGTTTCGCGCTGCCTCCATATTTGTGGACAGTCGAGGTCTTTCGTGTGTGGTTTTCTTGGAGGCTTCGGTCTCTTTTTCTTTGGTACACCTGATGATGAAGCTTTCTTCAGAAGCCTGACTTGGTCTTTTTGGTTTTCTTCCGTTTGATTTTTGTTCTTCCCTCCTCTTCTTTTTTTTTATTGACGATCTCAGGCTAGTTGCTTGGTGCCCTCCCCATCGCCTCCTCCAACCCCACTCCCTTATTTTTACTGAGGAGGATATTCATGGTTATTTCCCCTTTTTGTTGTTTGTTTAGCCCTAATGGATGACCCCTTGTGTATTTTTTTGGCTGTGTGGACCGACCCGCCCCCCTTAGCTGCAGGCGGTTTTCCCCTATTCACCGTATTTCAGATGACCCCTTTTCAACAAACGCCTGTGAAATTCCCCACTGTTTTCGTCTGTATGATCCCCAGCTTTTTTCTACATTTGACCCCAGACTCTTCTTCCGAAGGGTTTCGCAGGGGACACCCCCCCTCACAGGCACTGCCCCAACTCCCTACCCCTCCCTTCAATAGCGAATGGTAGGTTCGTTTTGCCCATTGGATTTGGTGGATTTTAATTTTTTTGGCCCGGTCCCCAACCGGGTTCCCTTGCTCCAAAACCAAAACGTTTTTGCCTTTCTCCAAATTTTTTCCCAAAACCCCTCCACCGACTTTTGAACAATTTTGGGCCCGGTCCCCGTAAGGCGAGGTGCCTCTTATCTTTGATTCGGACCCCCATCCCTTTTTTTCTCATTCCAGTATTTCCTTTACTGGAGGTGAAGTAACATCCACTCAACTTAAGCAGCTTAACATCTTTTTCTCCCACATGAAAAACACAGTCTCCCTCCCGATTTGGTCGTGGTTGTTCCCTTTCACATTTTTTTTTTTTTCTTTTGACTGGGCGGGAAGGGTTTCTTGCTCGAATCTTCGAGGTCAGAATTGGAAAAAACGGAGAGTTACCTTCCCACGACCCCATCCCCCACAAACCCCCCCCCCCCCCCCCCCCCCCCCCCCCCCCCCCCACGGGCCCCCCATTGAGTGTCCTTTGGCCCCTCCCGGTTTGCTTTTCATGCCCCGACACCTTGTCGTGGCATTCTTTCCCTTTACCTCCACCTTTATGCTTTTGCCGTTCGCGGCTTTTCCCACTGAATTGGTTTTGTCGCACTCACCAACCCCTTGTTCCCGGTACCCGGTGCGCTTTACCCCCCCCAGCCCGCCCTATTTTTTTCCAAATTTCCCCTTTTTTTTCAATTTCATTTCTTTTATCGTGGTGCTGGGTCAGTCATACGTTTCCGGTCTTAAAGGTTCTTTTTTATAGGTATTTTTCCGCCGTTTCGGCTTCCTGCCCCCCCTGTAACACGACCACTGTTTCTCTGGGCTTTGTCCATGCAGTCCGAACAAACCATTTTGAGTCCCCTCAACGCCTTTTAGGGGTTTGGTTTCGGGCGTGCACCTCCAACCGAAGAAAACCTTTTTCCCTTTTCCCCTTTTTTTCACAAGGACCCCCTTTACCGCGCAGTGGCTGCTTCACTTCTACCCCTCTTGAGCACCTCCCCCCCTCCTGCGGTTATTTCAGTTTTTTTTGAGATTTAATTTGCCCGTCGTTCGACCTTTCTTTTAGAGAGCCAGGATTTTGTGACCTTTTCCCCTTTGACGGACAACTTTTTTCCCCAGTCCTAAATTGGTCGGACCGATCCCCCCCCGATCCGATGTGCTGGGCGCGTCTGACTCTTCCACTTTTTTATTGTCGGCTGAGGGGCCGCACCCCTTTTGTTTTTAGTTGTGAGCCAAATCTTTCTTTTTACAACTTTTATCTCCTCCGGCACGACATATCCCCCCTTATCCGTTCTTCCCTTTATGGCAATACCGGCTTCTGAACTCCCTGTGGGCACCGTTCTGGGGGGACATTTTTGGTTTGCTTGCGCATATCTTCGGTCGCCCACTTTCACCCCTTGCGCATTCCCTTTTCCAGCCTGGTGGTGCCTTCCAGGCGGGCTCCCCCCTTCAAGTCGCCTGATACCGTTTTTCAGCGGACTGCCTTTTTTCTCCCCCCTTCTTAAGGGCGTTTGGCCGCACCGGCTGGACGGGATTCTACCCCTTTCTTGTTGTCCCCTCCCCCTTCTTGTTTTTTGTTCGCGGTGCTGCACAGACGGGCGGACTCCGCCGTCTGCACATCCCCACTGACCAAACCCCACACTGCTCCCCCGGCTCTTTTTTAATTGTTTTCTGCCGAATCGCTTCCTCCCCTTCCCCCCTCTTTTCCCCCCCCGTTGCGAACGGACCTACCTTTTTGCCCAACTTCTGTGCCTCTTCCGCTCTTCATGTCTTGGGTACCTTGCGTTCTTGCTTGTGTGTGGGCCCAGCCATCCCCGTCCCACGAGCGTCATTTTGGCTGGTCCCCTTGATGAAAACAACCTTACACATCCCAAGGAAGTTCCCGCCTAGCGCGTGTCGCGGAACCGGACATCTTTTTTCAAGATTTTTTTTCCATTCCCCATTTTTTATTTTGTCCTCTCCTTCAACCCTTCCGTTGTTGAGACCCCTTTTTTTTTTCCAATCCCTTGTTTTGAATTCGGGGAAGTGATTTATTTTAAGTCTGCGATTCTTTGCGTGGCTCCGTCCAATTCTCTGCATAAGATTGCCCCACATTCAGACTTTCTTCTCTGTTCGACCCCCCCTTTTTCCCCCGATTTTGGCCCCCCTGGCCAAGTCCCCCTCGCCCGCCCCTTTTTTAAGTGTGAATCTGACGTATCTAGTCCCCACTCCCCATTGTGGTGTGGCAGACCGGCGCTGGCACAAATTTTGTCCCCCCCCTGAAACAATCTGGTCTTCAGCAAACTAGCGCCAAATGAACATTGCCTGAGTCCCTTGGAGTTCCAGGTTAATTCCCCCCCCGACAATCCGTGCATCTGGAACTTTAGGTTTTTTTCCGTACCGCCATGAACCCTAGCTTGCGCCTCGGCGATTTCGGACGTGGGGTCTCTCATTCGGAGTGACGTTCTTTGCCGGGTCCCTAGGTTTGAACCCTATTCGCCAAGTTCCCTAGGATAGGTCAGGCCCCCAAAAAACAATTTCACCGCGCAGTCCGGACCTTTTTTTTCCAAGAAATTTTTTTTGACAGGTCGATCGTTTGATCGACGCCCCCCCCCCCCCCCCCCCCCAGATGTGCGTTGCCCCTCTTTGAGCCAGGATTTATTTCCCTTTTTTGCTCAGGACCCCCCCCTTCCCCCATTCGGCCCTAATCTCTACACTCCATCCCTGTTGTTGTTTTTGTATTTCTCGTAGAGATGGGCCTACTTTTTTCCCGTCCCTTTTGGGCGAGTTTTTTTGCTATCTGAAATACCGGCCCCCCCGTTCCCAGGACGCGCGCGCAATAAGCGTGCCTTGGGTTTTTCCAGGGACCCCCTGCGCGGCTTCGCGAAAAATCACCTGGCAGTGTAACCCTTTCAAGCCCAATCCCCATCATTTTTTTCGGTGTGGTTCCCTTTCCGATTGCCCTCTCTTTTTTTCCCGAGTTTTTCTTTCGGTCCACGCTGCGAGTTTTTCACCATGAGATGATCTTTGCTTCCGTCCATCTCCCCTTGTGCGGGCCGTTTTTTCTATGCGTCCCCCCTGATCCAACTCATCTTCTCTTCCTGGCGGCGCTTTTTTCCGGGTTTGCATTTTTTCCCCCCCTTTACTTTGGCCTTTCCCCCCTTAGAAGCCCAAAGAATCCTGTTGGCTCTTCAATTTTTGCCGTTATTTCTTATGTCCTTTTCCTTTTCTGTTTGGTTCCGGAGGGCCTTTTCTGCCACACCACTGCGGAACAAGGTTTCCCCCCCCGGAGTGATTTCAGTCATTTCTCTTGGAGGTGTCGGCTCTTGCTTGTGATGGCCGAGGTCCTCGGTAGTGGGTCGTCTTCAGCCCTCCTTTCTCCTTTTCAGCTGGTTTGCTTTGAATCTGTTCGCGACCCAGACATCTTCCGCGCCTAATTCAATATTTTTCTTTTTTCCAAATCTGCATTTTCCTTTTCTTGGGTCTTTGCCACCCTAGCTGGTTTGTTTTCGTTGTACTGGGTGACTCGAGTACAAACCTCTTCCCCCGTTTATACGAAAACGTCTTTCCTCTTTTTTTCTGCTCTCACGATGTTTGTTTTTGGTCCATTGTTCCTTTAGTACGTGAGTGGCCAACTTATAAGGTCCTTTTTTGAGACCCGGCCCGGGGAGTTTCACCCAAGCAATACCCCCAAGCCCCCTGAATTCTCAATCTTTGAACTTTTTGAACCCCCCCCGAAACAATTGAGGGTTATCCACTCATTGTTCCCGTTATTTTCTCCTTGAGGGGGAAGCGCTACGTCTCACGTTTTCAGACCCACTATTTTTCGGTCGGCAGCTTGCTTGTGGTTTTCCCTCCCGCGGGTCCTTCTTCCCTGTTAGGGTGTTTGGCCATACAAGGGGAGGGTCTCTGCTTTGGGGTGCAGGTTGTTTTGCAGCAACTTTGTTTTTCCTAATTCGTTTCATTTGAGCCCCCCCCTCTTTTTCCGATTCTGAACTCCAGTACCTCCCATGCCCAACCCGATGTATAGGGCAGCCCCACTTTTCCCTTAAGGTTTCCTCCAGGCACCACCCATCTTTTCTATGACGGACACCGACAGGGGCCGACTGATATACCTCTTTAATACATTTTCAAAGAACCTTTTTTCTCCAGCGATGGTGTTTTACCCTTCTTCCGTTATGAGTCCAAGGCCCGCCCGAGTCCCCTCACCCTTTGTCGGTTTTTTCGGCTGTCGGTCGAGACGGTGCTTTGTCCCTCAGACACTCCCAAAGAAATTTCCGGGCACCCCCCCCGTTTCTTGTTTTTTCCGGTATGTTTAAGCAAGACTCCCTCCACGTTCTCCGTCGACAGACCCAGCCTTGTCCTTATAGGAATGATAGGTCCTCCTTAGTGTCCCTTTCTTTGGTTCCAATCGCTTCCCCCCCCCCCCCCCATGACCTTGCCCACTCCCTTTAGTTACGTCCCCATGTCTTCCCGCCCTCTCCCCCTTAAATCCTCACACATGCTCCCCGTTTCCGTTTTTCTTTTGTCATTTTCCCAGGCGCGTACGTTTCTGAAGTCATTGGCAGACCCCATTCGCTCCTCCCCTTAAAGGAGACACCTTGCAAGGGACCCCACAGATTTCAACAACCTCCCCCCCCGTTTGGAGGATTTTTTGTTTCAGGTGCCTCCTACACCACGCCCCTGGGGCTCAAAAACATTACTTTTTTTACTTCAACCTGGTTTTTCGGGGACTGCGTTCTCAGGGCAGAGTGCCCCCCTTAGAGTTGTTGGCAAACTATTGTGCATTCCCTCTCCCGTCCCCCCATCCCTCAACAAAACCCCTCCCTTTACGCCCCCCTTTTTTAGATTTTTTGCACATTCCCCCCCCCGCTCTTTAAGTGACCCCCATCTTCTGAATTTGACCTGACTGGTCCCTAGCCCGGTTTTTTTGTTTCTTGCCCCGCGTTTTGTTTTACCCCACCGTGTTCCGCCAAATGGTTTTGAGCCTGGAACTCCAATTATCAGTAGAGGCCCTCACCCGTCACCCCCCACATAGGGGCTTTTTTTTGTTTTCCAACAATGAGCAACACCAGTGGCCCCTTGCCCCGGGCCCCCCCTCCGGGGCCATGAAAGTAGGATTTTGGCCACGGAAACCAACCCACCATGGTTTTTTTTTCTTTTTGGCTCGTTTTCTCCCCTTCTCTTTTCTAGCGGCCCTTGTCCCCCCGATCCCGGCGCCCGGCAATTCCTAAAACCTCCAAACCCCCCGCCCCGTTGGTCGTTCTTCTTTCCTGTTGACATATCTTTTTTGATGGCGGCCCTTTCTGTTGTCTTTTTGTTGGTTTGACCCCATTCTTCGAGGGTCAACCCTTGGATTGACGGCGGCCGTGATTTTTCTTCAACTCTTCACCCTACGCGCTCTCCCTTTTTTCTGAAGGTGCCAACCCATTTGCAACATTTGTGGTTCAGTTTTCTTTTTTTCGCGGCCCCCAATTTTTTTTTTTATTCCTTACTTTCTGGACTTTTGTTCCGACAGATTGGTTTGTTCCCTTTCTCATTTCATGCTGTCCTTCTTGACTGTCGATTTCTTTCTGTCCGTGGGCTGGTGGGTGTTTTTCTTTTTGTGACTTCGTGATTTCATTGTTTTTAGTTTTTCAAGATGATTTTCCTGTTTATACTGACGTCCCTATGGCTTTCTTTCTGCTGTTTTGGGTTTATTTTCCTTTGCGAGGGCTTTTCCGCGTTTGCTGATGGTTCGCGTGTTCAAACTACCCCTTCTGTGCCCCCAGGCGTTTTTCTCCTCCTTTACCCCCAAGATTTTTGTTGTCGGCTGCCTGAAGGTGCTTTTGTATCTTTTTCTTTTTGTGGACCGAGTCCCCCCCCCCCAGTTCCTTTGCACGAGCGGCTTCCTTTGGATCACCCCTTAGCTGACGAAACACTTTTCTGACCGACGAACTTCTTTTGCACGTTCGTCCTTGTTCCCCAGCGGCCTTTCATTCTTGTAATCCCAGTCAGACATTCGTTTCTTTTTAACGGTTTAAACCACAGTCCCCCGTGCCTTTAGCAACCGCCCCTTTTTTCTCCTGCCGTATTTGCGTTTTCCAACCCCCATCGGGCGGCCCCGCCAAGTCCAGAAAGGTTGCCGTTTTCCTCATTTCCCCCCCCACGTGCGAAACCTGGCGGACATTCCCCCCCCCCCTGACCGTTTGACGACATTGGGGCCCCCCTTGACAGAACCTTTCCCCCGTATGTTTCTCGTTTACAACGAAGTTCCCCAGCCCCCCTTTTTCTAGCTGACCCAGTCGACGTTCCCTGCCCTCCCCCCCCCCTCCCTCCGCCCCTGAGCCTGGACACATGCGAATTCCATCCCCGCTGGGGTCGGTGGTTTTTCGGGTGGAGGCGTTGTGGTGGTTGTTGTGCTTATTGACTGTTTTTGCGACAATCCGACTTGGTCCCAGATTTTTTTCACATCTTTGGCCAACCCAAAATTTCAGTTGTCCGGGAAACACCCCTTCCCTTATGTTAACCGTTCTCGGTCCACTGTCCTTTTTTTTTACCTTTTGCGGCCCCCTACCGGGTTTCCCGGTTCGCCTTTTCTGGACCCACTTCCAATTGCCCTTCGTTGCCCCTAAACCTTCCTGTTTTTGTCTTGGGTTCCGCCCCGCGTCATCCTAGCCCCCCCTATAGTCATTCATCCCTGGATTTCACTAGTTTTCGGGGGCGCCCCCGGTTTTGACGCGAGGGCAAAGTTCGGTTTTTTCTTTTTTTTCTCCTGGTACCCCCGCTTCTTTTCTTCCCTGCCCCCCCTTGACCCCCCCCCCCTCACAAATCAGGGATCTGAGTAAATCAGTTCCGCACCCCCCCCACCCCACCCCCATCTTTGAAGTCCTCACGTTCTTTTCGTTAGTTTGGGTTTGGGTAAGCCCCCCCGAACTGCCATTCCGAACCAGGGCCATGCTGCTTTCCCTTTTGGATTGTCGTGCTTCCACTTCGCTTCCTTTGATTCCCTCCGCCCCCTGCCCTCGTTTTTTTTCATTGGTTTTAGCCTGGGATTCGGGATTTGATTTCCCCTCACGCCTTGTCCTTTCTTGCCTGTTTTTTTGACGCGGGACTCACGTTTGACAATTTCGGCCCTCCCAAGGGTAACTGTGATCCTCCTACTTTTCCCCGTGGATGTGGGGATTGATCTGAAGCGTTACGCGGTTCTTTTTCGGGTGCTGACTTTTTTCCGTTTCCCGGGGCTTCAACGGTGTTTTTTCTTTTGGAATAACTTCTCTACACCTTTTCTATCCTTTTTTCACCTCCCCACCAGCGTCAATTGTTCAGACCGCGGCGCGTTCGCCCCTATCGTTCAGAACCATATCCTTTCCTTTTTGAACCAGTTCTGTGGGATGTTTGTTGGTGTTCTCTGCCTCGTATCTTTTTTGGCATTCTTTCTGGCTACCCCGTGGCCTCCCTTTGGCTTTGCGTCCTGATTACAAGAGCTGATCCCTCTTTTTGGCCGATGTTTCATTTTTTTGAGACTCCCGGCCATGGAGCCCTTTTTGGTCTATCTTTTCGGCCCCGGTGCCCAACATAACATCTTGGCCCGATTTTGGCCCTTTCCCTCTTACGAAAGGCTGGTTCCCGCCGACGCTCACCCCCCCAGCCCCCCCCACCCCAAACCCAGCTGAAGTCTTCCTAACTTCGTGGTTTACATCTTTTTCTGCACCACTCCCATCCTCCGCACCCGGAGAACACTTTCTGGTGGAATTAATCCGTTTCTATTTCTGGTCCTGGACTCATTCCTGATGTCTGGGTCCTAATTTTTTTTCTGGTTCCAAATGAACCTTTTCGACAAACCCCCAGCGAGGCCCTTTTCCGTGATTTTTTTCCCACCGACGTCCCCCAATGTTACATTTTTACGCGCGACCGCACCATACTTATACGTGTCTGACTCCCACAGCTTTTGTACCGTCTTTCTTGAACGTCCCCTTTTAGTCGGTGGCTCCCCCCAAGAGCCCCTGTGCAGAATTTCCGTCCTCGTCCTTTTATGATTCCCGTTTTTCTCTATTTTGCAGTCATAACCCCCCCCCTGCCCCCCTCAATACCTTTGAACCCCCCAGGGATGATTCATCCACTCTGCATCCCAATCTCCCTCCTCCTGAGCGTCCTTTCTCTGACGTCCCTCTTCCCCCCTGACAAATTTTTTGGTGGTTTTGGCATCCCCGGTTTAAGTCACCCCCCCAACCCATGAAACCTGTTCAACGATTCCTTTTCAAATCCTCCCTCACCCCCCCCAATTGCCTGTTTTTTCTCCATTAAGTGCCCCCCCGCCTTTTCTCCCCCAAACTACCGTCGAGACAACTTTTTTTTCGATTCGTTTCCGGACCTCCTGCAAAAGTTCGTCTGGCATCGTGGGCTGGCTTTCTCATTACTTCCCCCCTTTTGATTTCCGAAGTTTGTCTCTTCCTGAAAGTGGCACCCCACCCCAGCCTTCTGCCAATTCTTCACCCCCAATTTGCACCTTTCCCACCCAGGCGCGACGCAGTTGTCCATGTTCAGGAATCCCCAGTCTGACGTGTCGTCCAATTCGCTGGTCACGCCTGGTTTTGTTTCCCCTAGCTGAGTATCCCTATATGTGGCTCGCAAGGCGGCAACCGGTCTGGGTTACTCTCTATTTCTCCCCTGTTGGTGTTTTTTTTCGTTCTCTCTTGCGTTTTTCCCCTTCAATTGGTTTCTCTCACTTAGAGTGAACTTTATTATTACTTTTTCCAGCCTAGTTCTCATCCCTATGCTAATCCCAGGATGCTTATCGACCAACTTGTTGTCCTCTTAAGCGGAAAATTCTTTTCCCCAAGTTTTTCCCCCCCCCCAGCGGTCCCTCACGTCGTTGTCTTTTTTTTGTTTGTATTGTAAGTCTCTTGCGCCCCCCCGCCAGGCTTTTCTTCGGTGACCCCTTTTTTGCGTTTCCTTCCCCCGTCCCTCCTCATTACTTCGCTAGTTCTCAAGAAACAAATTAGCCGAGGCTGGCGAGATGTGCCTTTCGGGGTAGTGTGAAACCGAATTCGAGACGTTGCCCATGTTCGTGGTCGTTTTTGTTTCTGAACCGGCTTCTTTTTGATTAGGGACCGGAGGCCCCATTTGGCGGCGTCTGGCAGATGCCCCTAGTTCGCCCTTGGGTTTTGTTAAGCGTTTTCCTTTTTTTACCCCCCCACAATCTTGGTCCAAAAAATTCTTTCGGCTCTTCAGGCCAGGCCTCTTTTTTTCCCTTATGCGCGCGGGCGTTTTTATTTGATGGCGGGGATTTAGGTTTTGGATGCTGGTCGATCAGCCCGTTCATGATGATTTTTCCCCCTTTGTACTTGTCCCCTGTCTTCCCTTGATACCGAAGATCAGATCGGCCCACTAACCGCAGTTTTCTGGTAAAAATTTTCTGTCCGGATCCTGAGCGGCCTGGGCTTTTTTTTCCCCAATAAGCCCGTTTCTTCCAGGCAATCTTTTTCGGTCCACCCAGATTTTTCGGTTTTTTTGCCCCACCACGTCGTGGTAAGATCCTCTTTATCGGGTTTTTGTCTCTTTTTTTTTCGTGTACTCACGTAGTCCAGGTCTTTTTTTGCTGAGTTTTTTAATGTCCTCCCTTTATTCGCATATTCCACTCCCCTTGTTCCCTTTCCCGCCGTTGATTTGTACCCTCAATATTGGTCCCTTGAATTCCCGGATTGAAGGTATTTTTTTATTGCGCGGCAATTTTCCGCATTCGAAAGCTGTGACCTCTTACTCTTGCCGACTGTGTGGTTGTTTTTTTTTTCCATCTAGTTTTTTTTTTCCTCAGGTTTTTCTGCGGTTACCAGGCACCAGCCTCTGGGTCCTTTTCTGCTGGGTTAGGGCCCGTGTCGGATTATTCTGACCCCCGGTGCTTCATTACGCCCTTCTTTCCGGTTTTTTATCCCCACTCCGTGACTCACCTTCTTCTCTTAAAACAAGGCCCCTTTTCCTTTTTTTTGATTATGTGAATGCTCCAAACCATTTTTTTCTTTTTCCTCCCCCCCTTGCCCCAAGGCCGAACCCATTTTGAAGGGCCTTCCACGGCCTAGTCCTCCGACCCCCCCCACCACCACCAAGCCATTTTGTCAAGAAACAATTTTTGTTCCTGCAGGATTCTTGGTTCTCTCTTCTTCTCTTACTTGGCGTGTCACTTCCCCCAAACCTGAAAACTTTTTTTCCCCTCGGTTTTCGGAGCAGTTGCCCCCTGTTTGACCTTTTTTTGCCAACCCTGAACATTCCAAACTGCTCCCCCATGATCTCACCTTTTTTTCCCTTTGCGCTGTAGTCAGACCTCTGCCCCCCCCCCTCCGTTTTTGTCGTCTCGCCCCCCCCGCCAATCGTTTCTTTCTTTCCTTGCCATGTGAGTTTTCCTTTTTGTCTCCTGGGTCTCCGTTTTCCCCACCAATGCCCCCCCCGTTTTCAAACTTCTTTCCGCGCGGGTTCCCTACTCGCCCCCTTCCCCCACCATGCACCCCTGTTCCCGTGTTTTCTGGATTTCCCGTTCCGGAGTTCGAAGTTTGCAGCAGTTTCCACAATTCGGACAGGCCTCAAGTCCGCAAATGACTTTCGTTCTTTTCCGTTTTGTTTCGACCAAACCCCCCCGCCCCCCCCCAAGTGAAGCTTAAGCAGTTTCGAACTTCATGGTTTTTTATGCAGTTTTGACTAAGCCCCGTTTTTCTCACAACTGTTCACCCCTTTTGTTTGTCCCCCCCTTTTCTGCCCTTTAAGATAACTTTTTATTCCCCACCTTACCCCCGTTTTCCCTTAACAAAAGCAACCCCACCTCCTTCCGACCCCCCCTACCTTCGCCCCCTCCCCCCCCCATGCTCCATGAATGTTCCCAAATATGACCTTCGTTTACTTACCCTTATGTCGGTTCTCGGGTCGTTGCCCCGTCAGGACGTCCCACCTGGTTTTCCTGCTTTTTATTTTCCTAACCTTTATTTTCCCTAGACTCGGACCACCCCCATTTAACTTCTTTTTTTTTGGGGCTTACCCCCTGTTGGCTCACAGCGCATAACGAAACCCTTTTTTTTTTTTCACCATTTGAAAAAGGTTTTTTGAGTTTTAAACAGTTCCACGCCAATTGGTTGCTTTGTTTTGGGCTGGTAAGAGCCCTTTTCCCCTATTGCCTCCCATTAGTAGAAGGTCCTCAGTAAAGGATTTCTTTGGAACTTTTTACGCACTCAACCCCCCTCCCCAAAACCCCCCGCACCCTTCCGATTGGGATTTGTTTTACTGCAGAAATGTCCGCTGGTTTTTTTGCGCCTTGGAGGGATTTTGGTTGTGTTGTTCAGCACTTCCCGGCACAATTTCAACCCGTTTTTCTGGGATGTCCGTATTTTTTCCCCTTTTTAACCCCGGTTCCCCTACCGTCACTATTTATGAATGGCCACCCCCCAATTCCTTTCCACCGTAGGGTTTGTTTTTCTAATGGGTTGCTTTTTTTTTTCGACGGCCACCGTTTGGGCCCTGATTTTTTATGGCTTTTTTTTTTTTTTAGGTTTTGACCCGCTGGTTTGCAACCATTCAATGGTGCGGATCTACATCTAGGGGATATTTCTTTCCTCAGTGTCTCTTTCTTTTTTTGCGGTTACCTGGTCTTCCCCTGAGGCCTAAAGATTCTGCCCTCTTTTCGGTCTCGAGTTCTTTCTGGTCTTTTTTCTTTTTGTGTGGTTTCTTCGTGAGTAGCGAATAGGTTGCGGCCTTTTGTCCAGCTGCATCTACTTTCTTCTTGGTCGGGCCGGAAGCTCACTCCATATCCCTAACCTTCATCATGCGGCGGATTCTTCATAACCTAATTTCCTGTTTTGTTTGATCTCTCTTACCCCGATTGACTTCTTAGTTGGTCCGTGCTTCCTTTCCCGCTGGACCTGCCCTCACGAGCTTTTGAGCGTCGGCGTGCCCACCCTTTTTTACCGTAACCCGAGACATCCTCAGTCCCCCCAGCAGGCCACGTTGGATCTTTTTTTTCTATAAGGTCTGCCTTCTTCTCCACCGACTCCCGAGCCTACTGCTCCCTAAGGGACAACCCCCCTTTCCCCCCCTCTCACTTTTAAAGACATATCTACACCCCCCATAGGCGGCCATGTAGTCTGACCCAGTGCAGGCTTTTTTCCCCTTTCGGTTCGACCCACCCCATCCCCCTGTCCCTTTTTGTCGTACCCACCCCCCCACTTTTGCGAACAAGGCCGTGTCCCACAACCGACAGGCCTCCCTTTTGGGGCCTGTCGCAACCTGTTGACAGATGAGTATTTCTTTCTCGTCCGCCTTTCTACGTTTTTTTACCTTCGACCCCTCGGGTCCCGAAAGCAAAGCCCCATTCCCTACTTGCCCGCCGCCTGAATCTTTTCGCTTTCACCCACCCCTACCCCATTCACCGCTGGGCGGTTTGGCGTTATGGAAGGAGGACCCTTTAACCCTTGGCGGCGGCTGTGAATCCTTAATTCCTTTTTTCCCCCGATTAAGTTGCGCGATTAACCGTCCAACAACCACCTGGCGTGGGGTCCCCCCCCCCCCGAGGCCTCCCTGCCCCCCTACTGTTCTCTTCTCTGTATGCTTTTGCGCCATTCTGTGAGGGTGCCGTTTGTTATGTTTAAATTATTTTTCCTTTTCGCAATTCCCCCCCCCTTCGTCACCCGGTTTTTTATTTGTCGACCCCAACTTGCCTCAAAGTCTTCCCTTAACTTTGATGTTCATTTATGTCATCCCCCATTTTAGTCTCTGGTTTTGCGAAATAGTCCTCGAAGATGCTTACCAGGGAGTTTTTTTTCTCGGTTCAGGTTCCCCCTTTGGTTTTCCATGAACCTATTGAAAAAGCCTTTTTTTTCCGGTGCCTGGCTCTTCCCCCTTTACCTTTCTTGACCCCCCCCCTATGAACCCCCTCCAGGTAGTTTTCTGGGTTACTTGATTTTACATGGCAACCCGTTTTGACCCCCCTATTGCCTTTTAAAGGCTGTCTTTTGGCTTTACGGCGCCCTGCTGTGTCCACTTCCTTCGGCCCTTCATCCCCCTGCAATCTCCAGAAGGGTGGTTCGATGGTTTGATACCGTAGGAGGACCTTTTCGCGCCCGCCGCCGGCCGTTCCTTCCCTTTGGGTCTCCCCCGGGTGTGACAAGTGGCAAATTGGACCCTCACCATTTTTTTTGCGGACCTAATACACGATGGGTGCTGGGGCTGACACGCTGCTAACCGGTTGTCTTTTCCTGCTTTGTTCCTTGACGGCCGCCCAGGTTGTTTTTTGGGTTTAGCCACTCCTCCCATTTTCACATCTTCCTCCTCCCGCGTACCCCATTTTTCGCCCCGTTTGTGGAAAATTCCGGAAGAGCCTCCCATACCTCACACCCTTCTTTTGACCTGGTTTTTGTAGTTCTCTATTTAGAACAGGTCCCTGTCGTCAGGTTTCTTCCTGCCTCCTGTTGTTCCTTTAACTCCCCCTTGCGTATTCCAATTTTTTCGTCTTTCTCCAACTGCGTTCGGGCTCTTTCATCTTGTGCCCCACATTGTGAATCCCCAGGATCCGAAACCTGGAGGGAACCCGCCCCATCTTTTTCCCCCAATTTCCTCTGTGTAACTCCCCTTTTTAAAGGCAAATCGACCTCTTTGAATAAACCCGCCCCCTCCCTGCGCCTTGTTCCCCGGAGAGTTTTGCGGACCCGCATCGCCCCCCGCGAAAACCTCCCCCACCAGCTCCAAATCAGGAATCCCCGGCCACTATTCTTTCCTTCCATATTCTTCTTTCTTTACAGTTTTTTTTCTACCCGCGTTCTTTGCGTTTTGTTACCCGCATGGTCACCCCCGAACACAAAGTTTTCTACGTGATTTTCATCACCCCGACACTGAAAAACCGTGTCCACCTATCTGACGCAATCCAGCCCCTCTACGTCGTGAGATTCGCCAGGCCTTGGGAACGATATTCTCCCCCACATCTTTGGTGGGCGGTTTCCCATGCTCTCCGCTGCAGGAATTCCCTTTAGGCCGTCTTAGGATCATCCCCGCTATGTGCTGCGCTTCGTCCGTCCCCTCCGCTTTTTTGAAACCCAATCTTTTCGGCTTGGCTCTCAAAAAAGTTTGCCCGCGCCTTCCTGCCTCGCTGACTTGATTTTTTGTACTGTATCCTATTCGCTGTTTCACCTTCTTCCTCTGTTGTTGTCCCCCGGATCCGTTGAAAGCACCATGGAAACTATAAGACTCTCGCCCAACTCAATAATCGATTTTAACCTGGCTCCAAGAAATCTGTCCCAACTGAAACGATAAAAACAATTTTTTTTGTCTCGTTTCACTAAGTCCGAAGAAATGAACATTCGGCTTCGCCCTCGAATGCGACTGTAAGCACTTTCCGTCGCTGACTCGTTAATCTCCGAGCCGTTGCAGCAGTCCACCCCCCTTCAATTCTCAAAGATCGTCCCCAGCCGTTTTTCCCCAACCACCAAGGGACCCGCCGTGGTTCAGCTACCTTGGAAAGTCCTTTTCCGGACTATCACCGGTAGCCTTGCCCCCACCTTCTCCCGCTGAGAGGAGCATGCCCCCTATTCTTATCTCGTCTCTCCACCGTTTTCTTTAGTGCTTTTAGGGAACTTC
>Ga0179591_1180143_pt1 | contig 17264 bp, 20 predicted proteins | sample CZOMad2_1_08_16f_FD_182891 | JGI IMG/M metagenome (GOLD analysis project Ga0179591, IMG submission 182891) | Vadose zone soil fungal communities from Angelo Coast Range Reserve, California, USA - CZOMad2_1_08_16fungal (PacBio error correction) | ecosystem: Environmental > Terrestrial > Soil >... | reverse complement strand
CTTTTTACCCTCGCCAACCCCCCTCGCCGTGTCTCTTTTCTGTTCCCCGAGCTATCCTACGTTCTTTTAATTCTTTGAGCCCCTCCGCGTAACCCCCAACGATTATCGCTACTCTCTTAGCCCGAACCCTATCCTAGGTACGTCCGATCCCGAGTTTTCCCCCCTTCATCCGGGTGTTTTAACTTTCCCCCACATGATTCCCTTTTGATAGTGAGAGTCGCCCTCGCATTCTCGTTTTCTTGAAGGTGAAAAAGGATAACACCCTCGCTCGTGGTTTTTCCTAAAACCATTTTGCTTTTTTTTTTTACAGTTCGCCGTTCTAGGACCGTTTTCCACCTGTGTTTCAGCCCTCCCCTAGTTCCTCACAACTCTTCGTCAGATGTCCCCCCCCATCTCCAAGCATACCCCCAAATCTCCTCGGGTTCCCACCACTAACCTTTTTCCCTTCCACCCCCTCTCCAAGGACCATCAAACTCACTTCCCTTTGGAAGGCCGTTAACCCCCCCCCCACATCAGGGCGAACTGCTTTGACCACACAATGTTTGCTTGGTATTTCTTTTCCTTCCTGCGTACTTTTTCTCAACTCTCTGCCACCGTGTACGCTAGATATGTCTAAACGCTACCCCTTCCCCCTTTGACCCCTCTACACTAGTGGAGTCCTCCCCTAAATTTGGGGCCTTTCATAGACTTTTTTGCGGGGGAATTCATGCCCACCGATTCCCCCCCCCCTCTCATTGTTCTCTTGTGCTTTTCGTCGTGATCTTTTGAGAGGCCCTGGAGTGCCATTGGAGTTATTTTATTTCATGGTCAGATGCACAGGTTTTGCCCCTCTCACTTCCCTACCAGAAAAGTCCTTGTTCAGACGTCTCTTTCGCCAATGGAAAGTGGTTAGTCTGGAAGCTGCGATACGAAAGCCATTTCCCACGCCCCTTCTTCACAAGCCGTTTGATTACCTCCCTTACCAGCCCCTCTCCTTTTTTCCCCTCGCACCGCCTGAAATACGTCCAATCCCATTTTAGTGGACTACTTCCGGATTTTTTCCTCTTTTCGGATATGTTCCCCTTACGTTCGTCTTTCTTTTTTCTTTCAAGCTTTGTCGGGAGATGTCTTCTTTGCACTCCAAACACTCAGGCTCCTTCCATACCGATTAGTCCTTTTGTAGCATTTAATTTCCCTGAGATAAGATCACCCCCTTGTTTTTCCTACTCATTCCTACCAAAGTATCCCTCCGTACGAATACGAAGGGGCGAACACGCATTTTTCTTTAACTTCTCTATTGTTTCCTCCCTTTTCCTCGCGTGCTGTGTGCTCCGGTTTTCTTGCTATTTCCTCTTTGCCGTGGGGGGCTTTATTGAGTTCTTTGGTGTTGTTTAGGTGTTCGTGTTTTCACTATGCGGTGACCGTTCTGCTCTGCAGTCTGGCCTTTCCCTTTCACTCTTATTTCTTGGGACCAAGTTTAAGGGACCCAATAGCCTTACCCCTTTGTTGAAACTTGCCCTCCCCCCCTTGGTCTTACGTTCTTCAGGAAACTCTGTTACGTTAACCTTCCTCCTACCTTGTTTAGATCCGACACCGAACGAGCGCAAGCATCCTCCCCTTTGTACGATCTAGACGACCTTGGGGTCCCCCCTTTCCTCCCTTTTCGTAAAAATACCACTACCCTCGTTCCCTACCTGCTCCCCCCCCAGAGCAAAGCGTCCATGAGTCACGGTTCACTTTTCAACTACCTTCCGTCTACCTCTTTTTTGAGTCGCATAAAAGATCGCTCAATAGCCCCCCGCCTTTTTACGGGGCCGCTGGATGGTTTTAGCCGTATGTTTTTCCCCCGTGAACGGATTGCCAATCCTTGATTCCCCCCCCTTCCTGAAGCCAAGTCTCCTTTTCTTGCGCATTACGTCTTTTATTTTCCCCTCCCCACCCGAATGGAACGATATCGAACGGGTTCCTCGAGATCGAAGGGTTAAAGAAAGTTCCTCTTTCCCCCTTGATGCTCCTGCTTTTCAATTCCCTCCTTGCTTCCTAAATAAGGCATGGTCTCCTCAAGCCGGACACGTTCCACGAAATCTCACAACGGGAAGGCTTCAGAGATCTCTTTTCCGCTACCTCACACTTCATATATTATTTCAACCCCCTTTTTTTGGATGCAGACGGACTTAGCCGTCCTCTTCCCAGTTCCTGAACCTTCATTGGGAGCTTTGCTCTTCCCTTTTTTTTTTTTTTTCTTGAACTAATTCCCCCCAGTAGGTGAATCCAGAGTGTTCCTCTCCCCTTCATCATTTCCCCCTCCGTTGCCCCTTCTTTTGCTCTCAAGTTTTCCTTGATCTTTCTTCCACTTCCCCTTTCCGATTAATGATCAATTCCACTGCTTAATTCTTTTTTTCCTTTTTTTGTCCCCCCTACCTGAATGTGCTGACGAGTTCATATTTTCATCCCGATGCATACTCCCCTCCAGCGGAGAAAAGTATCATTCGGTCTTTTCTCGCGTTCTTGTTTAATCCTCTTTCCCACTAGCGTCTTTTGTCGTTTCTTTTTTTTTTAACGTTGACGCACCCCCCCCCCCTCTGTTCAGTTGATTCTTTCGACCTGTCTTAGTCTTTTTCCTTCTTTTTGTCTTGTCTGTAGTGGCTGGTCCAGCGTTTATTTTTCTTTCAAATCTTTTCAAGGCTTTCTTTCCTACATTTATGTGCTGGAGTCCTTTCTTTGAGCTCTTCTGCGGTCCAGTTTTGGAACCACTGTATGTTGTTAAAGCTTTAAGAATTACCTCCAAACTTTGCACGTTCAACCAGTGTGCTACCCCCCCTCCCATGGGCTCTTTCCCGTCTACGCTTATTACTTATTTTGACTCACTCTCTGAGTATTTCTGCCGAATTTGCTTAAACCGGGTATGGGAGGGTAGATGCTTGCAGCTCGTCTTTGTGTCCGGCGTGATTCTTCTTTATCCGCTTTTTAAGCTGTGATTAGAGTCCGCACTTAAGAAAGACAGCGGGTCTGAATGATATTTCTCTTTAGTGGAAACCTCTTCCACTCCCGCCCCAGGATGAAGAATTTCAAAACATCCAGTCTTCACCTGTGACCTGATACGTGTTTTCCTTATTCCCCGTACATGAGTCCGTTTGGCTTGGAGTAGAATCTTTTTTTTTTCCTTGTGCCTTTTCCAGCGTTTCTTTCACTAGTGATCCTCTCCTTTTGCGCGTTCCCAGAGCACTTCTGTTTCATTACGTAACCTTTTGTCATCCGTACTTAAAGCTCACGTTTTCAAGCCTGCTTTTCCGCCACTAAGGTCTGCCGATTGGCGTATCGGGAGTCTTATCCTGACCTGTGTAACCAGATTCTCTTGGTAAGTTTTTCACGCTTCCCCCCCCTTTTTCTCCCCCTACCCCGGAACTGCCATCCTCGTTCAGGAGAAATTTTTGGTTGTTCCAATAGTACCATATTCGATGTATGTTTTTTTTTTTTTTTTTTTTCCGGGAACCTGCCCGGTGACTTCCCCTATTTGCTCCTTTCTTCCTGTTCGGAGGTTTCTATTCTCTCATTTTTTTCGCTCATTTCCTACTTTGATCCAAAGTCCTCATCTTCCCTCCCGATCCTGCCCCACCTTTTTTTCAGATTCGAAAGATCTGTTTAGTTTTTTTCCTTTCCTTTTCTTTACCGGTGATGGTACGTGGTTGTCCGTCTTGGCGGTAATGCAAACCTTCTCTCGTTTTGGACCCCCGCGAAGTTTTTTTCTATTGTTATTGAATATGAGTGGAAGGGTTGGACCTCTCTTTTCGCCCATGCTAGAGACGAGAAACTGTACCCCGTCCAGCCTCTTTTTTTTTCCCCCCTCGATCGTGCATTTTTGAATGGGTACCTTCTTTTCTTCGCCCTGACCTTCTATCCTTCTTACCTTAATTTGTTGTAGGTACTCATTTTCCGCTTGCGTATGGTGATCGGGACTGGGAAAATAGGTGAGGCCTTTTCCCTGCTGAATGCCTAGGGTGTCAAGAGTCTCTTGTCCGCAGTTTACAGCTCCTTTTCCTCTCTCCATTGCTCCGGCTCAGGTTGTTCTATTGATCTAGAGTATTTTTCCTCCATCGTTCTTGAGAGATTAGATCCCTGAAGTAATACCCCTTGCTATCCTTTTTTTCCCATAAGCCGCGTTCTCTTGAATGCGGTTCGGGGCAAATACCGGGTTTTACCCCCCCGATGTGAATGTTAGCCCCTTCCCCTATTTTCCCTTATTTGATCCTCCCTTCCCCAGAGTTCTTCAAGCCCCCTGCTCACTCCACACGAAGGTAGTCACCGTCCAGCTCCTATAGGCTAATTTTTGCGCGGCGCGGAGGTTCCACCTCGTACAAAAACCCCTCCCCTGATCCCTATTCTCCCCTACTTTTTTTGCGTTGTGCTTTTTTGCTATTCCCTGGACCATTTTCCCAGCGGCACCTAGCAGTATTCCAGAGCCCCCTGTCCCCCCCCAGCTGTTCTTCCCACAACCATTAGGTTGGGCACCCGAAGACGCACCGACAGCCCGCTTACACCCCCACCGACGTACCATCGGTGGTCTCGCAACCCCCCCTCCCCCCCCCGGCTCAGTTTCCCCCCAACACTGGTGGGCCTTTTCGGACAACAATGCGACCTTTGGTTGTTTATCAACTCTCTTTTTTGCTCTGTAGTATGCCGTGCAACTCCTCCCGGCCTGTGACCTTTCCTTATCTCCCATGATCAGGGGTTTAAAACGCGACTATTTGGACCCTCCCTCTCCCCAACAAATCCGCGGACTTCCCCGGTTTTGTTTCCCTTGGCCTTTATTTTCTTTTCACGTTGACTGCATTCCTGCTACTAAACCTCATCCCGCGGCCCAAAGTCGGTTAAGGAGACATAAATACTCACCCTGCTTTCCTCCCCTTCCTACTCTACTCCCTTCCCAGCTTCAAGATGTGTTTTTCTCAGTCTTTTCTATTACGAACATGCACCTGGGACTTCTTGTTCCAGCCGAGCTGAGAAGAAGTTTTATTTCCCAGAGTTCCCCCCTCCTACATCCCTTCAGGAAACAGGGGAACCTCCTATGACACGCCAGGCTTTCAGGACGAGTTACTTTTATCTTTCACCCTTTAGGTGTATTTCGTTTGGCACTTCTTTTTTTAATTCCCCTGAGGGTAGTTAGTCGGTCTCCACGCCCTCGCCTTCTGCAGACACTCTGTGAGTTCTTCGCCCTCGTTGACTCCCTTAGCTGAATGGATAAAAAGATTTCGGCTTCCCAAAATGGTGCCTGCTGTATACCCCGTCTACCATGTTTTCTTTTCCCCTTCTTTTCTTTTCCCCTGCAAGCAGAATTCAATCAACGGGAGGAACAACAGGACCATGTAATAGACACCTGGAAAATCGTTTTTTCCCCCTTCCGGTACACTTTTTTTTACTCCTGTTTCACGAACTCCTTTCCTTTTCCATCCTTTTCTTACGCTCCAGTACGACCGCAAATCTCAAGTAATCGCAGCCATAGCTTCTTCTTCTGTGTACCTTTTCACAGTGTCGTTACAACGTGGTTCTGCCACTCCCACCGACATGAGAGGTTTGCCAATTAGTCAAGAATTTTTAGCCCTCCACTAGTCTTACACTTTTAACTGACAAACGCCAGCTGATGACGGGTTGAGGTCCTCCCTCATCCAACTGAGTAACGGAGCCCATTTATTTGTCCTGATTCCCCCCTCCTTCACTACTTCCCTTTTTCTTGCCCCTTTGGACCCTTTCCTTAATGAGCAGGGTGAATTTTCTCATTGAATGGCAGTCGAAGTTCGTTTCCCCAGCTCTCCCAGTGGTGGTTCCCTTTCCCTGCACATTGGATTCAGTTGTGGCTGTCGCATTTTCATCCTCACTACGGGTCAATTCGTTCTCCGCCATACGACACCGCGTCTGCCAAATTCCTCCAGGCTTCCTTCTCCTCGCTGTCGCCTTCATATCCATATCCCCTCTATTTTCCATCCCTCCCTTTTTGGAGAGTTCTTTATCTTACCAGCTAGCCTTCTATTTTGGGCGCGCGTGTCCGGGTGTAGGCACTTTGTTTTCTCTTCCCCTAAGGTCAAGTTATGTACATTTCCTTTACTTTTTCCTTTTCCCCAGAATCCATTCCTGTCCTCAGATGTTTTGAACATTGCCTGCATTGTGAAAAGCCTTTTCCTTGTATCCCCAGGCTTTTTTCTTCAATTTACCTCCACTGTCCTTTTTTTTTTTTTTTTTGTTCTTTGACATTAGTAGCTAAACTTTCCCCTCCTATTCGGTCTTCAGTGATACGAGACTACATCCGACCAGCGGAAATGGGTGGCAGTTAGGGCTTTTTACTACCCTTTTCTTGCGGTACAGTTCTTTAGGTGAGATGGAGTCTTTTTTCCAGTCTGCCGGTTTCGGGTGTTCCCACATAATGTCTTGTAGGTCGTTGGTACTCCGGGTTTTGAAATTTCCCTCGGCTTCCGGCTCTAAACGGTGCGGTAGTTTTCATTCCTTGAATGATCTCTTTCCAGTCTTTCTTCTTCCACCAGAATCCAGCTTTCTTACTTTGCCTTTGTTGAATGTTCAATTAGCACAACTTTAGGTAAAGTTGTAAAAGCCATGGGTAGGTGTGAGCCATTAATTAATCCTCCCTTTATTATGTGTTTTATACTTTTTGGATCGCAGTACCCCTCAGTCGTTAAATTGAGGGTCCATGAGAATTCCTACTTGTGAGTTTCTTATTCGAGAGTTAGTGATGCAAGTCAGGCCTCCCCCCGCGTCTTTGGATCTCCTGGCGATTTTTGTATCCGAACCCAGTCGGCGGAATTGACGCCGAACCCTAATCGTTCCCGTGACTGTTTGTCGCTCCTTCCCTTCGGTGTCTCTTCCCGCATCTCTGGAGGGTCTCTTCCTTTCGCGTTGCATTGGAAGATTTTACTGGGGTCCCCCCAGGGCCCCCCCGTGATATGCCCTGTTTCCCACACGGACCTTTCCAAGTCCCTGTTTTTGTTTGGTCCATTTTCTCACCGCTTGGACCATCTCTGTCTTCGACTATTCCCAGTCATGCTAGTGATGTTCCGGTACCCGACCTTTTCTCCCACAATTCTCCAGGAACGTGTTTCTCCCCGGTTCTTTCCACCGTACGACTACCGGAACACTCCCCCTGCGTAGACTGACCCCTCTTCCCCCCCTTTTTTTTTTGTAATTCCTATTCTCTCGCTTTCATGATCAGTGTTGATCCATATTTTATTTGAGCTTGTCTTTGCTCGAGTAATATATAAGCTAGCCCCATTTTCATTTATCTCTACCCCTCCCCTCGAGTTCCGACAGACTCTCCCACCCCCCCCCTTTTTTCTTCAGAAGCTAGGTTGTAGTTTTTTCGGCTTTATTTCATGGTAACTGGTTTTATTCGAGGTCTGCTGTGTTCCCTTGATAGTTGATATTGGATCTGGTCTCTGAATTGGTGTTCCTTTTTCTTTGCCCACGGCCACATTCACTTCGCGTCCGTTCTCGTCCCCCGACATCCTCCGTAGATTTGTTGACCTCATTTGTTTTTTTTCTAATGTTTCCAATTGATCGCCGATTTTGCGTCCTCTTAGTTGCGTCAGACCCTTTTCCCCCTTCCGTGGTGTATGTATCCAGGCTGGCGTTTGTCCGCCTAGGTGGCTGTTCCGTTCTTATTCTGAGGAAGTCTTCCTCATGCATCTTGGTGGTCAGCTTTTTTGCTCCAGAGCTTTCAGGGCTATTCCCTTTCTTTCCCCCCGGCGCTTTCTTCTTGTTTTTTTTCTCCCACTCCTTTTTGTTGTTTCCTGCAGTTCAAACTTTTGGCGATTCACTGGACGGGAGAACGCCCCCCCCCTCGTTTTTCCCCAGGGGGATGCCCCATCGCAGCTTTTTCACAACCAATTCTTCGACTCCACAGTAATAGGTGCCCGCCCCTATTTCCCCCCAGAGACTTTACAGTTCACCCTAAAAACCGCAGTCTTCCCCTTTTCCCTTCGCGCTTTTCTTCGTCACTGTGCTGCAGTCGCCTCAGATGGAACCCCTTCCCCCAATCAAATTCCAAGATAGTTCGGCTCCCGATTAGGTTAACCTTTCTCCGTCGTGCCCCCTTCCCATTGGGCCACCCCCCTCGACCTCCCCTTCAGAGACATCCCCCGCCCCCAAAAGATCTAGTGGTAACATTTCGAACTGTATTAAGACACCGATTTTGACTCCCCCCATCCCACTTTCACCTATTTGTGGGATCTCAACCACCCCCTTTTGATCCTCGGCACCCACTCCCCATCGTCTATGGCGGTCATTTTTCCTCCTTCTATGGATCAACGAGATGATAGAATGGTTTTCTAAGCGTCTTCCTTCGAGCTCTCCTCGATTCCGACCCCCTGCATTGCACTGCTGTGCAATAAGATTCTCCCTAGGGTAGATCATGACTAACCCCAACCCGAGAATTATCTTGGTCGTCTTTCCGTCCTGAGTGGACAGTGTCTGGCCCGTATTCCCCAAGCGGCCTCTTCACATTTTTCCCCCCCTCTCGTTATTTTTACTCCTCCCCCTTCCTTTCTCCTTGCACTCCTTGATCTTTTTGACTCGCGCACACTTTGTTGGAGTGTTGGGTGGTTTACTTCTCCAGTGTCCTCTTTTGTCTTATACCTCTCGGAGGAGGGGAGGGCCGTTTTGGTCTGGGTGTTAGGTTCCCTTGAGTGAGTTTGGGTTTGTGTCTTTTTGGGTTTTGTTGACCCTGGTGTTAGTGTGTCTTCTTGGGCTTGGTGTCGGTGTTGAGTGATCCTGTGGATAGGCTTCACGGTCCTCTATGTTGGCTTTTAAGAAGAAGTAATGGTCTTCTTTTTTGATGACACTTCTCGGATAATGCCTTTTTTTTCTTTCTTGGACAGGTCTACGTCTCACGTTAGATTGAATGGATCAGTCAATCATTTCCCAAGGAGTCTTCATCCCTCCGTCTCCCCCCGATCCGGTTTTTGTGGATGTTGATTTTTTTGAAGGCCGCTCCTTCCCCGTCCGTAGGCCCCCCCATACTTCCTAGCAGGTGAGGGTTACCCCCCACTTGAAAAAATTCATTCCATGTTTGTTTTTTTTACCCCCTGTAAGCCCCCTTTTTGTTCTTCCGTTCCAGCCCTTCACTGTTCCAGGACCTCGTTTTTTTTCGCAGCCCATGAAACTCCGAGTGCAAGCACACCGAGCACATCACCCAGTGTACTGAGATGACAGCAGATTACCCATCTTTTGGATTGTCAAACGGAGTCACACTAACTACACGAACACGTTCTGTCGCACCCCTCTTTCCTTTCCTCCACTACTGTCGCCCTAAGATCGTTGCTGTCACCAACGTCCTACCAGCTATCCCTGAGGGTTGGTTGTCCCGCCCTCCCCTACGCCGACTTTTTTTTTGGCTGGCCCCTGGAGATGGACTTTTCGCTTTTCCCTTCATTTTTTAATTTCGTTCTTCTAGGATATCCTTTTTCTCTCTTCCTTCCCCCACTATCATACTTGCGTCTTTACAATTTTAGTTCCATTCGCCCAGGGTAAGTCCCATATGGAGCTGCTCCCTTGTCAGTACTGGCCCTGCTTTCCCTCATGCCACCATACGGGCATGAGTTCTTTCTCACGTCTCCCTCCTCCGCAAGCGCCAGCCTCCTTATATGCAGCTTTCTCCTATCCTATTTTTCCTAATACGTTGTGTCCGAGAGTCATTCCCTGCCGAGCTACAGCTCTATTCCCTTTCTCCTTGATAGTGTTTCTATTCTTTTCTTTTTCTTCTTTGACTCATGCACGAGGTTGAATTTCCTTGGCGCCGGATTTCCGAGACCCAATGGTTCATGTACTGGATTTTCTCCCCATGGAGAGATTGACCCTATGTCTAAGCTAGTATAGTGGTATGATCTTCTCCCATAACAATGCTTCTTCCTTCTTTCTCCACGGGTACTCCATGAATGTTCCTGCCGTGTCACTCGTGATAGTCCCCTATGCAGACCACCCTCTTCCCCCCTTCCTTCTCTTCGGCGGAGTTACGTCCTAACCTCGCGCTCGTTTGTCTTCTGGATGTTACGTCCGTCTTGTAGGTTCTCAGTTTGGACGGTGAGGTATTGGTGCTTCGTTTCTTATTCGTGCGGAACCCTCCCCTGGTTGATCCAAGACCCTTAAAGGAGCTCCTACCTTTTTTTTTTGATGAATGGCTTTTTTGATTTTCGGTCGGCGCGCAACCCAGTTCTCTTTTATGGCAAGTCCTCTTTCGAATTATTTTTCCTACCAACCAGTGTAGCCTCCATTTTTCTCACCGGGACATTTACGTTGCGTATTACATGGTCCCTCCTCCTCTATGGAATTCGTGTCCCTATACTTCTTTTTGACTAACTACCTTTTAGTTTCCCCCGGGCGGTTTATGCGTTTTTCTCTACTTTGTCGAGGTTGCCCTTTTATTTACACTTCGTGATTCTCTTTTTCCTAAGGCCCGAAATCCCCTCCTTTTTTTTCTTGCGCCTGCTGATGTTTTTTAAGACCTCTTCCGACAAGCGGAATGTGAGCATGCCCAAACCCCCCTAGGCCCCTTCGTTTTTTCCCTCTTAAATTAGCTTTCCCTCTTTTTTTCCCTGAGGATGGCGTAGTTCATGTGTTTCGTTTTAACTCTTTCCCCTATTTAAGCGCGGTTGACGTCTTCTCCCGTCGTGGGACCCAAGTTTCCTTCTTGAAAGTCACGGTTTGAGTTATCCTACTCGTCCATCCACCTGAAAGAACCTGTCGAATTTGGTCACCCGCATGGGAGTGATGATATGACCACCCACTCCCATCGGCCCCCTCCAATCGTAGTCGGCAAGATGGCTTCAACGTTACCGACCTAAGTAAAGGCCCCTCCAGAGCCCGCACCTCTTTTTTTCTACTCGGATTTTGTAATTCCTAGTTTTTCCCTTCCTTGGTGCCAATGATTACTCTAGCGGGTACTTTGTGGAAGTCGTTTTGTCTCCTTTGGATCCGATCTTTCGCCTTCTACATTTTGCTCCCCCCCGTCAGGCTCTAAATATTGACTAATGAACAATTTTTTTTCTCATTCCTAGGAGGTTGCTTTTTAGATCCCTTCTTCTGTGCACGGTTTAGTCCTTTCTCGTTTCCGTTAGCTTGACCAACGGTAAGTGTGATATCCTGTTTTTCGTGGTCTTCTTTCCTATCTTTGATGGATTGAATACTAGGTCAATTGTGCCCTTCACCCGACCTTTTTTCACGGTCCACTTGCAAGATCCCCGCTTGTTCGACCACCGATCGTGAAGGTTTCTTCCCTTTTCTTTTTATCAGCCGAGCAACTTGTCTTCTATCGGCCGCTTGAGTTGAGGTTACCCCCCCCAGGCTGGCGCTTGAATATTGTTTTCCTTTCCCCTGTAACTTCTTTTCTTTTCTACTTCCTTCTTTTGGTCCCGAGGAGGATTCTTCCCTCTTTCAGTGCTTTCTCCGTCCAGTTCCTCTGCCTTCCGTTTTATCTGCCTGTTATCCTTCTACTTCCTTTGTTGTTTTGGATTCTTCTCATGCAGCCTCACCTTCGTCTGTTCCTCTTGACAATCCCTCTCCGCCCTTCGTGATCGCGGGGATCCCCCATTCCGAGCGTTTGAACAAAAGGCTTCCGACTTCTACCTCTGCTCCCAGTAATGAGTTAACTTTTCCCGATCCCCCCCTCTTCTTCCCCCGGAGTACCACCACGCTGAGTACCCCCGCGTCTTTAGTTCGCACTGGCGATCAGGAGGAAAAACCTTCTCACACAACATTCCATTCTCTTTTCGAGTACCCACTCTTATTTGTAGGGGGTACAGTTTCTCGTCGCCTTCTGTTTACTTTTTTCCCTTCCTTCTCTTCCCTAAACGTCTATTCTTTCCTCCCCCCCTGCTGCATTTCGTACCCCCCCTAGCTCGGGGTACCATGAAAGGCCCCTTACCCCCGACCCGACCCTAACCACCGCCCCCCCCCCCGCCCTTTCCCCCATTTCCCGCTCCCCTGCCACATACCCGAGGACTAACCTTGCGGACACACTTGGCTCTACCATTGGTCCCCCCTTCTTGACTGGATACCCTCTATGATCGCCGTTTCGGAGCTATTCCTAGTGAAAGACGAAAGATTCTTTCCCCGCCCCTACGGGCTGACACCTCTCCTTTGCCCCCAGTTTCCAAAGCGAACTCTGGGGGTATATTCATCCCCCAACCCCGACGTTCGGCTCTTTTTTTTCTGGACACTTCTGAGTTGAGATGCCCCGTTTTTGCCAGCTCTTCGTATCACCCAACCCTTCGTTCCTTTGCTCTTTTTTTTTTCCTTTCCAAGTAAAGAGACCCCCTCAATACTCAAATGATTCGGCACTTTTTCCGTCTACTCAGTCTTTCAAGAGTTTTATCCTATGCTTCTCAAAGCCTCACCTTCCTTTTGACTCTCCTCTTTTTCCCCCTCTTGTGAAAGCGGTTCCCACTCCTCCCCATCTTTCCCAGTCCCCTTTTTCCCCGGTCTTTCACCCTCTCTGTTTTCCATAACGGCCATGACCTAAAGAATTTTAGGGACACACAGTAAGGTCCCCTTTATTTTTTTTGGTCTTGAATTTTCTATTGCTGTCTTGCAACTTACTTTTCCTTCTAATAAAGCCATCTTGAGTGAACATGACCAGGGGCGACCGTAACCCCCTCTACGAGAAGTTCGACCATAGACTCCCTTTTAACGGAGGTCGGTTACACAGATCTTTGTTTCCTTGTTTTTTTTTTTTTTGTTTTGTATTACTGTTTGTTCAGAGTTTTCTGCTATCCCTTCTTCCCGTAGCCCCTGCCCCCCCATCCTAAATTCGTACCCTACTCCATCATCAGCAACCTCCCCTCCGTTCGTGTACGACTTCAGTGGTGCGAAGTCCCCCCCTCTTCCAGCCTACCCTCTCATAGACGTGTTTCTCCTTTTACTGCACTATTTTGCCAGCCATTAGATACACATTTTCTTTTTTACCAGCCCTGACCCTCCTGGGCCGTCCCCCCCTGCTTCCCTTCCCCCTTTACACGGAGGGACTCCATTTTCTTTCTTTCCCGATAATGTCCATGTCGCCCTTCCCCCTTCGGTAGCCAACAGGACCGGCACCGTCCCACTCTTCGGTTTCTTCCCTCGATCACAAGAAATACCCTCATCCGCACCTGCCAGCTGGGGCCGTTGGATTTTTTTCACTGACGGGAACTGCGGCACTAGGAGTTATTCTTCGTTTCCCTTCTCTGGTTCTAATGCAAGATTTACTCACAAACCACTTCCCTCCATGGTTTCCTGATTGCGTTTCCTCTCCTCCCCCCCGGGTGTTCTCCCAGACTGACCAGATGGTAAGTTTTCTTTTTTTTTCTCTGCCATGACATTCCGGTTCGTTATACGCCTTTCCGCCCCACCGGTTGACTTCCATGATCCGACCCCCCGATTTTCTTCCCTCCCCTCTTTCGCTCGCTAGGTTTAAGTAAGATCATATTCTTTTAAATAATCATCTTTGAGAGATTTTCACAGTAGAGTAGTCCTATCTAGTCCCCTTTTTTGTTTCTGCTTTTTATTTTTCTTACGATGGAGTATCCTCCCCCTTCCCTCTTTAACATAGCTTATTTTAACGGAGAAGCTGAATCCATGCCTGGCTTTTCCGGACCAGATGCTTTCCTAGCCTATTGCCCCTTATTTGATCCTCCCTCTCCCATTCAACGACCTTTTCTTTTTTGGTGAAATTTTCAATAAGGAATTTGAAGAAGAGTCACTAGTCTCCCCATGTCGTTTTCTCGACCGATGCCCCTTCCGGGCGACGTTTTCTTTTATTCCTTTTATTTCGTTTTTTCACATAGAGCTTTTTTGTCGTTTTTACCCCGTTGCAGATTTATGTCGGGAGACAGTTTTTTTTCCGGTCTGGGGAGGCCACTACCGTGTAGGTAGGTATGAACTCCCTTTCGTCCCGGCCCAACTCACCTTCACTTTCGGTAACTCATCACCCCGGTGTATTTTGTGCTATTAGTGCCCGAGGAGTTTCTTTCTGTGCGACCCCTTGGTAGAGGTCTGAAAGTGACCCTCCTTCCCTCACTTCGAAAAAGTGCGACTTTCAGTGTGTAACCCCCCCTCCTTTTTTTCTCTTTTTTTCTTCGGTGTCCCCTTAGTTGACCCATGCTTTTGCATTTTCATGTTGCCGTCTATGTTAACCTTAACTCTTTCCACCGTCCTGTTTTCCTCTTGCTTGCGCAGATTATGTTCTCGCCGTTCTTCTTTGTGTATCAATTACGGCGTTTTTCTTTTTTATCTCCCCCGCCAGTTGACTGAAAAAACGCAGGTCTTTCATTTTCTGGCTGGCATCCCTCTTGACCATCGACCCCTCTCTGAATGAAGCCGAAAAATTTCCTGTCCCAGTGACTGTGTTGTTACCGTTTAACTCCACCGAGTCTCTTTCTCCCTTATTGAGTTAGCTAACGAGAGTGGCACATTGGTCCTCAGGATTTCTTTTTCCTGCGGTTAACCCCTTCCGTTATCCATTCTTCGGGTAAAGAGTTTTTCCCCTCGTTTTATGTCGTATGCGTCAGCCCTTTTTTTCCAGTCTAAGGAGTAGTACTGACGGTCCCTCCTTTTTACTAGTTTTTGATGTCCCTTTTCCCTGCTCTTGAAACAGATCCCTTCCAACGAGTTCGGAACTTTTTTAAGCTTTCATCCCCGGCGTCCCTACGTGCCCTTCACCCTAAGCTCCCTTCCCTGCTGTGACCCCCTAGGATTTTTTAATTTGAATGTCCATCGTTCATGTATGCCCTGTCCCATGCTAATTTGTTTCGGCCCTCTCCGCTGGAGAGGTTGCTGTCTTTTCCCTAGTTAAGAAAATCTCTAATTTTCCCAGTAGCCGTGAATTGACTCCTTCCCCTACTTTTTGTTCTTGCATTTCCTTATAGTTGTTTTTCCCCTTCCCTATGGACTTAAGTTCTTTCCCGGTTATTTTCGGTCATATTAGCCCTTCCTGTTTGCCCCCTTGGCTCTTTTTCTTTTTAATATCAGTTCCTTCTTCTTAGACCCCGGTGGAGGGTTTCTAATGTAATTCCCAATCTTAAATATCTACTGCGACAAGTACCCCTACCTCCTTGGTTTGAGGCATCTCTCTTTGTGTTATTTCCTTTCAGTTCACCTGATCCCTCCCCCTTCCCCCATTCTTCCTACCCTTTGTCCCCGGTCTCTTTGGTGCATCCGGCTTTCTTGACGTCTTTGATCGTGCCTCCCTCCCTGCGGCTTATTCCATTTCGTTCCCCCTAGCCTAGTGTTAACGCTCCTTTTCTTTCACTAGAGTTTGTTTTTCCCCCCCCTCTCCTTTTTTGCATGCCTTTCAGGTTGATGAGCCTTCCTCTTTTCTTCTTTAGTTAAGACGTTGGTGTTGTTGTTCCTCCTTAGTTTCACACACTCTTTTTTTTTTTCTCTCCCCCACTGGAAGATATATCCCCTCCCCTCTCTTTCCGCGCTTGTACTTCCCTACGTCCCGATTGACACAAACTTCCCCGCATTTACGAGCCGCCAACTCTTTATTCTGCTTAACTCTTTCTCCATTTGGTTTGTTTTTGAACACCCCTGGGAGTCACCCCCCGCATTCGTCCCCGTTTCCAGCGCCGTCTCTCTCTCCCTGTTTTTCCGCTTCGATAAGGAAGTTGAAAAATTCGCAAACCTAAAGAGCGAGGATGCCTCCCTACTATGATTGTCTCTTTCCTGCCTGACTTAGCCTTCCGGGTGTCCAGTGGGAAAACTTCCCCCCAACTCCTTCCTTCTGCATAAGATAAAATTTTTTTTTTAGCACTCTTTTCTTTTTTCCCCATGAACGCCCCTCGACCCCGTCACCTACTCCCCTTTGACATCTAATCCCTCCTCGTTGGCTTCTGAAAAACTACAACTCCTCGGCGACCTCATTTCCCACCAATGGTGCAATTTTCTTCAATTCTGTGCGACCTCCCACCTTGCCCCCCAGAACGTTTCCTTTTAGTCAGATCTCCCATCGCAAGACGACCCTCCCCCCCGCCCCACCACCTATAGTTCAGCCATCCCCCCTATCTTTAGGGCCTGTTTTAATTATCTTTTGTATTCTTTTCAACATCGGTTTCTGTTCCGCTGTTCTCCTGCTGCTTATTCGTTTGCTGACCGTGTCTCCCTTGGCCGCCCCAAAGCGTCTTTTTTCTTTTACCATGGTCCCCTCCCCTTTCCCCGAGACCCCCTCCGCCCTATCTATGGGCCTCCCTTCTTTTTCACTTTTCGATGGCCACGGTGAGGACGTTGCCCCTCTCGTCCCCTGTATTTGCCCCCACCTTCTCGTTCTTGCCCCGTCAGTCTTCCCCAAGATTTAACCGCCGTAAATCCCCTTGATCCCCCTTTGCGCACAGCCTCTTCCCCCTATCAGACTTCTTTCCCCTTCTTTTCCGTAAAGAAGGCCCCCTTGACAATCCCCCCCCCCTGTTTGATTTGTTTGATTTTCATCGCCACTTTTGAGGTCGTGGATCTGTTCCCACACGAAGGATAATTGCCTACCTTTTCTCCTTTTTCGGTCTTTCCTTTTTAAACGCCCTCCTCGAAGGCCCCCCCAATCAATCCGCCGACCCCCCCTTCTATCTTCCACGTCTCCCCCCCTCCCGTGTGTTTTTTCCCCTTTTTTTTCCCTCCCTACCGGCAAGGCCTCTCCTCCCCCCTAGCTTTTGAGGCCAATACTTGAAAATTTTTCACCCCCCTTGTTGTTGTAACCTTCCTTTAACTTGGGAGCATTCAACTTAACTGCCTCTCCTTTCCTACCTATTTTTTTTACTAAGACCTCCTCCTTTCGCTTAGCACCTATGGACGCCCTCAACGTGTTAGCTGCCTTTTGACCCCCGGGGGTTTTTTTACCCTCTGTCCCCCACTACCCCATAAACTCCCCTTCTTTCCCCATGACCCCTCACCGTGCAAAGAATGTTCCCTCCCATCTCGTTTTTCAGTACCGGTGCACTTTCCTCTTTTACGAGACACTTCCCCTCTCCTCCCCCCTTGACTGGGTTGGTCCCTTTTTCTTTTTCTCTTGATCTGCCATTTCGCAATTCATGGAGTTCCCGTTCTTCAGACGATCCTTCTCCTTTGGATTTCCTGAAGATCCCCCCCATATTCTGGCAGATACTAACAGGACGTTCAAGTTCTTTTTTCCCCCCTTCCCATATTCAATTCTGCGCCTTTTTTTTTCTCCTCCGCGCCGACTAAACCTGGTAGATTTCTAAGTCCTCGACAACGGCCCTCCTCAGCGTCACGGTCCGTCAGTTCGAAGGCTCCCCTTTGTAAGCGTA
>Ga0179591_1381916_pt1 | contig 17271 bp, 23 predicted proteins | sample CZOMad2_1_08_16f_FD_182891 | JGI IMG/M metagenome (GOLD analysis project Ga0179591, IMG submission 182891) | Vadose zone soil fungal communities from Angelo Coast Range Reserve, California, USA - CZOMad2_1_08_16fungal (PacBio error correction) | ecosystem: Environmental > Terrestrial > Soil >... | reverse complement strand
GCGCAGGGCACACCGATCCCATAATTTTTTCACCCCCCCTCTCCTCGCCGTTCTAGATTCCGCAATCTTCTGCGATTTTGCTCCCTGTCAGTTGCCAAAACCCATTTCTCCCCCCTTGCTTTTCTCCAAAAAATCCCCTGAAAGGCTAGTACCTCATCTTCGTATTCTGATGAGTATTCCAACCCTCTGTATCACCTCCCAAGCGGTATCCGATGGGGACCTTTTCATGAATATTTCCCCCCCCCGCGTTGAATGGTCTACACACCCCCTCGATGTGACCCCCTTTGATGCACAAACCATTACCTTTTTGCCATCCCTTCCCTCATAACCTCTGTCCGACTTTTCCCCCCTTAGAACCCCCTATGAAGGTAACATTCCCCTTCCCCAATTCCGGTTTTTTACACAATATGCGTTGTGGCCCTAAGATCTAGTCAATCACTCGTCAGCTCGAATTCACCTGTGAACGTCATTATATTCCAAACTTTTTGCATCCCTATACCCTCGCCACTGTTCCAGGCCTCTATGTACTCAAGTGCATTTCCCCTACCTTTGGATGAGAAAAAAGCCACTTCTTTTCCCATCAAAAGGATTCTACTTCTCTATGTTTTTGCACTTAATGTCTTCCCCCCCCTAGGAAATGCGACAAGATAAACACAAAGTGACGTATATATCTCCTGTGTTCTTCCAACCTTCCCCCCGCTTTTTGACTCCTAAGGTTGGACTGTATTGCTGAACCCTAGTAGCCTGGGATCCTCTGGACCTCTAACCCCTTTCCTCATAACTCCCCCCCCCAAACTTCCCAAAGCTTTGGAAATGAACTGGACTACTTATTTCTTTTATACCGACTGTTTCCCACCTAGGCATCGCGCCACGTTTTTTCAAATCTGCAAGCCCACTCCTGGGAGGCGTACGTGACGTGTGGAGCCCCCTTCAGATCTCCCAACATAAATAGGCTTTTTTTTTAACCCTTTCCTCTACACGTGTCCCATCGCTAACATGCCCCCATTTTCAAGACGGCACAAAACTCACTCTCCTTTAATCCTGCATCTATTCATTAATGCCCTTTCTTTCACCTTTTTTCTCTGAGCACCACACCCGTCCCCTTGCTATCATGCCGTAACCTTTTGCCCCCTTTTTCGTACCACCCATCGTTGGGGGTCGCCTTTTCTTTCCCAGGTCTCGTACAGTCATTATCGACCCTCTTCTTTTCCCCGCTTATATATTGTCGCTCTAGTTGGCTCCCGAGTCTGATTGCCATCTTTCCAGCTTACCGGTTGGTGTTGCACTGGTATTTTTTGCTATTGGTTCGTTGATTCGATTTACCATTTTGACGATATCTCTTCCTTTTTTTTTTCGCAAGGCATCAATATCAAACCTTTCCTGTACGCCCCAAAAAGGTTCCTTTTGGAAAAATGAGTCCTTTTTCCCCTTTTTTTTTTTGGTTCTTTTAACTAACCATGCTTTTATATCTTCCTTATATGGGTTCTCCTGCTTTTATTAACCCTTCCTTGTGGCTTCGTAAAGTACTTTCTTTCCCTTTTTCCTCTTTTTGATTTGTCCCAAGTACTCTCGTTTTACTCATGCCAACTCCCACCTCCTCACCCCCTCCCCACCCATACACCCTCCTTCTCTCCGTTTGCCCGAGTGAGTCCCTATCATTTTGATTGACTCTCCGAAACGTGGATGATCGATCTTACCCCCCCGTTTCTTTCCCTCGCTCTTCGTTATCCTGACATTCACCTTTACCATCTGTTTTGTCTCCCCCTCCCCCCCCCCCGCTCTCGGTCTTCATTTAAGTTTACGTTTTATCTCGGTTAATCCCCTAAGTTTTTTTGTTTAGCTGATTTCGCGTAAACTGCTCCGCTCCGGTATTCGGGTTCCTGACCACCTTTTGGTTACAGAGTTGATGGGATATTTTGACTCCTAAGAGCCTCCTTGAGAAGAATTTTGGGATATTCAGTTATGTTCTTCCTTCCCATGTCAAAACACCGATTCTTGCCCATTTACCCTCTCCAAAAATTGATCGCAGCTGCTATTGTTGTGGGTTGTGGGTTTTTTTACCTTCCCCCCTTTTTCCCCTTTCAGTGATTTAACGTACATTCTTGAGCCCCCTTTTGACCCCACTTTTTTCAAAATAGAGGAACTGAATTTTTTCGACTGTTTCCCTCGGCATCACGAGCTGAATGTTACGCAGGACCCAGATCCTTCCCCCCCCTCCTGCTTCTCAGGTAATAGGGTCCCATAAGACCCCCCCCCTAACAACGGGACCCACCTGTCAGTGTTCCTATACACTTGTTTACCCCTTTTCCGAGTCTTCTATGTTCTCAACCAAGGATATATCGTCCATGGAACCCCTCCCCCCTCATCAAACCCATAAGACCACCCGTAAAGGAACAAATTCCCCCCCGTTCCTGATTTCGATCAAATCCCGTCCTCTGCCTCTTTGCTTTCCCTCCACTGGAATTAGAGGGAGCCGTCCATTCGTAAGACGTTAGTCACAATTTGCCCATGCGACGGGCCCCCAGACCCCTTTGCTGTTGTTTCTCAATTTTAAGTCCCCTGTGTCATTTGAACATTGGCGACGGGATTGTTAGTTCATGGAAGAAGACAAAGAAAAATTGCAACATCTTTCTCCTTTTGTCTAAAGGATGTCCTAGCATGGTTGTGGCCCTATGTTTTGATGAAGTTTATCTCAGTTTTTTTTTTTCCTTTCTCCCGTAAGTTCTTTTTATATATCGAACCGGGTTTACGTTTCCTGCATCATCCCAAGTTGAGTATTTCCCAGATTGAAACCCCGAGAGCTCCCCTTCTGTCGTAACTGGTTATATAAATCATCTCTGTGTGTTCCAAGTTACATTTTTCACATCTTTGTTCCTTTTTTGAGTTGGAGATAGTTTTTCCCTGCCAATGCGACCCTTAGCATCACCTTCTACTCCCTTTTCAGAAGTCCCTGCAAAAACTTAAACAGTTAAACAACACTCGTAGACTTTTCGGTCACACCAGGATATATTTCCCAGCCCTGGGGACGATGGTGCGTTCCGCTTTTCCCGTCCCATGAAGAGTGACGTCCAAAATAGAGAGTTTTAGATACCTTTTCGGACCCATCCATGTAGTTCATGGGCTATCCCCAAGGTAGGACGAGCCCTGCTTGAATCTCTCCGTTTTTTCTTCCACAGCTCTGGCTGAGGTTAAAGTTCACTAAAACATAGGCCTCTCTCTTACGTGTACGGGAATGAGATGAGCCCTCCCCCCCCTTTTTTTTTTTTTTTTTTCATTTTTTTTCCCCTTCCTTCCCCCGTTGTTCCTTGTGGAAAACAACTGTTTTTTTTTGGTGAGTTTCTTTTGTGGGGAAGTCTCTTTTTTTTTTTTTTCTTTCAAAAAATGTAGTGAAGTGTAAAACCCTTTTGATTGGGTGTGGGTGAGTGCTGACCAAGTTGAAAAAAAACAGTCCCCCGCGGGGTGGGAAAAGTTTTTCTGTGGTTGTTTTTCACACCTTTTGGTATGGGGTACAAAAAGTTTTTGGTGTTTTTTAAAAGTTTTAAAAATTGTCAACAAGAACCCAACTTTTTTGAAGGAATTTTTTTTTTTTTTGTTTTTTTTTTTTTTTTTTTTTTTGCCCCCCCACTTTTTTTTTTTTTCCCTTTTTTTTTTTTATGTCTTCTTCGGCCCCAATCGTATATGCCTTGGTTAACCCTTTGACATGATCCGGCATTATGGCCTTTTGTAAATGATGAAAGAGTTGAGGCTTTATTGATTTCTGGTGAAGGGTCTGGTTCTCCCTCCTTTTCTACCCAGCGATTGGTTTTATCCTTCCCCTGCGTGGTTTTTTTTCAAGAGTAATTCATATAGAAGATTTAGTAGATTTTCCACTCGGGTTGCAGCGAGGCTACTTCCTTACTCTCCTCCTCTGACTTTCTGATCCGGCATGGGGGAGTATGCCTCCCCCCCTGGCTAATTTGTTTTAAAACAAGGATTAGAAGGAAGCGGATGCGAGAAGGATTCGTGGTGGGACTAGAATGGATTAGGGGCTTTTTTTCAATTGAATATCTATCGTTACTCCCCTTTGCTGTTTTTTCTCAGCGGAGAACCCAGCCCCAGACTCATTTCTCTGTCCCCCCCCCCCTGAAATTCCCCCCTTATCAGCTTCAACGCTCTGTACGAGTACGTTGTCCCTTATGGCGGGTTTTTAAACCAATTTTTTCTTCAAATAACCCCCCCCAAATCCATGATAGGAACCAATCTTCTGCTGGTGGTTGGATCTTCTTATTGCGTTCTCTCCCCTCTGACACCCCTAGGCATACCATCCTATCTCGCGTTGCAGAATTGACCAAGCGTTGACCCTTTTTTGTCCCCCACCACCGCGCTTGTCGTAATAATATGTACCCCCCTTCCCAATTCTCAGGGACATCATTCCCCGTAATAAACTCTGTATAATTTACACCGTCTTACACCTGCTCCTTACCCTAAAGCACTTCCGTTACACTTTAGTCCTCTTTTTTCAGACGTACCAAGATTCCCTTTCAAGAAACGCCCCCCCCCCTCCCTACTTACCAGAGTGAACGTAATTTCTATTACTGTCATCGACAACCCTATCCCCCGTAAGACCCCAGTCGAGTATTTAGTGCTATGACTCCCAGGGGGGATCTGTGAGATCTACAATGCTTTCCCCCCTCCAACGGTTATCCCTTTCCCTTATGTTGGGAGCCCTCTTCCTACCCCCTTACCCTTGTAGCCCAGTCTAACATTCCATCCGTTCATAAGGGTTTCCCTACAAGTCCCCAACCCCTCTGGTTTGAAGATTAAGGTGTCCCCTTGCTGCTAAGAGTCTAGACGGTTATTAGGCGCTAGGTACATTATTCCCTACTCCGTCGTAAAGACCCAAAACTTCCCCGCAAATGGAACTGTTTCCAACCTCCTCTGTTCCGAGATTTTCTAGAAAAGTTCACTAGAGAGAGCATGCCAAGGTTTTTTTTTTTCCCCCAGGTTACCAGCTTTTGATAAAAATGTTTCTTTCCCCGTGGGTGCGCCCCCTTTTCTCTATCCCCACCATGTCAAATACTGCTTTCGATGTCCTTGACATCTCCCCCTGGCATTCTTCCAATGAAACGCCCAACCCCTTCCCCCCATCTTAAGACTGGTCGACCTCTTATCTCCTAATTCCCCCGCATTTTTCTTTTCTTCCCTTTCTGAGTCCTCCACCCCCCTTTCTTCTCCCCATGTGCCGGACACACTGTCACCAACAAAACCCTTTGGTTTTCCGCAACCACAGAAGTTAGTTTTCTCCTTAGAATGGGCAACCGTCTGATGCCAGTTTTTCTTATCATTGCTCCCCTATTTTTTTCCCCTTCAATTCTCGAGGGGCGCATCGGACGGGAGTGGTTTTTCACCCCCTCTTCCGGTGGACAATTGGTCCCTTCCTTTGTGCTGGTTGGAGTGCCCCATTCTTTTTTTTTGACGACTGTTTTCTCTCCTTTTTGTCTTGCAAGCATATCATACTCAAGGACCGGACTTTCCCTCCCCACAACAATCGTTCCTGTTCCACCCTGAGGAGGTTTGTGTTTATTTGTTTCTGTGTCACTTCCATATGCCTTTTTCAGGGCTATATATGTCCTTTGTTTTGGTCCGTTCTCTAAATTATCCTCTTTATGAATGGAAGGATTCCATAAGTGACCTTTTCAGTTTCTTTTTTGACTTTTTCCAAGTTAGCGGTACCTTCAAATCAACCCACCTTCGAAACAAATAACCCCAACACCCCCACTCTCCCTCTACGATACTTGATAGGAGTAGATGAACTCTTTTTTATTTACTCATACCGTCACTGCTGATCTCAATATCAAAACCGTATTCATAAAGATTTCTTCTTACTTCTCCCTCCCTCTCTTCCCCGCGTGGTCTCCCCCAGTCCCATCACAGTATCTAGGGATTACTTTCTCAGCTCTGGTGCATTCGATTTTTCTAACTTTTGTTGTTTAAGAGATGTCCCAAGCGTCGTATTGCTTATCCTTTGAGTCTCCCCCTCTGGTCTCGAGTTCAGGGAGGAAGTAATACTCAGAGCGCTTTCTCCTCCTTTTTATCGGCGTCCAGCACGTTCTGCTTTATGGCGTCCCTCTTTCAGCGACACGCCGACTTTCCCCAAAACGTATTTTAAAGCGGTGTTTTTTTGGCTCCCTCCCCTGTTATTTTTTCCATTTTGTTCCAGTTCGAGCGCAACTTGACAAACCGCGGCCCCCTTTTCCCCCTTGAGATGGGGACTACGCGCAGAACTCTGCAGTCCTTCCCTGACACCCAGATAAAGGTAACTATTACTAGAAGAGCTTCCTTTCATATTTTGACCCCCTCACACCCAGCCCCCCCCCGTCACACTCCCAAACCCCCGCTCTTTTATACGTTTGGTCTTTCCCGTACTTTAGATTATATTGCCTGCCACCAAACCCTTATATATCGTCCCTTTTGTTCCCACGTCTGAATCATAACCTCAGCAAAACGCATTCCCCACTGCAACACGGTCAGGTTACAATCCCGTGCCCTCTGAGCTTGAAGGGTACCCATCGAGTCAGACTAAGACCTTAGAATTTTCATTTTCCCATTGCGCGGGCTCATACTCTGTTGTTCTACTTTTCCGTCACAGTGATACGCCCCCCGACGGGAGTGGCTTGACTCAGTCCGAAGTAAAAGGAACTTCACAGTTCATAGGCCCAGTCTCCCTTTTCTTCCCAGGTAAGATGTGATGGTGGTGGTCGCTCTGGACTTCTTCCTTTTATTCCAATTTCAAGTTCCCCTTCCTTAGGTTGTGGCTCTCATCGAAAGTTTGTATAACAATGGGCTCCATCCCCCATGTTTGAGACTTCTTCATAGTTGGACCAAAACTTGGTGAGCTCTCTCCTGTGGTCTTAGTACTCCTATAGGCCTCGTATTTGTGTCCAGTTCCCTGCACCAATCTTTTCCTTTTGGTGGAGATCTTTGTATGATGCAAATAGTAGCCCTGGAGCCCCCCAAGCGGTCTCCACCTCCTCTTTCCCAGCATGATTAAACATCCCCGCCCCCAGCCGGGTCTTACCCCCAAGCCTATAGACGACGTCCCTGTGTGGAAACCCATCCCCACCACCCCCCCCCACCCCCCCCCCCCCCCCCCACAAAACCCACCCCCCCCCAACCTCCCACCCCCCCCCCCCCCCCCCCCCCCCCCCCCCCCCCCCCCCCAACACCACAACCCCCCCCCCCCCCACGTACTGGGCTAAAGAGTTCGTGAAGACAAGGTTTCCCAACCTAGAGAGACGGTAGCCTCCTTCGGTGGTCATTGCCTAATTTCTTTCCCGACAACTTCTTAATAATGCCTTAATGGGTTTTCTTTCAGGTGGAGCTTTTGTCTGCGGTCAAGCAAGTGCATACTTACTTACGTTCCCGCGTCATCGTCATCTGCTATTTTTCTGGCTGCTCCCCCCCCTTTCTGACTTTTTTAAAAAGGTTTTTCTTGTACATTATGGCATTATTCTGTTCGTTTCAGGTGAAATTATGTAGTCGCCTTTCTTCTTGCCCGGAGGATTTTTTATGGTGTGTAAGTCCTTTTTTCTCCACTTTATTTTTGGCCGAAAGCTTGGGCCAATAGTTTTTTTAATAACTTACGATCTCCGTTTAGTAGATTGCAATTCGTTTTCAGCTGATTCAGCGGACCGTAGATACTCTAGGGACTTTTCGTCTCCTTCTTTGGTATTTCTTATTAAAAGCAGGGTGAGCTTTTTTCCGCTTTGTTAGTCCTCTCCTCTTAAAGAAGTTTTTTTTCATCTCTCATGGTCTAGAGGGGGTCACCAATGTGTGAGTGGGGGTCTTTTTTCTCCGCATATCTTCTTTCCGTTTTTTTTTTTAGCCGAGCTGACTCAGAGGAAAACGGGTCCCTCCTTTTTATATTGAAACAACCTAGCCGGACGCTTCCCTCCCTTCCTTGAGTTGTTTTCTTGACCCTTCTGGTGTTACACCCATTCTTTTCTTCCACCCCTCCCCCATGCACAGGATCGAACCATTCTTTCTGTATCTCCTTTCTTGCCGTAAGACGAGTGGCCCACCTTCGACTGATTCTCCTCACTTTTCTTCTGCGTTTGCATGACTCTTTGCCCCCCCGCCTTGCCTTCCCCCACACAACTCGTCCTTGTAGAACACTTCCCTTTTATCTACACACATGACAACTTGATACTCCCCATCCCTCACCTTTAGCATATCACCCCCGTCGCCCACCTACTTCCTTCCTTCCCCTTTTAAATGCCCACTCGGTTTTTTACAAAATATTGTTGTTGTTTCCGAATCTCAAGCGTTTCAATACGACTGCAGAATTCACTCGGGGCCACTTCTTATAGTTCCTAACTGTTGCGCATCCAGATATCTCCACCCTCTGTTTTATCCCCTGAGGAGCTTCTAAGTGCTTACGTTTTGTGGCTTGTCCCCCCCTGTGAGCTTCCAACTCTTCCCTATCTCTAGTTTGTGCGCCCACCCTTTCCCCTTTTCCGGAAACCCGGAACAAGCTACCCCCACGTGATTCGTTCCTATTCCTTTTCTACCCGTCCACTCTTTTTTGGAATAAGATACGGGTCCAGTGTTCCCCTCTTGCTTCCTTCAAGTTTCTACGGGATACTTCGTGTTATCGTCGACATATCCGTACCGTAGCTCCCCCCCCCCAACCTTCTCTTTTTACCCTTTCCACACAACATCCATAGTATAGTATATCCCGTGAGACCTCTCTCGCGCCAAGGTTTTTCCAACTATGAAAAATTCTCCCCCTGTGGATGGCTTCTGGCCCTTTGAGCCAGTCTTCCCTCTTATAGCACCTACCTAGCGCCTTTTAAATTGAAGCTAAACGGAATCCTCTTAAAGCAATCGCTTGCCAACCCACATCCCCCCTTTCCTTTTTTTCCTCCTTGACTTCCTATATTTAGATATGTGAATTGATGTTGGGTTTTCTTCTTCCTTGCAGTCACTCCACCCTCCCGTCTTCTATTCACTTCGTCACCTGCCCCAAAGTTACTCAAAAAACGAAAGTGGTTAGACCAGATTAGTCCTTGCAAAATTCCTATCCTTCTCAGACTTTCGCTCCCCGTTTTTTCTCTTTGCCTCCCCATCTCGCTTGGCGCAGATTCCTTCTGAGAATCTAAGCGTTAAATGCTGGGGGTCATTGTTCCCCTTTTTTTTTTACGTTTTGATGATGTGAGTTTTAAGTTTACTACCTTCCTATATCCATTTTTAGCCAATCTGGAATCTCAATACTTGGAATGCCCAAAACCCAAAGTGTATCGGCCATTGTGATTTGTCTTTTGGTGAGTATTTTTTCACTAACCTATTCCCGGTAAGATAGGATATTATGTACCTTTATCTGGTTATCCTTGCGTTAACATTCTATTTTTTTCCCTCCTTCCCTTTAGTAACCCCTTTCTTAAAGTGAAAGGGTTTCCTTTCCGTTTTGTCTTTTGTCACCCATCTCGCGTACTTTAACTCACCTGCCAAACATCACCTACGCAACAAACTAACCCACAACTCTCCCTTCCCGATTTCCCCGTCTTTGATAGGCTTGTAGATAATATCCCTTTTAGGCCCTCCCCCCGAAAGTTGTTTTCGCACAACTTTTTCTCCCCATCGCTTCCTTTTTAGGATCCCCGCCCAAGCCGTTTTTTTTCCCGACCCCTCCATTTATAGAGAAGTACCCGTTATTGGGCCCCCTCTCTCTTATTAATCCAGTCCCTTCCTTTTTTTTTTGGTGGATCTCTTGCACATCGAGCGTACCTTATCTCCTCCTGTCTTGCGTTTTTGACCCCCCCCGCTGTTAAGATTGAGGGCTTTTTTTCCGTAATCCTCCTCCTCCTTTTCGACCATGACGTTGTGGATATTTCACACGTTATCTCGGCGGACAATAAAAGTGCATTTCCCCTCTACATCCGATCAAAACGGATCTTGGCGCGTTTCTTGTTTTGGAGTTTTCGTCTTCTGATTTTCCATAATCTCTCCTTCCCCCTTGAAATCAAAATAGAGGAACCGAAATTGAGACTGGTTTTCTTACTCTTCGTCAGATGAGACTGTTAATCGCGTCTCCCCCGCTAAATTCCTTATACTACCGATTCCCCCTTAGGTTCTTTCCCCCCTGAAAAAACCACGCCACCTCCAAACCTCTTACCCCGTGATTCCCCCATGATAACACGTGTTCCCAGTACGCTATATGTGCCTAAACAAAGGATAGTCACCCCTCCTGAATTCAACTCGCCCAAAAAAGGAAAGGAACAAGGGCCACACTGTTCGCGTGTCTTCTTCCAAAAGCGCCATTTTCACTGTACCAATAGAGACGATTGGAGCCCTCGATAAGCGTACGCCTCTCTTTCCCATGCGACCTTTTCGAAAACGTGACGCTGTTTTGCGCCCAGGGGGGAAACTTTTCCTTCCCCATTCTAGATCCGGGTCTTTGTGTGAAGGACTCCCTACCCCCGTAATGGACACCTGCACAGTTCCATGGGCGATATAGTCCTTAGGGATTGAATCTGTGATGTTTTTTGAGCTTTGAATTTCTCATGATGCCGTTTAGCCTCAAAGTCCAGTTCTTACGTAGTTTGCGGATATCTCCTGCAAGTACGGTCTCACCCACGGGCGGAAGCCATCCCAATTTTAGCATTTCTTTGCATCGTTGTCAAAAAACTGCGTGCAGCTGGCGTCACAGTCGTTTGCTCTCCATCCTGAGGAGGGTGTCCATTCCATCCACCCTCTGGGGAAGGTTTTGGTTTTCTTCCGCTTTCGTGCTGCCCCATTCCTGTCGACTGATCCCCGATTTTCCCCCTTTTCCCCCTGAACGGAGCAGACATTATTTAACAATTTCCCCCCCGTCTTCCCTTCCCAAACTGGTTGGGCTGTACGGGTAGGACCTTTTTCTCCGGCCGGTGACTTTTAGCGGCTCCCGTCGTCGCGGTTTGACAGAATTCCCCGTGTTTTCCTCCAAAAACTCTCTCTCACCGTCGCCTCCCTTTTTTGCTGCCAAGCAGTCGCAATGGCTCCTCCCCCACCTGTGTCGCATGACCCTACTTTTTTTTTTTCCTCCTTTCTTACCGTTGTGGGAGTTAGTATGAAAGAAAGTGCCTTAGTCCCTCTCTTTTTCCAGTCCCTCTTGAAAGAGTGCAATTCTTTTACTCTTTTGCTCTGAGGCCTCGGCATATGTTTAACTTATTTCCCTTCCCTTGTACCTTCGAGGAATTAGTGTGCAGTTGAAGGTTCCCTTCGCATCTGTTTCTTTCTTGAGATGCATGAGAAGGGTTGTCTCCTCCTTCCTTTTCTACAAGGCGCCTTTTTGTGTATCCTTCCACGCTGGGGGGAAAGACATGCCCAAGGTATACTATATACTCCTCGTCCTCTGCACTCCGGTGCCTGTTTATCCTCCTGAAGATCCTCAGATGGGGGTCGATCTTCCCTGGTTTTGGCGTTAGTGAGCCCCGCCCATGGAGAATTTCAACGCCATACACGGGAGCTATATGCCTTTCGGCAGCGTCGGAAGGGGTAGAGGGGGGTCAATCATAAATGAGGAGGGGGTTGGGGGGACTTGAATCTTATCGCTTTCTTCCTTTTTCCCTTCCCTCCTTTTGTTGTGTGATTTTCCCGCTTTCCCCCTTTCTAACACTCGACAATCCCCATGTCCAAACATTCTTCCTGAGAACATTTCTCTTTTTTTTCCCCCTCCCCCCCAATTCATGAGAGAGATTCTAACTGGCGGTTTTTTCGTTTTCCCCCATTCTCCTGGTAAGGGTCTCCTCCACCCTTGCCCCGTACTGACAAGTCAGATCGAGTAATATTTTCCGATTCTCGTCTGCCCCCTCTTGCTCTAATCCAAGCGGCGATAGTCGTGCATTTCACTTTGACCCACGTTTTTTAAATTTCTACAAACACTCGCTTGTATAACACCTTTTTCCGGTGTGCTTACACACCAGCACGTAATGACTGCTTATCCCTTCTCCCCTCTGTGACTTTACCGTCGCCCACCCCCTTCCCTGCTGCCAATTTAAACACATGGTTAAACCAAATATGAGCCTCTTTTTCCTCCTCTACCATTTTCCAAGGTGCTCTCCTTCCCCTCGTGTCGCATTTTGCTATTCTTACTTTCCCTGCTTGCATCAGAACTCACCTGAAACAGCAGGTAAAACAACCGTAGTGTCTTCTCCCCTTTGCTATTACCAGAAAGGTTTGAAATGAGCATGCCTTTTCCTCCACCAAAGTTCATTCTCCTTATATGTTCTGGACCTCTTTTTATGTATGCAAACTTCCTACCCCCCCCCCTTTTTTCCCCCGGCCTTACTTCTATTCCTTTGTTCCCCCCCCCCCCGTCCACCGGCTGTTTGGAGAACTTTTCTTTCATCTTCTTCTCCCTCGTCTAAGGGGATCATCTGGATCCGTCCCGAATTTCCTTCCCCTCCCTCTTAAGCTTTCCAAAAAACCCGTTTTCCCCTTGACCTTTTACCCCTACTCGTTTATAGTTATATCCCTGCTTCTGTCTACCCGACTTGCTCTCGCCGCAAGGTTTTTTCAACCTATACTCCACTGCTCAACTTTGGTTCTGCTTCCTTTCCTGGTGAGGCGCCCCTGGTAGATAATAAACCCCCTTTACCCATACTGAATCTGACTTGAAACTGAAGCTCTAACTTTGTCTCTCCCTCTCGGACCCCCACCCCCATCCCTTTTTCATCATTCGCCTAATGAACTTTTCCATTTTTGTCCTTTTTTCCTCTTGATCAATCCCATACAGTAGGGCTACTGCCCTTTTGAACAACGTTCTACAGCGTCAAGGTTTTCTCCCCGTAGCATTCCCCGGATATGAGTAACCGTTTATAGTAAAATTTTTTCTGCTCCCCCCCCCCTTCCATTTTACATTTAAAGACGGTCCTGATTCCTTTCTTTTTACTCCTTCACTATTACTGGGTGTTGTTTTCCTGGGGATTTATTTTATTTGTTATACATGGTCCCTTAATTCCTTTTTTTAGCCATCCCCTTACCTCCTTTTTTTCCGCCCCCACACCGTATAATTGTTACCCACCTTCTGACTGTGTTTTTTCATTCTTTTGGTTCTGATGGTAAGAAAATATGAGTAGCAGGCTCTTTATCTGTCTTTCTCTGGGCTATTGCCAGTCTTTCACAATTCCATGAATCCTTCCTTACCATTATAAATTTTCCCTTTTTCCTTTTTCTTTTTTTTATGGTCCACTCTCTCGCGTAATTTACTCCACCTTTTAGAAACCCCTCCCGTTCAAAAAAATCCACAAAAAACAACTAGCCGTCCCCCGTTTTTTTTTTGATCGGGAGTTTTCTTGGCCCTCTCCATTTATGGGGCTCCTCCCGCTCCCTTTGCCTTTGACTCCAATCCCAAATGTTCACCAGCGCCTTTTTCGTATTCCTTAAATAAATAAACTAGACCCTCGGTGGGTCTCCCCCTCACCTCCCCCCGTCTCTAGACAGTAAGTTTCCTCGAGGCCATACTCTCTTCTTTTTTTCCCCCCCGTTGTTGTTTTGTCTCTGCTTTTTTCATCGTTCTTAACCCCCCCCCGTCAGAGAGCGGATGGAGGGGCACCCCCCTTGGTAAGAGAGTTGTCTTCTTTCAGTCCTAAGCTCGATGAAGACGTGGGATTCCTTCCCTTTTTTTCTCTGCTGCGTTCCCTTACCAATTGAAGTGGCAGCCCGACTTCGATCCCCCCCCTTCTCGCAGCTGAGTATTGGGTCTTTTGATTTTTTTCTGTCCTTTTCTTTTGCATTTGTAGGTAAAGTCCGCTCCCTTTTTCCCCCACTTTCAAAATATCGGCCAATTGCAATTAGATGTTGACTTCCTCTCCTCACCCGATGATTCGGTAGCGTCTCACCCAAAGATTACCGGACCTATCCTAGTCCAGCCTGACGGTCATAGGTTAAGTTGTCCAGACCCCAAGAACCATAAAAAACTTTTTTCCTTGTTCCAATACCCCTTTTACTTCCATTGAGCTTATATGCTTTTTTCCCCCAATTTGATATACTCGAATGTAGTAAACACTCTGAACTCCCCTCCCAAAGCCCCACACGCCCAATGACCCCGGCCCCCCCCCCCTTTTTTTTTTTCCAGTTTGCCCCAACGTTTTCCCATTCCCCGTCATCTTCCCCCCCCCTCTATATTGAAAGTTGACAAATAGAGACGCGTCTTTGCCGACCCTTTCTCTTAAGCCGCGCATAGCCTTTGCATGTGCTCCGGAGCTCTGTTGTTCTAACCCCTTTTTTTTCTTTCCCCGGGTAGAAGACCCTGTTTTAGACTCCTTGATTTTTTTTTTTATCCGGAAGAAAAGGTACAACCCCGCCTACTCTCTTTTTCAACCTTTTTCGCAAGGTTAAGAGTAGTGTGGTTTTGCCGTTTGCGATATGTATCCTTTCTTCCGTTTAGATTCACCTTTTTTTAAAGTCTTTTTTTTATTTTTGCTTTCGAAGTACGTTCCCCCAGTTTCCCAGAAATAAATGTTTAGTTTTCACTTTTTTCCCCCACCTTTTTTTGCGCGAGAGCCGTTCTTGGAGTCACGGACCCACATCCTAGCCTAGGAGGTTCCAGTTACCCCCTTTTCCGCTGGGAGTGTGGGGAGATTTTAAGTCTTTAGTTCTCCATTAGATGTATCTCGCACGAGCCCTCACTTAGCATCACTTATGCACCACTACCTCAAACATTTGTCTTTTAGGAAAACAGGATATCATTTCCGTCCATGTGGGAGGCACCGAGTCCTGAGGGGTTGCCTACCCTGACTCTTTCTCACAACCATATCTCTCAGGCCTTCTTTTTGAGTGTCCTCATTTCCTCTAGTTTTGGCTCAGCCAAAAACGGGTCATACTAGTACATCCTTTTGTCTCCCCTGCTGTGTTTTCGAGATCCCCCCACGCGGGCAGTATATAGGATGTCTTCCACGAGAATTCAGCTGCGAGTGAACTTTCTATGTCCCCTCTTCTGTTTTAACCTGGAGTCATTAAACCTTGGTCCGGCATAGTAGGGTAGGGCCATATGCTCTGGGGCTGACGTGATGATGGCCCGGATGGGTTTTTGTAATCCTCCGAAGGGTTTTTTAAATTTTTTTTTCCTTCAACTCTTTGAGGCCAGGACCCCAAACCGCTCCCATCGCCTCTTGTAGTAGTTCACCCTCTGGTCAGCGACTCCCCTTACCTCTTCCAGTATTTTCTACGAAGACGGGTCGCACTTCAGGGGGAGGTCGTGAGAAAAAGGCAGTCCCCCTCATACAGTTCTCTCTCTTTCTTCCGTAAGTCGGAACTATCCGTTCTCCATGGTGGGTCACTCAGCACCATGATGTATTTCCGTTTCTAGAATATATCCTTATTTTTCTCCCCAGTTTGTGTTTTTGACGATCTCGGACTAGAGGTTCACATCATCCAAATAATATTTTTCCCAACCCTCTCCCTCGCCCCGTTCTAGCTCCAACGTACTGGACTCCTCTCTGCCTCCCCCCTTCGGCAGGAGAAAAAGGAGACCTGTTAGTTTGTCTCCAACCTCCCCAATGCCCGGGACCGTAACATTAGATCTTCTTCTGCTTCCTCTCTCCTAACCCTAGTGTCACTCTAATTGGCCTTATCTTTTTTTCTGATCCCACTTTTTCCTTAGACCCACAAACACATGGCCCTAACACTTATGATGCTTACCCCCAAGTCTCCTGCCCCCATCCCGTTTTTTTTTCCCCCCCATAAATTGCCTTTTTAATTTTTTTTTTTCCCCGTCTGCCCATCCTACCGCGCTCACTTTTACAAGTAAAGGTTTTTGGTTGTTTTTTGGGTGCATCACGTTAAAACACTGTTTTGACTCCTTTTTGCCCCTTTGCATCCCCAGGGGTTTTTTTTTGTTTGAGTAAACCGAAATCGCCTCCTCCTGAGTCCCAAGCTTTGCAACGTCATCTTATAGTAATTCTTCTTCCTCATCCTCCCCCTATACCCAAAGCTTAAGCCAAGTCTCTTTTTATCCAGTTGATTTATAGACAACCTTTCGCCATGAGGTGCCCCACAGGATATCCCCCCTTTCCCCCTCTCTTTTGGCGCAATTAGAAATCCGTCTCGTCAACAAAAGTCGTTTCGTTATCTAACCCTTAACCACAGGGAAGTCGTCTCTATTCCCCTTTCTCCCATGTACAAGGTTGGTCCAAGGTTTTTTTTCTTTGCTCTCCGTTATTAGACTCTAATAGGTCCCTTTCCCTTCTCCATAGACTGTGAATACGAAAGAATTCCCCCCCAAAAACTTGAACCATCTTTTGAACCTTCTTCCCTTGCCACCACAATCGTCCTAGTCTATCACAGACTGTAACAGACGGCTCTGCGCCCCCGGTTTTTCAATATGCGCATGCTCAACCTTGGGAGGCTCTTTCGGCCCGTTGGGTGACCTTCCCTTCTCTATATCCCCAACAACAAATCACTGAAGACTTTTTGCTCAAACTTCAAGCTACCCACAGGACCCAATGATAAAGGAAAGTTCCACCCCCGTCAATCTCTATCCGCGACATGCAACATAATTGAACTTTGCCCATGTCATTCTTCTCCTTTCTCCCAACACCCCGTCTACACCCCTGTGCCTTTCCCCAACTTTCCCACAGGTTTGAACCCAATCTCCGTCCAGTGGTCACTTTCTCATGTCACAAATTTATACGTCAGTCTTTCTTTCCTTTTTGCTTCCCTCTTCTCATTTGTCCCTTTCAAGTCCCGAGGGCGATTCGTTCTTTTCATCTTCACTCTACGGTGTGTCCTTTCTTCCTTTTTTGTTTCTGTGCTTTTGCCTTTCGTTTTTACTAATTCCCTTCCTTTTTCTCCCTCAATAACCTTGCCCCCAACCCCTTCTCCATGGAAAATGAGAAGGTTTTTTTTTTCCGGGTTTTCGTTTGTTTCTTTTCGTTCCCCTTCAACTATGACCGTAAGCTGTGCTTTTCTTTCCTTCTCCCTCTATCCTTCGTCTTAACCTTTTCGTTCTGCCTAGTTAATTCCCCATTTTTCCCATTGACAATGGTTAATTTCATTGTTTAACATTTATTCTTTTCGCCTTACATGCAACTTCAGACATCCCACTCCCTCCCCCCCCACCCTCACCTAGACTCTGACTCCGTTTGAAGGTGTATATGACCCTATCACTTTTTCTGACTCACCGCATAACGTGCATCTCCCCCCCCTTCCTTATCAAGCGCTTCGTCCTTCCTCCCTCCCTAAAAAGTATTAAAAGGGTCTACCTTAAATAAAGTCTCTCGGTCTCCAGCTCCATTTTTCTGCGTCGTTTCA
>Ga0179591_1378094_pt1 | contig 17272 bp, 15 predicted proteins | sample CZOMad2_1_08_16f_FD_182891 | JGI IMG/M metagenome (GOLD analysis project Ga0179591, IMG submission 182891) | Vadose zone soil fungal communities from Angelo Coast Range Reserve, California, USA - CZOMad2_1_08_16fungal (PacBio error correction) | ecosystem: Environmental > Terrestrial > Soil >... | reverse complement strand
TAAAAAGTAGTCTCGGCTCCGTCGTCCGTACAGAAGTTTGGCTATGTAGTGAAACTTTATCCTCCTTTTTTTCTCTTTTTGAGACTTTGTGGCAATAAGTTCCCTCCTCCTTTCTGACGGCCCACAAGAAAACCCTAGATCCAAAAGATTAAGGTGGTGTTCTATCCCCACTGTTCCATTTTTAGACCGGATTTATCCGACCGCTTTTCAGCGATTAACCTATCCAGGCAACCTTTTTTTTTTCGGTGACCAGGACAGGTTCTCTTGTTGTCTCATCAGGTAGTGTCGAAAACCGGCATTCCCCCTTCCCCAGCTTGCAACTCAACCTGCTTTCTGCCCCCCAGGGATACCACTTCTCTATCGCCACACCGCGCTAAAGCAGTCGAGATTCCCTCCTTCCTTTTTCGGACAGTTCGGTGCTCGTAGATCCTGCCTTCCCACGGTTGCATTTTGCGTTCTTACCGTCAGGTGGCCTTCCCTTTAGTCTAGGCGGGGAGGTATGGTACTTCCCACATACGTCGTCGAGTTATGGGGGTTTCCTCTTTGGGTTCACATTTTCCATCTCGATTTTGGTCCGCCCGTCTTTCACATTGGAACCTCGTTCCCCAACCGCAGTTTGGTCCACGAGACCAGTCACTCTGTTCCCAGTTGAGAGTGGGGCTTGTTTCCTGTAATAGAGTCCTCGTCTTTTTTTTGTCACCGCTTAGGGACGCCTTCTTCATTCAGCAGGTAGTAAAATGGCATTTCTCCCTTTGATAAATCTTTTCTCAGGTGAAGGCTCGATGTTGGAGGCTTCACTCCTTTTTCGCTTGATTCGATTTTCTTCCTCTGCCCGCGAAGACCTATCGAGATGACGTGAGGCGTTCGGTACTCCCTGATGGGCATCCGATAGAGCCCCGGGCCAGGTTTTTCCGGACCCCCCCTGTCATCATGATAGACTGCAAGAGAGTTACTTTCTCCGTCCATTCTCGTTTCGAACTTCCAGTCAAAAAGTAAGCGCGTGGCAAAGAGAGAGTCGAGGACATTTGTTTCATAACCCCCATCCTTTCTGGCAAACGAATTCTTCCCCCCTCGCTCCCCCTTCATGCCAGACTTTGGGTAAGTTTCCAGACCTCCCCTTCATTTTTTCCCTCGTACTTAAGAGAATGCACAGTACCTCCTCTTGTTCATCTGTTCCGTATCCGGTCCTGCCCGCACTTCCCTGATTAGCCCTCCTCTAGAAAAAAGTACAACAAAGGCTCTACTACCGTGACCCCCGGTGATGCAATTGGGATGAGCCAACGCGCTTTGAATTCATTTCTTCCCCGTGGATGTTGACACTTTTGCCACTCGAGTGGAACTCTCCCTTGGTAGCACTTTCTAAGAGTTCTTCGGTGGTGTTCCCCCCCCTATCCCGACCTTGCATTGGGTCTAAGATCGCCACCCCTTCCCGAGCTTCTTTCCTTTTATGAGTGCATTCGCTCCCCTTATAGAACTGTAACCGAGGGAGTCGCGGGTCCCCCCTCTTTCCTCTCGGTGCTCCTCGATGGTTTCCTCTTTCACACGAGGCGATTCGGCACGTGGTAGCTGCCAATTACCATCCGTTTTCTATGTTTTTCCTGCAGATCTGAAATGGTGTGTTTTTCAGAAAAGCCTTTTTCCTTGACGACCTTTCCAGTTTTCCCCATATAGGCCGTTTCCCCCCCATACATTTAGTTAGTGTCGCTGCGTCAGAGCAAATCGTACTTCGACAGCAAGGTTAGACAGTTGATGAGCTGGCCTAATTTTCCGAGTCGTGTCTGCTGGTCAAGATTTCTCCCCCGAGGTGTTGCGTTCCTCGCAGATGGCGGTCTTGCCTCGAGAAATTCGGCTTCACCGGCCCCCCCTTCCCCGCGTCCGTAAACGGAATTAGAAACGAAGACTACAGGCACGTACTCCTCTCCGTGGGTTCTTTATCTACTAGGTAATGGAGTTCAAGGTTATGACCTTTCCGGTTCAGGTTATTTTTTTGGCCTTCGCGAGCAGAGGTCCTTTTTATTGAAGCGCATCATCTTCTTCTCCCCTCCCCCTGTGGTGTTTAGAGCTCTTCTGTTTGAGGAACACCCGCTCATTTCGGTCCTTAACCCTCCCCCCCTAGTTCACCACAATGACAAGTTCCGCTCTTGCCTCCTTCCTCACGTTTACCCTTTGCGTCGTATCGGCAAGAGAGATGGGTTGTCGGTCTGCCCTTTCCGCACTCGCGGCCGTTCCTAGGTTGATGACTTTCCCCCATCGGTCTCGTATTTCCCTCCCGAAGTCGTTCTCGTCCCGAGTCGAGAAACTCTTTTCTCCTCTGACGCAGAAAGAGCGCGGCGCAGATTTTCCGATCCCCCTGCACGGTATCGCCTTAACCGTCATTGTCGAAGTACCCTTTTCTCGTTCCCCCGGCTGCTGCCCTACACTCCCAGGTTTCGTGTTGAAGTGCAGTAGACTCTGAAAGGTCTCACATACTGAGTGTTTAGGGCCCCCCATCTCCCAAACCTTAGCCTTGATACCCCACTCACATCCTAAGTGGGACCCTGGAATGTACCCGCCCCTTTTTTCCGTCCGTGGTCTCCAGATGAAAAAGCTAGTGGCGGAAGAGAACGGTCTCCGAGGAGCCCACGTTTGGCTGCCAGGTTCTCCGCCGCTAGAAGAATCTGACGCACCCGCTATTTTAGTTTCTCTCTTCTTAAAAAAGGAACGAGTACGGGATCCCTCCACCCCCCCTCCCAACTCGGCCCACAATCAAGGTTCTTAGGTATTTGACGCTCCCCTCTCTCTTTTGTTCCCCTAGGCAAAGAAAAAGGAGACCATTAGATGCTAAGAATCCCGTTCTTAACTATCCACGCGTTTCCCTTTTTGACGGTCCAATGTGCCCTTGATATGACGTCGTCAATCCAGAGAAGAGCTCTCTTTTTCCTTCGATTCACTGATTTGTAGGTACTTGAGTTAAGAGCCTCCCAGTCCGGGCGCGGACCCCCTCCCGATTATTTCCTTCATTTGAATTGAGGTGTATAAGCAGTATTTCGCCTTCGGGGTGCTTAGGCAAGTTACTTCAACGTTTTTTTTTTGCCCTTCTCGAGGAGTCTTTGGATTCCCTGCTCTGAACTGAGCTCCTCTCGAGTGCGCGGGCGACAGATATTTCGGAGAGGAAACCGTGCGTTATTCCTCTTTTTATCACAAACATAACTCCCATTAAAGGATCACTCGGTTTCGATGAGCTTCTCTGTCGCCCGCCGAGTCGACCATCGTAATTAAGAGAACCGTTCCTAAGCCAGCTCCTCCAGGCTACCTCCTTTACATCCCTTCAAGGGTTCCGGACGAGGCTAGGCTTAATCCCCGACTGCTCTTCTAGTTCGCCCCCCTAGATTCCCTTTTAGTACGTCGAAAAGGACCACCTCTCCTGGAAAGCGCCTTTTTCTTTTGACCCCCTGAGTTGACCTCTTCGGTTTAAGATGACTTCCCCGTCTGAAATTTGCCGATCTCTCTGCAAACACGTTTCCCCCAATCGTGGGTAATATGATGAGCCCGATGGGTGACTCACCCGAATCAACTCCTCGAATAGCCGACTCTTTTAACGAGTTTACCCCCTAGACCGCAAAGCAAGTCATTTCTTTCTCCATTGCCGAACGTAAAAGTATTAACGGCGGTCGTTAGCGTACGGCTTTCCCTTCTCCCGTGTGTCTTCTAGGTGTACCTCTTTTACGAATCGTGTGAGGCTTTCGTCTTCCTTCTTTTTGTTGGGCGACAGACTTCTTCTAAATAGAAGAAGACGGCTTCCACCCCCCCAATTCTGCGATATCCCCCCCGGTGCTCGAGTCTCCGGAGTTACTTGACCCCTTTTTCGTCAGGCCCCGGCCGCTTTGGGGACTGTAGTGGATGGTTCTCTCCCCTGCTGTTCGCAAGTGTTTCTCAACCGTCGAACCAACCCCTCAAATGACTTCTCTCCGGCTTATAAATCTCAAAAGTAAATCGACTTAGCAGCGGCTTCTCCCTCTCATTGGGTCAGTCGGACCTTTACCGATCGACACGTCGTCTGTACGGACACCTTTCTGCGAAGAGAGAATAGTCCGTTCTCCCGTTGTTTTTTAACGTTTAAGGCGAGCGACCCCCCTGACGAGACTTCCTCGTTCGCAAGAGCAACAGTTATAGGTTTTCTATGCCTACACTGCCTCCAGATCCATTCCGAATCTTTATCTTACTGTCCCCCCGCTCTGTGTTGGTGGGTTTTCTCATCGTCCGACAACCGTGTTTTCAACTAGACCCCTTCCTGGCCGTGCAAATTTGACCCTTTGTAACGAAGTGGTGAGCGAGCGGGAAGAAGGTGGAGCGAGTGCCCGCTTTTACCGGTTAAACAGTATCCCTGTGTGCCCAGGTGCTTTGCTACGCCGTGGAAGATGCTTTATGGAAAATACCTCCCCCGCTTGTCGCTTTTGAGGTGGTTTGAGCCTCCGAGTTTTTTCGTCCTAGACAGTTTCTCGCGAAAAATGAAGACCCAATTACCGTTTTCTGGTCTTGCGCCTCAATGCACTCGGTCGTCCGACACCGCGTTCTCAGTGCTAGGACTTCCCCCCCGCTCTCTTTTACCCTCGACTTATTGTCCACCTCCTTCAACTAACTTTCCCCCCCTTTCATGTGAAGTCTTCATTTTCCCTTGGATATGTACGTCGGTCCTTTTTCGTCAGTTGCACTGCCAACTCACCTTACTTTTCGCTATCCTTTTTCCTCTGTACTTTCCTTTCGGACTACGGCGAAGGTCCCCTCTGTCCGCTAATAGAGCGGGGGCTTTGTCCCCGAGGACTACGGTAAGCAGCTCGGAGCGTTGCGTTTAGGTCGGTTCTCAGCTCCTGAGGTATCTCGAGGCTCGGAGATAGCCATGGAGGAGGTCTATTTTTCGTGATCCTAATTGAGAGTCCGACAAGAAGCTTACGCAATAATTTCAAGTTGCTAATCCTTAACAGTTCGGCAAAGAGAGTACATTTCTCAGGGTGAGGTCTCACCTCATAGGTTTTTTTAGTCCTATAGAGGATTTCCTCCTTATACTTATCAATTTTCGCAGTTTTTCCTCGTAACCGGCTCTCGAGAGAGGTCTCCACTCCCTGATTACTTATATAATGCTGATAGGGACAAACTTTCGTAAAAGTGAACCCGCTGGTATGGTAGCGCTGTGACAAAAAACTAGGTTCGAGGTGGTCAGTGATTAGTGTGCGTTTCTGGGTCTAGAAATGCTAATACACCCCCCCCCAAACAAAAACAAACCCCCCCCCCCCCCCCCCCCCCAACCCCCCCCCCCAAAACAACACCATCCCCCACCCACCACCCCCCCCACCCCCCCCCCCACCCCCCCACCCAACAAACCCCCCCCCCCCCCCCCCCCCCCCAAACCCCCCCCCAACACACACCCCACCACCCACCCCCCACCCCCCCCAACACCCCCCAACAACCCCCCCCCCCCCCCCCCCCCCCCCCCCCAAACCCCCCCCCCCCCCCCCCCCCCCCCCCCCCCCCCCCCCCCTACCTACTTTGAGTTCCGTCTTTGATTTTACGAGAATCGACAAAAAGCGGTTTTTTTAACGTCCTTTTTCCCTTCCCTATTTTTCCGGCCCGCAGATTTCGCGTCGTTAAGTGTGCCGAATTCTCTTTCAGCACTCACTTAGAAGCTGTAAGCCGATAGTCTCACAGCATCCTTGGGCTTTTTTTGACGCACCGGTTCTTATTTAATCCTGTCGTGGCTTGAGAAGGGACTCTTTCCGTTCCCCCTAGTTTGAAAGGACAAGAACGGGACGTTTCTCAGAATCCCGCCAAGAACCCCGCTGATTTCGCCGTTAAGAAGTTAGCTTTCTAGTCCTCTTTTTCCCCTTTCTACGCAGTCTCCCCTTCTTTGCACCAGTTCTAGAGGGAACTAAACGAGTCGAGCCTCACTCGTCTTTCCAGCTGAGGGCTTTTTTTTTTGCTTCTTGTCGGGTCCGCTTGCACTTGTCACTTTCCCAAACCACTTCCTGCCGCTTTTTTTCGACGGGGGCACGACCCCGACGACCCTATTTCCCCGAAATGGCATATCCTTTTTCCTTTCTTCCTTTTGGGTGCCGACCGATATTACAATCGGGGAACCAGTTTTTCTTCGGACTGCCCCCCCCTTTCGCGACTTAGGGCTATACATTGGTGTGGTTTACACGAGGCCAGTTTCGCCCCCTCTCCCTACGCAAGCTTCGAGCTCGGCTAAACCTCGCTGATTAACGTCTAGGTTCTCTTCTACGTCGTGTATGCACTCTACGAAAAGGTGCCACGAATGGATCTTGTTTCGTGATGAGTCCTTTCCCCCCCCCCCCCAGGAGAATTGCGACCTTCCCCTGTGAGAGACGTTGTCATTCCTTTTCGACCATGTCCCCCCGTTTCGTTAACCTATATTTGTCAGAAGTGTTGCTCCACGGCCACCGACAGGTCAGGGAATTGCCGGAGAGGCCGTATGATCTGGACCCAGCAGTGTTAGCACTCTGTTTCCAGCTTTCCGAGTCGGAAAGAAGCAATCTCTTCCCCCTTCAAGAGAGCCTCCCTTTCTTCCCCTGTTTTTCACTTCCCCGGGTTCGATGATCGTTCTAGCGGAACCCGCTTGGCTGCTAGGGTTCCTCCAACCTGCTGCGAGCCGGTGAGGCTGTTTCTCCTCTCCGAAACCAAAAACCTTTTCGACCACTCTTCCCCGAACTTTGAGCGAGACTACGCTTTAGGGACTTCGGTGTTTCCCATCCGAAGGGACGCCTTTCGTTCTTTCCTGAAGAACATCGATGAAGACGCCCTTTTTACCTGAACGTCTGTTTACTCTTCTCGTGCGTCCCGTCTCCGGACGATTGAAGCCTCGATGCTCTGACCGATCGCTGGTATAATCCCCTACGACCCTTAGTGAAGTATTAATTTCAATTATTATGAGCAATGGAGGTCGGTCCACTGCGTTATCTTCGGTTCGGCTAACTTGCCCGATCACCCTCCATGTTATTACCTCTCCTCCTCTATACTCCGGTAGGGGAAGCTAAACACGCAGAGAATCCGAATTTTTTCGGTTCACACGCGAAGCATCTATTTTTTCGTAAAGTTGCCGTCGACGGTCTTGACATCCTCTTTTTTTGACTCCCTGAGTCTTAGCGAAGAGGGACGTTGCCACGGCGAAAGGGGAAACCCGTCCATCCCTGCCACCGAGTCCAGTAGGCGATGCCCATGCCATTCACCTTCTTTCTTATAGTTTTTTTTCATATTGAGTTTGAAGGAAGAGCTGCGATTCCCCCTCCGGAATTGAGCCGCGTCGGTTATGCGAGTCTCAAGGCCTTATCCTGTGAGTGGGCACGAATGACGAGTGTAATGATTTACGCCCTATTCGAAATCGTCTTGCGGAGTTTACCTATGCCCTCTTTCTTATTATCCAAATTACAACTTCCCTCCCCCCCCCCCCATATTGCTCTCCGGTTTCCTGGCGAGCGCACGTTTTCGCTACTACACCGTAAGAACTTGAACGCTGTTCGTTGCTCCTTTCCGCAGACCTAAGGTATGTTTCGAACTGCTAGTTCCCCCTCCCGTTGACCATCCATTATGCAAAATTAGTTAAGTTTTTCACTAATGATGCGAGAGGCCTAAGGTCGGAGTTTAAACTTTAGAACTTTCTCTAGTCCCCGAAAACACAAAATCGGCCTTTAAGGTTTGAGACGAAAGATCTGCTCTGAACGTCGATCAATGTGTTCCCTTCCTACCTTACCTATCGGGTGGAGACCGGTACTCTTCAGTTCCTTTTCAGGTGGAGTTTTTCATTATAATTACCGTTCTACCGGCAGCGAACGCCTCTCCACTCACGGTTGTCTGAAACTGATCCTTTTTCTGTGACCGTGGTGCTGACGTTTTTGCCTCTATCACCCGTCGGGTAGTCGAGGATGTTCCTGTCTCCCCATTGAGAATTCTATCAGTGGGTTCCTCCGCCTTCTCTTTTGCAGTCTTTTGTGGTGACCTTTTTAAGGCCGACGTGTTTCGCCGTAGGACCGCAATCACTACCCATTCTCCCACCAAAAGCAGGAACTTTGGCTTTCTGAGAATTCCCTGAAGAGTAGGATATGCGTATCAGCTCATCGATAATCTCATCAGGAAAAGTGTTAGCTTTCTTTGTCGGATTTTTGTGGTTGTATGACGCTCTTTTCCACACCCACCGTCCTAAAGAAAGTATCGTTCACCCCTCCCCCAACCCCCCGCTGATTTCCCCAGGGCCTTTTTTCGGAGCTATCCAGGTCGCGACGCCTTTTTAGTCGGCCTCACCTTCCTTCGTTTGAAGAAAGGCTATAGCAATGAGAACTCCCAGTCCCTTCATGGTGAGTCTCTTTCTCCGATAGATTATTTCCTTTATGAGATCGATCTTATCTGGTGTCTTTGTTTCCCTGTGAAGAGTATGGGGTCCTTTGCCCCATAGGTTTTCCTGCGAGTTTTTTTAGACAGTAGGCCTCCTTGGCCCTGACCCGCTGGCAAGACTTTTTCCCCCGTAGCAGACCTGGCGAGTAGGAGAGTGGCTTGTGCTCCTCCTCCCCCCCTCCTGCCTCCGTAGGTGTGTAAGAATTTTCTTTGTTTCTCTTTTTTCCCACGTTCTTCTTTCGGCAACCCTTCTACTATCCCCTCTCCCTTCTACGTAAGGAAGGCTGTTATTTTGCTATTGTCTCGCAGTTGTGTGTCTGCAAGACTACCTGACTACGCCATCGCACCCTCGATTTCTTGGCCTGAGGGTGTTCTCTCTTTCGCTAAGGACCAGGTATCGACGGGTCTTTTTCCCCGCGCGCTTACGTTTCCCCTTGCGTTAGCTCTTTACCCAGCGGAGTGAAACCTCCTCTTACTCCTTCTTTCCTTTGCTCAGTAAAAGATGCAGCAAACGACTTCCCACCGTCACCTGCCCTTCGTTCGAGTCTTGTTCTTCTCGGCTACCGCCCTTTTTTGGTTTTCCCTAATGACCGTACCGCCTTTGCATTTTCTTTCTGACTACGATCGTTTTTTGGACTAGCGACTCTTCCCGTTCCCCTTTTGTCTACCTTCAGTTAATAAAATGAAGAAGATCATCGTCCCTTCCCCCGGGGCACTTTTTTTCGACCTACTTCGTTACACACGGTTGGCGGTAAAGGTCCACCTCTTTGCACTTACGACATTTTGAGCAATTGTGTCTCCGAGTTTGGTGTATGTGTTTTCTCTCTCCCTCCTCGTTTCAATGGGTTCCGAAGATCGCTTCTCTCTCTGTGTTTTTTACTTATTTGAGGTGCCTTTTTCTTGGACTCTTTACCCCGTCCCCGTGGTTGTTCCCCTTTACGCGGAGACCGATTCGGCTCTGGGCTTTCGCTCCCGACGAGGCGGTTTCTCGTCTCCCGCTTTTCGGCACCCGCTTGGAGGCAGGCCAATAGTCCCACTTCTCTTTTTTAATTGGTAGTTGAGTTGAAAGGTTCTTTTTTGATCCACCTATAGTGAAATTAAATCCTACGTCACGCCCCACCATTTTTAAAATTTTTTTCTTTTGATACCAGTCCACGGTCAGTTCTAGAAACGTACATTCATCTCCCATTACCTTTCATGGAAGAGACCCTCCTTTTCTGCTTCAAATAGATACCCTAGACCTCTCCCTCCGCTCCCTACTTACACCTATTTGCTCCTCTTGGGAATAGAATAGGCGTGCACTCTCCCCCCCCTCGCCGAAAAGCGTTGTAGAAATGATAAAGGAAGCGGTTCTCCCTTCGCCGAAGACAATACGGCACATTTTTTTCCAACGCCTAGCCGAGGGGTTTCCGATCTACGTCAAGTCGCGGCGTGCCCTTGTTTATACTAGTTGTTCAGTGATCTCGTGCTTTATTGAGAGCGCTGAGAGTGTTTGTTTACCCTTAGCTTTCTTTTTTTTTCCTCTCCTACGTTTTGGAGAGATGAGTGCTCCCCCTCTCCCGCGTTTTCTCTTTTTTTGGTCACCGCCACGAGACAACAAACGGAAAGTAATCGTTACGACGTCCCCCCACCCGGTCACTTCGCGCCTCTACTCTCCAATATCTATCTGGGGTATTCGATCCTTGAGCCCTAATTTCCTGGGATGCAAGGTTGAAAGAGGTAGAGCTTGGCAAGAGGCTGAGATCGAGGAACTTCCTCTCACCTCGTAATTTCCCCCCCCCGAGCGAGCTAGGAGTACTCATTCCGGTCCCTTCCTCGAAGGACTTTTTCTCCTTCCTCTGTCTTGATACGGAGTGAGTCAACAACCTTCCCTGTGATGTTTCCGTAGTGGCCCTAGGTCGTCTTACGATAGAGTTAGTCACCCCAATATCCACCTTCAGCATCCTCTCACAAGATAAAAATTGACGTGGGCCATTCCCCCCCCCCCTCGTTTCCGATCGCATCTTTCGACCGTGACCCGTACCGCTTTCTGGGCGTCCCTCCCCTTTGGCGATTTCTCTCTGGACCCAACGGGGAGGAAGTAGTAAAGTGCCGCTCTCGCAGCAACTCCTCCCGGCCCAAGACCCTAAGTGTTTCCTTTTCTACACTGACAACCCTGCTTTTCCGCTTATCTCCCCCAAAGACACCCTCTTGAGCCAACTTGAAAAAGTTCGTTCGCCTCTTTGGCACCTGTCGAAATAATGCTTCGCCCCTCACTTCGGATTTAAGAAGGAAGTTCCGCTCCCCCCTTTGCCTACCTTATGAGAGAAGTTGTTAAAAGTTCTACCGAGGGAGAGATTTCCCCAGTGATAAAACGATATCGACGAATAGACCCCCGATGAAATTATGTCCGGTCCTAGAGTAAGGGAGAACCTCTGGTCCGCCTTTAAAATGACCCCGTTAGAACTTGCCCATGGCACGGAGCGATTGGGGAGTACCATAATTCACTTTGTTCTCCCAGGTGGAGGAACTGTACTAGTATGTGATATGCCTCGCGTTGTGGTGCTTGCCGGCAGCGAACGTCTGGTGTTTCCCCGCGACTGCTTGCTCCTCGCACTCTCTGCGGAGAGCCCAGGTCCTTCGAAGACGGGCCACACACTCACTGACGAACAGAGCTCTTGTGGATGCGCAGTTGCAGAGTGACTCCCCGACTACCTTGAGCGACATAGTCCCTCAGCACTTTCAGCTTTCCCTTCCAGGAATTTTATTTTTTCCATAGAGGTGTTCGACGAGTCTCGCTACTTGCGATATCCCCATGCCCTATTCTCAAAAAAGAGAGGCGAGATTACGGCGCACCTTCCACCAAGCCATTGAGCGCCGTATCCCTCAGTGTGCAAACCTGTGGTTTCCCTATCCTTTGATTTATGGACGGTGACCCGGCCTCTTCTTGACATAGGCCACTTCACCATACGTGCAGCCGATGGGGTGTCCCCCCCTTCCGACCTCAAAGCTAAGCCGACTAAACAAGAGGTCTTGCCAGAGAAATTCACGTCTTCGTCCTGCTGACTACGAGCAGTTTAGTAAGGAAGTCTTTCATTCCTCCCTCCTTGTGGCCCCATTGTTTTTTACTCCTGTTATTCCCTCTTTTTTTTAGCAAGTCGGGTGAGGTGGTTGGTGCGGGGGCCTCCTTTTTTTAACAAGAACGGTATCCCATAACGGTACAATTTCCCCTTGCTCCCCTTCTGCGGCGGCGTGGTACAGAGTAAGCGGATATCTAGCCGAGAGTCTTCTTGCACTTTCTTACCGCCAAACTCCGCTGTGGTAGCTAGGTTTAGGTCGTTTTTAGCGGCTAGTCAGTCCGTCCCTGCTTAAAAGTGCAAAACAAGCTAACTCCTTTGCCCCTCCGGCGTAGAATTCATTATGCTTCTCTCCGGAGCCCGTAGCGACCCCTGATGTTTTGTGGTATCGTTCACCTCACCCCGTTTTATAAAAAACAGAGTCGTAGCACAGTTGCTGGATCGTTTGCGTGTCGGGACGTTTTTCGAACTGTCGGAGAGACTCTCAGCCTGTCTTTACTTGTCGAAAGACTCCCGGGCTCGGTCTTGTCTCTAGGCTGATCCCCTTCTCTCGTTCTGCGACGCGTTTTCCCCTCCTGAACCGCAGCTTGGGGAATGGCGGAGAGAGAAACTTTCGCGGTCAACGAGACCAAGTCCGGGACAGTCCTCGCCGCCTTTGTCCCCCCTTTTTCTCAAATACGGGTTCTAGAGGTAGTGTTTTCCCCTCTCCTTTGTTGTCTTTGAGCTTTTTTCCAGCGGAGAGATTTCCCCAACGACATCTGCTAAATGGCTTTTTCTGCCCAGGTGATTTGTCGAGACTACTTGTATGCCCTTTCTCCCGCTGAGGAAACGGAGGCCACTCTGGTATCCTAGGTTTTCTCACTACTCTCGAGTTCACGCTCGATAGCTCCTCCCCATCTTTACTCTTCTACCCCAGGAGTAATTTTGTTTTTTAGCTGAGTCACTCAATCTCCTTGATGGCCGAGTAGACGACAGATCCTAGGCCTCCTCCTCTGTCCTTTTGCCCATGAGCGTCGTTGACCATCACGTCCCCTGCAAACCCTTCCCTGTCTAATTTTTGTATCCGGGTGGAGAGTAGAGGGCCGGTCGTCCACTTCAAGGAATTCCCCCTAACTTATGAGACACCTCTGTACTGGCCTCCCTAAGTTTATAAGCAGGCCAACCCAACCGGGAAGTCGAAATCGAGCGGCTGAGGCCTATTCCCCCTAGTGCCAGACGGAGCTCGTCTTTTATTAGTTTGGAGATGCCTACATACGAGTTTTTCTCTGCTACTATAGCTAGCAAATGGAGATGTACTCGGGGCCTGTTAGCCACAGACGCTCGCCGCCGTGTTCCACCCCTCTTCCCCTGCTACGAAATAGGCGTCCGTTTTTTTTTCACGATACCCGGGACCTGTCTTCCCTCCGCGTCTACATACTCCCTCCCGTGGGCAATTCGAGCGTCCGCCCGGTCGTCAGAGCTTTTGTTTCCCTCTATCATTATCCTGCCCCCGACTCATTTGATACTGATTTTTAAAAAAATCCTTCGTAAAGTGAACCCCGACGTCTGTTTTTTGCGACAAGTTCCCCCGGTTTTCTTTTTCGATTCTTTTTTTTCGGTTTTTGATTTTCTCACATTCCTTCAACCCCTAACTGAGTAGAAGGAGTTGCCATTCCTGCCCCGCATTCCCCAGCGGTTAGATCGATTCCCGTCTTCTCAATGACTTTTCCGGCGCGATTGGGCTGGAAGTGGGGACTCCGATTTTTCTTGCCAGCTTTCCGCGAGTTTGTACGCCGTACTACTCTCCCCTTTGAAGCTTTTTCTTCAGTCCCGACGGCCAGCCGGCCCAGCGAATTCCCCGTTTTTTTTCTCATGGAATCACACAAGCACTTTTTAGGAAGCCGGGACACGGGTGCATCCTCGCACCGACCACGCCGTTTCACCTCTTCCCCGGGTAGTTCTGTTATAGAAGACCTCTTCCTCCTTTTTTTTCCGATACTTATTTTTTTTTTGAAAAACTTTTTCTGGTAGACCATACCCGATCCTCTTTTTTTTTTCCCCGCGTCTGTGAGAAGCGAGGTTTTTTCTTTCGAAGCTATCCTAGTCCCTTAAGCTCAAGTTTTGTAGGATCCTGCACGTTAGTGGCCCCACCCCTTTTATTTCCTACCTTTTCGCCTCAAGGAGGAAAAAGGCAGTGATAAAAGAATTCATCTCTCCCCCCCCCCCCGTCCTCTGAGCCAGAATAAAGGCAGGTGTTCCCTGTTTAGTATTGTTTTTCGCTACCCTTATTCAGTCAATTGGTGTGGGTGCCCCCTTTCCCCCGGCTAGCACCATGACCCCTTTTTTGCCTGGCACTTTTGCGCAGACCCCCTCTCTCTGACTCCTTTCTTTTTTCTTCGGTGGCTTAAGAAATGGTTCCAGACCCCTTTTATTTATGCGTCTGCGGACGGAGTAGGCTTTTCATAGTAGTCCGCTTGCGCGGTGACGGCTTCAGTTTTCCCCCCCCCTTTTTGCGGTCAGGGCGGTTTTTTTTTCTTCTGTACCGGCCCAGTTGACCTGATCTTTGTCCGAACTTTCCCTGCTTCCCCATAACCCTACTGGCGTCGAGAGGACGTCTTTTTGGGTGTTTTGGTGACTGGTGTGAGCGTTCGTAGGAGTATTTCCCCCTTAAGGATTTCATTGCATCATCACGGAGATAAAATTCACCTGCGCGCCCCCCCCTCCTTTCAACTTCATCTTTTTCTTTGTCTGGAGTGGGACTCACCCCTCTGTTCTCGTGATTCCCGCACCTGCCTGCTAAGCGGTTAGTGCCTGTTGTATCTTTCTAAAAGAGCCCCCCCCCCGGGGGACCACGGCCTTTCGAACCGGCCCCCCTGAACGGTTTGATGCTCCCACGAAGAGGGGACCGGGGAAGACGTCGTTTTGTCCCCCCCATAGAGCGTGGCGTCGGGCGTATGAGCACTCGATAGTCGCGAAACGTGCTTTCAAGACCGGTTCATCTTTTCTCAGCTTCGTTTTGGTCGCCGAGAAGCGAGAGAGAAATCTTTCGTCTCTTCTGGTTCCTAACTCCTTTTTTAGTTTCCCGCCATTCTTGGATGACCCTTTCTTATGTTTGAAATATGTAGGTAGGATACCCCCCCTTTTTTCTAAGAACAACTTCTAGAAATACCCCTACTCGATACTTCGTCTCCTTCGCTTTAAATCCGAGTTTTAGCTAAATCTCCCTTCCCGACCTTTTTCCCAGATTCTCCTAGATCGAGACCGAGCCTCTTCTCCATTCCTCCGATTGTTAAAGATGAGTAGAAGATATTTTCCGCCTCCCGTGTATCTACCCTCAGTACGAGATATTTCTTTACAGGGTTAGGTAATTTCCAACCTTTCATACCTTTGCTAAAATAAAATTACCTGCCCCGATTCCTTGGCTTCTAGCTTCACTGCGGATTTTAAACGTTTTATCGCTTTGGTTGAAGACCGCGTGCTGTCGCGTTTCATTGAGGCCTGAGCTCTGTCGTCGGTCTTTCACTCTGGAAAGATGAGATTCTTGTGAGTTCAGTGCTCCGTCAGTTCTTTATTCACGGAAGTTTCCCCGCAGAAAAGGAGATTGACTCTCATTTTAGGAACAACGCACAGGCAACCCAGAAAAGTTTTTAATATAATTTTCCCATTTGAATGAGCTAACCCCTTCTTCCTGATTCCCCCGAAAAATTGCCTTTCCGAATTGGACTCATTTCTTCTCCGTGACCTTTCGCAGGACTAGTCTCCCCCCACCTATTGTGAATGACAGAGGCCCACGCTTTACTTTTAGGCTCGACGGAGGATGCCCTTTTTTCCCAGGCTTTATCGAGGGGACACTTTCCGGTCTCATGCGCCCCGTAATTACAAACGTCGAGTTAAGGAAGTTTAGAGAGTTTCGCTTCCGATTTCTTTTTTTTTCGAGCAGGTGATCCTCTCGACTAACCCAGCCTTGGTCTTTTCTCAGGGAAAACTTCACTCTTAGCCTTAGGTATTTATCTCCTGCCCTTTTTCCCCTTTTCTCGGCACCGGACGTACTAAGTACAAGCCAGGGTTTCTCCAGACGGAGCCGTTTTCTTGAGCGGAGGTCCCTTCTCCACACCTTGGTGAGGGAAGAGGATTCCTATCCTCAGTCGCACCTTTTTCGGGGATTTTCCGCTGAGATGCCGTAGGTGATCTTTGTTTTCTTAGGACTTGTGCTCCCCTTAATACTGCTCCATCCGTTCTCTCCCATAACGCCCCCTGAGACCCCCATCAAAGAGAGGTGGCCTTCTCTAACCTTCCCATCTAGCCGCTCGTTCTTTTTTTGATTACCATGAAGATCCCCGCGCCGGAACAGTTTTTCGCCTTGCTGTTTCGCTCTTCCCGAAAAAGTACCGTCGTGGTAAAAGGCCAGGAACCCTCCGCCCTTCACCCCTGCCCCATCAAACGCTGGAAACGCGGGGATCAATGGTTGAGGCTTCGACTTGACCCTTTTCCTTGAGAACTTTGTATTATGCACCGACAATTATTTCTCTCTAATAACCATTTTCTCTCGCCCTCTCATGCGAAAAGAGTGAATTTGACGTCCCTGTCCTTTCCGATGTGGAGTACTCTCTTTCGTCGGCGGGTTCTTCGTTTAGTGGGTAGTACCCCCTTCTTTTCGACTTTTATCTTTTCTGGTTCTCGTGGCCATCTTATGGGCAAGTATGGGCCATCCTTCTTGTCTTTCCTTCCACCGTTTTGCACTGGCCCCAGCACCTCTTAACCTCCTGTGGGCAAACGAGAAACCGTCGCGGTACTTTTTCTTGCGTTGCTTTTCCGTAAAATTAGATTGCCTTTCTTTTTGTGCTAGTCCTTTTATGTATAAGCCGATAGATGATGTTTTCCAACATCTTTCCTCGTCCGCATTCTCACTTCCCCTTCCCTTGTCGAGCTCTGACCATTTACTTATTCCTTGTAAGCGTAGACGGTTATAATCTTCATGACCTCCTATCCTCATCTCGCAGCGATGAGTCTTGATGGATTCATTGGTTTGGTCTCTCCCGATAGCGCAAAGGAAGGTTGACCTCTCAAAGTAAGTTCTAGCCTCTCGAGAGTCGCTTTGCATCCCCCGGCGTGTGAAGTAATAAAAACTCCTCTCGACGGTTCCGATTTGTCTTATGACCTTTGCAGATCACACCCCCGTCGAACAAAAGCTTAATTACCCAAGAGATAAAATTACCTGTCCCGATGGCATGGTAACCCAGCCTTCCCCTACCTTTCTTTAATCCCCTCTCATGAAACTTAAAGACTAAATTTTTTTCTCTTCTACGCCTTTTAGCTCTCCTATTTGACAGACTGCCTCGGACCCCGCCCCATTGCCTCCTCTTAGAGACGTGGTACCCAAAGGTGTGGCCTGTTCTTCTTCGACCTCGAAATTGTTATACCCCTGTGGATGGATCCACTGTCCACTGCGATCTGTCTCCTACTCCCTTGGTTCTCCTTGTTAGCATTTTTTTCGTTTTGATATCCGACCTATCCTCCGAAGCGCGAACATGCTTCCTGCCTGTGGGACGTGTTCCTTTGTAGTTTTTTCCTGTGCCTTCCTCTCCGAAGAAAGGAAACCTTTTTTAAATTCCTTGTGCGCGTTACCCTTTTTTTCTTCTGGGCTCCACGCCCGTACGAGGATGGGGCTCCTTCGATCTTCCTCTATCCCCCGCGTTGTGAGAACCTTTTCAGTGCCTTCGATTGTTTATCGACTTTGAAGGTTTATCTCTGTCTACCCTCTCTCTTGACGAAATTCCGAGGCCACTAAGCCACATCCCCTTCTTCTTTCCTCTCTCCTTCTTCAACGCAGTCCTACCGGTAATTGCCCGATCCTCTGT
>Ga0179591_1293742_pt1 | contig 17273 bp, 15 predicted proteins | sample CZOMad2_1_08_16f_FD_182891 | JGI IMG/M metagenome (GOLD analysis project Ga0179591, IMG submission 182891) | Vadose zone soil fungal communities from Angelo Coast Range Reserve, California, USA - CZOMad2_1_08_16fungal (PacBio error correction) | ecosystem: Environmental > Terrestrial > Soil >... | reverse complement strand
CCCATCCCGAGACCCCCCGGACCCCAGCTCTACTTCACTCGTCTGAAGGAATTTCGCTGGGACATTTCCTGATTGCTGAGGCTCAAGGGGAACCTGGCCTTCGGAAAGTAGAACTCCTTTTTTTTTCCCATTCTTTGTACCCCCGGACGATTTTTCCCTTCCCCGTCCCCGGTCCCCTGCCCGGGGTTGGAAGATCCCATTCTCCTGTTTTTTTTTTTTTTCCCCCATTTTGGGGGGCCCCTGGGTTGGTGGGTGTTTCCGTCACTGCGCGTGCGTTCACGGCCCCTGGACCATTTTAAACATTGATAGATTCCCGGCCGGTCCAGCTCTTTTGTCATCCCCATTCCACGTCTTTGTCAGACCCCTGACGCTTCGCGGCTTTCGCGATGGTTGTGGCGGAATCCTTCGCCTCCGATCTCCCCCGTTTTCCCCTCCACCATCTCGTTAAGGCCTGTCCAGGGTCACGCGCCCGCGTGCCCCTGTGGCACCGCTTCGTGATTTGCTGTAGCCTTGCATACCGGACGCGCCATTTCCGCCGCACGCGGCCGACTTTTCTCTTCCCCCCGCTCCTTCTGTGTAACGTGTTAGTACTAGAGACCGCCTATGGTCAGGTATTCACAGCCCCCACCAAAGCACATAATTTTCCAGATACCTATGGCGGCCTTTTTTGTGACCTACGATACCCCGCGGACACCGGCAAGAAGACGCCGGCAGTGCGCTGATATTTTTCAGCCTTTCCGCCTTTTCCCCCTCGACAGCTGGGATCCCAGTACTTCTGAGCTGGCAACGGACGTTTTTCTTTTCTCGCTCACTTTCCGGAGTCTTTGGATTTTCCACAACGAACTCTTCTCTCGTTTCCTCCTACGTTGTGTGTAGCTCAATGTCCTTTTTGTTTTTGTCCCTAGATCCCCCCTCCTCCGGCTTTCGAAAAGAGATGACACGCCTTTGTGTGCCCAGGCTTCCTCTCCTGGCCTCCTGTGTCGCTTTTTCCGTCAAACATTTCCCAAAAGGAACAAAACACAACCCACCAACCACCACCACCCCAACACAACAAAAAAACCCCAAACCCCCCCCAAAGAAGACGATAGGTCACCCCCCCACACCTAGCTTCTTCCCCTTCCTCATTCGTCTGCCCGACAGCTAGACAAGAAGGAGTATTGGTGGGTGACCTCCCTTCGGTCTTTTACGATTACCCCCACGGATGGCCCTTTTTCCCGTCAGGAAGCCTCGGATACGGTTGTTTTACATAGTAGGTTGATGACTCTCTTTATTTCCCGACAAGGCGAGCCTTGAAGAATAGCGAGTAAAGGGCTCTCCCGGGCTCATTCCCCGTTCATGTTTTTTCCCTTTCCAGAGGTCCTGACATGAGATCTCTTCCTTCCCGTCTTCCTCCTCCCTCTCTAAGGAAGCGAGTACCTTTTTCGTATGTTTCCCGCGTTCTCATCTTTTTTTTAGATGAACCCCTCCCCCTCTGATCTGAAGATTCCTGTGGTCCACTGAGTAAAGGTCTCAGACAGAAGTCCAGGACCCGCTGGCCTTCTCTTTGCCGATGCTTTCCCTCCGACACCCTACGGCCGGAGGCGTACCTTTTCTAGGTTGCCTCCAGTAATAATTCCTCCCCCCCTGGATGCCCCCCTATTACGAAGTTTCCTGTCTCGAAGTAAACTCCCCTTTTCCCCCTTAGCCTGCCCTTCGTACTTGTACCGTAAGTTGCAGTTCATAGATAATGCAGGTCTCTTTCTTTTTCAATAGCGGCGGCTTCGGATGGAGATCACCCCCTTTTCCGGTCATATGTGATGACTAGGTAAAGGTGATCAGTCTGACTGACTTTTCCATTGACTTACGTCGTAGAAAGGAAGACCGTCGAATCCCCCCTTGGTCCCTTACTGTGTAAAAGTGTCTCCTTCCTTGACCGTGACGGATCAGACTGAAGGTTTCCCCATCGCGATTAACATCATCCACGAATCCCCTCCCCTCAGCCCTCACCCCCCCCCCGCCGCCTTTTCCCCCCCCCCCCCCCCCCCCCCCCCCCCCCCCCCCCCCCCCCCCCTTCCCCCCCCCCCCCCCCCCCCCTCACCGCCCCTCCCCCCCCCCCCCCCCCCACGTAAACCCCCCCCCGCACCCCCCCCCCCCCCCCGCCACACACATTCCACCCTGCACCGAGTCCCGGCCCTCTCACCGCCTTCAGTAAGGCTTCCATCCTGTTTCTTTTGACTGGTGATTCCCCCGGGAGACGTCCGTTTCCCTGCCTGGGACGTGTTTGGCCCCTTCGTGTCGACATATGTGGCATAAGTTTTCGAAAGTTCTTTCCCCTGTGCTTCGGTTTTAGTTGGCACGTATTTTTCTGGATGCCTCGCGGGGGCCCCTTTTCCCCTGCTGGGATGTGTGGAGGCGGCCCCGGAGTTAGGAGACTAACTGGTCTTTTTCTGTCGCCCCCCAGTGCTGCGGCCTGTGCGTCCCCTTTTTCTTTAGTAATACCTAAGGGCGCCTCGTTCCCTTTCGTTTATTTCTTCTCGTCCCTTCCTGTACCCCACCCTGACCTCTGGCAGAGCCAGCTAATTAGGTTATCCTTCAGCTCTTGCTGGTCGTTCACCGCTCTCTCCCCCTTCTGTTTTCCCCTGCCATTCGACGCGCCTTCAGCAGGGATTATTCACTTCCTTGTGCCTGTGCCAGAGGGAAAGCAGACCTTAGGGTGTCCCTGGATTTCATTTCGATGCTCTGGCGAATCTGAGCACTCTCATGCTCCTCTGATCGCCCCAGCCTCGACACAGTTCCGGACGGACATCTCAGGTCCCCCCCCCCAGTCCTGAACCGCTGGACCTCAATTCTTAGGTAATAGAGCCCGCCTGTTTCGTCTGTGTCAGAATTAGTCATTTACTTCCGGCCTTTTTCCCGACCTGGAAGACTTTCCTCAGATGGGCGTTCCCCGTACCGCCTGCTTCTCGCAGCTGACACTCACTCTTCCCTTTCCCCGACTCTACGGTGACGGATCTACCAACTGTTGACCATGCTAAGCTTGGGGCCTCTGAATAGGAAATCAGGGGTGGTCTCACCCCCATATCTGGTCGAGAGGATTTCATTTAATCGCCTGCGGCTCCACCTATGATTACGGAAGAGTCCCCCTTCCCACGACATCCAATCTCCCCAATGACGAACTCGATTGAACAAAGCCGAGCATTGGTTTTGACATGTCTAGAGGCAGCGATGAAAGGGCACGTCTTGCGTTTAGCCCCTCGCTGTAATGGATAGCCCTCTTCCCCTTCAGGCGATGAGGCAAGTCCCTTGAAGCCGAAACCTCCCCTCCCTACGGACAGGCTAATGGGTATTGATTTAAGTTTTCCCACTTAATCGACCAGGAACGGTTGCATCGCCGCGGATTTGGAAATAGTTGTAGTCTTGATTTAGCCTCCCCTAGTTTCCCTCCACCTGTCATTATTTTTTTTTTTTTTCGCCGCAAGACTCTCCGGTAAGGACGTCTTGGGTCTTTTTTCCCCCCCCAGTGGGACGCAACAGGCCCCCCCCCCGTAGCCTCATGCCCCTGCTTGTTGCTGCCTGGTTTAACGAATAAGTCCCTGTGCTCGACGACGCCGGCCTGGGGAACTGCCGGCAAGCAAATTTACGAGCCGGATTATTTCGAACCTCAAGCCCCCCCAACAACAAACCACCCCCCAATTCTTTTAAGTGATCTTACCCACCGTCCCCTCCCTACAGGTATAGAAAGCGGTCTCCAAGTATGTGAAAAGTGCTTATCTGCCTTGCTCTGATACCGATTCCGTAAGGGTGAGTACTCATTTCCTTGAACTGCCCCTGTCGCTTCTGCCCAGCGGCGTCTATTTGGGCTAGAATGCCTGCTCGTCCCGGCGCGTTTTGGGAAGTCATTCTGTCATAAGCCGACCTCCTTTCTAAACAGACAGATGAATACAAGGCTGTAAGCCTTAATATGTCCACATGCTGCCAATTCTAATTCGTAATCGGTGACCTTCTTTAAAACCCCTACCCACGCGTCCCGATTAATTAGGGGATGCTGACTCTTTGGGGGACGGTTGAGCGGCACTCTGACCAAAACAGTTCCCACCTCTGTCCTCGACCTTTTTTTCTCTGCCATCGTCAAACAAACAAGGGGGGTTGCTTTTGTTTTTTGTGGCGCACTTCCTTAAGTGAATAACGCCGAATACCTGGATTATATTAAAATTTGGTTTTCTAGGTTTGTAGGTCCCCCACCTTGTACTCTTTTTTTTAGAAAGCGCTGAACTTCTTCATCTGTTTGTTTCCCCTTGCCCGACAAGCATTCTAGGACCAAGCCATCCGACTTAGTCTTGCAGAAAGGCGATTTCTGGTGATCAGTGGCCTCTCTTCCGCCTATGCCGGTCTGGGTCGCCTGTCCTAAAAAAGATTTCAGAATCCCTCGCTCCAGCCTAATCGTGGGTTCAATACAACCAGGGTGGGATGGTAGACCCCTTATACGGAAAGGGATTTATTCCTCTGCTCGTGCTGTCTTCCCCGTTCGAATCTACCCACCCATCGCCTGCTTTACTCACCCCCCTTGTCCCCCTGCGTCTCCTCAGGATCTGCGTCTCTCAGTTTCTATGGCTTTCACCACCTGGCCCTTCTTTGCGACTTGCGGCAGACAGGGTGGACCGCTGGTGTTTCCCTGCTGGCCTCCCCTGTTTCAGAGGGTGATGTATTTTTGCAATGGTATGACAGTTCTCCCTCCGGCGGCTGTTTGGAAGTGGCTCTCTATCCCCGGGCGTCCTCCGTTCCTTTGCGGCGCGCCAAGGTCCAAGCCTTCCCTTCTGTGATTTCTTTTTCCCCTCGGGAGCACACGACAATTTCCACCTTCCTTCTGCGAGTTTTTACCTGGCATTGTTCTTTCGCCATTGTATGAATCGCGCCGCTCTCCCCCCGAGCGACACCAACGTCTTCGACTTCCCTTGTCGCATGGTATTTCTTGTTCTTCTCTCCTCAGTCACTCTTTGACTGGCAGTTGCGGCTTAATTCTTGAGCTACTCCACCCCCCCTTTTCACCCAGCAAGAACCTCCCCCCCCCCCAACGGACCACTTTATGCAGGTGCCAGCCGCAGTGGTCCGTTAGGCGGTACCAAGTAGAGTTGTTCTTGTTTATTTTCCAGAATCGCTGTTTTTCCGCATTCGCCTAATTACTAACCAAGCCTTTAACACAAACCCCCCACCCCCCACAACAAAAAACCACCCCCAAAACACCCTCGCGCGGTCTCGTAATGCAAAATCTGCACGAGACTTCTTCGCTATTCCTTTTTTCAAAGACCCCAGAGGGTTTCAACTCCGCTAGGTTTTCCCAGATCTTCTCCTCCCTCCCTGTCCGATTCTATCTAGGACCGAACAGTCGCTTACACTTTTTTCTGACAGAAGAAACATCTGCAATTCGTTTCCCTGCTCCAAATGCAATTACGCCAGCTCCTTTTACATCCTCTTTTTGTAGGAATCACCCTTACAGATCACGGCATCGGTTTTGACGGTATTATGTCCTTGCCCACCTATCGGAGCCCTGCTGGTGACTCCTTCCCCCTTCCTATCTAACCCGCCTCCCCCATTCGGTAACAAGTCCCCCCCTGTTGTTTTGCTGACCAACTGGCCCTTACTTCGATCCGGTCTTTTCGGCTCGTTTTCCGTCCGTACTCGGAGCTTTAATCATGGTATTTTCCCACATCCAGTCCTTGGCGACAACGTTTCTACTTTCTTCTTCCGTTGCTTTGGGAGGTGGTTTGGTGTTGTACACTTCCCTCTTTCACAGAATTGGAAGTACGCTGTTCCCATCCCTTCGTATCAACTGCCTTTACGCTTTCCCCGGTTTTTTTGGGCTAGCAGAAGTTGAGCCGAGCCGTTGCCGTATGCGGAATATTCGTTCGTGATCTTCTGTCCCAGTCGTCCAGCCCGGTTCTGCGTTTGCTTTTCCTTTGCGGCTTTCCCTCGTTCTCACCTAAAGGAAACCTGGCCTCCTGGGCCCATCCTCGACCGCGGTCTGGTATGACTCTTTACCTACATACTCCCCTCCGCTTCCCATGTGCCGTGAGTTTCCCCTCCCGGATATCAATTGGGCTCCTGCTCTGTAGGTTTGGTCGGTTGGGTTTTTTGTTTCTTGTTTCATCATTTTCGCCTAAGTGATTTAATTTCGATTCCCTACCGTCTCGAAGTTGCAGTCTTTCCTACAGAGGTAGGGAAGATCTTCAGATTTAGTTCATCCCGATAGTCAGCTTGATATCCTTCCCCCTAGACGGCTGATTGTTGACTCCCGCCCAGCACTCTTACCTCTGCGGGTAGATCAGCAGAGCTTTAATGCCTGACTATTTTTTTTTTCCTCCTTCTTTTTTCGACCCTGATTGAGAAACGGAAAGTGGAACACCCACCCCCCCCCCCCCCCATACTCTCTTAATCCTCCACGTTGTTTGCCAAACCGGTTGTTGGGTTTTTTTTTTGTTGGTATTTTGTGCACCTTTCCTCGTCAATAGAGAGTAGGTGTTAAGGTTACGACGTGGTTGTATTAATCACTCCCTTCTTCTTCTCTGTTTTTTTTTGAAAATCATCCCTTGATGATGTCTTCTTTTTCCGAGGTTTTAGGGAAGATGAGGTATGACATTGCTCCTCCAATCAGTCTAATGCTACCTGTTCCCCCTATATCCCTATAGATCCCATCCTTCCTTTTCACATCCCTAATAAGCAATCTTGGTCTATATACTTTACTTTTTTCTAACTTTCCCCTTTCCTGCTCTGTCAATGTTGATCGCCCCTTTAGATTTTATCCCAATTTTTGCTATACGAAGCCAGGCCATTGCGAGCCTCGTCTATCGTGTCTTCCGGGAGAGGACCCCAATCTTCTCAAACCGGACCCGTATTAACGATGGCCCACTGTATTCTTTTCCTGCGTGAGATGATTGGCCCCAACATAAGCCCCCGCACTGCCCCTCCCCGCTCGGCATGTAAGCCATATAAACACTCGTTCACTACGTTAATATTCCTCATCTTTTGACGGGATCTGTTTTTCTCGACTGTGTCCTTCTCACAAAACACCGAAAAGCTTCTTGAATTTGTTGGCTTGTCGTTCCGCTCCTAGATACAGTCTTGTCCAATTGAGACCCGTGACCCCGATGCGCAATCCATCTTACCAAAAGAGTTTTTTGACCCCCCCCCAAAACACATTGTGGACTTTAGCGTCTCGATACTTTAGTATTACATCCTTGCGATTTAATGTTTCATCACGACCCCCCGTTTTCATCGAATTGTTATGAAGTCTTTTTTGCCGTCCTTTTTGCCACTCTTGTTTCACGATGCAGGGTTGATTTTTCAACCCTTCCGCTCGGCCTCGAAGTACACCCAACCAACGTCATCTCCCTGATACTCCCTCGGGTAACTTCAGGTTGAACGACATCTTCCCCCTTTTTTTTTTTGCATCATCACACAACGGCGGGGGGTGTTTTAGTACCCACCTCTCGTCGCCCTGTTAAAGATTCCCTTTGGCACAAGGGAACAATCTGTGCGCGTGTCTCCCCCCCTTCAAAACGATCTAGATTTTTTTCTTCACGCTTTTGGGTGGGCGATATCCCTCCTTCCCCCCTGTCATTTTCTGCCCTCGCTTGATGATATATGGTCCTTCAACCCGTTAATATGTTTTTCCTACTTGTTAATCCTCCTATTTTGGCGCTTTCGGATGGGCGGGGCTTATTTAGGATTCGTAATTTGTCTTTCATTCACCTCGCTTGGGGTTAAAAAAAACCAAGCCCAACTACACCCTTTTCCCCCGCCTTATTGCACTAATGTTAGTTCACCTGCATCCCCCTGGCAGTTTTTTTTTTTTTTTTTGGTTGTTGCCCATTCGGAGTGTGAATTGCATTTGATTAAGCCTCCCCATCGCGCCAAGTCTAACGACGCTCATCCCACCTCCGATTATACACTCCCCTAACAGGACCCAAATACCTTGTTTACAATTGGAGCACTTTTCTGGAAGTTTTATTAGACTGTTCTAACGGGTTCTCAATGGGACCCTCACCCCCAACCTTTTTACCCTTTCTCGCTTGTGATCATGATTATTGTAAGTACTTTGCTTTAACACCCCTCGAGAGTAAAGAAGCTATTACTATAACGTTTGAGTCTGCTGCTTGACTTTTGAGGGATGCGACTCCCCTTCACTCCTCCCATCGCAATTCGCATCTAGCAATCTTTTTTGCTCCTCTTTTCCCTTCAGTCAACTGACATCCTACGACCCGTTCCTTCCCTCTCACACACGGGTACACCTTCTGTGACGGTCTCCCCTCTGATTGCCGACAGTGTGGTGCTCTTCTCTTTGTTCTCTTTTTGAAATGGAAAATTTCTTCGCGTTTCGACAAGTTCTTTTGCTGAAGATGCCTTGATTTGATGATCGCTTTTTGAGGGGTTCCGGAGGCAGTTCTTTGCCGTAATTTCGACATCCTTTCTCCTCCCCCGTTCTTCCCCTTTTGAACAGGTATACATCTCGTTCCACCTTTCGAAAAGATCTTACTCTGTAGCGGGTTCTCCCGCCTCGTGACCTGAGCGCCATCCATGGGTCGAATAGGAGGCCGCTCGTTTTTCTTCTCCACCTCCCGCCCATATTACGATTTGCTCACCGCCGGTATCTTTTATGTTCTTGCTGCCTCGTTTCTTTTCCTTCCCCTGGGGTGGGACAACCCCCCTTTCCCCCTCTCCGTAATGAATCCCTCGCGTTGTCTTAATCGCACCGTTTGACCCGATCCCGCGTCCCCATCCCCCTGGCCATATTCATCAAGGTTTTCGTTTTCATCATGAGTACGATGGATTTCCTCCGAAGAGTCCTTTTGAAACCCTTTCGGTCAATCTTGAGGTTGTTACCCCCAATTGCGCACCCTTTTTTCCCCCCCCCGCTCCACCGTTCCCAAAGATGTCAAAGGTCCCCCAAAACTGAGCGTGCTAGGTTCCGCGTTTCCTTTTTTTATTCAAGTCCGGTGATTCACTTTTGAAGAATGTGTCCTCCATGGTGTCCATAGAAGGCTCAGGTATTGTTTTGCGTCAGGTCCGATGCCGATTTAGGGGGCTTCGACTGTCTCCCCTTCCCCGCGTCTGTGGTGATCTGGTCCATAAGAGCCCACTCGCACGCATGAAGATCGTCGACGCTTACCTGGGTCGCGCAAGCCTTCTGTTTGGGCGTTTCTCCCCCCCCGCAGACCAGTATATCGGTTATTGGACTTCGCTCCTCACCTTTGCCCTTTCATGAGTATCTTACCAGAAGTTTTGGACTGTTTCTCTCGGAGAACGCAATTCCCTTGTTCAATTGAGATTTATCCGGTTTCTTTTCTTTTAGATTTGGAGGACAAGAGGCCCCGGCGTCCGGTCTCGCACAGGCCAAGAGGTGCTTCGTCATTCCTTTGCGGTCCTTCCAGGAGATCTGTTATGGGTCGACCGTTCCCCCTTTTCCCCCCCCATCAGGTTGCGTCAAAGAGTTTGTTTGACCAATGTTATATCTCGTCTTCGTACTTCCTGGGGCTAAGGTTAGTAGTCCCCAGTCTTGTTAGAAACCCGCGAACACCATTCCATAGGAGGATGCTTTGACCCTCGGCTCTCGATTTCCTGTTCTTCCACGTGATCACCCATCTTCTGTGCCGGTGATGAGACAGAAGGCCCCCCCCCCCCCGGGAGGCCCCCCCTCGCCAGACCCAACAACAGCCACCTGTCAAACGCTGCCGGTGTTCGTCGCGCGTTTTGAGGTGCCCCTCGCCTGGTCGGCTTCCTCGCGGGAAGACTCCCTGTCCGTCCTTCCCTCGAGTCCGGGGACGACAAATGATCGTCTTTCCCATTGGAGGCTTCATTTCATCTTGAGCGGCCTTTCTTCGTATGCGTCCGACATAATATTTTTGCGTGCGTAACTCGCTCACCCCGCGTAATGTTAAGACTGCCTTTAACCAGCGTCTTGTGTGAAGAGGGTGACCCTTGTACATTCTCCTTCCGCCCCCCCTTCGTTGTTAGATTGACGGGCTAGACAAGTGAAGTCGTTCTTCCCAGTTGTCTGAAAGTCTGCGAATCATTCTGTCTTGAAGTCCAAGTTACGCTTTCAGGGAGGCCATGATGGCTTACATTACTTCCCCCTCTGCTGTCCTCTTCTCTCGCAGGACCTAATCCTGCGTTTTTGCTTCTTTTAAAGGACCGATATCATTGTTTTCCCGGATCCCACTGGCCCGTCTCCCCCGAGCAAGGGCATGTCACTCTGAGGCTTGTGGTTAGTCTTTTTTTCAGCAGGTTAGCCAGCAGGCGGTCGTTCGTCGGCCTGCCTCCCCCTGCGGCCTGTTAAAAATTTCCCCACCCCCGGGCGGATCTCCGCGGTCGGCCAGGGTTCAAGACCGTTTTCCAGCCGCGTGCGTCCTGAGCGATCCTCTTCGCGGGGCGGCCAGCCCCTTCTCTTGGCGCCGTCCGCCCGTGAAGGGGAGATATAACGCTCTTTCTCCCGGCCTTACAGGTCAATTTGCTTTGTGTGGTATCTGTGTCTCAAGTCCCCCTCAATGACCGTTGCAAGGAGGGCGGTCTATCCCAAGCCCCTTTCAGCCCTCCTCCTCCTCTGTTGCAGCCAGTTCAAGACCGTTTGTTCCCTACGCTCTCCATCCAGTTTTTGTTTCCCTCCGCCGACGCTCGAGGAGGGCCATCAGACTCCATGCCCGGATCTTGCGGTATCATCCACCCGGTCTTTATTGAAAAGGAGGGTCCACAAAAAGTTCTCAGCTTTCCTTTCCCCCCTCCCCCCGGGAAAAGCTCTGTCCTAGGTCGTCCTTGGGAAAGTTTACCCATCTCTTCCCTTTCTGGGTTTTCCACTCGGTGATAGGGGAAGGCCGATTTTGTGAAGTTAATTCTATACCGTCTTCTCCACCCGGAGCAATTGGTAACTTTTCTTTTCTTTCATTGCTGTGGAAGGCGTGTTATTTTTCCCTTACGTCCCGTGTCCGGGAGACCTGACTTTCGGATATATTACTCGGACCTTTTCCGTTTCCGCCGTCGTATTTACGGACTCCCTCGGGACCCTTTTTCCCTTTTGCGCGAAGCATTTATTCTTCTCCCCTCCGGGGGTACCGAGTCATTGTCCTGCGCCGTTTTTCCCCCGGGTTTTTGACGGAAGCCTTCCGACGACACGCGCCCCCTTACTCTTTCTGTAGGACTGTCCTGCGTTTTTGACACCCGGTTCCTTCCCCTTTTCCTTCTCCGTGACTGGAAGTGGAGCTACCTTGGAACCCCTTTTTTTCAGTGTTGTCTCTTTCTTGTGCCCTCCGCAGAGATAAGGACAACTTCCGACAGATCTGGGTTGTTCGGCCCCGATGACTCGGAATACTTCACAGGGCCGAATGAAGGTCCTTTCCACGACTTTTACTGGAGTAATAACAAAAAGGGAGATCTGCTCTCGTCCGGACTTGTATTCAACATATGTCCTCTTCACCTTCTCCAACTCATTTTTAAGATAGAGGAGTTCTTTCTTTCGCTATGGCGTGTGACCCAAGAAGAATTTTCATTGCGATTCCCTTTCATGACCCTGAATTTCCTCTCATTAAAGTGTAGAAGAAAGGATCTTGCCTTTTTTTGTCCTCCCCTTTACGGTTTGATGTACATAATTGTTTTTTCATTCCCTGTTTAAGTTGTCTCACTCTATCAAATGGGAAGATTGAGTCAACCTTGCGCTCCCCCCTTCCCTTGCGCCTGTTTTTCCGCTGTAGTAAGAGATGAACCTCCCCCCTCATAGTTTAACTTTTACACATAACTCTTCTTCTTTCTCATAAGCTGCCCCTTTCCTGTCATTTGAGGAATCAATACAAGAGGAAAACGTTCCCTTCCTCAGCCCCCTTCCTTTTTTTCCTGCTATTTCTCTTTAAGACTCGACAGGTGCTCTCTATGTGGTCCCCTTCCCTTTTTTCTTTCCTCGCTTGACACTCCTTCTCCCTTTGCGCCTGTACAAAACCGAACACCCCCTATATATTTTTTTAACTTACGTGGGTGTGAGAAGTGAAGGTGTTAGGTTGGGTCTTTTTCTCCACTAGGTGTTGTCCAGCTTGTCGTTTTTCCCCCTCTCTCGATCAGGCGGTGATCCCAAATGTCTATTGTCCAACACCCTTTTTCAACTCCCGGGTCTCCGGGCGGTGTAGGTTGGCGTCGACTCCACTGATCTCGCCCCTTTTTTGGATGGTTTTTTCATTTGCCATCATAGAGGGTATTGTTTCTCTAATAAACAGGGAGTCCAGGTGTCCTTCCTCCCCCGATGCTCTTTCCGGCAAGGTGCTTCCATTATTATTTCTTCCCTTGAACTCAGGCTGCAGGAAGGCCTTAATCCCCCTTTCCACCTCCCCTGCCTGCCTCCCTTTCCGTCATGGGCCTGTAATGATGCGCCCGGTAGAGGGACCTTTACCTGTTTCCTCTCTATGTGAAGTATTAACCCAAGAAATCCCGCTCCCCCTCCTCGCGTCCACTTGCCTTTTGAAGGCTTCTCCTTCCTTTTCGTCCGGAGCCTCCTAGGAACCCCCCCCCTGTTGTTCTTCTTGTCCGGTACGTCTTGAAAGACCGCTGGGGTTCGCGGCATGCGAGTCGGATTCCCTTTCTCCTCCCGCCTGTTCCTTCCTCTTGACTTGCGGGATTTGAAGAGGAGCTCCGCGTCCATCCCCCCCCCCTGTACGCTCGCTGCCCCGAAGGTAAGGTTAGCTTACTTCCGAGCGCTTACCCCCCCCCGTTTGTCCCTCTTTTATCAGTTCTAACCTGCACGATCATGTAGAGGGCGAGAGTGTCGATAGCAGTGATGGAAGGATTCCCCTCCGCCTCCCCCTCCCTCTTTATATGGTTCTGAAGTCAGGGGTTGTGATCCCGTTCTGACTATGCTTCTCCGGTTGAACCTTCCCCCTGAGCCTTTCTCCAAGGACTTCTCACCCGCCCAGTCGGTCTAGTCTATCTCCTTTTTTTCCTTTGTTTCTCCCCCCCTTTCCGCCTTTCAGTAATCCATCCGGGTCCCAACCGTCTAACCATCCCTTATTTCCCCCGTTGTTGCACGTAATTTACTCAACTTTACCTTCACCCCCCTTCCCTTCGGAACAGACGAGTTCCTAAGGATAAAAGCATATAGGTGCTTTTTCATTGCCAGTTTTCCCCTGTCAGGCTCAGGAAAACACCTTTGCTTTTGTCCTTTATTCCAATGTACAGGTATACTATTGTGGTCCAAGTTTCCTGCAAGCCGTTTTTCTTCTTCTTCATGGCCTATACGGGAATGGGTGCATGGAAAGTTCCTTTTTCGCTGCCGCTTTTTTGGCCAGGTAGCGTTTGATTGGATGCGGCCGTGAGTATTCTCCCCCCTCCCCCTGTGTTTCTCTCGCACCGCTTTCTTCTTCCATGCAGAGTGGTTGCCTGGTCCTTCCCTCTTCCTGCGTGTGTTCGCGATCTCAGAAGAACTGTAACCAACCCTCCGAAGCTGACGTTATCCTAATCACTCTTATTCATGTTCTTACCCTTAAGCTCCCCGCTTTCTGTAGTCTACGAAGAGAAAATCTTTGATCCCGTCCCCCCCTCCCTCCCCTTCCGCTTCGTCCCTTTAAAGAGGATGGTAGGAAAGGATAAGTCCCTTCCTTAGCCCTCCAGTCGGGTTTTGGATTCCCCTTCCGCGTCTTTTCCCCTCCTCTTATCCTCTTGAAGAAGGCTTATCGACAGCTGAAGCCTCGCTTCTTGCTGCTCCCTCTTTCCCTCCTTTCCCTTATCCCTGTGAAGGTAAAATAGCAGAAAAGGAAGACTTGTTTTCTTTTTTCCGCCTTTCTTGACGGCCGGAACCTCCTCTGCCGACCCGGTGACGACATGTCCAAGAGCTGCCCTTTCTTCTGCCTTTCTTTGCTTCCCGACACATTTGAACGCCCTCCTTCTGTGGAAGGATAATGGAGCCCCTCCCTCCCGCCTCGACTGTTCCTTTCTCTCATGGACGGTCTTTTCCGCTTTCCCAAATAAGAGTCTACTAGTTCCCATGAAGTTTTTCCCTTTTTCTCATCTTTTTGCGAAAAAGATTCGCAGAGTCTTCATCCCTCCTTCACCGCTACTGCGAACAATGGAATGGCTCATCGACAGACTATCATTTTTCCCCCTTCTCTAGGAATCTGCAGAATCTGTCCCGAGTCCCCTTTCCAGCCCCGGAGGCTGCTCAGTCCCTCGTCCGCCGCAGTAGAAACCTGTCATAGCCAGCCTTCTTCGCTGTTGCCAGTCCCCTCCTAATCCCACTCCAGATGATAACGTTCGTAACTTTCTTTCCCAGGTCAACTTCCCCGATCACGCGGGGGGGGGCCCCCCCCCCCACACCAATACAAACCCCCCCTCCTCAAGGCTTGACCATCTTCTTTTCCTTGTGGTAGTAGAAGAAGTCTCCCGCTTACCCTACTTCCCATCCCGTCGCCCCGAGTTCTCGTGCCTTCCTGCCGTCGCGTGTCGTAACTTTGCCGTCCCCCTTTCTCCCCCGAACACGAGAGAGCCGCCCCGCTTTTCCCCCTTCCCTCCCTCGACCTTTTTCGCCGGACTCCGGCCGGAAAGCCGCACCGCCCCCAAGTCTCCCCCCCCCCCAAGTGGGATCAGCCCCTTGCAGACCCCCCTTCCTTCCGAGTGCCGAAACGTCCCTACAGCACCTTTAGCCAGCGGATCCTTCCCAGCCACCCATTTACGATTCTCTGCCTTGCTCCTGCCGAGGAAAGAATAGAGTGGATCCTCACCTCCCCCCTTCCTCTCATTCGAGACCCGGTTCATCGGCAAGCCCCCTTCGTGTTCTCTTTTCTCTTTCCTTCTGTCCATTAGACAAGAGTAATCCTCCTTCCTCCTCCTCCCCCCTCTATTGGCCCAGCGACCCTCTCCAGATCTCAAGTCCCTGCCCCTTCTGACTTTCTTCTTCCCCATCTGCACATCGACTTCGCATCTTTTAAGCCAGAGTCCCTTTATACCCACGACAAAGCCCTCTCCCCCCTTCATTTCAGTCCGCCGGAGTGCAGCTCGAGTTGACACGCGCCTCCTTCTTGCAACCAAGTGAAATGGCTCCCCTTATGAGACCTCTCTTCATCTCTGGCTTTCTTTCCCCCAATCGCATTTTCGTTCAGCCATTTTTCATGACTCTCTCTTTCTGTTTTTTCCTAGTTCTGGACGAGGGCCATAGAGGAAGTTTTCCTTCGACAAGCGATGAATTGAGAAGCGTCGTTATTGCTTGACCCCCTTCTTGACACTCCCTCTTTCGTTGATCCCCAAAGAATGAGAGGCGTTACACTCTTTCCCTCCTCTTTTTTCTTGCGTGCCTCGATGACGTAGAGCCGCCTATCACATTTTGGGCTTGGTCACCTATTGCTTCCCTTCCCTCTCCTACTCTCTTTTTTTCTCAAACCCATTGTGAGAGATGTTAGTAAGGGAGGACCTTCTGGTTTCATTTCCCCCCCCTTCTTCCGGCTTTCCTCTTCAAGACAGTGCTCAAACCATCCCCTCAGTACGAACAAGGCCTCGTCCCCCGGGTTTCTTTCTCTTCGCTCAGTCTCAAAATGTGTTCAAAACTTACCCTTGGTTTTTCCTTCTCTTCGTCCCGGGTTGATGGTGTGGGCTTGCACTGTTCCCTCTTTCTTTTTCGGCCCCTTTTCCCTTTACTGGAGTCCCAGAGGCGTTGGAACTTTCTATTCTTCTAATGATGCGAAGGACATGTAGCACTCACCACCATTCCCCCCTCCCTTTTCATCCTCCCCGTGTCCGTAATAGCTTTACCTGAGTCCCCAAGAAATTCACCTTCCCCCCCCCCTCCCTTGCCTTTTGGAAATGGTTACCGGTTGTACATGGGTCATCTCTCCCCCTCGTCCCCTTCCTTTGTTGTTTTTTTACCCCCCCATACAACCGTCTTTAAACTTCTCCCCCTTGTTCTGCGAAGGTATTTTCCTTCGTTATTTCAGACGCAAATCTTCTATTCCTTTTTCTCTTGAGTGCTTATATTTAATAAAGCAAATTCCAAGAACCACTCCTCCCTCCACTGTGTCCCAACATACATGTTGGGCCCCCCCCCATGCCTACGCAAAGTCTTTCGTTTTTCCTGTTTATTTTTCCCCGTCTCGTTGTGTATGTCCATTTCGCTCAAGGCCTAAAACTTTATTCCCCTCCCCCCTCTCTCCTTATAGCGGTACCCCCCCTTGATATCCTCCTGATTTCTTCTCCCCTCGAGTCCCTTTTGTTACCAAAGCCATACGTCTCCGTTCGAATCGCCCTTCCCCCCCTTTATCACCTCTTCTTCCCCTTCGATTTAATCCTACGTGAGTTTACGCACCAGTTTTTCCTTTGCCCCCCCCCCTCGTTCAAAGAGCCTTTGCATGGAAATGGTTCTTCTTTTCTCTCGCAACTCCTATGCGTCACCGATGCATCCCTCGCTCAGCACCCCCCCCATCCTGTCTCTGGTGGGTTTCGATTTAGACACTTTGCACCCCCCCGTGCCTATTTCCACGCCTGCGTTAGTCCCAGGTGCCCCTTGCTTGCTTGGCAAACTGGGACCCCTCCTCTCCCCCCTCGGCTTCTATTCGGCAACCGCCTTTCTCCGGGGTCTTCAGATCCCAGTATCGGCGTACACGCAGGTTTCGCCCCTCTTTTCTTTACGTGTGGATTGGGCATTCCTCCCCCTCATCTGTGAGGCTCCTTTCTCCTTCTCTTCTCAGCGGCATTAAGCCACGTCTTTAGGGTGTTTTTGATCCCTTCCTCCCTTTCTAACTAGCCTTGGTAGAGAATATTGAATCTGTCCGAGTGATCTGCCGGGATTAGCGGTACCTTCCCTGGCGGATTTCTGACTTTTCCTGACTTCCCCCCTCCTTCCAAAACGACTATTAACCTCGTCCCGCCTTTTGTTCCTATGGGTAAAAGCTCCCTCCTCTCGCCTATAAGCGTGCTAGCTTTACCCATCTCTCTCCCCCCCTCCGAGCCCCTCAAGATTGCAGGTGGTGGCTCACGCGATCCTTAAAGTGACCTTCTGCCACCCGGCTAGAGAAATATATGAAGAGAGGGAGTTCTTCTGTCTCCCTCTTTGGCGTTTTATTTTACCCGATTTTTCCCCCGTTTGTAGGTGGTCTATTTAGATCCTGGTTCCTTCCCCTCCTGGTCACCAAGCGTAAGCTTACCTCCCCTCCTCTTTTCCTATTTCCTTTTTTTGGCGGGCGCCGCCGCCGATGCCCAGCATTTTTGACATTTTCGTCCGCTCATTTCCTCCACGGCTTCTTTCCCCTCCGTTCACCGGACAGGGGTCAAACCCAAACAACCCT
>Ga0179591_1266298_pt1 | contig 17275 bp, 23 predicted proteins | sample CZOMad2_1_08_16f_FD_182891 | JGI IMG/M metagenome (GOLD analysis project Ga0179591, IMG submission 182891) | Vadose zone soil fungal communities from Angelo Coast Range Reserve, California, USA - CZOMad2_1_08_16fungal (PacBio error correction) | ecosystem: Environmental > Terrestrial > Soil >... | reverse complement strand
CTAAGCTAAGTGACAGGAGTGATGATTTTTTAGTCGCCGTGGTTTTCTCATTCTCCTTCCATCCTTTCTACTGAGTTTCCATCAGAAATTACTCTGTTGCGTCCACTTTTCCCATCGCTCCCTCTCCCCTTCACCCATTCTGTCCGCCGTCAGTTTCCAAAAGAACCCCCCTGAATATTTTCTCGCGTTCCTGCGCCAGATGATTTTTCGCACCGTCCCTCACGTACCCCATCCCTTTTCCTCTGAAAACAGACGGAATTCGATCCGCGCCCTTTTCTTCGCGATTTCCCCCCCCACTTCCCTCACGAAGGAAATTTCGGTTTGCCCAGTCGGACCCACTTACTGTATAAAAGACGCTTTCATCCCAAGGGTAGTATTATGCAAGAAATCGCAGACCGAATTCTGCCTTGGCTTTTCCCCTCCAATTCACTTTCTGATTCCATGTAGTTGCGCGTCTCGACGTTTCGTAGGGAGACCAAAGAGCCCGTCGACCTGCTCTTTTTTTACCTTTATACCGAGCGGACAAGATGGGATTTTCGTCGGTGTTTCCGCTCCCCTGTCGCCCCCCCCCTTCGGCCAACATTCATGAGACCGTACTTTCCTCCGCCCAACCGATCTCCTGCCTCCCTTTACTTCCGAGAGCTCGCTTCGCAACAAGGTCTACGGACCCGCGGCCGATTTTTCGACTGCTTCTCGGCAAGATCTGCGCTTTTTACACATCTCCCTTTCTTCCGAACTCTTCAAAGGTTTGATGTTATCCCCAAAAAAAGGCAAAATCCTTTATCCTGCTTTATTGGCCCTCCCCTACTTCACTCTCTTTCAACAAATCTCTAAAGGCAAGTATTGGGTGTAGTCTGGGTTTTTCCTCTCCTAATGGACTTATAACCCTTTCCTGCCTTCTCCCCCGAACCGGTCCTCATTTTTTTCACGTCTCACCCTCGTCGGACTTGGTTTTTTCGACCAAAACTCATACTTGCCACCCCACGACCCAGAAACGATTGACCTTATTTCTTTCTCCCTCTGCGAGTTCCTTCCCCCCTCTCCATATCGCCCTCAACTTTTAATGCATATACCGCCCTTTCAAAATATTTAGCTGGAACCCCCCCCCCCCCCCCTTCTCCCGTATGTACACCTAACAGTATGAACTTTTATCCTTTATATACCAGAATCACCAAATTTTCCGACTGCTGTACTGGACCTCGTTCAAGCCCATCCCCAGACGATCTAGAGCTTAACCCCACACCCGTCGCTCCCTATCATGGCACTTGACTTACAACAGTTTTGCAACTCCAAGCTCCTTTCCCTGACCGCTGCTACCTATTAGTTTTTCTCCTTTCACACTTCTTTAGTTAACTCACGACTACCTCCTTTCAAAAAGAATCATTCATCCTCACCTTCCCCACACCCCCAGGTGTCACACGACGACTGGCGCCATCCATCACCTCCATGGCAGTTACGATATGCCTTCCCTCTCTCTCCCTTTCCAAGAGAGTCTTTATGAGGGGGAAACTAGAAACGAAGATTAACATCCTCTACAGTTTCCCATTCACAGCTATCATTTCTCCTCTTTTGACCCTTCAACAAAGACCCCCCCCACGGACTAACCTTTCCACAATCATAATTTAGTACCATTTCCATGACCCCCCCCCGGTTCAGATCGAGCCTTCCTTTTTTTTTTTATAACGTCTCCGCATCTAGTTTTCCTCTCAAGCACTTTTTCGCTAGGAACGTCTTCGGTGACACCCCCCCATCTATAAATAAGTGGTCAACCTCGCCCCAAGGTTCACCTTCATGTAACTCCCCCTGTCCCCCTTCGATTCCTTGTGTTTCCTCAGTTTCTCTTACCCGGGCCACTCCCTTTTATTTTCCCACACGTCGCACCCTTTTTCCATCTATACCCCTAGACATTTTTGAGCTATTTCCCCTGTTCGTCCATCCTGGGCCAGAAGAAGTTCCCGATTCGTTTTTTCCCCTGGTTTGGTGATGACTTCCAAAACGTTCGTCCGCTACCACGATTCTTCGGCCTCTTTTCAAGCAACTGTTGCTCCCCTCCAGAAATCTATTGAGTATCCCCATCCCACTTCACATCAAACAAGGCTCCCAACTGCCCGGTCCTCCTTGTAGCTGCGATCTCTCGTCCTTTTAGCTTGACCGCACCTTTTCGATAAAACGTACCGACCCCTCCTTGAAATCATCAACACCTTTTCGCGCATTCCTGCTCGGAAAAACCCGCTTCTCACATCTCCCCCATCGACGAATCGGGTTCCCCCCTCCTTTATTATAGTTTTGATTTCTCCAAACGGTAAAGGTCCCTCTCCAACCATCCTCCAATCTCCGTTTAGATCTCCCTATCACAGCAAACCTGAATGTTAAATTCTCGCTGCCCCATTCTCCGATTATTTTCCTCTTCCAAGGCCACTGAAAACTGGACCCCCCCTCCCTTTTAGCTACATTTTCTGGCGCGTATAACTTGTTCTAATGAAGGTCCTTTTCCCTTCTTGCTTCTCAATACATAAGCCCCCTCGATTTGATCAGTCGGTACTACCCGACTTTCGGCTCGATTCCCAACATTTTTTTACACCCCCCTTCTCTTGAACATTCCCCTATTAGACCCCTTTGACCAAAACCCGTCTTTTCCTTCGAACCTTTTCCGTCACCTGCACCTTCCCTCCGCTTCCCTAAACCAATCCCCATTTTCCCATAATCGGTAGGTACACCCCGAGAAGAGTATATACTCTCTCATTGTTTTTTTTTTTTTCTGCTCGATACCCCCAGTTTTTCCCGGAGGACCTCCCTTCCGTTTTTGTTATGCCCAAGGACTTTTCCTGATTCCCTTTTCCAGTCGTCCTTTTCATGTTCCTGATAGGTTTATTTTCTTTCGTTTCTTTTTCACTTTCTCACTTTGGGGTTAAAACTTCTTTCTAGTTTGGACTGGAAGAAGTATTGTTAAATGCCTGTTCTCATCTCTGCTGGCGATATAGAAACGCCGCCCTTACCCCTCATCCTTTGTCATATTGTTGATGAAATTGCCCGGGAGATGACCCCATTGTCTGTCTTCTCCACACGTATTTTCAAACCCCTGTTCCCAGTTCCCTGCAAGTCTTTCTCTTATCTTCCCACTCCTACGCCTGGATCGTAATTGTCCTCTTTCCCGAGGTTTTCGTCTTCCTCGAAAACTTTCGGTCAAAGTTTTCTTTCTCACACTTGTTTATCTCCTTCCAATTACTTATCTCCCAGCGATGATCGGCGGGGACCGTTCTATTATTTATTTGCTTTGTTTTTTCGATCAGGTTCGGCGCTTGCAATTGGATCTCTGGTTTCGTACTCGCCAAAGCTCCCCCTTACAGAGAACTAGCTTCCGCCCTTTCCCCTCCTCTCATTTCTTTGATTTGTTTGAGGTGCTTGTATGGTTAATATTTTTCTTTTTTCTGGAGCCGCCCCCATAGTTTTTCCTATGTCTGAAATGATCAGTTTTTCTCTTCTCTCTCCCTTTTCCCTCATCCCAATCTGTCCCATTTTCCATTTGCTTTGCAAAGGCGTCGATAACTGTCAATTTTTCTTCTCAATTCCCTTTCTTTGAAATATATCGAGTCGTATTTTTTCACAGATTTTCTCTTTCTTGGTGACTACACCGGTTTCCACGTTCGTAATCCTTCTTAAAACCGATCTGAAGTCAATGGTTAACCCTTCCAATGACCTCCTTTTTCTCGGGAGTTCTCTTTACTAGTTTGTCCCCATTATCCTCAGAGAATCATCGATTATGACAGATGGTCTTGTCGATATCCGTCATTTTTTTTTCTCCATATCTCGGACCCCTTTTTTCCTTTTTCCATTTCTCTTGTGTTCTACCAAAGGTACGCTCTTTTGGTAGAGTTTGTCCAGATTTTTCTTTTCCCGCGTTCTCTGGCCCTCCGGATTTTGGATTTTCGTCTTGATTTTTCCTCTCTAGTCTTTTACTTTTCCTTGAGTTGACGTAGGTAGGCCTCCTTCCAGTCCTCTTTGTAGTGCCCCTCTTTCCCTAGCCCGTATTTGAACCGGTGTTTTTTCAGGTGCTTCTCCCCTGTTTGAAACGTTCTGTTTTCGATTCGCTTTCCTTTTCTGTAATGAGATCTTGTTCCCAAGAATCTATCCCGCCCGGTTGTCTTGGCTTGTGCTCAAACGTGGCCTTTACCCTTCCTTCTTCTGTTAATCAGAACTTCTGTTTTTGATTTCTTCCTTATCTTTGTATCCTTTGTCCGTCACTATGATACAGGCATCAGATCTGAATTCGTCTCTCGGTCAGCCGTACCCAGTTCTTTTAGGTTTACACACTTCCTGAATTTTTCGAGCCTCTTCATATTTGAAGTTCCACTCTGCTCATCTCTACTTTTCCGATGCCTTTCCTATGTTGAGAGTCATTTCGCAGTCTTTTGCTGTAAGACTTTTCACATCTTTTTCTTTTTGTTTTATTTCTTCATATAAGAGATATTTTGTCCCCCAGTGAAACTCGCCGGGCGCGGTATAAGATCCTTTTCTTACTGTCCCGTCCATGGGACACCTTGTTACCCCCACACGGTCCTCCGCCTTGCTCAGGCCTTAACCAGTGTTCTTTCTTGCTTCTCTAGCCGCCTTCTTGCTGTAAGGTGCTCCCTCGTCTACTCAGGCGTGGTTCTTTTATTCCCAAATCCACAAGCTGTCGCTGTGCGTAGAAAGGGCTCTAAGTTTCTGACCTGATGCGCATAGTCGTTTCCCTCGCTCATTACGGCACCGTCAAGAACTTTTTTCGAAGCGATCCCTGCCCTTTCCAATCCCTTCCCTTTTTGGAGCGCACGAGTGTATAATGGCAGGGTGACTTATCGATGTTCTCCGGAAATTGGACCGCCCCTTTCTCCCTCCTATTCTCGAGTTAAATAGACTAGTCGTTGCGCCGGTTTTTACTAGACGACAGTGTTCTCCGTCTACTCCCTGCCTCTCTTCGGTGCCCCAGCCCCCGCCGTGATCGCGTGCCGCCGCGCGACCTGGGTTTCTTTAACAAGCGATTTTTCTATCTTGTTTTACTTCTTTCCTCTTTTCCAGTAACGGTTCTTTTTCCAGAAGATGCCCTAGGGGCTGGGTTCCTCGTTTTCCGTTCGGGTGGACAAGTTGTTTGGAAGTGAAGTTTTTTTTCTAAAATATTAGCCTGCTCTTTTAACGCTTCCCCTTTGATTTCCGCGGTTTTTTTGATTTTTTTCTCACTTCCCGCTAGCCCCGAAGCTTCGACCCCGTTAGATGTTTAATGAGTCCTCTCCGCTGAAGATAGTGGGCTTCCACCCTCTCGCTATATTCGACACGCGTGTGAAGCTTTCCGAACCCACCCTTTGAGAAACCACACCCATCCCTTTTCCCACTTATAGGTGACCTTACTCCGGAGACTTCTCTTTCTCATGGTTTTACATACCTTTCCGAAGAGTGCGTCGAGTACCCGTCCCTAGATTCGAATGGCCGTCTCCTCGTGTCTAGTTTTGTCTATTACCAACGAGTGAGTAGGACCGATCGTAAAGATGGTTCGTCTCCCCCCAAATGTAGGTTCGTTTGGACGAGCGTTCCACTAGGGTCTACTCCCTGCAGGGCAAGTAGTTTTTTTACTCTTTCTTCCAGGCTCGCCTAGCGGACGTCATAGAACGTAAGAGGTTATTCTTTATCAGCTTGAGGGCCTCTTGAAAAGACAGTCGCTTTTCCATTTGATAAACGTCTGAGACTCGATCGCCATCAGCCTCCCTCCCCCCCTATATTCTAGAAATTTCGCCAGAAACTCTTGATTTTTTGTTTCCCAGTATGTCTTCTTAGTGCCAATCCCTATTATGAGGTACACGATTGTCCCTTTTTTTTTTTTTTTTTTTGTTTCTTTTTTTTTTACCTGGTACGCCCCCTCTTTTTCTGGCTGACCCTATTTTTACCCGTAGAACCTCAGCGTGCCTCGGCAGTTCCCCCTTAACTAATGTCGCCTCCCGTCTAACCCGCCGAGTCTTGTACCTTCCGAGATCGACAGAGCTGCGCGGCTTATTTCCCCAACGTACACAGGGCTGTAGCGTGGACCACCCATTTCTAATCGCTCTCTGCCCACGTATCAGCCCCCCCCCCCCCACACGTGAGTCCCATCAGACTTCCTTAGAGAAGACCTGAGAGGGGGACCGCCGTTCCAGTTACGGCCTGAGTGTCGTACGCAGCAGGCTAGAGCTGCGATGCTCAGGAAGCGTACCCCCTCGGGCTTGCATTTGGAGGAGAGACCCGAAAGGAGAGTAACTAGGAAAACTGGGTCAGTTTCTACGACCCAGAGGCTGAGTTTTGTATTGGTGCTTTACCTGGGTCAACTATTTCCTGGGCCCCCCTTTTCCTTTTTACGAAGCTCCTCGGAAGGGAGGATGTTCGAGACCGTCGGGGACGTTCGAAACTAGGAAAGAGAGCCAGCCATTGCGATTACTGCTGTTGGTCTCTTGCCTAGGCCGATGTTATTGCTCCTACTGGCTAAATCACTACGGCACATCTACTTATTTGCTCGTGTCAAAGTTCGCAGGTAGGTTGTCTGTAATCCTATACCCTCTGATAAATGCTTCTTTTTAGCTTCTGACCTAACACCGTACGGCCTCAGAGACCTTTTTTCTAAGTCCTTTCCCTCTAAGAAGCCTCCCGCGCCAAATTAGTGTGACCCAAAATCAACAGTATCGTCCTCCACGGTTTAGCCTCCACCCCCCTCGTCCTTCGTAACCCCCGCAAGCTTTCCCGAAGAGACTCGGCCTATCGGATTCTGTCGTGGGGATTTTCGCCCAATTTTTTCCCCTCCAAAAAGAGCGCACGAGACCTCTCTGTCGACGCCCTCCTTGTGAGCCCCTTTTTCCCCTGCTTCCTTCCCTTTTTTGTCGCGCTCTTGTCCCCTAAAGTTCAGCTAGGGCTTTAGTGGAAGTTTCTCCTCTTGTTTCAATAAGTCCTCCATAGCACCTCCTCTTGGTGTGTTCGAGAGGCCGACTAATTTCTTTTTTCTGTTCTCCTCCCGTTTCTCAGGTGACCAACCGGTTTTATTGATCCCGCTCTCCCTTCGGAGGGTGCTTGTTTAATCCCCTCCTCTCTTCTTACCCCAATGATTCTTTCGGGCTTACTCCCCCTGCATTTGTCCTGATTTAGTACGTTATTGTACTCCCCGGCAGTAAAGCAGAGGGCTATCTCTTTTTTGACCGTCTGTCCGACCGCGGTCATCGTCTTTTCCGTTTCGTGATGTTCCTTTCCCTTTGCCTCCTTCGTCCTCCTCCCCCTTTGTTGTTTGATTCGATTTCCTTCAGAGCGGGGGTCCCCGGCCGCGGTTCCCTCTACCCCTCCCGATTCCCTCCATCGCCCCAACGGGGTGCAACCCAATCGGAACTCTTGAGTAGCTACTCTTTGTCTCCTTCCTCCGGAACGGGAGGACAAGGCTGTAGTCTCCATTTTAATCTCCTTTTTTCCGCGTTTTTTTCCGGCCTTCTTCTACCAGGAGAAGACAATCCCGTCATCACTGAGTGAGAATAGGTTTGTACCCCCCGCTCTGCCTCCCCACGGTCCTCGCAGACCCCCCTCATCCATAGTGCTCGACACGCATCGCCTCGGAGGTGCTAGTGATCCGGACCTCTTGGAAACAGGTCTGTCCACTTCCTCCCTCCCTAAGCTTAACCCTGACCATTCAACCTACCGCGCGCCTTAACAGATTTTCCTATCCTTTGAGGCCGCGTAGCATGCCCCTGTTCCTTTGACTTATGTGAATGTGTCTCTTTAGCGTCTTCGGTGGTCCAGGAAATCTTTTTACGTAACACCACGAAATCCTCCTGATAACAGCGGCATTATCGTCCCTTCGTTCACAATGCTACGCATCTGTTTGTATTCGCCGTAACAGAACAACCCGAGAGCGCTTCACCCCGTCTCCCTTCCCCCCCCCCTCTCGCCTTATTCCTCTTTCGGACCTCTCCCACCCTCACCTCTCTCTACCGCCACATCACTTTCACCTCCCCCCTCGCTCACCACCCCGTTTATCCATTATCACACTTCCAACCTCTTCCCCCCCCTCACTCTCGTTCCCCTCCACCCCCCCCCCCCTCCTCGCACCCCCCCCCCATTCCCCCGTTCCCCCCGCCTATCCCCCCCCCCCTTCTACCTTGCCCTCCTTCTCTCCACCCACCCATTAACCACTCACCTCACCCCCCCACCGAACCTCCACCTTTCCCCCCCCACAGCACCCATCCTCCCTTTCTGCCACACCCTATCCCTGCGGCCCTTAGCCCCCTCGCCCCATTTATCCCACCCTACATTTATCGCCCCACTACTTTCCCCTCCCTTCCTGCGCCTCCTTACTCACATCCTACCCTCCCCGCTCAACTCCCCCGTTCGCATACCCCCTCGCCCTCCTGACCACCGCTACTCCCCTCAACCCCTCTCCCCATCTTCCTACTCTTCCGCCCCCGTCCCCCTTTCCCTCCCCTCTTTACCATCTCCCCCCGAACCTTTACCCCTCGCCACACCCAGATTCCTCAACCCTCCACGCCCCTCCTACACTTATCATTGTCCCCCCCTCCTCCCTCCTCCACCCAATCCTCTTGGGCCCCCCGTCTCCCCTGCCCTGTCATTCCTCCCTTCCTTCACTCTCCCCCACCCCACCCGTCTCTTTTTTTCCCCCACTCGCCTTTCCACTCTCCCAGCCCTCCCCCTATTCCCCTCCCCCCCGCCACACCTTCATCATCACACCATTTTCCTCGTGACTCCCCTCCGCCGTTCCCCCCCTCTCTCCCAACTCCCATTCTTTCTGTCCCCACCCTCACCCGCCCCCCGCACCCTCACCTCACCCCTTCCCCCCGCCCCATTTCCCCACGCCCCCCTCAATATCCAGCCCCCCCCTCCCCATCCCGCCTCCCCCCCCCCTTGAATCCTCCCTTCCCGTCGTCCCTCATCGCACCACGCTTCTCCCACCCCGCCCCCTCCCCCCGCCCATCCCCCGCACTTCTTCCTCTCCTCCCGCTTCCCTCCCCCTCCCCTCCCTCAAGTCCCGCCCCCCCCCCACAATTCTCAGAACAGGTTCGCCCAATCCCCCCATGTTCGCCCCAATCCATCCTTTCCTCGCACCCGCCTCCTCCCCCGAAACCATCCCCTACCACCTCGTCCCCCCTGCTTTTATCCCCCCGCTCGCCTTCCCTCCACACCATCACTTCCCACACCATTTCACCGCCCTCCCCTCCCCCTTTTCGAACCCTACCTCGCATACTCGCCCCCCTTACCTCACACCCCCTCCCTTTTTTACACCCGCACCCTCCTCTTCCCCCCCCCCACCCCGCCCACCCCCCGCTTAATCCCCGTACTTCAATCTCCCCTTCCCACACGCCCTATACCATTCCCCACTCTCTCCCCCCCCCCTCCTCTCCCACCTCCCACCCGCCCACTCCTCACCTCGCACTCTTCCTCCTCCTATCTTCTCCTTCTCTCCCCTTTTCCTCCTCCCCCTTCTCTCACCTTCCCCCCCCCCTCACTTCCTTCTCCTTCTTCCCTCTTTCACCCCCCTTCTCCCTCCCCCTCTCACCTCCTATGTTTTTCTTTCGCTCTTCCGTACCACTTTCCGGTCTGATTTTTCTCTTTGCTTTTTTAACTGACGAAGCTTCGTTTTTAGTCGTCGAAAGCCTTCTCTAACGCGCCTTTAGAGGACTTCCGGAATCGTCAATGCCCCTTGTAAACCCTCGATTCATTTCCTAGGCCCTCGGCCCGAGCAATCTTCCGCTTCTGGCGTCATGAGCAGATTTCCCCCGAATGGACCACACGGACCCGCCTTGCCTTCATCTTTATTTCTCCCCCCCCGCCCTTCCGTATCAAGTCCTACTCCCCTCTACCACACAGCACCGCCGTGCCCCCCTGCGTTAAGTCTTTCTTGATTCCTTTGTCCTGACATATGAGACCCAGGACATCGAGGACACGCAGGCGCCACCCATGACCCCTATAGAAAACCAGCACAAGCCATCCCGCGTAGGTCCCCCGTCACATGCCAAATTAAGACGAAAGGAGACAGGAACCCCCCGCAGATGGGACCCCGTGCCTCACCGAAACCCCCAAGAGATCAGAAATCTCCCCTCAGAATAGACCCCTCACCTGTGTTAACGATTGCCTAGCCCTTTTGAGCCCGGTGATGGCCCCGAGCGTCCCAATTGAATCCAGCTGGGGCTTTAACTTTATTTCCCCCGCCTGCACGGATTCCACTTGCATCAATCAAGCGGCAAGACCAAAGCGCACTTGATTGGTCATCAAGGGGGTGACACTGTAATATTCTCTCCTCGAGTTGTGAAGGATTCTCCTTGATCTTTGAACGATCGGGGCCCCAGAGGATTGGGTAGGGGCCTTTGGAGATCTTGCTTTCTGAGGTTTGGTACCGCGAATTACGTTCGTTCCGGTCGCACGGCCTGGTCCGGCCACAGCTCTTTCATTTTTAGTCGCTTTACCCACTTTTTTTTTTGCCTTGCCCTGGTCACACACACTCTTTTCGCCGCCTGTGACGTTTAGCTGTTTGCCACCTAAACATCCTGTGCTTGCTCTTCCCCCTCCTCCCGATTTTTGAGCCCCACAAATCCACCTGTTCGGTCTTACTCGGTGATCTCGCTTGATAGCTTGATATGCTGATCGTCGTTAGATCAAGGGCACGGCCTGAGGGAAGATTCTCTTTTTTTACATTCTCCCCCCCAACAGCGGCTTCACTTACTGCGACTCAGAATCCCTATAGAAGTGGCCTTTGTTTCCTCTCCTTAAACCGCCCGTGTCACTTTGCAATGATCTCCCACCTGTTTGCCCTCGCTCCCCCATACTCCCAGTGGTTCTACTTCCCCCGCTCTGGACGATCCTTTCTTCACGTCATAGCTTTAACGAGACACCACAAACCAATGCTCACCGCCAGTAGGGGAGCCGTTCCACCCTCTTGTCTTTAATACCGCCCAAGGGACTACTCCGAGCAAAACCACTTCCTGCACTATATCTTGCCCGCCTTATTCTCATATCTTTCTCTTACAGGTTCCAGCGTGATGGAGGTTTGCTGTTCGTTTTTCGCGGTAACCCGCGGCCCACATTCCAAGCCCTTCGAGCGGTGCCTCAGCCCAGGATGCTACACCCTGAGCGAATGTTCAACCTTTCTTAGGGCAATCCTGGTCGCGAACTTGCCTGACAAACCAATCCAACCCAGCAGAAGTTCTCGCATTTTCAACATCGTTCGTTCCGATGATAAACCGTTCAGTAGACACATAAAAGGAAGGAACCACCACTTTCACTGCACCGCTTGCCCGAGACTGCGGCTAATAGCTCTTCGAAAGGAGTTGACGCATTCTGTTCCCAGTCTTCCCGTGCAAATAGATGGGCACATCCAGGGCTGCTGATGAGCGAAGCCTCCCCTGATCCCCAGCCCCGCCCAGCGCGGTCCCCGTTGCCCCCCGAGTCGATGTCCGGTTAGGAAGTCTCGACCGTGTTTTCGACTTGACACAGTCGTCCACGCGACGTTTCGGTTCCCCCCGCGCTTCCTCGCGGCTCCCCACTAGGTGCGTGTCTTCCCGGTGGGGCCCTCGCCAGTCCCCGCGGCTTACTGTTCCACCTGATAAGAGAGAGGCCCCCCCAACCGATAGTGGCACAGACCGTTTTCAGCGCTCTCCCTCTCACCCATGATTACGGCTCCTTGTCTCATCGGCCCCTCCCCCCTTTATTCTCTTCCGCTCCTCTTGAGCACCCCCTTCTCCAATGGGACCGTCTCCCAACGGGTTGGCGATTCCATATACCCAGACCCCTTCCCTCCGCCTCCCCTGTGCTCCCACTCCCATCTCTATACTAACACTCATCCAGTGCCCAATCCTCTTCCTCTTGGTCCCTTTTGTTTCGCTTTCCCATGGAATACTTAAGCCTTTCCCCCTCTTCCCCTCCGTCGTCCCGGCTTTTCTTAACTTTATTTGGGTGGACCAGAAAAGACAACAAAGAAGCTCCCCCCCCCTTTGCATGTCACAATCAGACTCCAGTGAGTTTCCTGCTCCCCACCTCTACAATTCATCTTTCTTACCTCTCATCCGAAATTTATGCGCCTCTGCTCTTCCAAACCCGATTCTTCAAAGTGGTCGTTCCAAGAGGCGAAAATTGTGCTTCTTTCAAGCAAATGCGACTTTCCTAAGTGTAAAGTTCCACAGACTAGAAGCATTGCTGTCACTGGCCCCCCCTCCCTTTGATCCCCCCCCCCCCCACTACCTCCTGAACCCCCCTCGACGATCAAGGCTAATTCTGCCCAAACCAGCCAATCCTTTTTCCTCTACCCGCTTACATACCGTAATTGCACTACCGCTTTTTTTCCACCACTCTTCACACTTTCGGAATCGCCGTTCCCTAGCCCTTTTTTCCAAATGTATCCTCATCCTCAACTGACAAACCAGTTTGCAACGCCTAAGGCCCTTCTGCCACGCTCCCCGCAACGATTAACCATTTTTGACATTGCCAGACACTTGTCAACTTTGCAACAGAGAGTTCTGGGAATACACCTTCCCCTGTCTAAACACCCTCTAAAACAAAAAAGCCGATGAGGCCAGGACCCGGCCGGGAGCTCCTCCCCCCCCTCCACCCCCCTCGTACCCCCTTTTGAACCAATCTCCTTCGAACCGTTTTTAACAACAGGATATCATCTTTTCTTGCGATTTTCGTACCACTCGTGAAGTTTTCTGGTAACAGTGCATCGGTTGTAGCGCGAGCCGAGGTGAACCAAACTATCTTCCCTTTCCTCCCTCTCCCCCATTTCAATTCTCGGGACCAACCCAGACCATCACCCCATGGGACTTTTCGTCGTGACGACTTCTTCCCCCTTTTTTTTCTTTTTAATTTCCGGTTATTCCCTGCGCCCACGTGACGGCCCGTTAAATCCTGCCCTCTATAGTTCTCGTTTGCTTTCCCGTGACGACCCTTGGGCAGGACAGCCCATTCGCTGTTCACCGTTTTTATGAAGCTCCAACCTTTCGTCTGCGAACCACTATGGTCCATCGGTGCAATCTGGTCGGGCTCCCCTCTCACATCTCTTCTTTCGACCTTTTTCCATAACCCTCCAAACAAGGTCACAGTGACCAGGGATTTTTCTTGAGCATCTTTTTCTAGATCTTTCCCTTCCCTGACTTTTTAATATGTAGTAACCGACCCTATCCTCGAGCTCTACAGCTGCTTTTGACCCAGAAAGACCCCGGTCCCCTTGACGGACCCCGGTCCCCGCCTCACATCGTTGGCTCGAACTTTCAGGGACCTGATCTACCACAATGGCTTTTTCTCCACCCTTTCCGCGCCAATGTCATCTTTCTCAGCAAACAGCAACACCTCGTAGCCCCCATTCCGCGGCCACTGCTTTGTTTTCGACCGGTCCATAAAACCTCTAGTTTGCGTTTTTCCCCCGGACCTTTCCACGGTTTTCCTTGATCACCCCCGGTCATGAGAGTTTTTCAGGGTCTGCGTCGTTGGTATTCCCTAATCCACCTCCCATCCTCTTCTCCCCAGTCGCCCTCACCCGGCTCGCTCCCAATCTTCCCGGTGGTGACCAACACCCCAGCTGAAGTGAACACCGAAACCTTTCGCAAATCCCCCCTCTATCTTAATTTCCCTTTTGTTTTCTTGACATAATAAGTGAACCTCCTGTGCCTCCCCCTGAACAACAATGTTTACTCCTGGCTCCTTCCCCATCCCCTCAGCTATCTATCCTTAATGGTTGTTGTGTAGAAGATCCTTTCTCCCTCCGGTTCAAGGCGGTCCTTTCTGTTTTTGTCTGTTAAGCCCCGGTCTTCTGATCGGTACTTTACTACTCCTTATTGAGTTCTCTCTCGAAAGGCATGTTAACTTCTCTTTGGGTTCCCAGCCACTTTTCATCGAGAGAAAGTATTTTTCTGCTATCCTTTTTCTATTCCTTGCTGAAAAGACTATCATCTAATCATGCGACCAGTTGATACGCGCATTATTTGTCACCCCCCTGTTTTGACACCCCTTCGGTCCCCTACTTTTTATCGATGCCCACTCCGCGTCAGTGGCGCTCCTTTCTTCTGTTGCATTTCCAGGTTTATGTCTGTAGCTTTCTGCGTTTCCCATTTTTCTCTCTACACTATACTTTGTCATGGAGCCTAGCTTCCTCCCGCGGGTGATACTCTTTTTTGTAGGGCTATTCTTTCTGTTTTCTGGGCAGTCTTCGGCGATTTCGTCTTGGATTTCCGTCCCTTTTTCAATTTGAATGACAGAAAGACTACTGCCTAAGAAGATCCCTATCATCCTTTGCGCTTTTTTGAGGTCTGTCCTTATCCAGTTCTTTCTTTTTTAGGAAAACCTCGTTCCTTTCCTTCCCCTGATCGTGTCTTCTGTCCCCTCCCTTTGGACTTTAACCCCCAGTGTTTCCCCCGAATTTTTTTCCACTTCCAGGTAGTCCCCCTTATCACCCGGTCATTCGCTCAAGAACTTCATATAGTTTTGCAACCCTATTTACGTATTCTTGTCACTAATTAAACTCCCTGCGGTAATCTACTGTCCCGACCGTCGTACCTTGTTTTTGATATGGTTCTGCAATTTTTTTTCCCCCCCCTGTTTTAGTTTTCGTTTCCCTTTCCCGTCTAGTGTGTTCACTCTCCGTCGAGCCCCCTCTTCTTACCACAGGTGAGTCCCTTTCACCTTTTTCTGCCTCAATCCCCTTAAGTTTTTTCTTGTGCCCATTGGACCTTTTCGGACTTCATTTCCCAATTTTTAAGCGCTTTTTGTTTTTTCTTCCCAAAGTTCTGCATCCCATAGGAATTGGCCGAGGCTTTCTTTTTCTTGATGTTCAGGTTTTTCTCTTTTACCGCTCGAGGAATCTCCTAGAGTTGATCCTGCCTTCATGCTTCCCGGTCCATCTGGATTATGACTCTGTGCCTAGGCACTTTTGTCCATGGTTTCCTTTCTTATTCCTGATTCCTTTTGAACCAGCCGGTGCGATTCTTTCTTTCTGTGCACTTTCCGTAGCGGTTAAGTCATTGATGTGCAAGCGTTCTTTTCCCTTGTCTGTCCCCCATTTCCTTTGACGTTGTCCTCAAGGACAGCCTTTCCTTTTTTCGTCCTCATCTTAGTTATATTGGCCATCCGGATCAGGACAGCTGTCTGGCACTTTTCGTGTCTTTCCCCCTTTCCCCCCCGAAGACAGTAACTTGTTTGGTGTTTTTTGTTCCATGCATGCGAACCTTTCGACGACTGAAGAATCTGCTGGAGATTCAGCTCGCCGGGGTTTCTGCGCGATTCTCTGTTTTTTTTTGACACCGATTTCTTGATTTTGCCTGTATTGATCTTAATCAGTTTTTCTTTTTGGATCGTCTCCCCCCCCCCCCCCTCCCCCCTGATAAGCGATAGGTATTTGTACCTGCCGTTTTTCCGTTCTACGGTATGACTGCTCTTTTCCGTTTTCCCACCTCTCACCCACAAGGACCGCCGTTTTGAGTACTATTTCCCCGTTCAGGTGATTCGAGAGAGATGAATTTCTTGCTTCATTTGATACCTCGTTCCCCCTGATTGTGCGGTGCTTTCTCGAACAAAGAAACATAGTGGCGCGGGATTTCCTCCAACTCTGCTCCGTTTTTGAATCTCGAGTATAATAGTCACTTTAGACTCTATTTGGTTTCCCCGTGGTCTCGGTCTCTCCGGGGGTTGGGTTGGTCTTTTTTCTGGTCGTCTTTTTTGGGGTTTTTCTGCTGGGTTTTTTTTTTGGTTTTTGTTGGTTCTTTTATTTTTGGGGTACGGTTTTTGTGGGTTTTGGGGCCCCCGTTTCTGGTGTTTCATCGTCCTGGCTCACAATTCCCCAAGTCTAAGATCGCGGGTAGAAACTCTCCGTAAACGGCCTCTTTTTTTCCGCTGCTATTATAAGATCCTTGTGCCAGCCTTACCCGGACGATTGATAGGCCCCCCCGGACTTTCCCTCCTTTTCTTTTCCCTATAGGGGGTGCCCAAAAGCCGTTCTTGGAGAGGTTGGTTCCTCGCCTCCCATTCCCTACCTATCTACTTTTTCTAGAGGCAGGCGGACCCACACCCCCCGGCGATGGTCTCCCCCGAGTCTCTTGAGTTCAACCTTGGTGGCGACCACCTTTATCTTTTTTTGACTTTATTTTTTTTCTCTTCTCCCCTGGTTCCTCCCCCTGCCTCAGACTCGTCGTCTGAGCGGGGTCGCGGGAGTGAGGTGTTAGCTGCCGTCTTATTGCGTTTTCTTTTTGCCCGTACAGCAGTTTTAACGCCGAGCCCTCTGGTTTTTGCTTTTATCCAGTCGGCGCGCTTGAATTTTTTCTCTTTTTTTTCTTAAGAGCTGCGCTCTCGGAAGTCGTCTTGCGGAACCTTCTGAGATTTTTTTCTTCGTTGCTTTAGCCACTTAACACACACTCCCCCGTAGTGAACTTCCCTTGCCCGACGCCTTTATCTCCTCCTGTTTTTTTTCTTGACTCTGTCCTAGTTTCCCTGTAAATGATTATCCACGCTATCAGGGTCTGTCATCTTCGTGCCGCGGAAATCTCTTCCAGACTCGTTTCGCTTGTAAACCCCCCGTCTTGTCATTTTGAGTAAAATGCGGGATATCTTACGTTGGCGGGGGCAGCTGCAGTGCCATGAGCGCCTCTATTACCCCTACTATTGTCAAGATTTTTACCAGGGACATACTGGAAACGCACCCCGGAGTAGCGTTCCCCCAGTCCAGACTTTCGATTCTTCTCCCCAGCCAGCGGAGATCCCATTTGCATTCGCCCCCCACAATGTGTTTTTTTTCTGGGACCCTTCGTTTGCGGAACTTCTTTTGCTCAGTCACCTTTCCCGCTTCTCGCTTGCATTGACCGGATGCACTCTTTTACCCCGACTTAAATCTTTAGACAATCATACCTGGCACGCGAAGTTCTAACCCCTCAAGAGCTTTCATTATTTTCTTCGAAAAGATCCCCTTCGTCAGATCCCACACAGTGTACCACAAGTGTTCAACTACGTCCCCCGCCCCCGTGCCAAATGTTTGCTTCACCTTACCTGGGTTGTGGCGCCGCGGTCTTTTTCTAATCTCGATAGGCCAGGCGGAATAGTGTTCCCCTTCGCCCACTTCCTTTCGATCCCTACGTGCGCAGTTGGGAACGCTTGTTCGGGGCTCTTCGAGATTGAGTTTAGTGGTGTATTAACACTTTTCAAGGCCTTCGTGTTTGGAGGTCTTTGTGAATTGCATGCCCGTAGATCCGTGTTCGATGTCCCTCTCTTAGGAGACCCTTCGGGACGAAGGAAGGAGACGTAATATCCCCCC
>Ga0179591_1265526_pt1 | contig 17275 bp, 20 predicted proteins | sample CZOMad2_1_08_16f_FD_182891 | JGI IMG/M metagenome (GOLD analysis project Ga0179591, IMG submission 182891) | Vadose zone soil fungal communities from Angelo Coast Range Reserve, California, USA - CZOMad2_1_08_16fungal (PacBio error correction) | ecosystem: Environmental > Terrestrial > Soil >... | reverse complement strand
GCCTGCCCCCGGTTTGGATCGACTCTGCGTCCGTCCTGTATCGAGCCCCGGCTTGTCCTCCCTTCTGTGACGATCCTTTAGGACACTCCGTATTTTCCTTCTGCTTACAGCTTCCCCTTTTTTTTTTAGCAGCAGATCCTGTACCACTCTTTTTCATCCATGTTCGAGATGTTCTAACCGGCCAGTGGGCGTTTTCTTTGGCGTTCGCTTTTTTGCGCCCATCAGCGAGCCCTGCCTGGTACCCTCCTCCTCTTCTCGAGTAGCGCTCACCCTTTTGCCTCGTTCCATGGCCCGGGAGTTTTCACCGGTTTTTCCCCCCCCTGCGCCCTTTTTCCTTCTCCCTGTCACCGTCAACTCGTTTCTTTCACACCAGCACTTCTTTTTGACGTAGTCGTTTTCTTCACAGCGAGTTTTTTCCTTTCCTTTCATCCTTGTCATGCTGCAACTTATGTAATTTGCTCTTCTTCTAGACCCTGTTTCGTAAATCCTTGTCCCGACTTAGGAATGGGACAGTTAGGTCCCACCACTCTGTTCAATTCATCCGCCCGGTCCCGACGTGATCTGGGATTTGCCACCCTACGCGATGACACGGTTCCCTTCGTTTGTCATTGCTCTTCATTAGGTGGAGGTCGGACGCTGACTCCGTTCTTCCCGTTTGGCGAAAACCCTGCCTCGCGCTCTAGACCACATATGATGGGCGACTTAAACGCCCTTCGATCCTGCTTCTGAAAGAACGTTCCCTTCCCGTCAGGTTCTTAGCGGCCTGTTCCAGCGATGTTTTCCCGCTGCGATTCTTGCCTTAGATTGACCTGGCCTTTAGACAGTCTTGAGAAGGTTGCGTCTGGCTTGTGACGGCCTTTTTTTCCCGCGCTTTTTCCCCAGGGCTTTGATCGACATGTTTGACCTCCCCGCGAATGTCGCTGGACCCAGTCGCTCCGCTCCCCTCTTAAATTTACACGGAGAGTAGCCCGAAATCTGTTCCCTGATCGGTTCCTTTTTATTTGCCCCTCGTCCGCTGGGCGTTCTTGAAAGTCTTTCCCCGTCTTTCTCCTCGTAATCCGAAGAACCCCCTTCTTCTCTTGCTTAAGGTGACGTATTCTCATCCTATACCTCTTGACTCATTCTTCATTTAGAGCTCTCTCTTTTCAAATGTAGCGGTCCGTCGTCATGCATGGACCATTTGGTTGCTCCTCTCCACTCGAGGCATATGTGTTTTTTCGCCCTGCGCCTGTCCCCGAGGTAGTACTGGTGATTCTTGCTCCTTTCTAGTGACAAGAGGGTTCGTTTCCTTTTTCCCCTGATCCAGTCTCTCCCGCGTTCTCCAGTTACACTCAGCTTTGAAATCAGACATCTTCCCTTCCTAGTACTAATCGCTGACTCCTGGGTGTAGGTTTGTATGGTTTACGTTTCTGGGGGAAAGACTTTCCTTTGACCTTCGGTCGTGCCTTCCCCCCCCGATTCACCACCTGGCCCAGAAACCCTTGTTTCAAGAGTGATATTGAATTTTCCCAAACAGCCGGAGAAAGGATCGAGCATCCGGTTTTTCTCCTTACCCATACCATTTCTCCCGCAAGAGATTTTCTGATTCACAGTTCGTCGGCTGCGCTTTTCCCTTTTCTTGAGCGCAGCCCCGTCTCCCGAGTTCCTCCTCTCGACCATTTGCTCCTCACGCAAACCTCCTTTTAAGAGGTGGTCTCTGGACTTGACCCGAACTGGCATGAACCTTCACATCTCTTTGCTCTGATGGCTTTTTTTTTCGTTCTCGCCCCCACCTCATGCTCGAGCCTGTCAATTTTCGTCCTCTGGGTCAACGAGCATATCCCTACCTCCCCAGCTATTTCGTTAGCGTACGTATTTTGATGCTTTTTTCTCGGTTTTGACTCCCGTGACGTTGTCTTTCACCGTGTTTCCGCCAGTTCGAAAGCCCTTGTTAGAATGCGGAGCCCGCTGCTTTTTTACTTCCGGCTAACTCCTTATTGTGGCGCACCTTAACCTTTTGGGGTGGTCCCCCCCTGTCCTTTTCCTGCAAACTTAGAGCCTTCCGGCAGAGTTTTTTCCCTCTGTCGTGCTCTGGATTCATTCGACCACCGCCTTTCTGTTGTTGACCCCACCCATGCATTTTCGGTCGCGCGTTTGCGGCTCTTTTCCCCTGGAATAGACGTTTCTCAACTGCCTCGGTGGTAATGTTCGCCTGGCGCCAGCTCTTTCTGTCCCTCGTGCTGGTTCCTCCCACATTTTTGAGATCCGCAGCGGGCTGTCGAGCCATCCGCCCCGTTTAGTCGCTGTGCCCCGTAGCTTGTCCGTCTTTCCTTTTCGCGCTCAAACCAAGTCGTGCCCCCAGCCTGTTTTTTTTTAGTTTGGCTCCACTCGTGCCTTCCGTTCTTAAAGACTTCTTTTAACGTACGAAGGGGGGTTTTGCTTTCAGCGTTCCACACCGCCCCCAGGCGGTCCCAGGATTGCGTGTTGGCTCTATCACATAAGTCCTCCTCCTTTTTTTTGTTATCTCGATTTTTAGAGCCGTGGTGTCTTCAATGTAAGAATCATTTGAGGGGCGATTAATTGGCGTACTCCCCTGGGCCGCACATCCGACTGCGTTCTGACCCCTTCCCTGATGACGCAGTTTTCCCCTATTCTCGACTGACTTGTGTGGTTGTCACTGTAAACCTCACGACAGGTCAAACCTGGCTTTCGCCCCCCTATTCGCACTTCGTGCCCTCCCACGAGCCCCCTCCAGACACGCTTTTCACATGGTCATTCTAGCTTTCAGGAATCCCCCCCCATATGGTTTTACCTTCGAGAGCCCCAGAGTTTCCCCCCCCTCTGTTGCTGTTTTTGCGGGAGTAACCCTCATTTACTCTCTCATTCTCAGGAGCTGTGCTTACTTTTCCCCTTTCCGTCAAAGTCGCCTTCATCTGGGTGGTTCCCCATTCGTTAATATGACTTCCTCTTCCTTGGAGCCAACCACACGCGCGCTACGCCGTACCTTTCGTCATTCTCCTTTGACCTTGGACCACCCCGCCCCACGCTCCCTTTCCCCCCCTTTTTTCGCAGCTGCTGATCCCCGAAGAGTCCCCTTATCATGTTCACCCTTTCCTTCGCGTTCCCTTACCCTTCTTAGTCTGAGACCTCCATTCCCTTCTTTCATGTGCGACCAAAAAGGATACACCGTCCCGTCCCCCCCCAGTCCCCTAAATTTCTCTACGGTCAGCGGCACCGATTTTTTCCTTCTGGTCCCCCCTAATTGAATAGAGAAGGCTTCCTTTCTTCAGCACCACGCTATGCCGCACGGAGCTCCTTTAGAGCTGGTTGAATGCTCTTTCGTTGTCCCGCCTAAAAAGCAGTTTAACTGTCGTTTTGGTGCTCCATTCCCCTTTGGCCCTCCTATAGTGTGTCTTTTTGCCTCAGCCACCCCTGTCGGCGCGCCCGTCGACGATTTCTTTCCGTCCCTATGGACTAATTCCTTTTTGCGCTCCCTTTCGGTTTGTTCTCCAGCTCACAGTGTTTCATCTTGTCGGGGCAACGGCGTCCGTTCGTTACAGCCCTTGAACAGCTTTTTTTTTCTCCCGGTGTTACTGTACTTCACCGCCTGGGTTCGCGTTCTTCTTCCCGCCACCCAAAAGAAGAAGCGAACCACCCCTTTTCGAGTTTCTGCTTTCGTATTTATTGCATTTGCCGTACCTTGGGGTGTCCATCTTGTGTTCTTTCTGCCGCGTCTCCTATGTTCTTCTCTTTCGTCGTGAAAGAGAAAAGAGCCCCCCTCTGGTCCTGCCTGAGCTTAGCCCGCACTTTTTGCCTTGCTTCCAGGTTCCAAACCCTTTCCCCCAGACTCGGAGTGAGGCCTCCTTTCCTTCAGTCCTATTGAGCGCTTTGCTTTCCTCTTCATTCGACCAGACTCTTTTTCGGTTCCTCCTTCGTTTTCCTCCTGATCACCCGCTATGCCTTGATTTCTGATCTGGTCCCGTTTTTCCTCTTATTTCGCCCGCGCTTTCGGGCAAGACCAGTGACGCTTCTGTCCAGAAGGGTCTCGCCATAGTCCAGAAATAGAATCCTCCATGTCGATGGTCTCTCCCCCCTTTCTCTTTTTTGTCCCATGATTTCTGCGTTTCGGAAGCGATCTCTGTTTTCTCCCTGTGGCGCGCTGGACACTGGCGATAGACGCCCTTTTTTTCCAGACTTTTTTAGGGCCTTAGATACTCACATGTTTCCGACACCCCCCCTCATTCCTTCCTATCCAGAACCGTTCGGAGATTCGGCAGTCCTCTCGATCCTACGACTCTCCAACTTGGTGGCGGCGCATTCTTGTCAGGGCGCTTGCGTTTTTGATTGCTCCCTTGCGGGATTTGGTGACCCTCTGGGTATATACTCAAGGTGTTCCCCGCCCCCCGCCGTTTTACGGACGGTCTGTTTTTGTTACCTCCTTCTTACATTGCATTATGACGCTGCGCCAAGTCCTTCCACTCTTCCTGCGGCACTCCTCCCGTACCTATTTCCCCTCTCCAGGCTTTTTTTACGCCTGCGCCCTCAGTATATTTCACCCTCACCGTCTGGTTCCGTGGATCAGGAACCATCCGCTCAAACCCACCCTACCTGTATAATGCGGATTTACCCCCGAATGCGCCCTACCTCCTCCTTTAAGCCGTTCTTTTTGGCGATGCGGATTACCATTTCGAACTCCCTTCATTTAGAATGAAGCCCTGTTTTTCCCAGCGTCCCCCCATCAACGGTCTCCCTTGAGAGAAATCAGGCTGCGTTTGTAGCCTGAAAATAAGTCCCTTTTCGGTTTTTTTTTTTTCGGCGGCGCCGGCCCAATTTTGACAGACGGTTGTTCCTCCAACCCCTCGAGATATTTTCATGACCCTCTGGGTTGACGACTTCGTTTTCCTTTAACCTCCCTCCTTTTTTTTTTTTTGAGCTGATGAAGACGGGTAAGAAAAAGCTATCTTTTATTTTCTTCCCTGAGCTGTTTAGTTTTTTCCCCCCCGCGGGAGTTTTTATCAGCGCGCAGGCTTCCACCCCCGAACCCTTCAATAATATCTATTGATAACCTCGTAGGTCGCATCGCGTTCGCTTTCCATGTTGACAGTTTTTTTGGCCTCCCCCCCCTTGAACCCCTCAGGCCCCCCTGCGGAGTCGACTGATTGTTGATCTCGTTTTTTTGCGCGACCCAAACTTGGCTTCGTGCCAACGAGTCTTTCCCGTTTTGGTCTTTGCACTCTCATCCGTTTGTCTTCTTCTGCAAGCTACAGTTGTATGTTTTTTCATTCCTCTGATAGCTTCCCTACGGTGTGCCTCGACCCTGCAGGATTCATGGACGTCGTCACAACGTCCTCGGCGGACAATCGCGGCGGTTTTTTTGGCGCTGTCCGGGATCCCCAGTGTCATACGTCTGGTTTTTAGTCGTTTTTGCAGTTATCGCCCGCAGGGTCCCTCGGTCCCCTTTTTCTCTTTGCTCAACCTGATGAGGTCAGTTCCCACCGCCTCCGCCATCAGAGACAGAAAGAACTAGACCTGTCCGGTCGTTCATTTGTTGCTGCCGCTTCGGCCGCTCGAGCGTTGCCAGTTCCGTTTTTCGTCGACCAGTTTTGCTAGTTCTAGTCTTCGTTGTATGAGCCTGCATGCTGCTGGCTTTTGGTTCAGGTTATGCTGAGAACCTGTTCTCTCTCACACGGTCAGTTTTGTCCCCCTCTCCCTTTTGAGGCCTGAACGCTATGCAAACTGTGTCTTAGGCGCCTTGCCCTTCTTTCTGGATTAATTCCCCCTAGGTCGAAGTTTCTTGCAGACGTCTCACGTTTCGTTTTTTTCTTTGTTTTTCCCCCTTTTTTTTTTTTTTTTTAACCCCCTGTGACGCTTCGAATCCGGTACTCTTTGAGTGTATTCTTTGTCTCGAGGAGCCTGGATTCGACGCCGACAACGTCGTAGTCTCCCCGTCCTTCTGGCAACTCTTTCCCTGTCTGGTACTTCAATATATTGAGATCCCTCTTCCCCAATTCGCTCTTCTGTGTGTTTGCGGTCTGCAATTCATCCCAACTTCCCTTTTTTGCTTGGGCTCGCGTTTTACCGTTTCTGATAGTCGCGCGGTGCTGTCGTTGCTGCTGCTCTACGACAATCAGAGTTCTCTTCTTTTGACCAATAAGTCTTTTCCCCCGAGCCCCCTAAACTACTGTCCCCACACCCCGCGAAACCTCTTGGCTTTGTCGTGTTGGTCCGTCCGGTATGCTTGTGTCTCTTGACCCGCCGTGTTTTTTCCCAAGCGGCCCCATCGTTTGATGTCCCCCGGGAACACCACCGGCAGGTACACCATCTCAGGTCTTTCCGAATCCCCCCCCTCGGGCCCCGGTCGTTGCAGCGTTGTTTTTTCCCCTGGTCCTACCATCACGCCCCCTCTCCCCCTCCGCCTATGTATGCCAGATTTCCCCTTGGATGGGGCTCAGCGCTTCTTGAGCCAAGAGACCGGCCTTCCCCCTTCTCCACACCGGGCAAAGCCCTTTCAATTGGCGCCCCGCTTGAAAACCCTCCCGCGACTGCGACTCTACGCTATACTTTGCTCTTGCTTTTGATTTTGAATCCCCGTCCCCCCACATTCTCTTGCCTGAGCACACATTTTCTTTACATTTGCCATCTGTAAAATCACTGACCCCGAGTACGTTGGCTGTAGCTTGTCCTCCTACGAATGTCTTTGCTTCGAGTTTGAATCTTTCCTCCTGTTTTAACATGCCGTTCCTCTGAAAATCTTGTCCTGACTTCGGTCCCACGACCTCGTGGTAAGTTCAGGACCCCCTTGCCGGATGCGCGCCCCTGCCAGGATCTTTCCTCCCCATCGGTCTTTGAGCAGCTCGTCCCCCCACGACCGCGGTTCGTGTCACTGCCATTTTTCTTTCTTTTGTAGCGTGTCACGTGTGAGTTCGTCCACTTGTCTTGTCTCAATCCTCTTTCTCCACGCTTCTGTTTACACAACAGCATGCTTCTCTTTTTGCTTCGCGTTCACGACGAGCAAGACGCTTTGTCGCCTGACCGCGGTTCCATTGTCCCCCCTGGCACAACTGATCTTCTTCCGCTTTGCGGCTTGGTTCGTTCCAATTTACCTAGCGGGTATCCGGTCGTTTACCGTAGCCATGACGTATTCCTGTGCCGGATTGTTTTAAGCCAGATGACCTTGGCTGATGTCCCCAGGCTGACCCTACTTCGGATTAAGACCTCACCTTACCAGTTCTCCCCGCGCCGATTGAGCTCCTTCTTTTTTTAATCCCCAGTCTTCTGTCTTTGACGACCAGGTAGGCGAATCCCCAAAGTCGTCCCCCCCCATCTGCTGACCTTGTGCGCAAGTTCTTCCCAATTTTATACTCTTTTCCGATTCCTTTGTGGTTTGTCGATCTACAGTAGAACTCCTTTTCTCTCGCTTTATGTCGCATCTGTTTTTTATCCCATTTTCAGACTTATCCCCATGCCTGTAATCTTCGTTTCGCCACCTCGATGCGTTCTCCCCCCCCCCCCTCCCCCTTCAGTCGTGTCGAAACGGAGCAGGGCCAGGATCTCCTTAATGCTTTTCCCATCCCTCGAATTCCAGGGAAATCAATTTTCTCGCCAAGCCTTCTTTCCCCTTGCCCCCGGACCCTCTTTCCTGCGAATCGTGGTGGCTCGCCTAGCTCCTCTTCTCCTCCCCTTGTGGTTCCCCCGGCTGATGCACCTTTTTTTATGAATGTTCTTTTTCGTTCCCCCTGGCACCGCATTTACACCCTTTTCTTTGGAGCGATTGCTCGTCCAAGGCCCCCGCTCCACCCCCCGCTCTGCATGCTGTTTTTTTTTGTTAATTTCCCCCCTGAATGCCGGTGTCTTACTCGAATCTGGCACAGCGCTCACTTTTTCCCCGAAAGCTTTTCCGCCGCTACCCGTGGTCCAGACGGTACATGTCAGATTTCATGTTGGAACCACACGCATCCGCTAGGTCATTGTCGTTTTCTGTTCTTCCCCTCCCTCTGTTCGACCCGATCAGACTTCCCCCCCTCAGCGTTTCCTGACAACGCCTTTTTTGTTCTTTTTTGTCAATCTGCCCTCCTCTCTCCCTGCCCTTGATCCCCCGAAAAGCTCCTGCAAGACATTCGTAGGCTGTCATTTTCCTGCCCCATGCCAGCCGAATTGGCTTTTCTTTCCTTGTGGTCCCCGAGTCCCTTGGGCGCCGGCCCCGTGTTATTGGGCTATAATCCACCCGTAGCGCTTCAGCCTAGAGCAGGAGCGGTTGCAAGTCGTTTCGTTGGTCCCCTTGCCGCCGGCGTGCCAATGGCCATGTTTTTTGTGAGGCCTTCTCGTTCCCTTCCGTTTTTTCTTTTTGCCTCAACCCAGTAGCCTCTCTTCCTCTGCCCTGTCTCGTGACTGCTGTTTTTTTAGACTGTATTCCCCTGGCTTTCCCACCCCCTTTTATCGAGGCCGGCCCGGCGTTTCGTCCCCTTGCCAGGGCTTTTTTGGGTTTTCCTCTTTCTCCGTCCCGACGGTGCTGGCTGTAGGTTGCAGCTTTGCCCCAACGGCGCCCACACAGTTCGAACCTATTCCCCACACGCCCCAAGCCTTCTTTTATTTTTTTCCGTTTTGTCTTCGTCCGTGGTGTCGAAGCTAGGTGAGGTTTGCGAGAGCGCGGGTTTCTGTTTGCTTTTGCAATCGCACCGCTTGCTTTCGTCGATTCCCTGAATCGTACTTCTTCCTTGACTACCTCTTTGTTTTTCGTTTTCAGGCGACCCCTCAAAACCCCTCCCCGGCCTGTTCTCTTTTCCGAGATTGAACTGTTCCCTACGCTTTAAAATTGCCGTTCCGTGATAATTTTGTGCTAGAGCTCTAGCTTATTGGTCACGGTTTTTGACGACATCGATAACCTCTTACGATCTTTTTCCTGGCTGCTTGAGAGTCGCGCGAGTTGCCCCCTGACCGTGAGCGAGACAAACCCGTTGGTCTTACTTTGTCATAAAGTCTCGAACCCTCAGCGTTTTGATTCCGGCGCCGCGCCTATCCCCTTTTCACTTCTCTCTTTTTCGGCCATCGGCGCCTCTGTCCCCGATCCCATTGGTGCTGTCATTTGTTCGATCAAGCGTACTGGCCAGAAAGCCTGCGCTTTGCTCTCCCCCGTCTCTAACAAACAAATCCTACCTACTCGTCGATTTGAGACTCCCCACTCTGCCGCTCGTCTGTGGCGCCTGTTCAACGCGACGGGAAATTTTTCTGTCCTAGGGTTAGTGCGGGTGGCTTTCTAGAGGCTTTATTCTCTCCCCCTCGGTTCTAATAAGGGCACACAGTTCCCTTCCCTGCGGCGCTCCGCCTGACGCCTCTCCCGCCCTGACTCCTTTTCATTTCCTGCTCGAGTCGTCCCCTCCCCCTTCCTCGTGACGTCGCGATTGCTGCGCAAGGAAGGCCGCCTCTCCCTTCTACCTGTCCCCGTACTTTTTTAGCGGTATCGAACCTTCCGCGCACCCCCCCAGTTCCCCCCAGTGATTTGCCTCCCCATTCGCAATGCGGGCGAGTGAACCCCTCACCGCAGTTTCAGCTGCAGCACTTCGACAGACTTTGCTCCCTCCAAGTTTTTGGTGTGGTCGACGACGAAGATCTTGCCACTCCTTCAATTTCCTGAAGTTCGGTTTCCTTTTCCCCACTCCTGTTTCCCTGTCCCCTCCGAGGTGAAGAGCCCGTCCGTAATGCTGTTTAATGGAGAGCGCGCGGCAGTACAGCTTTTTCCCCCCGGGGCCTCCCGACGTAGACTGCGCGCCGACTGTTGATTTCGACGCCCTGTCTCCCTCTTTTGCAGGTCTCTCCTGGGTTGACTCGGCGGTGATATTTCTCTTTCTCCTTTGTGTTATGCTCTCCCCGCCGAGCAGCGACACCCCTTCCGATCTGTCCTCACTGCTTTCTCTGTGATTTTCCCCGCCGGGGTTCGATCACACCGTTTCGCGCAGCTCGAGAGCACCACCCCCGACCTTCCCCCTGCCGGGGCTCGAGTGGATCACTGGTTCTCACTCGCTGTTTTGTCTTCTTGGGGCCCGTGGACGCGGTGTTTTACCTCCCCCACCCCCTTGAAATTCAGTTCCCCCCTTATGTCGTCCCCCCCTTTATTTTGACTCTTTTTCACTCCATTGTTGTTGCCACGATTGGACTTCCTCATTCTTTCCTTTTTCCTTCTTTTCCGCATCCGTTCCTCCTTATGTTTTCTTATGTGGGTTGGGGGCTGACTTACTTTGAGGTTTCATCTATGGGACCCTGGCCTTGTTTCCAGCTTCCGGAGGTACATTACCATCTCTTTTGAGTTCGGGCGCCGTCCGATTTCTGCGCCCTGGCGTTGCAGTCGTCTGGATTTTTTTTTTCTGCGTTGGTGACCTATTGGGCGACGTCCGCCTTCCTGTCAACGGTTTGTTGAACTGCTCGTTTCGAGTGTTCTTGCGTCCAGTTTTCCACACCGCCTCCTCCCTCAAGTTCCCTCTCTCCCTAGGACAGTGCCCTTTGGCCTTTGAGCCTTGAACTTTTGATGCTGGGCGGCCCCCCTCCGCTGTTTTTTCTCAAGTCCATTTTGCCTACGTCGATTGCTGCAGGTGTCAGATCTTCCCTTTGTCTTCAGACGTCTCTTGAGCGTGCGATTGCGGCCACGGCGGTATTTAATTTTACCTGTTTTTTTTTTTGCCCACGGTCCGTCTTACCAGATCGTCTTCTCCTGTACCCCCACTTAGTGCACTGTGACGTCCCACTTTCGGCGCTGTACCCATTTCCATCGAACAGCTGCGTCAGGTATTTTTCTGTTGTGACACCGATGGAAGTCAGCTTGTCAGGTCTTGCAGAGCGGCATCACGTTTTTTCGCGTGCGTTTGCTTCCTTTTCTCCCTCCCCGGATTTCCTCCCTGTATGCGCGGGTTTCGAGTAGACTGACGGACTGACCCCTCTTCCGCCCCCCTTAGCTCCCTGGACTCTTTCAGCTGTAGGCACGCTCTTGTAAAGGTTTATTCGTCGTTCCTCCAAGGAGGCTTCTCAATCGCTTCCCGACCTCTTTTGGTGTGCGGCCGCGGAGAACCCCACAAGTAGTCTTTTTCTTCCTCCGCGATACGATTCATTTCGTCGACGTTTTTTTTAGTAGTCGCTGTTTTTCCACTCGAAATCGACCCAGAGAGAGAGAACACTGAGCTGACCTCCGGACCACCCTTCCCCTTCCCCCCAATTCATCAGAACGTAGGCGACTCATCGTTTCCCTTTGTGTTGTCTTCTTTTTTTTTTTTTTTGAGGCCTCGAGGTTACGCAGCCGTAGTCGTACACAATCTGCCACAGACTGTGTTATGTTCAAGTTTCCTTCTCCTCCCCCCCTAAACGGGCCCCGTCGATGCAGCTGTTTTTGCTGGTAGGAGTCCGACCCCATTTCTCATTCCATCTTACTCCCTCCTCTGTCATGCCCAGGAACTTAATCCGAGCTTCTCCCCTTTGTTCTGTCTACTGCCGCAGACTAAGGTTTTAGTGCCGCTATCTCTGTCACAACATAGGCAATTTCCGCGTTGTTTCCGGCCTACTTACGACCAGAGCTCGTTCTTCGTTGCTCCTTCTCTCGGGGTTGGCTGCATCAGGCCCTCCCCATGATCCTGGCCTTCGTCCATCGTCCTCGGTGGTAACCACCCCTCCAATTCCTTTTCCGTTACGCTGGCTCCTACGCAATCTTGCTCATTTATCGGGTGTATCCGGTTTTTTTTTTTTCCTGGATGACTTGGACTTTTAACAGCTTGCTTTCTTCAGCTCTTTTGTTTTAGTCAGTAACGCTGGACGGATTTTATTGGGTCGTCTGAACATCCTTGTCTTTTTGTGCAGGCTCGAACACTGACCGCCTTTTTTATTCCTTTCCGCCTTATGCCGGTCCGTCGGAGCCTTCCGGTCTTTTGTACTTGTTTCTTTCGTCCAACTTGTGTAGAAATTTAGACCAACGCTTTCTTGGTCCCCCCCCCCTCATCTGAGAAGTGTTGCGCGTCGTTTCCCGCATTAGCAGCGCTCCGGTGGCAACTTCCTGTCTTTTACCTGAGTCCCGGTTTTCCCCTCCCCATTTTTCGACGGTCGTGTCCTTGTTTGCACGCCAACTGGTTTTTCATTAGGTTACTGTTCTCCCCCCCCCCGTGATTTATCAGCTTTCTTTTTGATGCTCGCTGGTTTGCAGTTCCGAATGATTTTGTTAGTGATTTTCATCGAGTTTTTTCGTTATCAAACCACCTTTTTTTCAGCCTTTCTTGACACGTTTTACTCGTTTCCCTCCTTGGTTCAGGGTCGAACTCCCCCCCATTCAGGATTGCTTTACTAGTCTTTCATGGCGTCTTCCCAGCGTGACCCCCTCTCTGAACACTCGGTCCTATACAAATCTCTCTTCATCATACTAAGGTGTGTTTTTCGCGAGATTTTTCGAAGTTCTTGGCTCTGTCCCCCACTTTTTCAGAGTCAGCGGGTTTAATTCCTCACGTCGGCGCCCCACATCGACCTGCTGTTTCTTCACATTTCTTACTTCGTTCTCCACGACTTCCTCTCACTGTGGCAAGCTTTTGTCGCGAACTCGATACAGGTCCATGCTCAGACCAAATCTTCGTCCTGCCGGCCGTCCGCACATCACACATTTGGTCTCGTGTTCTCTACTTCTCTTGGATTCAACATTTAACCGGCGATCTACAGATTGTTCGACTGATTTGCGGGATACCCCAATTTTATGTATTGATTATTTGTGCCTTCCCGAGTGGGTCGGGAAACCCCCTCTTGTTGCCCCCCCCTCTCCGCGGAACATGGCCCCTTCAGTCCCGTTATTGGCGACCTTTTCATTCGTACCCTTCCTCAGTGGGTCCCCCACGTACGCCCTCCGCCGTTCGGCTCGATTCCCTGGTACAGGCGGGACCACCCCTCCTCCCTCCTTCCGCCCAGTTGCCACAGCAGCGATGTTCGCGTTCCTCTTTCATCCGCCGTTCCCTGGACGACAAGGTTCGCTCCTTGTCAGGACAATACTGCTATCCGTCTGTTTTGCGTACCCCCCCCCCGATACTGATCTCCTCCCTTCCAAGACTCGTAGGCAGGTCTCAGCATGCGCAACGATGCGTTGGTTTCGGTCGGACTGTGTGTTTGTGACTTATGGGTGTGTGTCTTTCTTTTTGTCGAGATGTGTGTGTTATTTTTGTGATGTCTGTTTTATTTGTCCGGCCTAGAGTCGTGAATTCTTTTCGTCTCTTTTGAGAGTTGTTGTGTCCCCTTATTAAGCGGCGGATCATTGCCGATGTTGTGGGTTAGGAATTCGCCCTTCTGTTGCAATCCTGTCGCTTCATCCCTCCGTTTTTTTTCGATTCCCTTGGCATTCATCGATCGATTTGGTGGTGGGAGTTGTTGTGGACTGGCGTCGACCTTTCGTGACCTTAGCAACTTTATCTCGCCCCTGTGCCCGGCTTTAGTTCGATCCTTGAAAGCTTTTTTGGTTTTAACCTTTCCCTCACCTGACGTTCTGGCTTTTCCGGGTTACACCACCAACCCCCCCGTTGCCCCGCACGTCTCCGAAGACACCCGAAACTCCGTTTTCCGCGACGTTCTTTTACCTGATCATTGTGGCCTCCCCTTTTTTTTTCCTTTTCTTTTTAAGTTCCGTCGTAAGCTCTATCTGGATATTTGGATGATCTAGTCACGCGACCCCTCGTTCTCTACCTTCTAGTCACGGTCTGCCCAGCACCGTTCCCTAGTTGTTCGCTTCGGTTTCCGCAAACGCCAATAGAGCGCTTTTTTGCGTCGATCTTCTTATTTCCCTAGACGTCTTTTACAAAGACTTCGTTGCCTTACGATGAGATACTGGCCCTTTTTCACTTTTTTTTCTTCTGCTTTTTTAGTCCGTCGTCCTCGCCTCTCTGGATTTGATCCGGTTTGGTTCTTTTGTTCTCGATGAATTGAGCCCTCCCTTGCTCTAGACCTCCCGCGGACTGCCATCGTTTTCATCCCCTCAAGCATTGTCTTTTTCCCCCCTCGCCGACCTTGGGCGTCACCGGCTCGTTTTCGTTCGCGAAACCTCTCTCTGTGTAGCGGACCGTCCCCCCCATCTGAGGTAAGAATGTCCCGCCCCTCGCCATTGGCTACTTTTTCTGAGCTTTCAGACCTTCCGTCCCCTCTCCGTTGGACACTCGGTCTACTTGGCCATTGCCTGCAGAAGGAGCTTTGCCGCGGTCTGTCAAACCGTTCTCCTTTTTTTGGAAGGGCTTTCCTAGGGGCGTGCTTTTTCGCATTTCTTTGCGAGTTTTGACCCTCCAAATTTACTCGGTTCCCGAACCTTTTTCGCCACCTTACGCCTCTGTGCTGTTGACTAGCCCAAAGCCTTTCTAGACATGAGTCCGCGCCTCCATTTCATGCTTTTACGGTCGGACCACCTGAAACCCCTTATCATGCGGCGCATTGATGCCCTCCGTCCTTCTGTAGTTTCTTAGACCTTCTTATATGCACCTCACCGTTTTTTCAGCGGGAATCAGAGCCCGGCTTCCACACAGAAAGTCACAGGTAGTAATCCTTAAGATTACCGCAAGCGGTCTGGTTTCCCTAATTATGCGTGCGCACCGTACAAGACTCGTTTCCCCGCCGTGGTTTTACATCCTCCTACCTTTTCCTCCTGTCATGAGCCTGAATTCAGGGGTTTGGAACAAAAGCACAATTTCCCCCCCTACTTCCTCTCCGCCTCTTGCTCACGACTTTTTTCTTAATCGCCGTTCAGTAAAGGATTTCCCGGGTCGGTTTTTGAGCGTGGGATCGACTTTTTTTCCTACTCTTTCTCTGTACGTTCCGTACAAGATCGCTGTTTGACTTCCGGCCTCTCTCTCTTCAAGCCTCTGTGGTTTTTTTTCTCGTTCTTCGACGAGTCCCCCCCGCTCTCTTGTTCCTGCCACGTATAGCGGATGTTGGTGAACCTCTTCCGTAGGCGTTCCCTTTTCCTTTTCCACCCCCTTTCCCACCCGTGTCATTGCCCCGGGCATCTAGTCGTTTTCCGGTAGTTTCTCCCCATCGCTTCCTCCCTGTCTTTCCCCCGAGCGGGTCGTGGACGGGTTGGACAAAACCAGTTTCATTCCGGCTTTCACGCCGGAGGTTCGACCCTATTTTGATCTAGTCGTTCGTCCCCCCCAGTTCCCCCCTTTGTTCGTTTTTTCCGGTGCTGCACTCATGCGTGTTAATTTTCTGAGTCCGCCACAGTGTTCTTTTTTTGGGTTTGTTTTTTCTCTGTCCTTTTCACCTCGTTGAGGCCTGCGTCTCATGTTCCTTCGTGTCAAACGCATGACGCGCATCATGTCTCGGGTGTTTGCCTGACTTCCGAAGCTTTCTATTTGAGCCCCAGGCTGTTTTTCGTTGATCTTCTTACTGACTGCTCGCACCCCCCTTCTTCAACAGGCTTTTTTCCCTCCCTTTAGGGAGAACCGGAGGGCTTTTAATCTCGCGCAAGCTCTCGACCCTCCGCCCCCTTCCTTTTCTGGCGATGTGGCTGCCCGTCGGTTCTGCACGCCTGGGCGTCCCTCTCTATTTTTTTTCTTCTTGTCCCTGTTGTCTTCGCCCAGTTGCTAGAGTAAGTTTTTCTTTTTTTGAGGGGTTTTGAGGGACGGCCTGTTCGATCTTCTTTCGTGCGGGTTCTTTCGACTGGACAGGTTTTTTAAACAGGTACGATGGCCAGCCGCTTTTCTCTTCCCCGTCCAAAGCGAGACGCCCCCCTTCTAGGAGATGTCGCCGCCCCCCTCACTGATGTTGTGCGGGCGTCTTTCCACCCTCTTTTTTCTTCTCTGTGCTTTCCCCTTTTTTTGCGTTTCAGGCTATGCAAGCCGTTTCACCTCTGCCCTGGCCCGCCAAGCCTCGCAGAGCGGTTGTAGAGGCGAACGGTCCCTTCCGCAAATGACCGCTTAGAGCACCATTTTTAGTTTCCTTCCTTTTGACTCAACTCTTTTACTTCCTCGGGTTCCGTTCAGGGCGCTCCGTCTCCCTTCCAGTGTTCGTGTTTGCGTCGCCTGCATTACCAATAGGTAGTGGTGGATTGCTACCGTTTGATCTTGTCTGTCGAATTTTTGCGCTTTTTGTTTGTTTCTAATCCACCTTTTCGTTTACGCCCGAGTTCGCTAATTTAATGAAAATAGCGTTCCCCCCTTGGCCCTTCCACGATCATCCACGACTTTCACACCTCGAGAAATCATGGCGTTGTCCCCCCCCGGTTTCGTTTGGTGGGGCGTTTTTTTTCAATGGCCCTGTGAACGCGCCCGTCGTTAATTTCCAAACATACGTGTCCCCACCCACTTACATCCCCCTATGTTTTTACTCCCCCCCCCAACGAAGGTGCCCCGGTCGTATTTTTTCGGATGGTTCCCCCCAGGGCATACCCGTTTCTACCCGTACACCAAGCGTTTCTATGAAGATTCCCGAATTTTAATTATCTTCTACCTAGGTCCGGTTTCTTTCAGAAAGACCTTCTGGGCGCATCTCCCGACTTCCCCCTCCCACCATCGGCAATTCACGACGTTTGGTTTTTTTCGACTTTCTTTCCCTTCCCTCCTTTTCTGCGGCCTTGTTTTTTCTGAAGACCCAGTCCAACATGCTCGCGGATGAGCAACTTCCCCTTTGTTCCATTGAAACGCCACGCCAGCTCCCTTTCGTTGAGATTGGACTGTTCTCGCCTCGTTTTCTTCCTTTTTTCTCCTCAGGATAGTCTGTCCCAGTGGTATGACGCAGAATCCTCCCTCACTGGCCCGGCTGAGTCTTGCGCTACTTTCACTTTTCCTGAAAATCGGTCTGTGAGCGCAGATGCCACCATGCTCGAGGTCGTGCGGCTTTGTCCCCGTTCCCTTTTCCTCCATGTCCGGACTTCCGGCCTCTAAGAGCGTACGTGTGTTATGCTGCTTTGAGGGTTCATTCATCCACTTGGGACCACCCAGCTTCGGCTTTTCGGTTGTGTTCCCCTCAAGATCATATACTGTTCATCCCACAAGAGCGGGCTGTTTGGTTCCCCCGCCCAATCTGCATTCGTTTCCGCTGGTTTCCCCCAATGGTGGATGAGAGGGATTTCTCGCCGATACCCACCCTCGAGTGCCTTTTCTGATAGCCGGTGCGACGAGTTTTCCTAATGGCTTGAGGCCAGTCTTGACCTGATTTTTAGCGATAAACCACCTCTTTTCTTTCCCCTTGCGATCGTGGCCCTGCGTGCCGATGGTTTGGTTGTCTGCAGTAGGATTTGCATTTTCCCCCCCTGCATTCGACATCCAGATTGAACCCCACCGTGCGGACATTAGCGCACTGCTTCTCTCAA